>Ga0247774_1000550_pt1 | contig 18623 bp, 12 predicted proteins | sample UWRJL001104B6_FD_179933 | JGI IMG/M metagenome (GOLD analysis project Ga0247774, IMG submission 179933) | Plant litter microbial communities from Arlington Agricultural Research Station in Wisconsin, United States - UWRJ-L001-104B-6 | ecosystem: Environmental > Terrestrial > Plant litter >... | reverse complement strand
ACAAAGACATACCTCCGGGAGGAGAGAAGCCCTCAGATCCGAACTCGTTGCCAGACTACTTCCTCTAGAGGGCGAGATGCTGATTAGGACGGGGCCCATATAACAGAAACCAAGAGCGAAAGCGGCTAGTCATTAGCTTCTATTATGTTGTTGGCGGTATTGTAAGAGGTTGAGGACAAAGCTGTAGATACTCTATACCTTCGGCGTTTGGCTTCTTCACATGCAGAGAACGAAGGGAGCAAGATAGAACTGGCCATAAAGCACCTAGTGCGTTGAGTCAAGGCTTTTGATTATTTTAGCTGTTGCGTTATCTGTTTATGCTGGTTCGTAAAAACATCCCGGTTCTGTTCTCTGGAACCCCTGACTTCATCCAGACAAGGGTGGCGTGTCTCCAGCTCTGCGGCATCCAGCAACCTATCAAACAGCTCTCCCCTTTGCCACCACCAGGCTCGGATATTGAGAGACAACGCCTACCAATCCTTGGCAATGTCGAAGCTCCACTCAAACTCGAGATGCTTCTTCTTGTCGTCGTCCACAAACGACGAGACGGCATTGTAGTGGCCACGGGCAAGCATGCCGCTCGGCGCCTCTTCCTCGTTGACTACACAAGTTAGACACCCCAACCAATGCGGCCGTACCTCCATGGCAGATACTCACATCTCTTCTCATAGATGGGCTGTTTATCCGTATTGGGAGCATAGCTGCCCTGTTTCCCATGTGTTAGCATCAGTTCCGCCACAACCTCTCCCACACACACCCCCACAGTCAAAGAACCTACAATCATTTCCGAGTCCTTGCTTACGCGGATACCCTTCCTCTTGACCACCTGGACGTAGTGCAGGCCGCTGAGAATCTCATGTTGCACCTTGAAAGTGGCCACCATGGTGAACTTGGCGCTCTCCTTGATCTTGAAGGGGTTATCCTTAAGTGACGCCTCGCTGCCTGGCTGGGAGAGATCGATCTTGACAGGCTCGCGTCCCGGTGACTCCATCGTCAAGGCAAGGATGATGCACACGCGCGGGTCGTTGGGATCCGACAGATCCTGGCCTTGCCCGAGGCCTAGGGACTGCTTGTAGCGCTGGAGGGACTCGTCATTGGCATCTGCAGAGGGGCGCATGCGTTAGGACCGTGTGAGAAACCGATTCATTTAGGAGGCGCCACTACATGGACTCAAGTTGAACGGGCCAGATGTTGAGATGCATGGCATATGTCTAGATAGGGTGCATGTACATGAGATATAGCGATAGTTATCGATCGTGTACTAGTAGATTGCGTCACGCATCTTCGAGCTTCGAAAGCCGGAGAGCCAAATGCTCGCCAAGCCGGTGCCAAGTGGGCCAACCAGGACATTCACCGGCTCGACACCGATATTTCTCTACGTACCCATGTTCTGATACTCGGCAAGAGACTGCTTTGGCTGGGAGAGCTTGTAGCCGTGCGTCTCCTCGGGCATCGTCTCGTCATGATGGGAAGCCATCGCGATGGTTGGTATTGGTGTCGTGAATCGTCAAGTCCGTCCCTTCTTGAGAGAAAGTCCGCCTCGACCCGCTCTTGTAAAGGAATGGTACCCGTTTTCAACCGATTGGCTTGTAGGAGTAACCCTCTCGACCGCGGATTGAGCAAATAAGTAGGAATGGCGGATTGAGAAGAAAGCAATGGAGGGGTAGCTTTTTTTCCAGTTCGGTGAAGGGTCTGGTACGTTTTTGGAGGGGAAGAATTGAAAAGAAAGTTTCGGCTTTTGTGGTGGGGTCAAACAACAAGCTTCCCTTGATACGCAGGCTGTACTCAGTTTGGACGAGGGGTCGCTTCAATTCTCAGGCAATGGGGGGCTGATCAGCGAGGGGAGTTGGGGTGCTAGCAATGCTAGCAATGCTTGTCAATTAGGGATGGGCGAAGTCTTCAATCATGCATGATTGGACCAGAGTGATCTGGAACGCTTCAAACACGGCCTCGCCAGGAACAAGGAACCGGCCAGGCCCTGTTGGGAGCGCTTGCCGCTTACGACGAAGCAACGCACGGGATGTATGGCTCTGGGTGCGTTCAATTCGGGGATTAATTATCCATCTGCCGGATCTTGGTCTAAGCCCGCCGTAAGAGTGCTCATGGCCTTCGTGAAGGTCCCAGCCCGGCGCAGTGGCATATTCGAGGTGAAAGAAATGTTCGCTCTCCTGTGAGATTGGATCCATTGGACTGTTGCTCACGCTAGGAAGAAACAAACACGATGCTGCTAGTTCTGCGCCCTCACCTTCTCCCACGGGGAAGACACCACATCTTTATCCGGCCTTCGTCCCAACTGTTTATTAGAACAAGCCAAATAGAAGTCGTGCACCATCCATGTGTGTCGGTCAACAACTTGATTCATCTAAAAGTAACCCAGATCAAACAGATAGAGACAGGAACAAGGTGAGCCACGTGGAAGCGAAGACATTAGTAGGTAAGATGTTGGCTGGGGCGGAATCTGCGGAAAGAACTTTTACTGATCCTGAACAATGCATGTTCCGGGAGTCGACAACCAAAAGCCGATGCATCCTTAGGCGCAGTCGGCTTCTAGTGAGGCGACCTTCGACACTGGATGAAAAGCGCCTGGAAGGTTCAATGTAACGGCGAATAGGGAAATTGCCAAGCGCTAAGGGTGTACTCTGCCCTCGCTGTGTTGGACAGCATCGCTTGTCGTACTTCCCTACTCCAGTTTAACAATTTTCTCGAACGGGCGCTCGGGCCAAGTCCAACCTCCCCATTCTTGGGACCTCCTTCCCCCCCCAGACGGCCCCAGACTCCCCGTCCTCGACGCTCAGGGATCTCCCGTGTTGAAGGAACGTCCACGACCATCTTCGCGCCTCTCCCGTCTCAACCCAATCCCATCTTCGTCTCCTTTTTCCGAGCGCCGATTTTCGACCACGCCAAAGCTCTTCTCTCCTGGCGTGGTTGCGCCTCATTACTCTCATTTACGCGATTACGCTTTAATTCGTCCCCGACTGTCTTGCGCTGAATTGACAAGGTTTTGGCGAGTGCGTGGTGAGTTGCTACCAGGTTTCTTTGCTTCAGCTGAGGTCCGATTTTTTTCGCGCCAACCTCAGGGGATCGCGACTGGCACCAGTAGGCTTGCTGACCCTCTGAAGAAGATTATTGACTCGCTACCACTTCGCGTCCTGCTCTTCTCGCACTCACCCACTCCAGCTGTGAGACGACGATTTTTCGAATCGACCAGATATCGCGTCGGAAGCCGATTAGGTCGGAGCACACACCTCTCAAAACAATTAGGTGTCATCTCTGCAGTCGCAGCCTGATCAGAACACCACGGACGGTGTCGACACGATGGCGCCTACCTCTAGCAGCAGACAGCTTCCAACGAAGCTCAATCCTCTGTTGACTGAAAACATACCAGATTGTACATAAACCTCGTCGTTGGGTGACCTTCAACGCCAATGCTTACTGTTCCTAGACTCCGAACTCGTGGCGCGCCGGCGACTCGGCCAGACCCTCCTCACGCCGAAGATGGTCGGCGGCAACCCTGTGACTGGCGAGAGCACTCTCGGGGCTTTTGACTACGCGCACCTGCGCGCGCCGCTCCCGAAGGGCATCGTGTCAGGTATCTTCAAGTCCAGCCCCAACAGCTACTTCCTCATGCGTCGCAGCCAGGACGGCTTCGTATCTGCCACGGGCATGTTCAAGGCGACCTTCCCCTACGCGGAGCAGATCGAGGAGGAGATGGAACGTCAGTACATCAAGAGCCTGCCAACCACGAGTCGCGAGGAGACTGCGGGCAATGTCTGGGTGCCGCCCGAACAGGCGATATCGCTCGCCGAGGAGTATCAGATCACACCCTGGGTCAAGGCCCTTCTGGATCCCACCAAGATTGCTGTCTCCAACAACAGCTCGAGCGACAGCCCGCCGAAGAACATCAAACACCCCCCCAAGTTTGACATGGCCAAAAACATGCCGAGCCTGGCGCCGCCGACGCCCACGTCTCTCCCACGCTCGCGCGGGCGTCGATCCGCCAGCCCGACAAAGGCGGCGAAGAAGGCTGTTGCATCGCCGCGCAAGAGGAGCTCGAGGATGAAGTCGGAGTCGGTCGAACCGACGCCGAGCGTCTCAGACGTTTCCGAAGTCAAGGTAGATGAAGCGAAGTTTGAACCGCCGGTTCCGCTCCAGCCCGTTCAGGAAGAAACCGCTGCCCTCAAGATCAAGGTCGACCAGGATGTCAAGCAGGGCAAGGAGAAGAAGCATCTCACCTACGAGGTAAAGATTCCTTTGGGTGCTCCCGGAAGCGAGCCGCCCACCATGGAAGAGACACTCAAGATGGTTGAGGAGGCCAAGAAGATGGTCGAGGCTGCAGCAGGCGTGCAAACAGAAGCTCCAGCGGAAGCACCCAAGAAGAGCAAGCGGAAGGCCAAGGAAATGTCCACTGCTATCAAGGACGATGCCGACAAGGAAAACGCCGAAGAAGCGAACGAGGAGGAAGCGGAACCAAGCGCGAAGAAGGTCAAGACAGAGATGGAGCTCAAGAAAGAGCGTGTTCGGCGACGTGCCTTGCTGGGCATTTCTGCTACCGTTGCAGTCGGGTAAGTCGGAATTACTGTGCGCACTGCTCTATAGAGGCTAACAGAATTGCAGCGCCCTCGTTCCCTGGCTCATGGGTGCTATATAGGGGAGACCCCGGTTTGACTGCGGTTGTCCAGTTCTCGCAAGTTTGATCTCGGTCCTTACGGACTCTGATGTTGGCTTGTTTTGTACCAGCAACCAGAAGTCATGCCTACCTTTTGTTCGGCTGTTGTACTTTGTTCCGTGAGGAGTGTTGGCGAATAGAAACCCCCTGGATTTGCTGTTTTGCTTGTTTTTACATACCCCCCGAGTCGAGCTCCGCATGGACGGCTCAAGTCTTCATTTCCTGATCCAGACTTACCCCATTCGAAAAAATCAAACGCTTTAGAAGATGTTGAAATGGCTGGCGGGACCCTTTCATACATAAAAAATCCTTTGGTTGCTGGCTGGGATGGAAACGGTGACAGGTCGGCAGAAGGCTGGGTGGTTTTGGCTGGGTCATCTGGCGCGAATCTCTCTCAATCGTGATAGGAACTTTATAATGAAAATATTCGGCCTCCCAGTTTCGTTGGCTGTGACGAGCATATTAGGATAGTGGCTACCATGACAGCCTCAAGAACACGCCACCAGCTTCCAAGATGAGATTCACAACCAGGTTAAGTTTTGTTGTAATTTATGCCAAGTGCCTTGTCCCGCCAATACTATCAAAGTTCATATTATCGCCAGAATGCCAACAGGAGCCACCACCCATGTACAGAGTAGTAGTTGACATCTCGATCATATCGAGATCCGAGAGGTTAATCAAGGTTTCCAGCGGCTGAGAATATAGGGCGTGACCCTGGAAATTGTGCCGCGAGACATGCTCGACGCCATCTGCCTGCTCAGACCGCCCCACAGCAATGGCTCTCTAGCTTCCGCAAAATTTTCACTCGCATTTCTCAACTCAGCATTCAATCCTTCCAACCACTCAGCCATCTCACCATGAGCGCCAACGATAGTCAAAAGGTTTCCTCTGCCACTTGATTGACAAAATCCGACTCCCAGCACTCTTCCATGGCCCAGTCATTGTCTGCAGCCCAGCCTCAGAAACGTGGAAGTGACAGGGCATCGTCGTCGGAACCTTAGGTGCCATGTGGGTAGGGCCGGCAATGGACGGCTTTGAAAGCCGACCTCCCCGCACCTCGTTCAGCCTTCATTCCCGCCTACCAGCCATGACGTCTTCCAATTCCAAACAATCTATGTCGATTCCCAGCTTTGGGAATGATTGAGGAATTGTCTATTATGATAGTGAGCTATTGCTATGTTGAGGATGTTGCGAAGTCTGGCAGCACAGCGCCGGTGCTTCTCGGCATGTGCGGTGCGACATGATAGCTATGGCTTCATTGGCCTAGGACAGATGGTAAGCTTCAAATCCTTCTCCGCTAAAAAGAGGCACATTCTAACTTGGAAAGGGTTATCAAATGGCGAAGAACCTTCGAGCGAAACTTCCAAGCACAGACACTGTACGAATCTTCGATATCAACAAGTCGTCGCTTGACCGATTCGTCGACGAGACGAAGAACAGCCCGCCTGGGGGTGCTGCTGTGGAAATTAGCGAAACATCCGCTGCGGCGTCAGCAGACTCAGTACGTTCGTCTTGCTTTCCTCGTCGGTGTTTCCTTTGCTATGATGATCAGTTGTTCTATATATGATCTAAGTGGGGTCAGCTTCGGCTTGCCTTCCCATGATTATTACATTTTAAAGCCAATCCTCTGAGGCATATCGCAGTTCAATACTATTGTGTTGCACGTATTTGCGCGATAAAATATCTAATGATTGCTAGGATACCATAATCACCGTTCTCCCAGAGCCGGTGCATGTCAAGAAAGCCTATGCTTCGATTCTTCAGCCATCCCTACCAAAGCGAGATCGAGTATTCATCGACTGTTCTACCATAGACCCTTCATCGTCTCGAGAGGTTGCCGCCATGGTCAGGAACGCGGATCAGAGTCACTTTGTCGATGCGCCCATGTCGGGCGGAGTCGTGGGAGCAGCTGCAGGAACCCTCACGTTCATGCTCGGCGCCAGCTCTTCCATGGTGCCTCGCGTTGAGCCGGTGCTGCTGCGGATGGGTCGACGAGTGCTTCACTGCGGCGACCAGGGTGCTGGGCTCTCTGCAAAGTTGGCAAACAATTATCTTCTCGCCATCATGAACGTTGCGACTGCAGAAGCCATGAACCTGGGTATGAGGTGGGGCCTCGATCCGCAGACTCTGGCCAATGTCATAAACGTCAGTACTGGGAAATGCTGGCCATCCGAGGTCAACAACCCTGTAGTGGGCGTCGTTGAAGGGTCCCCGGCCGGCAGAGACTACAAGGGGGGGTTTGGGGTTTCGTTGATGAAGAAGGACCTAACACTCGCCATGCTGGCGGCAAAAGAAGCCGGTGCCCGACTCGAGCTTGCAGACAAGGCAAGAGAGGTCTACGAATCGACCGAGCAGGATGAGCGATGCAAGGGACGGGACTTTTCTGTCGTGTACCGATATCTAGGCGGGAAGGAATAACCGTCCAGGCAAATTTTCAGGTCTTCTAGCATCTCTTGTTAGCCTCATCATCAAAATCGCATCCATCACGACCATGGCCCTCCTTAACTACATGAGGCCGGCGAGAAGGGTTGGCTGCGTTGAACTTGAAACCCGCGGTGGCCCGTCTGTGACGCAAATAGAAGATATGGCTTCTTTGTTGACATGAAGATGCCCTTCGAAGGATGATGCGCAAGTTGCATCTTGCGTCTAGCAACCAATTTTTGGAGGCGTTGCCGTCCTCGTTGTCACGAATACGCCGTATTTAAAAATGGACTTTAGATCCCAAAGTTGATCTCGCCCCGGAGTCGCAGAGTAATTGTTTCCTCGCCTTTTCTTAAGTGTCTTCTCGGAACGGAGGTCGTGAAAAGACTAAAGTTTGGTCGTTCCGTCTCTTTCCCGCATCCTTCAAGGATCCGTCTCGCTACCGGAAAAGGCTGCCACGGTACACTCCGCGCGGTGGCTGCTACCAAGCGTGAACCTGGGACGAAAATGCTCCTTCCTTGACATTAGAGGATTTAGAAAACCCGAAAATGCCGGTAATCATCTTAGTACGTAGTAGGCAGCAGGCGGATAATCTCAGGATTGCTTCATGATGAAGAACCCTTCGTTGTTTCTAGCAGGTTCTTCCCGCCATCAGAGTTCGTCAGAATACCAGGAGCGAGGGACTGGGGGGATTCCAGATCGCACACGCAAATGTCACCCGGTCAGTTGGGCAAGAGCACGGACTTGAGGTGCGCCCTTCTTCCTCCCGCTCGAAACACTGTGCTGTAAGCGAAGCTGCGAAACATTTCGTGCAGTTGATAACCGAACACTTCACGCTGTTGCGAATTTAAACATCGCCGGCTCATCCCTGCATGCGTTCTTGTCCTGGAGCAGCTCACTTCCTCAATGCTCAGAGCACAAGTACTCGGCGTGCATGGTCTTGCCATGATTGCACGACGAGCACCTGCATGAATTGCGAGCCAAGTTCGGAGGGTGGCGACTAGGTGTCCACCTTTGGGGAGTCTTCTGGGCAATTTGGCCCAATCGCTCGCCGCGAGAAAGCGCCAGTGGCCAGTTTTGCCTTCCGATTCTTGCGTCTCGGACCTGTCCAGCTCCGGGCCAGGGCGCTGTCAACTTTTTACTAGCGGGCGGTGGAAATACTTCCCTTCGGCTCCGGGAGTTGGTCCGTCCGCCTCGGCACGAATTACCTACCAGAAGCAGAACACACCAAGGATGGTCATGATGCTTTGTTTTTTGGGCTGTCCACCTCTCCCTCCACACGCGTTGCTACTTATTATCGCAGCTAGCATTGGCTTGGCATGTGCCGGCTCCATACCGTGTCCAGACTCGAATTTGCAATCGCCAGGGACTCTTCACTAAACCAACCGTCCGTGAGCATCGTCGAATGTCCAGATGATGCGAGGTACGTAGGAGGTTGCGAAATTGAGGGTGAACCCCAAGTCCCAACGACGTAGGTGATATATGTGCCACTGGCGGTTGTTTCGTTAGAAAGGTGTGACTGGAAAAGCTTCGTTTGGTATCACAGCAGCCGGAGTAGGTGTGTGTGGAAACCTCCTGCGCGGTACAGGTCCGAATTCTCCTGAGCGAAACCTTCAAAGTATCCGAATACGACTTGGAGGGTGTTGCTTCGAAGTGGAGATTCGGCTTCCACGCGAGGAACAAAAAGGCTCGCCGTTGGATCTCATCTGATAATAACGCTTCCGGTCCCTCCTGTTCACGCTATCCCCTCGCACCTCGTCCCATTGACTTGCTTTTACGTTCTGTTCAGCCGTCGCTTGCAAAGTCGATGGTGACGTCTAACCCTCCACTCACACTACGATGCATCAACATATCATAAATCTTCACCTTTCCCGCTTGGATTATTCGCCAACGCCCCACTCACCATCTTGTTGTCCCGTCCCCTAGCATCTTTTATCCTGGTACCTTACACACACAATTTATCAGAGCCGGACTACTGGTCCCTTTGGCCTTCAACCTAACGACGAGCGATACTCTAAGAACAGCTGTCCCACTTACACAGCTGCGAGCGAATCAAAGAAGCGAAGCCACGACAATATATTGAGATTTCAACCAACATCTAGCTGTTGAGGACCGACAACATTTTTTTTTGCACTAACTCCAGTTTCAAGTGGGAAGAAAAAATATTAAAGAGAGACGGAGACAAATGCAAATACTTTTGGGGGTCACGCATGCCTAGGTATAGAGGAGAGCTCGATGCAACGGCCTTCGAGACGGAGTAGAAGTTAACCTCAACCAATAACAATAACGACGAAACGATGGCGAACAACGGCACATTTGCCAAAAAGTACGACCAATGCACTGAGCTCTCGCCGCTCTGTCCGGTCGAGGCCACCGTATTGGGGTACACGCCCAACCTGCCGGCTAATGCCTTCTTCACGGCCGCCTTCGGCCTCGCGATGCTGGCCACGTTTGGGATTGGGTTCTGGAAGCGGACGTGGGCCTTTGCTGTAGCGGTGGGGTGCGGCGCTCTGCTTGAGACGGCTGGTGAGTTTCGCGTTTTTCCTCTCCTCGATTCAAGTTGAAAGGCTCCCTTGTATAGCAAGCTTGTTCCGTTTCCGGGAGGAGTGAGGTGGATGTCGTGAGTCCAGTTTGGATGAAGCCTAGACGTGGCTGGCTTCGATTGATTAGATCTCTCCCTTGGCTTATTTAGCCCCCTCGAAAAGACCAAGAGTTAACAGTCCATAATTCCGCACCCCAGGGTATCTCGGCCGCGTCTTCATGCACTCCAACCCCTGGGACAAGAACCCCTTCCAGCTCCAAATCTGCGCCATCGTCCTAGCCCCGACGGTCGTCTGCGCCGGCATCTACCTCGTCATCAAGCACGTCGCCCGCAACGTCGACCCGTCCGTCAGCCGCTTCCGCCCGCGCTTCTACCCGCTGTTCTTCCTGCCCGCCGACGTCTCGTGTCTCGTCGTCCAGGCCATCGGCGGGGCGCTGGCGGCCTCGGCCGATCCCTCCAAGAGGTCCTTGATCGACGCCGGGAACCGGATGATCGTTGCGGGGATTTGCCTCCAGGTCGTGGTGCTGCTGCTGTTTGGCGCCGTGAGCGGAGAGTACCTGCTGAGGGTCGTGAAGAAGGCGAAGACGGGAGGGGACGTGAAGGGGTTGTGGTTTGAGAGGCGGTTCAGAGCCTTTTTGGGAGCGGTCACGGGGGCGTATCTGGCGGTGCTATTGAGGTGTATTTATCGGTTCGTTACATCCTTTCCACATGGGTTAGGTTTTAGGGCGGGGACGCTTGTGATCCCTCTATGGCCCTGCTTGTTGAGTGCACAGGTGGAAAATTGGCTAACATGAAGGTGCCAGTATTGCCGAGATGGCAGGTGGATGGGGGAATCACATCATGCAGGACGAGATTTCGTTCATGGTTCTCGATTCTGGGTAAGTTTGTTTCGTCGCTCCACTTCTTCAAGCCCTCATATTGTCCAGCAATTCTAAGTTATGCCCCGCTCGCTTTGAGGGGGAATGTGTGCTAACATAAACCGACAGACTCATGCTCATCGCTCTATCTCTCCTAACCATCTTCGCTCCAGGTCTCTGGTTTCCGCAGATGACCCAGCGGGTCCGGAACGGGGCCGAAATCAAGACGACGGGAACGACCGACCCGACGCCGATAGGTTCGAGCCACGGAAAGACCGGGGTCGGAAAGAGCGAGGTATGAAGATAGGAGAACCAACAAGGAGGGAAGCGAAATGTGAAGAAAGACCAAATGCGAAAGGAATGGAAAACTTGGCATGGCGTTGTCTATATGGCGTTAAGATACTACAGGTTAGAATAATGGCGGCTTTTGTCTTGATGGCGTCGGCTAGTTGGTGTCTTTCAAACACCTAGGTAAGGTAGCGGAACTGCAGTTGAGGCTTTGTTAAACAGATTGGAGTGCAGTCTCAGATATAGGGTGGTAAATATCTCGAGGTACAGCTCTCAGGAAATTGAGGATATAAGCAAAAAATATGAATGCTCCATTCAAAGTTCCAATATTTAACCCGCCACACCTTGAAACACCGAAGCGATGCTGGCAGTCTATCATGATTGCACAAGTCTATGCCGCTCTCCTTCATCGTCCGATTCCTCTTCTTCTGACTGCTCATCCTCGTCCTCTTCTTCTTCTCCTTCTTCTTCTTCTTCTTCTTCTTCTTCATCTTCCTCGTCCTCCTCGTCCTCCTCGTCAGACTCTTCTTCTTCCTCTTCGCTTTCCTCCACTTCATCCTCAGCTAGCCAATCATCCAACGTCTTCTCTCCCGCCCCATTCGCGCCCAAGCTACTCGCGGTACTCTTCCCCGCCCCAGATTCCAGCCTCTCGCTTGCCGGGACAACCCTCTTCTCTTCGCCCTGGCTACCCCCAATGGGCGTGTCCGAATCTCTCAGTCTCGGGTCTGGCTCGTAGCCAGGCTCGACCCACTCCGGCAGCGGCTCGTACCCCTTCAAGCCGTGCAAGCCGGCGCCCCCGGCCAGAACAAGCGTGGCGCTGCCCAGCATAAATCCCTTCCGCGTCTCCGACGGGCTAGGCGCCTGCGGCGCTGGCTTCGGTGCGAGGAGCATCAGCGTCGCGAGCTGCGGGACGGTAAGGAGGGCGCGGTACATCCTCGCGCGGTCGCGGAGATCGTACGAGGTGTCGTACCTGACCAGAAGCGTGACGTAGTCCCATAGCTTGGTGATCGTATGGTCCCCGTCGACGGGCGGGACAGCGGCCACCCCTTTTCCTTTCCCATCCTCTTTGCCCTTTTCATTTTCCGCGTTGCGATTGACATGATGGAGGTACACCTTGGCGGCGAGGAGCACAATCTGCCGCTTCGCCGCCTCCGATTCGTTTGCAAAATCTTTGAGCAGAATCCGCAACACGTCAGGGGCAATATTGTCCTCACCGCCCAGACCAGAAAACTCGCCCACCAGCCAGATGATGGTAGCCCTCGCCTGGGCATCCGTCGCGGAGTCGAGGTTCCTTGCCAGGCGCACCACGGTGCCAACATGGCCGTCCGGGTCCTGCTGGATGAGGTGGCGTATGACGGTCAGGGATTCTGCGGCGAGCGTCCCGTCCAAGCTCGTGATCTGGCCCAGGAGAATCCGCAGACATCGCGGCGCCATGGCTGTATCCGCTTGCGCGCACCGTCCAATCGCCCGCACCGACTCCCGTACCAAGCCTGGACTTGCAGAACCCCGGGAGAAGTGCTCTAGCTCGTTGAGTATGAGGCTCTTGACGTGTGGCGGACTATGGGGGAAGATCAGTGCGAGGACCTCTAGCTTGAGCTCCCACACTGGCGCCGGGTCGGTACCCCTGACTAAAAAGTGTGTCGCATACTTGACGAAGTCGCCTGGTCTTGTGAGGCAGACTGAAACAATATTGTACAGCGCAACCTGCTGGATATCGGAGGCCCCACGCAAAAGAGCAATGAGGGGGCCGATGGAAAGTCTGACGTAGTCGGGAGTTCCTATCTCGACATAGCACCGTGTCACGGCTATCACCACTCCCGAATTCCTGCTCTGAAGCAGAGGCTTGAGGGAACTTAGCAACAGCTCCAAGTCAGGCTCCAGGACGACAACCACGCCGCTCTCGGCTGTTTCCGTCTTCCCGTCGCGGTAAAAGTCGTCAAGACCTTGTTCTTGTTTTTCTTCTTTGATCGCCTCCGCGCCTTTTGCCTGCCGTGGGAAGCATCTCCTTGCGTATATCGTCAGCATGCGGATCGTAGCCAGCTGGCTCCACTCGTCCATGTCTAGTAGCTTCTTCACCAATCCACGGTAGTGCTTGTGCAACATGTCGATCCGCTCCGGACATATCTCCATGAACGCCGTCGCGGCCGCGCCGGCCACAAAGTACTGCCTGTCACCGAGCAAGGTCGAAAGGTATTCCAGCAGCGGTGGCAGCTGGTTTGGGTCGAGACGGTAGCATTTCGGGATAGCTAGGGCGGCAGCCCGCCGCACGTAGGGGCTCATGTCGGCGACGCCTTTCTTGATGGCCAGTGACACAATCTGGCTGATGACAGGCACCCGTATTCCCGACATGGTCTTCAGCGCGAGGGCTCGCACCTGTGCGTCCTTGTCGGAGAGCGACTTCTGTATGGTATTGATGGACAGCAGGGCGAGGTCGGGCTCCTGCTCGGCGTGGTGGATCAGATAGATGTACACAAGCTTCTTGATCTCGAGGTTCGGCGATGCGACGTTCTTGACCACGGACGAGAAGAAGGGGAGGGTCTTCTGGCCCCGATACGTCATCTGCTTACCCTGTTAGCTCTCTCTCCTCGCCAGGTTCGAATACCCGTCGTAGCTAGTGAGGACCAACCGCAAGGACTCGACGCATTCCATCTTGAACCTCTCGATCGTTTCTGCTGTCGAGAAGCTTCTTGATTTGGTGTCGGTCGAGAGGCCGGGAGCTCCTTGCCCCGCGCGTCGCCTGAGCAGCGTCGAGAGTCAACTCCCGAGCTACTCTCCCATTAGTGGCTGAGCGGTTTGTGAGATTTGTTGGGGAACTTGCCACTCTCGAGTATCGAGGATATCCTCGCTATGGACTCCATTTCGCCAACTGAGGCTACAGCCTTCGTTGTAGCTCTGCTGGACCGAAAATTGCGTTGGTATCGACCGACGTCTCGTGCTCGCAGGTACAAGGTGGGGTTGTGTTTGAAATTTGGACAGGCTCTTTGTGCGATTAACACCATTACGTTGAGACCCTAACCCTTAGTATCGACACTCCATCAGGTTTATTCTGGCATGAAAGCCTGCGTTCACTCTCCGCGTTTGCAGAATTGGAGATCCTGAGGAGAGTCTGACAAGTACTCTACTGAAATTTCGGACTGTGTTTTAGATTTTCCGAGACAATGGAGATCAATATAATTACTCACAATCTCGGCTGAGATTGCTTGTTGCGGTAATCCCAAACAAGCCGGAATTTTACAATGTCTAGCTTCCCAATCTTCCTCTCGCCGGCGACGCCATCCGACCTTCTCACATCAATCATAGGATACTCGTCATTCCCAACAACGCTTATAATTGGCTGTTCACGAGAATCCTTCCAAGATGCCCTTCTTCAGAGCGTCGCGACCAGTATGCACCGAGCTCAAGACTCCGAACATCTACACACCTCCCCAACTAAGCTAGTGACGGCGTCTCTATGCCAAACGGCCGTCGCAAAGCATATACGAATGCTCTTCGTCCCGAGCGTTACGCACCTTCGAGCGTACCTTCCGGTCTTTACACCAGATGATTCCAAGACAACAGCGCCGCCATCCGAGTTTGAAGACGCTATCACAACGCCGCTGTTGGTCCTGTACGGCCTTTTGGATCTCCACCGAGATTCGAGCGAATGGAGTGCGCAGGGATTGGGCTTCACCACTGCTCTTCTTATCGAGGCGGCGAAAAGGACGGGCTTCAGAGCAGTCCTCGTTGAGCCGACCGACGAAGAAGGACACCCAGGCTTTTCGGCACTGTTGGCACAGGAGATTCCACTGCTGGGAATAGGGGGCGCCGAGGCGGCGTTATCGGGGAGGAACGTCGAAGTCAAACGAGTGCTAGGACGATGGTTTGTGTTTGAGGAAGAGACGCTGGGGAACGCGGTTACCAAGAAACCTGCATGTTGATAAGGATCAGCGGCTGAAACGTAACTAAAAGTCACCGTTGAGCGTATAGTGATGCATGTTTGGCTGGATCATTTGTGCGGGAAGCTAGGAGGGTGTCGAACAGGGGCTGTGAACCGACGCGGTAAGGCTGAAGGGGCGGGCACGGAAGGGAACCAAGGCCAAGACGACATAACATCGGCTAGCGTGGTAGCTAGGTGTTTACGCATGGTTGGTAAGGAGAGAGCATAGCCAGGCGCGAAAACTATCAATTTGGTCATTTCTAAACACCCGCTTATTCAAACATCCTCAGATCCCGAAACGCCGCCCATGGTATCCATCATAACAATTTTCGTCACAGACGCAGCCTACTGTAGCGACCTAAATAGACTGCTCCATCTCTGTCATGTATAGTTTGACGTGTGCTTCTAGTTTTAGGTAGGCATCGTGTGCGCCATGTACCTCGTTCTCGATGTTCTCCTTGAGGTCCAGCATCTGTTGTCGCATTAGCACAAACGAGTTCAAGCAAACACTCAAAGGTGAGAGTAAACATACCTTTTTCTCCGTCTGCTCAATCCTGACTTTCCGCCTCTCAATCTCCTTCGTCTTTTCCGTCCGCTCTTCGGTGAGCTTCTTGTGTACTGCCCGCAGCTCCTCCATCTTTTCCTTGTCCTCGTGCGCCTTGTTGGAGCTCTGGTCTCTCAAATTCTCGGTGCGCTCCGTCCACCGCTGCAGCTGTCTTCTCAACGCCACCTCCTCCTTCTCAACGGCTCGGACGTTGTTACCGCGCTCCGAAAGGGCCTCTCTCTGTCGTGAGTTCTTGGCGTTTTCCTCCTCTTCCTTTGCGATCTCAGCCGAGATGTCATCTAGCATGCGGATGCACGACGCCACGTCTGTCGACACCACGGAAAACGAAGTGGCCGACGTCTGCAGCGCCCGAGCCCTCCGATCCAAAGCATCGATGTGCGCCTTGTCTGTATTCAGGGTGTGGCTCAACTCCATAAGACTCGCCTGGAGGGCCGACGGGCTCTGCAGCACGTACGGTCTCAACTTCTGAATGTCCTGCTTCAGTGCCAGTTTCTCGGCCGTCTTGTCCTCGAGCCGTCGCGCCAACTCCCCCTTCCGCATCTTGGCCTCGTCGTACCGTTCTGCCACCTTCGCCTGGTTCTTCTGCAGCTCCAGCAGCGTCTTCTTGAGCTCCTCGTTGCGGGCCGTCTTGTCACGCACCTCGGCTTCCATCGCCCGGCGGTTCCGCTTCATCTCCTCGAGCCTTGCTTCCCTGTCCTGGTTCTCGGCGTACAGCTGTTCGATGCGCGTCTTCGTCCGCTCGGAACGGTTGAAGTGCTCGTCCACCACGCCCGTCTGCGACTCGCGGAAGCGCACAAAGTTGATGAGGTACGAAAAGATCTTGACGAGACGGTCGTGCGTGGGCTTGTACAGGTCGTTGAAACAAAAGTCCTGGATCCCGCACTCGAGCATCAGCCGCCGCAGCGATGAGTAGAATCCCATTAGGTTGCGTGTGTCAGCGGGGACGACGTCGGCGTACTCGCCGCACACCTCGTCGGCCGCCGCACGCATCGCCGGTTCGACCGACTCGCGCGTCGCGTTCAGTAGGAGCTCGGCGAACCACTCGAAGATCATCTGCACCTGCACCGGGTTGGGTTTTTGTAGGTCTGCCACGCTGAATCCGATACCAATGTCGGTGATGCACCCCACGATCTCCTTGTCCGATAGGCGCATGAAGGCGTCGGCCTCCTCTTCTTTCTTGCGCGAGCGGTTCTGCTGCTGCCCGCCCGGCAGAATGCTCATTCTCGGATTGTACGCCATTTCGGACGCTGGCTTCGGGAATGCGTCGAAAGATTCTTGAAGTTTTCTTCGTCGGATTTTCTTGTTGGAGTTTTGCGTCAGTGTGTTGGTCAGTGAAGAGTAGACGTCGCGCTTTGGGTAAGAAAACAAATCCCGGGCGTTGCTGGGACAACAGCCACTTACTGATCACGTGATTTAACTTTATTCCGCGCAACCCTGAACCCTAATTTCTTCGAAGCGAGAGATTTTTCTCGGTGTTCAATGAATTCCAGGTCGCCTCTGCATGATGTTGACCTCCGTGATCAATACGAGCACAGCACCTGAAACGCAGCATTTCTTTTCTTTACACGTCCGCCACAAGGTATCACACTCTCGAAGACCACCGCCTCGATTTGCCTGCAATAATACGACCCCTTGGGCAATACCCTCGTTCAAATGCTGGACGAAGTTTGCGATCATATGCGATGCCAACACAATGCAGGCCGGAGTTGCGAGAGCACCAGGTGCGCTTGTGCGTTTATCCGCCTGCCCGTCCACCGTCTTGGTCGTGGCCGATGTCAGATGGAGGATCACGATGTTGTGTCATTCCGCTAGTCCGCCAACAGACCGTACCGTTAAAGGGCAGTTTGGCGTGGGTGATGGAAATTACATCATTTCCAGTGTGCGATGCTACCATGAACTCTGTGTCACCGCGTAGTTTGCCTCGTAACAATTCGTACGTCAGAACCATGCTTCTGTTCTTGGTTCCAACCTCCCTAAAGACGAGAGGGATCTGCGCCCGAACCCCAGACAGACGGCCGGGAGACGATCGGCGCACGCTCGTCACAAAGTGTGGTGGTGGGTGGATGCGAACCGTTTGCTCGGAGCAGAAACGTTTTCAAGGATCTCAAATGCACGCAAAATGTGGCAAGCACGTTCCCTCCCCCCATCACACCTGGTCGATGTTGGTGGTTCCATTATTTCCAGCAGGAAGGTCAGCTCCGAACCGGATTCTTACCTTGCTCCAAGATCCTTCCCGGAGAGTGGCCTAAATCGAGAACACTTCGCCTCACAATGTCGATATGCATGATGTTATAGGCTGACGATATTTTTCCACCGTCCCTTCCTTGCAGTGAAACATTCAGCTCTTCTCCGAGATGATTGGCAGCCGTGGGACCTAAGAGGGTCGCATGAAACAACGGCTTTTGACTGAGACCACAGCTCTTTTCCTCACCCGCCAGCTCTCCCTCGTCAGCTCTGAGAAAAAGGGCGATGACAAGTCTCAGCACAGCCGGGCTTGAGATTTGTCGCACATATGACAAGAATAATGAATCGCGCGTTGCATGGCATCTGATCCGAACCCCAGCTCATCTCCGGCCTCAATTGGCTGTACGACAAAGTACCGCTTATTTTACGAGATGCTAGGCTCGTCTTGCGCAGATGAAGCTTAACGTCGGTGACACCTTGAAAATGTTGGCTTCAAACGTAAGCGCGCAAGTGACAGACTAACGATGCCGCATGACAGTTGGAGTCGTCCCATGTTCGAGTCCGGGAGTATGGCATTTCGAGAACGAGCCAACGGCCTTATCGGAGCTGCTTCGATCGTCCTGGGTCGATCGTATGTGGTCATGATGCCGAATGAGGTAATAAAACGAAACGTCCCAAGCGACCCCGCGAGCAATTGCGGTATCAAGATTCAGGTCTCAGAAAGGCCGGGCTACTTTGTCTCGGAGATGCAGGCCGATGTGGATGTGGCAGCATGTGGTTCTCCTAGGTTCCCCGAATCGCCAAGCCAGTCCCGTGCTTAGGCCCGGACGAAGTCATTTTGACTTTGGCGGACTGATTGGACAGGACGTCGTCCTTCAGATATCGTTGCCGTCGCGCCGTCACCCCACGACTTTTCCGAATCCCAGCATTGTCACGGCCGGCACCAATCCCATTGGTAAGATTCTTCTGCACGTTGATGGCCGTGATACTGCTGATAGGCCTTGGAGAAAGGCATGGATGGGCCGGGTCTCCGAGAGAAAAAGTAACGTGCAGAAGGCGCTGTAGAAGTGCAGAGCGACTGAGAGAAATTTGCGCGCCTCGTTCGCCAGGAACCGGTTTGGGGAGCCGCCGCTGGCACTGCAACGACTGAGCACGGCGTCCTACGTGTCAAGTCTGACAGGCAC
>Ga0247774_1000548_pt1 | contig 18665 bp, 21 predicted proteins | sample UWRJL001104B6_FD_179933 | JGI IMG/M metagenome (GOLD analysis project Ga0247774, IMG submission 179933) | Plant litter microbial communities from Arlington Agricultural Research Station in Wisconsin, United States - UWRJ-L001-104B-6 | ecosystem: Environmental > Terrestrial > Plant litter >... | reverse complement strand
TCCTGTCACGGCACAATCCACTCAACAAATGTCCACGATGTCGGGAGTGCTTTTCCGACGAGAACGGTGATTTCAAGAGCCAAATCGAGTTCCACTTGGGCCTCAAGTTTTGCGTGGAGGCGCCTACAAGGGAGAAGTACATCCTCTCCGAACATGCCATTAAGGAGCTGGAAAATGAGACTCCATCACGTAATCCCGTGGATTTCTGGTACAGCCTGGCTCGGGTTGCTGTTCCTTACGTCAGAAACGACCCGATCGCGTCTCTCAAGGAGATGTTCACGCCCTGTAAGCCAACCGATGGATGGTTCCTGACTAGTACTGATGATTGCATTCCCAGGGGTCGAGCCAGAGATATTGGAATCTGGAGATATTTCACCTTTGGTGTTCTCAGAGCACCTTGTTGTAGAAGATCAACAAGCTGCTAGATCCAATCTTCTAACGGACAAACACCAGGCATACATCGCCAGCCCCGAGTCTACTTCACATCAAGTAATAGATTCTTGGCAGACTGCGCCACCTTGGACTGATGATGTTAATGGACAACATCACCAAAATCAGTCCACAGTGAAGTCAAATTCTCAGCCGGACTACTTTATGAGAAGTCCGCATTGGGCCGGACCAGATCAGTGCTTGAGTCCTCCGCGTACACCAAATTCCAATCTTTGACAAGAAACCAGGCTTGTCAAATTCGGCCCCGCCCGTGGAAGATGCTCATGTTACTGCTTCTTCGCAGAAGCGTCTGCCGGCGCGAAGGCGAATGGCTGCAACCTTATATCCTACCCAAGTGCAATCAGATTCCCGTCGCTGCGTCCTCATTTCACGAGAATGAAGAGCGTCAGAGGAGCATTTGGCATTTTAATATACCCATACTGTTGAACAAGGTTTTCATACTCGATGTGATGGCCCAGGTAAGAGACAGTACTCTGACTTGGCACATGCCGTTGTGTGCCTCTTGAACTCTTGTAAGAAACGTAAGCTTGCCGCGAGGTGAACACGTACATTGTGACTTCGAGATTTTGGCACTCCTGCAGGCATTTGTAGCTCATTGCAGTAGCAAAACTACATACCAATGCAAATATGGATGCACAGTACTGGACGACAGAGCGAGAACACAGCTCAACCGCCTGCGTCAGTAATAAATTGAGTTAAGATAGTCCACTGAGTCCATCCGAAAATACCCTAATTCAAACTGGAAAGGGAATTGATCGAGATTTGGCAGATGCTGTTTGTCGTGGAGCCTATAAGATAACGGGGATATTCCAGAAACACGTCCAAGATCATCATCTGTATCTTGGCAGAATATTTGGATAGAGAGTATAGTTAAAACTCGCGTCCTGGGGAAGTGAGATTAGGAATTGAATATCCAGTTGAAATGACCAGATTTCACGCGGAAATTGTGATCAAATAACATATTACCAAAAGCTTTTGCGGGTGTAATTTTTCAAGGGATTAACAGAAGCAGGCGGCGGCTGAACAACACAAGAGGGAAAGGAGGGAAAGGCCATTTGTGGCAGCGCCTCTCGGTCTTAGAATTCTACGCTTTCAATCCCGAGATTCTTGCCTCTGCCTGGGACGTGCAGGCTAAGCTGGCTCCAAACTGTCTCCGTTAGAGGCGGAAACGGTACAAAAATGTTTCCATCGTTGTGCAAAAAGGCGTGGTTCTCAGAAAGATTTGAGCCCGAAATGGACTGCACGGGACTCAGCGGCACACGCGTGACCCACTTTGCACGGCGTTGCCCAACGAGCGCAGCAAGCTCAAGGCGAACAACGACGACCGCCGAGGGCTCTGCATGGGCAATATAAAAGGGCTGTCCAATTCCTCCCATGATGGCCAAAGACAGTCGTCTGTATTTTCGTGAGGATACTGCCGGAGCTAGGCGGCCATGGGCTGCGTGCCCATCTTTTGTCCGCGTTTGAGCAGAGTTGCTTCCGCAAATGTCTTATCGTCATCAGTCCGTGGGTCGGCCTTCACACTGCCCATGTTTCCCAACGATGTGTACTCCTTCCGGCACCGGGATCGGAATCCCAGGTGTCTCCTTGCTATGTGCCTGCAATGATAAATTGGTGGTCACTCGTCATGGCCCAGTATTTAAGGGGAGAAATCTGCTACCTAGTTTCCTTCCATGAACTTCTCTCCTTCAATTCAATCCCATTCGATCCAACCTCATTTTCTGCTCCTAAAATAAACTTGGCAATTGTTCGCTGTCAATTCTGTCATAGTTCTCGATCAGAATTTGCTCCCTTCCGAGCCAGTCTTATCGTTGAAGCTTCCAACTCCTGCCAACAGCGGCATCGTAGGAGCGTCTTGAAACTCACTACCCGCCATCCCAAACCCAAGAAATAGGCCGCAGCTATCTCCAGTTTCTTACACAAACAATATGCCCGTCAGCAATCACCAACCAAGCCCGCCGACTGGGTACTTCTACGGGTTAGTATTCTCGTCCTTTCCCAATTATCCCGCGCTTGAATTCAATCAAGGGCTTGAATGGTCGCTTCCGGATCAAGTCCGTTGGCCAGGTGTCGAGCAGATAGTTAACATGCCAATCACAAAGTAGGCCCTACATCGTCAAAGGCGTTACCAGAGACGATGCCCCATGGCAACCTGCCACTGCCTCAAGTCTCCAAGTCGACCCCGATATCGCCCACCACGCTGATGAATTCTTTGGCTTTGACGACGGCAACAAGCATACCGCGCCAGACTCCCACGGAATCTCACTCAAGAGACATACCCCTCACTCGTGGAAAGGAGACGACATCGGCCACGTCGGCTGCCACTTCGGAAGCACGTACTACCAGCGCGACGCCGACGGCTTCCGGGATATGGAGGAGGAACTATCTAGGCTCGAGCTTGAGGCGAAGAGGCCGGACAAGAAGAAACCGGCGAAGAACGGTGAGGTCGGGTACAAGAGTGGAAGACAGAGCCAAGGTGGAAGTGGGAAAAAAGAGAAGCAACGTAAACCCGATCTCAGGAAAAAATGACTTAGGAAAAGGCAAATGACAGGAAAGGAGTGCCTGGAGACCAGGTGGCAAACACGGCCGTCGCCCAGGTCAGGGTATATACATGTAGACCTGGAATCACCGTCTAACTCGGCGGTCAGCTCCAAATAAATTGATCATCTACGACACACTAGATCGGCGAGACATATGTCATTCGAGTTAGTGACGTCAACCTACTCTTTGTGGCAGCTATGCCAGCAACTCTACTTTGCGGCTGCTCCTGGGAATTAGCTCCTGTATGTCTTGGTGAAGAAGAACGTGTTGTTACGGAGATTCCTGCCGCTTAAATCGTACAGGAGAAGTTAAAGAGAGGGTAGTTATGAGACGCGAGTAGTGCGGGATGATGTAACCTGCTGAGAGGAAGGGAGAGAAAGACTAGTACGCTTCCGATTTATATGAGTGAGTGCTTATACAGATATATGGATCAGTCGGCTCTCCCCCGCCAAAAAGCTAGAATGTATGACTTTAGATTCCGTTGAATGATGTTTTTATCCTACCATACCGAGAATATTCTTACATAACACCAAGACGGACACATATGTCAAAGGCCGGGATTAAGTGGCTAACACTTCCTCAGAGCACATTTTTAACAACCTCATGAAGTGGGAGGGAGTCAATACTGGCAACCAATTTCCAGCCAACATACCACATAAACCCGAGCTCCGTCTAGTCCTCTCGCCAGCGGATGCGTCCAAGTACTTTCTCCAATACATTCAGATTCAGTTCTAGTCTCTGAGCGTCTGTGAGTCCAGTTTGGACCATGCCAGAGAGTAGACTCCCATCCATGCAGGCCAGCACGGCGTCAGTGTAGTCTACACCCATATAATGGGGCAGCCTATCTCTTGCATGCTCCTGTAGGCTGTGCATAATTTGCTCTACGTCCATGTGGTTGTAATCCTCCTCGAAGCCAATGGCAAGCCTCCAATGCCCAATCTTTAAAAGGACGACGCCAACGGCGTATATTTCGTGGAGGCTATTGAATCGTTTCTCAAGTGGCCTTGGCGGTCGGGGCGGCGATAGATGTTCCTCTCTAGACTGTCGTCCTGCTCGGTCGTCGACCTGTCACGTTCTTCACACCCTAACCCTAACCCGACTATATAGGGTCGTTCATAGTCCCGAAGACCGTTGGAATAACCGAAGATAAAATTTCGCTCCGAATAGACTTGTGCAGCCAGTCCATCGAGTGTAAATGGAAAACCGCCTTTACCAGAAACCTCGCCATGGCAAACTTCTCGTCGAGTGTCGGTGTGTTTATGGTTTTCGACAGGTACATCCAGACAACTCGCTTTCAAACTCAATCCGGTTGGGGCACAGAAAATTTCCCACCAGCTTAAACCTAGATACAGGGACAGGGGCAACTTCACGTTTGAGAGATGAAGACGTCGCAGACGCCTTGCAATCTGTGTTTGGACTATCTGACTATTTGGACATCTTCCTGGAAGTCGAATACGATATCGAGAGAGACACACAAGCTCTTGTGTTCAGCAGACTTTTAGAGGCATCCAAGTCTGAGAGTAAGACAGAATCTGGGAAGGCACTGTTTCAACTGGCCATCGCCAGCGCGTGCGGATTGGGAACCCCATACGGCGAGGATAGTGACTCTTTAAGGCGCTAGCTGCATCCGGAGAGGTATGTGTCAGTTTTTCATGGCGGAGCTCGCCACATAAGAAAGCCTAGTACGCATGGACGTCGTTGGCGGGGTGGAGAAGAAACGGTCGATGTCAGCAGTAAGCAGCTCCTTCAGGGCGATGGCCTCGTACGCTGGTCGTTCCTCTTGGCCGCCTGGTTCTATGGTGAGATGATGTGAAGGGAAGATGTTTGTAAGTGATTCAATGAAAAAGAAAGGGAAAAAAAAAAGCCAGGGCCAAGGCTGCTGATCTGTGCATTGAAGTTTGGAGTCATCACGTGGTCCGTGGTCTACCGTTTAAAAGTTAACGATCCCGCCCCATGGCTGCCTGAAAGCGGGCATTCCGTTTTCTGGATCAGAGCTCACAAGCTTCCATCTTCGACATCCTGTACAAAACGACTCAGACTCATAGGAATAAACGGGGTCCCGTCCGCTCTCCCCTATTTAAGCTACTAACCACGTGGGAATCTCCAGCGTTGTGCGTTTTGTTCAATTTCTACCGACCCAAGGCTTTCCGATTCTACCTTTAAACAATTCGAACTATGGCGTGGAAAGCATGATTTTAATCAGTCTACGGAGCAGGTTTTGGCCGACTGCGGCAGCCCGCAAATGCAATGAGCTTTTGATTACCTTCGCCTGGTGTTCAAAGTAACCTGACCTGAAGGGAGAAGATGGGAATCATATGTGCTCCGGATACAATCCCGTCCATAACCTCTACCGAAGACTACAATCATTCCCATCCTCATGCGACAACTCTCTGACTGAAGTAGGTAGGGTATCTTCAGCCATACTCCTGAGAGGAGTACGAAAAATTTGATGACAACCAAATCGTTTCCTTTTGTCGGACACGGCCGTCTCGGAACCGGAAGTATCTGTACTGATGGTCCATGTCTACGACGAGTTCTCCCTCAGGTGGACTGACACACAATTTAATGGCCGTCTCCAGACGCCGTACCTGGCTGGTTTCGCTCGCCTGCAGTAATAGGCCGCCTACACTAGCGCATTCAACTGCAGCTACTTCAACGACCACGTAAGTTGATGAGCCCCGAGCCTGGTCTCCACTCAGCTTGCCGGCCACGCTCCATCGAAGATCTTTTCCAAAGTAGATTCCACGGGGGCCTGGAAATTATTAGGTTTATTGCCCAAGTACAGATTGGTCTTTTCCAGGTGTAATATGCATGAGGCGAATTGAAACCGTACCCGTCAAGGCCAGGAAAAGACATATCAACACGAAGGCTGGCAGAAGGGCCTGGCCCTCCTTTGTCGATATCTAGCCTCGTCGTGGCTTCGTTAGTGTCTTGGCATGCACGGATGGTCATGAGAATGCTGCTGAAAACGCGCATTATGTCCTGTCGTTCCGGTTGGCGACAAGAGAACAACAAAAGATAGCCATGTCTCAGCCATGGCCGCCGATAGGTTGCATGGCGGCGACCGAGGTTGGAGAGAGGCGACTGACCGTCTTGTTAAATTTGCGTCAGCTGCAGCCCGCACCTACTCAAATGTTGTCTTGTTTCAATCTCGATATCGAATACATTTATTTCGCTGTCCTGATGGAGACAAGTACGGTTGGTTCCACAACCACAATTTCTGGTACTGTTATTTTTTGCTTATGCCTCCCTATGCCAGAAAGCTAATGTCGCGGCAGACTGGCGTGCCCATCTCAGAGACCTAGAGTTGAACCAAGATAGATATCTATCCTGGAAAGAGCCAAGAAACTCTGTGTAAGTGATGACCACTGGACCCGTTGAGTTGCGTGTTTCCATTCCACGCCTCGTGTTCCACCGCGCATCAACCACCATGGAATCTCACAATATCCAATGGAAATCAGGATCAAGAAGCTTGCAAAGAGCCTGGATATACATGCAATTTGCCGAGAATGCGACCGAGCGGGAAGTGCAGACGGCCTAGTCTTTTGCTCCGGTTGCGGCGCGGCGACGGAACCGGTTCACCGAGAATGCTTGCGATACTCAAGACGTTCAAGGCACCAGCAAGGAGGCAGGAGGTGTCGAGAGGTCGGGTACAAGGAATATGTCTATATGACGTATCTCCTGACCTCGGATCATCTAGACAAGTATAAGAAAAGCCTCCACTTGAAGGACATGTGGACCACCTGGTTCGGACTTCCACAAGAGCAGCCGTGCAAGCGGTATCCCCGCCTTTCGATCTGGAGCCGACTAGCAAGTGTCGCTTCAGATGACGAGAGACTCAAGAGCCAATATCCAAGTCTTGTAACGTTTGTGGGACCAACAGGATCAGGGAAGAGTAGCATTATCCGGGCGCTTATTCACCTACTGAGCAAGCGACACGAATGGCGACCAGGCAGAATGGTGCCACATGAGGTGCCGGTTCCTGGGGCTGTGACAGCCTACGAGCAATATCGTTCTACAAGCAGCGACGTTCATCTGTACGCCGACCCTCGAACCCAGAACACTGAACTACCAATGTACTTCGCGGGTTAGTAGAATGGAGCTATTGATACGAGGCCACAAAAGAAGTCCCTGTCTGACCCGGACTCTAGATTGTGAAGGGCTCTCCGGATGTTTACAGCCGCAGTCGAGCGAAATACAGTTGGACGCTGCTGCGGAAGAGGCTCGGCTGCCGCGAGAAGAGAGACTACGCAAGAAGAACCTCAAAGGAGAAGCCGACCAAGATCCAGCAGCTCACCAGCGAGCAGCTCAGGGTAGAATGGAGATACACTGGGGTCATATGGATTGCCCCAGGCGACTTCGAGGCGAAGCAATCTCGTCAACGACATTGACGTCTGACACCGATGATGAGGGGACCCACGCCGACAAGGTCGATGACGAAACGAGGCAACGCGTGGTCCGCGAGCTTTACCCGCGGCTCTTGTACATTTTCTCGGACGTTGTCTGCTTTGTTGCAAACAGCACTCAGTAAGTTGGACCTCCACACCGTCTGGTACTATTAGCGTGTCCCGAATTGACACGGGACCCAGATCGGCCGAAGATATGCTCGCGACTCTATTCAACTGGGGACAGACTGGGCATGATAAGACCTTCAATAAAAGGGCTCGCCCTGGACTGATCATCATCATGAACAAAACAACAGAGCAATCTCACCGAGCTCTCGGCGGAGCAAGCGCAGCCACTGCTCAGCTTCTGAGAAGCTTCCAGGACACACAAAGGTTCAGGGATCAGCAGCAACTATGGAGCCGGCGTACAGAAATGCCGATTTTGAGTATTGAGCAGCTAATACGATGCTATTACCAAGACTTTTGCGTGGTTTCAGTCCCCTCATACACATCCGAAGTGCCATCAGTTGCCGGAGAAATTGCAAGCTCCCTGAGGAACCTTTACAACACGATTCGGTGGATGTCGGACCGCGTACGTGACCTCCGAAGACCAAACACGGCAGACATCTCTCGATTCGGCGCTCGCTTTCTGAAAACGGCCCAGGAGCTTGCGAAGGACTGCAGCAGGGGTATCGACCTTCTCGACATAAATCCGTCCAACACAAGACTTCCACAAACCTTTCACGAGCACCTAGTCCATGCCGCATCGAGCTTGTCCAAAACCCGTGGCCTGGATATTGAAACAACCCTCGGCGGAGAGATAAGATTGGTTCGTGACATGATTCCGTTCGTCGCCGTCTGTATTGTCTCGCAACTGCGCCAAGTCGACCCCAGTAAGTCCTCATGGGCATCCAAAACGTTCTCCCTCATAGCACTCACCGGTCATTAGTTTTGGCTCAATATCGAAAACCAACCCTCGTAGAGGAAGCCATAAAGGGTCTCCAGCAATTTTGCGACGAGGTTTGGCGGTGCGAATTCACCTGTCAACACAACAACCGGACATGGAGGTGTCGCAACACGTACAGGAAGCACCGAGATCACCAATTCGATGACGAAGATGGGCTTCAACCGCCCGACCTATTAGTGGCGCCGTTTCAGTGTTCATTCGATATTGATGCATTCATCAGACAACTCTGGGACGAGATACACGGGTTGAGACGGCTGGACCTTTCCCAGCTGCAGCTTGAACTGAGAAACAGAGCTCGCAGATGCCACCTTTATCGAATGAGCACCCAGAAAACTTGTCTCGCTTGCCTTTCCAATTGCCCGACCAATGTTTTACCCTGCACCCGCGACCGCTTGGGTTTGCAGCATGCAATCTGCGAGTCCTGCGTTCGGAGGCACGATATTGCCGGCCCTCTGAATGAGACTTCGCTGGCTCGCCTCGCCGAATGCCCTCTCGGTTGTCGCTTCGAAACCACCTGTAGGATCAGGCTCAAACCAATCACGGCAGGATCCCGAGTGCTCGCCTTGGACGGGTAAGAGCCCTCCCCATAGACACCTATCACGCTTGCCTGCGTGAGACCCTCTCTCTGCCCACTATATCACATTCAATACTCTTTCCGGGACAATGGGCTGACAAGAGGAGAGCAGGGGAGGCATTCGCGGCGTAGTTGAACTTTGCTTTCTTGCAAAGATCCAAGCACAGATCGGTTTCGGAATAAGAATTCAGGAACTATTCGATCTCGTAATCGGGACAAGCACTGGTTAGCATTCATCTCCTCCCTGCCAATGGACGAGCGCATCCGTATACCAAGAAAACGAATGCCAGTCAGCATTTCATTTATAGTATGTTGACAATGACAAATAGGCGGAATCGTAGCTCTTGGTATTTTCAAGAAGGGATGGGATCCAGATTCCGCCATGACGCAATTCATGGGGCTCGCAAGATCGGCTTTCCAGCGCCGCAAAAGCCTCCAACTCCCTATTTATTCGATTTTTGCCACCCCGTTCTGCGACTACAAGTATAGCACCCTAGGTATCGACTCGACGCTTAAGAAAACCTTCGGGGACGGATTTTTGTTCGGCCAGCCTACTGGGAGTAGCAGCCGCTTGATGGACGATAGCGTCAAGGTCGGAGTGGTATCGACGAAGGAGGGCAGTCAACGGGTTTCCGTGATTGCCAACTACTCACGAAACCCCGTGGGCAAAGGTTTGATCTCCGTAACGACGCCGCTTCCGACTCCTATTTTCCGAGACGCTGAAAATACTGACGCTGACGATCATAGAGGATGCTCTCGAGAGAGCAGAGGTCCAAAGAAAGGATTTCCGGATATGGCAAGCGTAAGCTAAGCTCCGATCTATTCCGCACATTGTCGCCACTTTCGGCAGCTCATCTCATTGTGTCCTTCTCTTTAGGGCTCGAGCTACATCGGCTGCCCCCTTAGTCTTTGCACCGTACCATCACAAGCAATCCCACGAGAGATACCTCGACGGCGCGCTCCTTGCCAACAACCCAGTGCAAGTGGCGTACGACGAATCCCAAAAAGTCTGGCCAGGGTGCCGGCCCGAGATCATCATCTCCATTGGGACGGGAATGAAGACCGACCGAGAAGGCAAGGCCCACTGCTCCACGCTATTCTACACGAAGTCAAAGATGGTCCCATCCTTTCTAAGGAAGCGGTATACCATTGTGAACGATGCAGTGAAGAGCACGTTTGACTGCCATGCCGTCTGGTCCAAGTTCGACGACACGCACGGAGACGTGCACGTCCGCAAATCCAACCTTCATCGTTTCGACCTCCCCCTGCCGGGCAAGAAGCCGCCCAAGATCGACGAGGTGGAACTCATGGGCGGCCTGGTGGAGGAGTGCAAGGCCTATCTCGACCGACCCGAGGCGCTACTTTCGGTCGACCACGTCGCCGACCAGCTCCGTGCTAAGCTCTTCTGCTTCTCCGACGGCAGCGGCGACCCGGAGGTGCTCGCGCGCAACTTTGGGGCCAGCCAGACCATCCGCGGCTATATCCACTGTAGGCTGCCGCCCGGCTCGGACGGCGCGAGGAGGCTGCTCTCCCAGCGCGAGGGTAGGCCTAGGTTTATCCTTATTGAGGAGGAACGTGACGAGAGAAGAAATGTCCAGCAGATCTCCTACTTTGACCCGGAAACTCTGGAGGCTGTTGTCCAGTTTCGGGTCTCAAGAGGGCGATTGAGGAGGTATATTATAGTGTCGTTTGCTGGGATATCCTGGCAGCGCATATCGAACTTTTCAAAGTAATGACGAGGCGAAATACAGATTTCAAACATGGACAGAGAAGAATAAACACTAAAGGGAGGTGGTTTAGTGAGTTGTTCCTACCGAGAGATAAACCAGATGTTCTCCCTTGCGCCACTTGGCCTATGGTCTTGCTCTATAATTTGAATCCTTCGAGAATCTCTGTAGAGATCTCTTCTTCGAGGCTAACGTTTGGAAATACGATTTCCGGTATGCCAGGTGTCTTCGACATGCCCATAGACGGCATCTTTTCGGGACTATAGGCGTTAGTAGGTTCGTTGTGCAGCCATTAGGTTGAGGCTTGGATTTAGAGGGATGGATGGACCTTGTCCGTGCTCGGTGTCCAGTTTTGGCTCGCTTCCGGTGGCGCGCAGGGCCAGCCAGCCAGCCAACCAATGGCCCACTGTACTCCGTATACTTGCTGAAATTTAGCGCCCATGCGGTCAGAGAAACACTGGCACGATGTTTCTACGAAGCAACTGATTAGTGCCGTATCAGGTCCACCATACCTGGCACAGACGCCCCTGACCCTGCCGCATGCCTCCGCAACGGCCACTTCTCCAAATATGCATCTACCAGTTTCGATCGCTACCGTCCTACCATCTATTCTCAAACCCCTTCAACAGCTTTACCCGATAAAAGGAAACCCCCCTATTAATATTGAGGCTATATGATCAAGGTATACAAAGCTATATGACTAGAACACCTCAACCAGTCTATTGACCTGATCTGACCCTGCCTTGGCTCCGAGCAACGCCTGACACCTTGTGGGCAAATACAGTCCCCGGTGCCTTCGTTGGCAGTTTGGTCCGCCCAGCCGTTGACACTAACGGGTACCCTTCCATAATCCTAACCCGGAATGCCCTCTCATCATAGACTCATCTCCGGCGGTACCTTAGGATTCTGATCCCGGTTAGTATCATGAACTGTCATTTGCGATCCCATCACGAGGACGGATTCCTCGCACAAAAAACTCGGCACATGGACGACTTCCATTTCCTACTCGTTAGTACTGATTCTAGCATTAACAAAGCTCTCGTCCACCTGAGTGTCCATTACCAGAGACTCTCCAAGAGAATCGTACTGCTAATATCTTCCGCCTCTCCCTTCCTCGAAGACCCTCCCCACTTCATCTCACACACCCTGCGGTAGCACGGCCCCCTGACCCAATTTATCTGCTCCATTTTCCTCCTTTCCATCTCTTTCAACATGTCGAGACCGTCCACCCTCTCGAGCATAATCTATATGCGTGATTTTCGTTGACGCTATCAGAGATAACCCGACTTGAGAAAACATCCCAAACTGCTTCGAAATTCAGACAGATATGAACGTCTTCGTGAAGAACTCATCTTACTATCCCGATATCGCCGTCGGCCCATATGCACTAGCATTCGTGCCTATTTGACGTGAGAAGAACGAGGCTTCTATGTTTCTAACGCCTTCTTCTATGCAGACGACTGCTTTTCGACGACTTTTACCACAGGCGGCAATTTCGAGATCGATATCCAAGCACTAAGTCTAACGAGGCTCGTCTTAACGACCTCGTTTCCCTAGTATCGTGACTAACCCCTTCCAGATGCCCTGGCGATGTCCCCGACTTCGATAGCTATCGCTGCCACAATGCTAGTGCCAAAGGCAGCATTCCCAGCCGGTGCAAGCTCAAAGTTGTTCCACCCGATTGTCCGCCCTGGCCTTCATATCCACGGGTCTGTCAAGGGAACCTGAATGTGATATTATTACATTTATCTATATGACTCTAAATAACTGCGCCTCGAGGGATTGTTACCACTCTTGGAGTAATTTATTCCTTTGCTCTCCGCTGCCAGCACTATGCCACGCTCTATAAGTAACTGATCGATTCTACCTAAAGTTAAGAACCAGTTATGTGCTCTCCCTCTTGAATCTTCATCAATCCCTTCGCGAGATGCTTAGGGTTAGCGATTGATACCTAGCGTCAACATGCATGTATCCAATCTTTCTATGGCGAGTTTCGCCTGAGATACGACTTGTGAACATTTCACGAACTTCTTGCTACGTTAACGGGATATATAGTTCCTGGCGAATGACAAAGACATCCAGGACCTTCGACAGTGGTTGCAAGGCAACCACTGGATTTATCTCGAGCCCAAGTAACTCTGCCTAAAGGCAAAAGGGGACACTGAGGGATGATGAAATGAAGCTAACGTATCCCTTAACAGATGCCTATGACCACGAAGGTGCTCTGAATTGGCTCGGCCAACGGTGCTGTTGGTTCTTTAGGCGGGTTGCGGAATACCACGACAGGTCCTCCTCAAACCTTATTCTCCACAAGCCTACAATGTAGGTATCGGTCCTTCTAAGCACCCATTTCCGCCCCTGATCCGCGGCCCCACGTAAACTCCTTATAGGCCCGATTAGGGACTCTCCTTACTTTGATCACAGATGTTAGCCTTTGCAAAATGCAAGATCCGGCCTAGATGGCCACTTTGAGCTTCCGAGCTTACACCATGACAAAATTGGAAGATTAGAGATGGCCCTCCTAGCAGAACAGACTAAAACGAAGAGGAGGTTCCATAGCGAGATATATCTACTAGATTCAACGTAGGAAATATAGAAGAGCAGCCGTGGTCTAATACTATAACTAGACTGCTAACAGTACTGAGCACTATTATCAGACAAAAATTGAGCAGCATTTACCTTGTACTTTAAACGAGAAACTAATAACCTTCATTCAAAGTCGGTACCTTTCAAAGCCCCACCGCCCAAATCCCGTGAATATATGCCTCTCCAATTACTTTGAACATTCCATGTCCTTACGGGCGTATAACAAACGGCACGTTCGCCCCTATTATAAGCCAGATCTCGTCCTTGAGGCTACTCGATATTGGCCCGTTGCCTAAGTAGTGCTTTTGTGTTCGAAAAATTGCAGTGAGCATAGTTTACTAGTGGGTACACTTTTCTTTTTAACAAAGGCTTCGATGTACTCATCAGTAACGCAGCACCAATCATCCTCCGTCCACATCATTGCGCTGCCCACATCTGGTGGGATAGTGCAGACACCAGTTGGAGGTATTGGCACAATCCAGCCACCCCCAGGTACTAGTTGGCTTGACGAAACTCCCTGGTGGCTGGCGATATCTTCCAAGAGCTCGAATGGCCCTTATTCTTCTCTTGGACAGATGATCCATCGACAACGGCAAAGATCGAAGTCTCTGAAACTGTTCTTCATCTCCTGTCCGTCGTGGCGATGAGTATGTCGTAGCTTAGCAGCTAACCCGCCGAGAAACTATAAATCCCACTTCGACTAGCCGACCGGTGGAACGGTGATCGTTCAACCATGATCAACGGATCTCTCATGTGAAGAACAAGCCACCGCGAGAACACCAGACCAATATCGATTGGAGGAGGGTGCTGATCTTCCTAGACGCCAGCAATGAGGGTCCGCCACCGAACCTCGGGACCGAGTCTGTGCCCTTGCACGTGGTTGAGCAGCGGCATCCCTGATTACCGTAAGGGAAACTGATACCTCGCCAAAGGGTTTGTGGGAGAATTCTAGATCTATATGTCGCTGTGCTTCATCAGAAATTGCCCACTTCGTTATGCCATGAGCATAAGGATATATAGGAGGCGTACCAAGGGCAACCGCAGCCATGCTTGCAAGGTCAGCTTCACCAACTCCGTCGCGATCTGTAAGGCGGGATAGTTGAGATGTCTCGACAATCTTATCAATGAAAATCCTTTCAACTTTCAGTATCCCTCCGGGTTCAAGGCTGGGCGGCGTCTGGATTGAGGCACTGGTGCAGCGGCATTCTGGCCAACCCCGAGCTCCGCGCTTCCCGCCGAGAGAGGCAGGAAAGCAAGCAGCGGCATAATCAGGAGTCCACGACGCAAGCCTATCGGTTTTCCTAAACGACGGATCTTAAATGCGAGACATAATAGTCAAATCGCTCGTCGCTTGGATAATAAACCATGCTACTTCGGTGAACAACTAAGCGGCACTCTTGTTATAGTCGGGGATAATACTGCAGTCTATAGGTTATAGGACTGGCCGATGAGATTCAACATGGCGTAGACCTTGTCCTTGGGATCTGTCGAGTCGGAGGATGGAAGGTTTGCAGCAGCAATTTAAGCTCCCTTGGTTTGATCAACCGGTTTCATGTCATCTACATACATTGTTTCTATATAGGTCTAACAAAATCAGAGAAAGTTCTACCAACCAGTTGTACTTCATCCAACCTAGGAAATGTAGCGAGTCCCGCCATATCGGATACATGTAGTTTCCGATTTCAAAAGGAAAGGAAATTCCAGCAGCCCGTCGTACTTCATCTAACGGCCCTAGTCGCCCCTGTCAGCAGAGTCGGCAAGATCCGCCGCCAAGGATCTTATGCGACGACTCATTGGCCGCCAATCAGAATCGCTCCCACGTGCAGTTGCTGCAAAGCCTATGAGCACAATCGGGACAGTAGCCGTGGATACGTGATAAGTTTGGTCCCATACTGCAATAGCACTATATGGACTATCAACATCTAAACGTATCTGCAGGTTTCAGCAAACTATAAATACGCAGAACCAGTACCAGTGCGGGCGGCGTCGCCTCCTCGGAGGCATGCCTTTGAGCGTCGAAATGGTTCAAATAAGCTAAGCGCCGGAATCGTTCAAAAAAACCGAGGAAGGAATTCTCTACGGTCAAAGAAATGGCAGGTGCTTTAGACTATGGTGATTCCAGGCGAGGTCTAAGAACAAGCAAGGACAGGTCTTTATATAGACGAGAACCAGTCCGTCCATTCCTATATGGTAAGTGTAGGATTTACGGGACGCCGCACTATAAAGTACGGGTTTCAATCTGCCTTGGGTGAACTGGTGATAGCTTCTCCTTCTTTACACTTCGACAAGTCATCTCAGGAGGGCCTACCTCAATGGGTGTCTGTCAGGTGATAAACATCTCTGGGGCCTGTAAGGTCGAGAGAGACGGGCCCAGAGGCAGTGGTAGGTCTACAGATATGGCCCAATAATGTAACGGGATACCTGGGACAGCCGGGACGGATGTCGCAGAGGGACCGGGACGGACCGCCAAAGGTTGTGCGTTAGCCGAGATTGTACCTAAGGAGCAATAAACACAGGAAAGCCTGAAGTGGGGAAACGAGGGAATGCTCTCGAAGTTGAGTTTGAATGCAGAAGTGGTTTTTGGAAAGCATCGTTATCTCCCTAGCTAGGACCTTCAGTCTAACACATCACAGATAACTGGCCGCGGGACTACCGAGCGTTGGATATTTACCTACACGGACGACCTGAGAAGGGTCACAAGTCTCATCTGCGATATTTTCTGTGTTGGTTGTTGGTTGTTGGTTGGGGTCGTTTTGAGGCGTCGTTGTTTGCAGGGGTTAACGTCTAACATCAAACAGCTGCCTTCGGCCGTCATAAGAGCCTCAGTGGCAAGACGCCTAGGAGGGAAGGTAGTATCATATACAATGCTCCTATTGGCTAGCTTAGTTTTTCAGTTGCCTGCTAGATTGTTAGTGTTTTCCTGTTTGACTGGTCATGACCGGCCCCTAGTTGTTGGTTCTTCTGCATATGGCGAAGCCAATCACACGATAGCGGCCGCCAAGGTCTTGACCTCTCATACCATGCAGCATCCACCCTATTAGGGAGTCTAATACTCATTCGTGGGGCCTCGGTAGGATAGGCAGCAACATTCGTTTTTATGGTTTTTTGTGTTGCCTGGCGGCCGCTTTGGACCGTGGGTATGTACCTGTACTTTTTTAGTTGCCATCTGCCACTCAAGGGGAGACCTACATTTGCAGTTGCTAATGACCCCGTTACATATGACCCCGGTTTCTGAACGCAGACCCCGAGTGGCCTTTGTCCAGAAGCATTCGGGGATCTCGGAATATTGCAAGCCTCGCAGGCTTGCATATTCTAGACCATGGGATTCCTGTAGGAGGTAAGGTACCAGGATCTGCTGCATTGACATGATTTAGTAGCAGCTACCCTTGTGCACCTATGGTGGGGAGTACTTGGGGCAATGACCCTGTTGGATAACCTACGCATGAAGGTTCTGGCCAAACTAGAGATACTGCTGCCTGCAATAGTCCAGTCGGTTGTAAGCCACCCTCTCAGCTATATTACAAGCCTCTACGCCCCGATATCCCTGCCACAATTTGGGACTGCTTCCTTTATTTTCACATCCTCGTCCTCGGATCATGGCACTCCAAATTACGGCATGGGAAGACCTAGCCTTCTTCTATGAGGAAGTCGATGAAGCTGGCGAATTCCAGTACGCAACTTTTGCGGTGGTCGACGAAGATGATACTGCCTACTTCGGCAAATTGAATCATCCTAAACACAGCATTACCTTCGAGCAACTTACATCTGCACTGACTCCCATCCCCGACGAGGGCATTTTTCCAGAATGGGCGCCCTCCAGCGTAATACTGACTCGGGCTCAGGACACGCTCCCAGCTAATACCTATGTTAAACACCCAAACCTTTATGAGTACGACGTCCTCGAGAAATCCAGCGTCGTTAATCTTCTCTCAAAAGATTTACTAGAGGAGGCTAAGGTCATGGAAATACTCTCCCAATACCCACACCCCAACATCATCCACTACTACGGCTGCCGGGTTCGCCGTAACCGCATCACTGGTCTCGTCCTCGACCGCCATCCAATCTCGCTGATCGACTACGTGATGGACAAGGTTGGGCCCGTGCACAAAGAGCCCTTCATGCAAGCCCTAGAGTCGGCCATATACCATTTACACTCTCTCGGTTGGGCCCATAACGATGTCAATCCTGGTAGTGTTCTGGTTAACAAGGAAGGCATGCCAGTCCTAATCGACTTCGCGTCCGCCCGCGAGATAGGTGCTAAATTGGGGTCTCGTCGAGGGACTAAGGGATGGATCGACGGAAAGTTAAAGGATTATAATACGTCAGAGAAAGCTCATGATATTTTTGGGTTGGAGAAGATTCGCACGTGGCTGGACGCCCCTACGATTGACGATCTCCTTGAATCCTGAACAGGGGTCATTTCGCAGATAAATGGTGGAATTGGACTTGTCCAATCAGCATACAGTCCGCTCGTCGAGTGGAGATTTCGGTACTGCAGAATCCAAGGATACGATTGATAAAAGCATTGTCTGGATAGACGATGAACGCGAATAGACGCCAGGCGCATGCACTCGCGAGGGCATTGAGCAAGTAGACGAGGTCTTTATAGACGTTGTTATCGAGGGCCTCGAGAAACTGGACAACCTCATCTGCGGCGTCTCCCTCTCGGCCTTTAACACCATCGAGGAGACTGCAATCATCGGATAATGCCAATTTTGCAGCTAATATGCAAGTATATATAGATAATGGACATGAAGCAATATAGGGGTTTAATTGAGTGTCAATTCTGTGTCTCTGCTTGTTTCTATCCTTCTCTTTTCTAAGGTTCTTTCTGCCCCTTCCCTAGCTCTTAAATGTTTGTCTCTAGGGTCGTATGATGCAAGCCAGGTAGCAGCCGGCAGCTTTCGCAGTTCTGATAATACGATCCTTGATATATATTATTCTTTGCCAAACCTTTCACTTTTGTTTATAAGAAATACTTTCCATGCCTCTCTCTCGAGCCTCGCTTCTAAATTTCCCTCCTTCCTCCCCTCCTCCTTCCCCCTTACCATTCCTTTCATTCCCTCTGGCCTCAACTGCACATATCCTAGCAAATGACAAATATGCTTCGTTCTTTCTCTCTCTGATTCACAGAAGTTAAAAGTGGTGATAGAAGCCAGGGAAAAGGATTGTGTGTCGTAGACTTGGGTCTTGGATTGAGGTGTTAACCTTTTAGGAGGCCTCCTGCGAAGCGGACAATAAGAAACCAAGTCGCCCACATCCCGGCAGCCAGAAGCTAGCAGTCAGCAGTTGCAAAACCAGATTCCGAGGCTGCGGCTGTCTTGTTACTCAGTCTATTTCGCCTAACTTGCATTTCTGATTTGAGTACAGCTTCACACGCGACAACCCTGGAGAAGTTATTTTCCTGTGGTTTTGGTTACCTGACCAACTTTCCT
>Ga0247774_1000547_pt1 | contig 18699 bp, 10 predicted proteins | sample UWRJL001104B6_FD_179933 | JGI IMG/M metagenome (GOLD analysis project Ga0247774, IMG submission 179933) | Plant litter microbial communities from Arlington Agricultural Research Station in Wisconsin, United States - UWRJ-L001-104B-6 | ecosystem: Environmental > Terrestrial > Plant litter >... | reverse complement strand
AGGGACGGACGGCTATTCCTGCAAATGTGCAAGTCGGGCATCGAGGACGACCCATTCGCGGACAGCCCAAAGACGGCTATTGACGCCCCATCATAAGCCCATGCATGAGAAGCATTCCATCCATCGTTCGTCCGCTCCTCTTACGCTTGGCATGCTTGCCTAGCTTTTGGTCGCCGAAGACATGTCTCTTGTACCACCTGATCAAATTGCGCTATTGACTAGAACTTTCGGTGATGCTAGAGTAGCCAGCCCTCCAAGAGCATCATGTCCGATGGCGCCTCATCGACAAAAGTCGATGCCGGTCGTGGAGCCCTCTCGTTGGATCGTCGAGTAGAGTGGCTTTTCAAAACGAGCCCAGTCAGCTGCAAGAGGGCAAGCGCGCTTCGTCTTGTCTAGTTTAAGCCGACTCTCCGCGGACTCTTCCAGCAGATTCAACTCATTGAACAGGCCCGACACCTTCTCATGTTGACAACCCCCACGATCAGACGGGAGTCCGTGAATCCGGATACTAGGATCGAAGCCAATGAAGACGAGAGCGTTCATCCCATCCTCGTTCGCTAGCGAGTAGATCAGTGACCTAGAATCAAGTACCCATCGGATCTCGCCACTGTGGGATGCAGGGTTCATGATTGACTCGAGTTTCATGAGGCTGTCAGCGATATCCGGCTGGGAGGCGTATTGGTCTTTTCCTTGCCCCTCCGTGACCTTTTCGACCGACTCGATTGGTTGTCGTTGCCCCCCATCCCGAGATTTCGAGTCCGCAGTATTCTTTCTTTTTGGTCTGACCCGCAAGCGGAGCCGCCGTTCAAGTGGCCTTGATGGAGATGGATCGTTGACTAGGTCGATGAAAGCGCTGCTGGATGTCATGTAATCGCGCACGAAGCACTGGCTTAGAGTGTATACCGGGGAGCTTGCACCTTCATCCCCGTGATGAATGTATCGTTGCGGCGGGTGCCACGTCTTGCTGCATACCAACTCGTCGCCTGACATTTCCTGGCCCATTGATCTGGCGAGAGGGTGCTTCCCTGGATCATGCTCGTTACTCAAGCTCAGTTCGGGATTTTGGATGTCGGCAGGAGGAACAAATTCCAACTCTCTCCTGTAACACGTGCGGAGGCTCTTCGACTCCCGTGCTAGGAATTCCTTGAGACATTCGAGGACCATGACCTTCCCTGTCTCCTCGTCTTTTTCCAGCCTTAGTACAGTCCATCGGTTATCGATAACGCCATCGAGATGATTGCGGCGCCACATATATTCGCAATCACTCCCGGCAACCTCGATGTGCTGGCGTTTGGCCAGACCAACAGGAAATCTGAAGGCGTAGTAGTAAGATGCTGTTTTAGACTCGCTGTCGCCGAATTCGCTCTCGTTCGAAATTCCGTAGAAATAGTCGCCCAATATCTCAAAGCAGACATCTTGCCCAACCTCGGACCCGACCATGTCAGCAAGGAATAAGCGGTGTCCAGACCACTGTCGGCGGTCCACGTCAAACTGGTCCAGAACCCATCGCCGGTAGCCGTCGTCGTCGCGCATCGAGTGAGTGCCGACATAGACGTATTTCTTGGTGTTTCTGACGAAAAGCCGGTGAACCGAGTCCATCTCTTGCACGTCAATAAGCTCCAGCGGATCGGTATTGATCAGAATCAGAAAATTGGTGGTTTCTCCCTTGCGTTTGCTCGTGTACACGCACGAGAGAATCCCATGATCATAGTAAACGGGATAAAACTTGAACTTTCTCATGCCAGCAGACTCTGGGACGGCCTCGAGGAGAAATTTTCGCGTGTCAATGACGGTTTCCTGCCTCGAAGAGCCGTGTATGTCCAAAAGCCGCAGCTGCATGCGCTCCAACGTGTAGCATAGAAAGCCGTTTGTGTAGATATAGTCGTCCGCGACTGCTATGACGGCAGCTTGGAAAGGCTGAGCGTGGGAGATGGCGCTCCGCCGCTTGGCAATGATCCGAAAGCCTCTGGCATAGTCTCCGTGCTCGATGGATGCGACCGCTTCCGGAGAATGTCGCGCTTGAGACTGTACTCTCCATGGTAAGCTTTAGGGGTACTCCGGAGGAGCGAAAACGTAGGTACCGTAGGTACCGTAGGTTGGGGGAGACTCACTAAAAGTGTCGACTTGCAGATGCTTTTGCTCCTTATCAAGTACTGAAACTGTTTGCAAACAAGACCAAAATTGAACACATCGTCGAGCCCGAGACAGTCTACAATACAGTGTACAATCTCGAATGGGAGCTTCTGTATAGCCATAGCGACAGAAGGCTCGAAAGATGCTGCTGGGCATGTCGCTGGAAGAGCCTGGCTCCTAGGCAGAGATATCTCCTGCCGAGATCGTGTTGCCGTGTTGGCCCGCGGTGGGTGTGTGTTGGCACTCAACTCAATGTCTTGAGTGGGTCCAGAGCTGTGCTACCGCCGTGGTAAGACAACTGGTCAGACCAGATGGAGAGAAGCTGAAGTTTTATACACCATCTCTCGCCGAGTTTGTAAACAGCATTCAGTCGACGTTGAGCCGCAAATCTTTGCCGTTTTATGGCCACGCCCGGTTCTTTCGACCAAGGAAGTCCATATTCACTAGTTAGATCCAAAATGAGCTTAAGAGGACCCACGCGGTAAAACCTTAGTACCCAGCCAGGGCCGTCCACCGCCGAAGCTCCAAATGAAAGCCAGCGCATATCTAGTATTGGATCCACCAAATCTCGCCGTTGTATGGTAGCGTTGCGTAGCCTTGTCGAGTATTCTACTCAATAGCCCAGCTGAGCCGCATCTCACGAGCAAATAACGGCGGACAGTCAAGAAAGATGATTTTCGAAGACGACAAAGCCGAGAAGGGGTTGGAAGTTTGAACGCACGGCCAAGTGATAACCACAAAAGACCTCGCAGTAGATGAAAGAAATTGAAGCAATTGACCTATGTCATTCAAAAATCTAAAGAAAGCACCTAGGCTTCTACTCAGAACGTCACTCGACGCACACCTTGCACAGGCCGATCCGACTCGGACGTCGCAGTTGGCCTTGGGTACTGTTCTGCACTGTGAATGTCCGTTTCTGCATCCAGGCACCAGACAGTGCCGACATACTGGATCACACACGGCCAAGACTGCCGGGCTGCCAACACCCGAAATTGGCACGAGCTTCCCGCAGAGCCGCAGAGCCGCACTGTTCCAAGGGACCCGAACGGGGCCCCGACTTTCTCGTGTCCATTCCTCACCTCACGCGCTTTCCTCTCATCCTGAGAGCATGTGGTTTGACCTTAGCACTGTGACAAACACTTTCCCAGTCAAATATCTCTGCAAATCTCATCCCTGAGTCCACTATAGGCGTTCCACATTTGAGGTCGTTTTCAAGTCTGGTCAACTGCGGTGGTTTCGTGCCCCTCCTCCAGGGGCTCCAATAGAGCGCTCGGTAATTCTTCGTCGGTATAAATTAGCCCAGCCTGCCATCTCTCTCTGAGGGACAGGGGTATATGTACAATTCGATAGTGTGTCGAGGAGACTCTATGCCCGGTTCTCATGCCATTCGTCTCTGGGGCGGTTCATCATGGTCAGGGATTTGCTCTTGAGCCTCGTTTTGTTCCCCGAAGATTTGAGCCGCATACCACGTGTGGCAATCGGTCCGGCACAATGAAAAACGGGTCGGCTGGCGCGGCATGTGCTAAGACACCCTGGCCATTCAGGCCTTCGTTTGTTGACGAGTCCGGTGAAGCCTCCGGCTAGGTACCGGCGAGCCGTCTCCTTTAGGCCGGCGACAGTCCCAGCTACGTTCCACCGGTATCGCAATTTTATGCCTCATAACTGGCTATGACGAGAAAACGGGGTTAAGCATTTTTCGTCCGAGGTACGTTTTCCTACTTTACTTCTCGTTGAGAAAATTTTGCCCCAGGTCTCCGACTGTCGTGCAACGCCATCGCCTGGAGGAAGCACCCGGTTATTTTACAAGCTGGGGGACGGCCACCTGAAGCTCGGTGCCCGTCGATTGGGCAAAATGTTGCATTGGTGAACCGATGAACTGTTCCCCCCTTCGACCTCTGATCTAGGGTTTGTGTCTTCACGCATTCTTGACAGGTCAACGCTGGTATGGTTACCCTGTTTCGCGAGGCTAGCCGAACCAGACACCTCCCATTACGAAATTATCTGTCTCATGATCTTGCTTCGGGATGTCGGGCGTGCTCCAGTTTGGCACATCTTCACAAATCAACGCACGAGAAAGACTCCGCGAGATTTTAGGGTGAGACCCGAAAATGATCATCGGGTTGCAGCTAATCTATCTACGGAGGTCTGGACACGAGCTAGTGGTATGTAGTGCTCGCATCTCTTCAACCGTGTTGGTTACAATCATCTCAAGAGTCCTTGTCCATCCGTGACAGCCTGACCAATTTCTGCTCAACATGGGTAATCATCGTCTGTGGTCGCCGGCTCTACCACGGGTCCCTAGATCCCGAGCTCTCACGTCTACCGATTCTCCATCAATATCTGAATGTTCTTCTAGAACACACCTGACCATCCTCCTGCGATTTACCGCTTCTTCATACTAGGTCTGGGCTTGCATTCGTCGTTGTCGACCGGATGGAGCATCACTTTGATGGGATACTGTGGCGTGTGGTGCTGGAAGCCCTTGCTCCAGTCGTAGCTGATGGCATAAGCAAATATGCTACCGTTCTTGTTGAACGTAGTCGTCACGATGCTGCCACCAACGTTCGGGTACCCCTTCAACCTGTGCTTCGCATCCTTGTCCCAGAAGTGGAATGTGCCGTCGCTACCGGCGGTGCTGAACGTACCATGGACGGGATGGAAGCTGATGTCGTTGACAGAGTAGACGTTGACGACGTTGTTGGATGGCGGATCGCGGTGGCACTTGAAAGAGAAGTTGGATCTGTTTTCGACGGGGTCAGTCTTTCTGGCGGAGGCACGAGTAAGGGAACCTGGCGGGGAACCTGAATTGGAAATAACGTACCCAGCATCCTTCTCCTCTACGTACTGAATTGCACAGCGCCCTTCGATGCTGCCAATAGCAAAGCCTGTGGAATCGGTGAAGCAACTAACAACTTTCGTCTGCCACTTGAGTGGGCTCTGGATCGTCTTGTAGAACTTGGTCGGATTCTTCAAGTCCACCACGTTAATGTATCGGTCTGCCGTGCCAATGACCAGTAGATTATCCTTGACATCAATCGTGTAGACCCTCTCCTGACACTGCAGGTTAGCAGCGGGCTGCTGCTGCCTCAGGTCCCAGTACTTGACCGTCTTATCCCAGCTCCCGCTCACCACCATGGGAGTCCCGTTGCTCTCGAACCACCGCACGCACTTGACCGGTTGCTCGTGCTGGCCGATCTGTGCCGTCTGCTGCGATTGCAATTCACACACCTTCACCTGGTTATCGGCACCGCCCGACGCGATCTTGGTGCCATCCTTGGAGAAGTCGCAGTTGAGTACAGGCGCGTTATGCTCGTAGACGTGCCTCCCTTCCGACTGGCCGGTGCTCGCGATTTCGTATATTCGAACCTTCTTGTCCCACGACGCGACGGCCAGAAAGTCGTTAGCCTGGGTGGCTGCCGGCGAGAAGGCGAGGTCGGAGACGGAATCTTCGGGCGGGTTGCTGAGGGGGATATCCTTGGCGAGATCGCCCACCGTGGAGGCTGCAGAGGCAGCCTGCGAGGCGGATCCGAAGAGGCCAGACATTTTTGGGTTTAGGTAGAGAACTTGTTCGTGGGTTGGGCTCGTGAGTCGGGTTCGAGCTGACAGGATAGCGAGTCAGCTCGAGGACGCGGGTGTTTCGTCGCGAAGACTTGGAGAGACAAAATGAAAGCCAAATCGTTTGGGCCCGTTCTTAGGTCGTGGGCCCGTTCTTAGGTCGTGGCGAGGTGACGATGATCGGGTTTGTGCTCCAAAGGTCAGCAGGAATTGAATGGAAGAAATAACTGCTGCGACTCCGCTGACAGATGCCGTTTTTTTCTTCCGTAGAAAATAGCGCAATTGGCGGGCAGCCAGTATGATACCTACAGGTCGCAGTTCACCTTCTATCGCGATCGTAAAGTGTTCGACCTCGCGGCACACCATGAGAAAATCCAGGCACCCGAGGCAGCTATCGAGCCAGCAGGCTGCTGAGTGTTTCCGACCCCTCATTGGTCCGTGTCGGGACGCTTCCAAGCTTCAGCGCTTGGGTCTGCCTAAATCCACACCCAGCCGGGGCCTAGTGTGCCCCACACCCCACCATTAAAATCGTCAGCAGGAAAAAAAATCATTCAATAATTTCTTCCTTCCTCACCGACGACCACCCTCGCCCAACAAATCGCGATCGAAGCTCACAAACAGAGATGGAATTCGTTCCGTCTCATCTTCATCAGAAGCTTTGGGAGAAAGTCCCCGGACACCTCTTTGCTAGCCAAAGAGAATGCGGAAACCGCGCCGCCATAGAAGTGTAGCGGCTGACCTCTGTTGATGCATGCTCTACCTCCTTGTCTGACCTGCCCGGCCCCTACTCGTCGCTTTAAATCGATTCCTCTCTTCCTTGCAAGATGGCAGGCCTTCTCAGGATCGTAGTGAGGGACGAAGATATGAGTCCCTTGCATTTTAGAACCCGAGAAAGCCTGACCCTTCAAACTCGCGACGAGGGCTTTGATATGGTGGGCTGGACGCTCGGGCTGGCCTGGTGCTGGGAGCTACTACGGGCTCATTCGGAGGGATTTCGTCAAGGTCGAACAGTCATGCGATTGCTCTGGTGGCCCGCAAGGGCCATGGGGTTACTCGACGGGGCTTATTCTTGGTGCGAGGGGGCGTTCGGTCAAAAACGTCCATTTTGCGGCTTTGTTGCATCTTGCTCCTCTGGAAGCGCTTGACACGTCAAACTCCGGGCTCTCCATCATTGTGGACGAAGCCTTTGTGCCCCATGCGCGTCCTGTCGGGATCGATTCAACAAGCTAGTGGCTTCTGGGGGCTCTTTACGAAGTTCTGTGATGAATACCATATAGAGTCAAGCACTGAGGCAGTAAACCTGCCCGATGACGACTCAAATGTTACACAGTATCTGATGAACTTCTAAACTTCTTATTTTATATATATATCATGAAAGTATCAAGACCCGCGACCTCTGGGAAGAACCCAAATAGGGTTTGGGCCCATGGCAAGTGCCGACGCGTTTCTCGGCTTCTATCACCCAACCTGTCTCGGATATCAACAAATATGCCCCATCCCAAACCCATGCTCCCCAAACACCTCGCTCTCACCCTTCATTGGCTTGCTCACATCAACCCACTCAGCACCACCCTACTTATGTTTGCCATCTCCGTCTTCACCTGACTCCTGCTAGTCTCTTCAAACTCCTTCACTGTCCCCTGAAGGATGATTTTTCTTACCCGCGCATCCGCCTTTGTAAACTGCTCGGCGACGGGCGCCGAACATTCCTTTGGCGTTGGCAATAAGCTCAGCACCCTTTTGTAACAGTCAATCAATACATCACATAATGTTGCAAATGTTTCGTAAAAATCCGGATCGAATGGTAATGACGGGGTGAGAAGATGTGTATAGTTTTCCCCCGGCAGGAGGTCTGACTCTGTACCGGCGAATGAGATGACGCTGGCGGATGCAGAGGCCGACATGCCGAGGGCCCCTATTCCCCCATCCGTGTCCCCAGGATGCCCAATGTCGTTTACCTGCCCGCTGGCAGTCCGCCGGCTCTTGGTCCCTGGCCCGCGCCTGAACATTTGAGGTAACCGTGCCCTGGACAGGGATCCGCTGCTGCCGTTCTCGCCGTGAAGTTGCTGAAAGGATTCGAATTCCGAAAGTAGTGTGTTTAGGCTCCGGAGGAACTCGAGTGGCGTTGATGAGTTCAGGTCTACGATGGTCGGCAAGGAGAGGCCGAGGAGGAGGTAGTTTGTCGCCCGCCTCGCCAGCTTTTGTATCATGACGGCCGACATGCGTGGCTGCTCGGGCCTTTCGAACATGTACGTGTTGAACCAGAAAACCTGGCCCTCGTGACTGGTTTAAAGAGAGGCGTAAGCATCCAACCCAATTGGGAGATCGTAGCTGACCCTGCCCCTGAAAAGAAACTCACGCTTTCCGTAGGTAATCCAACGTATGTATCCTCTTCTTCGAAATTTCCTGGATATTCCCATGGATACCCCCCGCGGGCTCCCCCCCTCCTCCACCCCCGAGCCCATAAAAATCTCTGGCCGGTGTAGGCATCAGCCCCCCTCCACCGCCGGCAAACCCGGTGGGTGTTGGCGCCGTCCGTCCCAACATCCTCGAGAAGCTATCCGTGCTCGCCGGGCTGTTCACGGCTTCGGAGCTCCCGAATCGGCTGTTGTTCGCAAGCGCAAAGTCCGGCAAGGCGGGCGGCGCGGACTTGTCGGTAACGACCCCGCCCGCCGCGCTCCCTCCTCTGCTCTCCCCGAAGCTGCCCGCGCTGCCCGAACTTCCCGACCTTTGCTTCTTCGAGGTTGCCGATTTGGACGGGCTCGAGAAGGAGGACTTGCGCGCGAAGGAGGGCTTGCGGTCCTTGGTCAGGACGTTCGGTTGAGGGGGCGGGGACGGCGGAGGAGGATCGCGGACGGGGCCGAACCGCTGTTGGAATTGCTGCTGCAGCTGCTGGGTTTGCTGGGCAGATGCATCGCCAGAGGAGGTTCCGGGGCGGGATTTAGAAGAGGAGCCGAAGAAGGAGGAGAAGGATGATTTCTGCATGGTCGTGGAGATTCGAGGGGTCGCCCGCGCGGGGGCCCGAACGCCTTGGGAAGAGCAGAGGGAATAGGGAGAGCGGCGAAGCAATGGTTGTCTGCTTGCCTTTCGTCCTCTCCCTACCTAGGCGGGCTAGAGATCCCGTTCGTGCGGCACTTTTCTAGCCGTCGTTTGACCAGATGGGAAATCGAACGCGGAGAGGGATCGACGGGGGCGCCCTTCGCTTGTATCCTGTCGTTCAATACCCTTGCTTTTCCTAATTTGCATATATCTTGCGAGAAAATGGCCCTTGGCTCGTCTTTGCCCAATCGCTTGGATGCCGGCAGTGTCGGATCGGATATGAAAGGGACGGATGGGAAACCGTGGGAATCGGAAACGTCGTCTCGATTAGATTCAGAAGTATCGATCCCAGGCCCGGTCTCGAGGAGTCGGAAGTTTATCGACCAAGGCTGACTACCACTTTAAACCCGCTTTCAAAGAGGAAAATATTACTGCAGGAAGACCGTGCTGGTCCAATCACTCTGTCAGATATACCAGAGAGTGACAATTGACGCAATTGCGCCTCGCTTCGGGAATGCGGGTTCCCCTTCTTCAGACGAAACCTTGGCGAGCTTACGCGGGGTTACGACCAGAGATGCATAGAAATTGCGTAGATTGGATGCTCCGAAGCCCGTAGATACACAAGGATAGAGGGAGGGAAAAGGATTTATCAACGAATGTATCGAAAGGTAGACACGAGTGGAAGGCAGTGAACCGAAACAAAGAAGAATAAAAGCCCATCAAATGGAGATCGTCACCATCGACTTTTGCCGCGTCCATAAAAACGTCCCAGCAGTCTCCCAGGTGAGCCGTAGCCAGGCCCTATCATTGGCCCGCAACCCCTATCCGTCCTAGGTGGATCACAGCTGGCGGTTGTCCCGGCCTGCTGGCACTTGGAGGCGGGCACCATCAAGGGTTGGGGTTTAAGTTGAAAAATTGGCACTCTGCCCTCCGCAGGTCACCAGTCAACTTTAATACTCTGAAGTCCACAATTTCATATTAGCACGTCCGCGCCATTTATTATGCCCCTTTCACGAGATGGCCCTTTTACATCTCTGGATTCAGGGCTCTCTGTTTTAGTAGTTGTCCCGCGGCTAGTCTCACCATGTGGTGGCTCGTCGGCCTGGATCGCTTAGCATAACTCGACATTGGCTCACTGTCTTCTGGTTAGGGTTATTTGTATGGAGGATTGCGCGCCTAGTCGGCAACTAAACTCCTACCCTCCCTCTGACACATAGAGAAAGACTAGCAACAATGAGAGACAAACACCAAAACACTGTCGAAACAGCGTACTGAAGGCCTACGAGTTCTTGGGGAAAACTCGATGGGCCACGTCTGTGACTTTTCTGAACCCCACGTGGTTTGCTCCAAACAAATGTACAAATGGATGTTGACATGTGAACGAGCGGGGAAGCTGTCAGTGAACTCGGACTCCCACGGCGTCTTTGAGGTACCTGCAGTTGTACTAGAGCACTCGCCAATCAAGTGCTCTTGGGCCGGTTAAAACGCCCCTCAACTGTTGAGCTACGGCAGGCAAAACGGCGATGATGCAAATTCCCTTGCGGTAGTTTATCAAAGGCGGCGAATTCGCCAAGACTTAAGTGACTGCCATATGTGCTAAGGAGCAAAAACATCTTGCATCACCGAGTGTCTGTCCGTCCACGAGTCTTAAGTTTACTAGCAGCTTCAGCTCACACTTAATACACACGATTCTCGGAAGTTAGGTTATTCTGACTGGCCATGTCAATTGCCATCGCTGCTCCACCAGGTGACGCGGCGCGCGAGGTCCACGAGGACCGAATTTGGATCGATGGCTGCTTCGACTTCTTTCATCACGGTTTGTTTGTTCGCAGTACGTCTCTAGATACACCACTTACCTAACATGGCTTCCAGGTCATGCCGGCGCCATATTACAAGCTCGCCAACTCGGCAACGAGCTGTACGTCGGAGTGCATTCCGATGAGGCCATTTTGGAGAACAAAGGCCCTACGGTCATGACGCTCGAAGAACGGTATGGGTTCTCGTATCCGGGTTGTAAGCGTCGTTGATAACGTCGAAATAGGATCGCCGCCGTCGATGCCTGTAGGTGGGTAACCAAGTCGGTCTCCCATGCTCCGTACGTCACCGACCTAGACTGGATCACCCATTTTGGCTGCAAGTATGTTGTGCACGGCGACGACATCACATCGGACAGCTCAGGCGAGGACTGCTACCGCTTTGTCAAGGCGGCCAACCGCTTCAAAGTAGTGAAGCGCACGCCATCGATCTCCACAACAGACCTCGTGGGGCGTATGTTGCTCTGCACAAGGACGCACTTCATCAAATCCCTCGAAAACGTGTTGGTCGGGAGCGAAGGTCCCGGCACGGAAGCAGAGAAAAAAGAGCTCGGAGAAAGTATGACGGAGCGGATGCGAGTCTACTCTACGGACGAGACGGGGAAGAAGCCGGGCGCCGACGTGTACTTCTGGAAAGGGACCGAGGCGGCCAAAGTAGCAGACACGGAGGAGGAGAAAGGCACATTTCGAAGGCTGTTTGACGGCGTCGGGCCAAAGATCGGGCAGCGGGTCGTATACGTGGACGGCGGCTTCGATCTCTTCTCGAGCGGACACATCGAGTTCCTGCGACGGGTTATCACGACCGAAGAAGACCTCGCACAGAAAGAAGGGTGGTACGACGACCAAAGCGTCAATGAAAGGATCGGGAAGGGTGGAGACTACGGCCCAGCCTTTGTGGTTGCGGGCGTCCACGATGATGACGTGATCAATCAGTGGAAAGGAGTTAACTATCCCATCATGAATATTTTCGAGCGAGGACTCTGCGTTCTCCAATGTAAGGTAGGAAACCCGCGCACCATGCATCGTACCCCCACTAATTTCTCGCAGTACGTCAACGCTGTCATATTTGGCGCCCCTTTCACACCCACCAAGTCGTATCTCTCATCCCTTCCTTGGGGTACACCCGATGCCGTCTATCACGGCCCCACGTCCTTCATGCCGCTCACATACGATCCGTACACGGCTCCCAAGGCAATGGGCATCTACCGCGAATCCGGGCCGCACCCTTTCGAGAGTGTCAATGCTGGAACCATCGTGCAGCGGATCCTAAAGAGCCGTGATCTCTATGAAGCTCGTCAACGTGCAAAGGGCATGAAATCGGAAGTTGAGGATGCTCACAAGCACCGCGAGATGTTGGAACAAGAACAGAAGGAGAAGGAAGCTGCAAGAAATGAGGCAGCGGGCAAGGAAATTTGATGGGTTATTAAGCGAGTCACCTGGCGCATCGACTCGACACCCAAAGTGGGCTGGAAGCATTAGACTTGGAGTTGGCGGTCCTTCAACAGGATACCGAGTTAGCTAGAGAGAAAAGAACCACATTCAACAATTTCAAACGAGCTCGGAAAAGAATGCCGCGTCATGTGTCGGGAATTAACGCCACGGTCGAGGGGTTACACCACAATCAGTTGGGCCAGTCCCTCCGTAGTCTTCCAGAGTTCAGGGTTCGTGGCCCTTAACATTACGCAAGAATGGCCAAGTTTGATCCAATTGAGGGGGAAAGCTACTTGCAGTTCCACAATCTTATCTGCAATACATCTCCATTGCGCCCTTTCATCGTCATAGTTGGTGGTTAAACGGCCAAGTCTCTACGGCATGGTGGCGTGCGGGGCCGGCTATTAGCGGCACCCCTGATATGAAGGGAATTCCGCCGTCCGGAAGGCCGTCAGAGGCCGAGGGCCCGCGGCCCGCCAGTTGACTGAGAAGCTCGCTTACGCCTTTGCGAACATGACTGCGTCTTTAGGGCTCGTGTTGTAATTAAACTGCTGTCCAGAGAAAAATAAATATCACCGAAGTCAATAGCATATGCATTGTCTGGGATTCTACGTCCGGTGTCGCAGGGAGAAACTACGAATCTACTCTTTTCTGAGAGTCCGCCTGGCACGGTACCTGCCTCCGGTTCGGTGGGGCGGGATCGGGTTAGACAAACTCGGGAATGTTGGTATGTACAGAACAGGTATGCCCGTCATCTTCGAACCCCACCACTAAGGCGGGAGACTTTTCAAGGACCTTAGTACATGACGTCTCCCAGTAGAGAATAGGGAGCAGGGACGTGAAAATTTGCAATTTTCGCCAAAAAAATTTGATCTGAATCTCTATCATAATTTTGTCAGGAAAGGAAAGCGTGGCGACAGTCGAGAGCCCATGCCGATGGAAGCCAATTAGAGGAAGGAGCAACCGCCGTTGCTTCCCGTTCCAGTTATGACGTCCCACAAAGATTTCGGTCAACTGATGGTTTTCCCCTGGCTGGCTTAGCAAGTAGTAGACGGCCAACGGTGTTCGACCGCCTTTATACCAATGATACCATAGGGCAATGGCAAACGAACACTGGGTGAGTGGGTCACATGGAGCTGCGTTTCGGCCTAGGCATGGCTGGTTCCTTCCTCCTCGGGGTAGATCCATCGTTTTGTAGTGGACCCAAACATGTAAGTCACAAGTGTTTTCCTACTTCACGGAGGAATTGCCTTCGGAGACTTGATATAAAAAGCCGAAGGCAAGTGTCCCAATATTCACCATCGTTCCAATCTGTGGCATGTCCCAAATTTTCTGGTCCCGCGCGTCTTGCTTATTTCTAAGTCTGTGTTATTCTCACAAGCCCCTTACAAAAAGCTCACTTTGTAGCATCTGAAACCCGGAAAGAGTCCATACGCACCCTCGTTCCTCACGGCACTGCCAATCGATCTCACTACCTCTGCGATACCAATTACAAGACGCCCTCACACTAACCGCAATCCCGCCTCACCATGGCTCCGTCTGCAATCACCGCCAGCTCGCAGCACAACCATGAGGGCGATCAGGACCTCGACCTAACCACGGCTATCGAGCACAAAATTATCAACAGCGGCTGGACCCTCGGCAAGCCTGCCAAGCCAGCCTCCTCGCTTGAGCCCCTCGACGCCTCGCAGATCAAGGTCGACTTCACCACATCTCCCCGCGCCGTGCCAACGCCTGAGGCTGCTAATGCCGGCCCAGAAACCATCTGCACGGACCACATGATCATAGCGAAATGGACTGTCTCGGAAGGCTGGTCGATGCCTCATTTGAAGCCCTATGGGCCCCTGGAGCTCATGCCGACTGCATCGGTGCTACACTACGCAACGGAGTGTTTCGAGGGCCTCAAGTGCTACCGAGGGTTCGACGGCAAGCTTCGGCTGTTCCGCTCACGGCGCAATGCCGAGCGCATGCTCATGTCGTCGCTGCGTATTTCGCTCCCCGGATTCGACCCATGTGAGCTGGAGAAGCTCATGATCAAGCTGCTCTCCGTCGACGGACCCCGCTGGATTCCACGCTCGAGGCCGGGGACGTTCATGTACCTTCGGCCCACGATGATTGGCACGCAGTCGCAGCTTGGAGTTATGTGCTCCCGAGAGGCCATGCTGTTCATCATCTGCACCTTCATGCCCCAGCTTGACTCTCCGCAAGGAGGTATGCGCCTGCATACCTCCCCAGAAGACATGGTCCGCGCCTGGGTTGGTGGGTTTGGGTACGCCAAGGTGGGCGCCAACTACGGTCCATCGCTACTCGCCACCAACGAGGCGCGTGAGAAAGGCTACCACCAAATCCTATGGCTCTATGGAAAGGACATGGAGTGCACCGAAGCTGGCGCTAGTAACTTTTTCGTCGTTTGGAAGAATAGGGACACGGGACGAACTGAGGTTGTGACGGCACCGCTGGACAATCGCCTGATCCTAGATGGCGTGACGAGGGCAAGCGTGGTAGAACTGGCACGAAAGCGGTGCCCCGAGGTGGATGTCATTGAGAGGAAGTATACCATTGTTGAGGTGATGGAGGCGTATGAGGAAGGCCGGTTGATGGAGTGTTTCGCCGCAGGCACGGCTGTAAGTTTGCTCTCTTAACCGATTTGGCCATGCCTTCCCAGCCAATTACTGACTTCCCACAGTATTTTATCTGTCCTGTTTCTACCATTCACCACCGAGGCCGTGATCTCGATATTCCCATGGGCATGGAAGGCAAAGGAGGAGAATACACGCTCATGCTAAAGCAATGGCTCAAGGACATCATGTTTGGCGTTGAAGAGCACGAGTGGGCTGTGGTAGTTCCCGAAATCGACGGCATGCTTTGAGCCGCCGAGCCGCCGGTATATTTGCATTTGATTTGGTATTGATTGAGAGAGAGAAAAGGCAAAATTCAGGCTGCATTTCTAGGCGTTTTTGGGGTCGGGGATTTTGGCATGCTGACATGGGTCGTGGTAATGATTAGTACGACAACGAAGAATGAAATATGTTTTCCTGTTGCATTCGTGGCGAGGTCGTACCTGCGGAGGAGCATGTCCTAGGGGGTTTCCCTCTATCATGGCTTTGAAACTCACTGTTGAAGCGGGCGGACATTGTCCCGAGAGTGACCAAAGTTTTGTTTGAACCATCAAGGATTTGATCCTATTATAGCAAATCAAAGCATACAGAGGGGCGCGCTAACACACAGCCGCCTAGCAACCTGATATCCAGTACTCGCTATCAATGGCAATTTCCCTGACTCTGAAGTTCCATGAAGAATTCCATAGGTAACCCACGATGATGCCCAGCTTCAACCCAAATGTCCCACGGCGGACACCGTGGTCACCAATTCCCTTGACCCCATGCCTCCACCCACCCCCCCAAAATATCCAACCCGATATGTCAGACAGCCCTCTTTCATACTGACGCCCCAAGTCCGAGCCAGCCCGACTATTCCGAATCTCGCTCCCCAAACTCTGGCTAAGAGTAGGTCCCGCAAGCAAACTGTCTTCACTGTGCTACTCCCTGAGGTTCGGGTCCCACTCCGATATCGCCGTTCGAGAGATGCACCCTCGTCTTGGGACGTCGACTCCGAGAAGCCACTTACCAACCTCTAGCTTGATAGTGGTTAGGAAAACCTAGGGATTAAGACAGGGATAACAGGATTTAATATTTTCCCGCCTACTATATGATTCCCCCGACTACCTTATTACAGGTCTTTCAGGAATACTTAGCTTGGTTTAAGAGGCTCTCAGAGCCTAAAATTTTCTACTCAAATCCCTAGGTAGTCAGGGAGCTTATGAAGAATATAGAGTCTATTCTCGTAAACAACCCTTAACCGCATCGCGTAAAGGGCAGAATAATACCCAAATTTCCAGGATGGCCTCGGATCGGAATAGTATCAAGATATATATACGCGCGTTTAGTAGTTTGATTCCGGCCTACCTAGGCGGGCGGTTTTGGAAGAGGCTATTAGAGACCTAAAAGCTGAGGATCGAGAGAGGCAAGTAGTTATAAGCTCGTAGTTATACCTCGTTCCTGGATTCCAGAACCTTTTCTTTGGACGTTTGATTTTAGATAAAGCTCACTCTCCGGAGCACACGAAGCGCCTGTCACTACTTGGTTCGGATCTTGCCGTATAGTTCCGTATGGTTTTGCGACGGCTGCGGCTATTCTTAGCTAGCTAACTGACGTTAAAGTTTACCTGAATATTCTTTTCGGCCATAGCGGGAAGACGCTTACACCAGGCCATCTTGACACGATCAACCGATATGGCAACTCCTACTATGACTACTTTCCGCACGAAAATTTGCAAGACGAGACCTTCTTTGCCGTTAGATATATAAGAAGCAAGGATATTGTTCTGTAGTTTAACTTGGATATTGATATCTTCTAGCGCAGGCAAGGGTGGCCTTAGCCTTCACGCGGCGAGTTGGCATATGGATCAGGTGAGTGCCGAGGCCGAGGCTTACCTAAACTACAATACCGGTAAATCTGATGAGGAAGGAAGTAACTCTGATTGAATTTCTATAGGTAGGACGTGGAATACTGCTACCTAGTTTCATTTGCCGGTTACCACGCGAACACACCGTGCACAAGTCAATATTCATATTGCTGTACCAAGCTATCCAACAAACCTCGGGGTTTTAAGGGGAAGAATCTGGCATGATGGCTACACCAAGTTGGCTCTTTTAAAATCGTCTCAGAGTAGTCTAAGCTATGTCCAACCAGTACTTGGACATCACACAAACCTGAATCTCCTCTCCTCGAGACCCATCCCGAGAGGCTCTCTATCCATAACACCGTGAACATAACAAGCGCAAGAGACTTTCCATTGCAGCGGATTCGGTGTGTCTTGCTCGGGTCGCTCCACGTGTTTAATATCGCGATATATTTTCGCCGCCACTTGGAAAGAGGACCGGAAGCGAGAAACCAGTTCGCGCCATCGGGCGATTCACCTAATACACCTTCCCCGGCCAGGTGCAGGAGTCTTATGTGTCCCTTAGATAAAATTTCTGCATACCCAGAGTCTAGCAGTGACCCGAAAGGTGTCTTTAGGTCAATTCCAGCCTCGTTAATGGGGTCATTCGACCAAGGCCTTCCTCATCGGAAGGGTCGGTCGTGGGTTGGTCATGAGGACTTGGCAACTTGCGGATGGTCTACTATCTTTCTCGAGAAATCCCATAAGCTAGAGAGTGGAGAACAGAGAATAGACGTGTTCCCGAGGCCTCGGAGTTTGTATCGCTGGAGGGGGTAGGAAATCCTCCGGCAGCAGCCCAACCCTGTAGACCGAGATACTCCTTGCGTCATTTTGCTAGGCGGACTGGGCTCTTGGGGTTATAGCATTCGAAAGGCGGCAAAGGTTAAGCATGAATTAGAACGTCATAATGTTAGATATATGAACTTGGTAAAAATCTCCCATTTCTAGGCTTCGTATGGGCTAGACAATAAGCAATCTTAATAAGGGCATCTGCAATGCATCTTCTATGCGAATACATTTGACCTGATGGGTTCGTCAAATCTGTGACCATCACACCACCGCCTAGGCTAAACAATTGTAGAGTATGATAGGTAGACATCGGATCCCTTTCTCGCACCACGCCAAACTAAATGCGATATATCGGATTGGAACCTGCTTATCAAAGAGTTTGAAACTCACACCGCGAGGCTGAGGTGGAACACTCATTATGGAACACCCAATCCATGGAAACTCGACTGGGATTTGCCCCTTTGCTGTCCATCGGGAGGCAACCCATAACAGCTAAAAATTCTCAGATAACCAGCAAGATGAGCCGAGTCGACACGTGTATGACCTAAAGTGGTCTGCAGCGTTGTCGATTGATCGACAGAATGCCAAAGGGGTTCAATTGGGCTGTTGGAGAGAATCCATGTTGGGCTGAGGGGACGGGCGTCGGTAATGTGTTTGCTTTGATAGGGGTGAATGGCAGATCAACCGTCAAGGTTGGGGATCACGGCACGGCGTACCGAACTTTTCTCGGGCTCGGCGATAGGCCTACTGAGAGAGAAGCAGCTTGCCCGACACTTTTCTTGGCTTCAAGACTTGGGAACCAAAAATAGGAACGGATGCTTCTGAAGAGGTACAGGCCTTGCCGTGGGCTGCACATGCGGTCTTATTAGACTCTAGCCAGAACAAATTGGTCGACACCTGAATATTCGGGGTTTGCCGCCCTCTGGTCGACCAGTCGGCCGGCGCTACGGTGGGGCTCGGGAGAGAGACTCTCGGCTCCGGGCTTAGCGTTTTTCTCAACTGGTATCAATTGCATCGGGGTAGGCACTCTCAGAGAAAGACAGCGCAGGAATACCAAGAACGAACGACCCACTTCGGACAGATGAATACGTTCCGATAACCGAGATCGAATGCCCCCAAACCAATACTGGCTGCCATCCCCAAATCGTGCCAGGCGGCCACACGAAGCAAATGACGTTGGTGGTGGCTGCGACATTAGGGAAGAGGCCCAGTCTCAAACCTGTGCTAGGTTGATTGGATCGCCGTGCGGCTCTTGCACTAAGCCTCCGACGCTTGGGAGGTCAGGGACCCGGATTTTCGTCGCTTGCAGGGAGAAGAGGTGCCATGCCCTGACAAAGATGCATCTTCGCCTCTTCTTGCCTTGAAATACGGAGAGGTCACAAAAAAAAATTTGGCTAGGCCTTGAAAAAAAAAAAAAAAGCCCGATGCAGCAATAGAG
>Ga0247774_1000546_pt1 | contig 18712 bp, 16 predicted proteins | sample UWRJL001104B6_FD_179933 | JGI IMG/M metagenome (GOLD analysis project Ga0247774, IMG submission 179933) | Plant litter microbial communities from Arlington Agricultural Research Station in Wisconsin, United States - UWRJ-L001-104B-6 | ecosystem: Environmental > Terrestrial > Plant litter >... | reverse complement strand
GAACCAGCCGCGGCCGAGGTCGCCGCCGGTCGGGCGCGCTCCGCCGGTGAGGACCGTGGCTCCCCGCTCGACGGCGTCGGCGACCTGCGCCTCGAGCTTGCGCAGCCCGGCCTCGTCGATCAGCGGACCGACCTCGACGCCCTCCTCGGTGCCCGGGCCGACGCGCAGCCGCTCGACCCGTTCGAGGAGGGCCGCGCAGAACCGGTCGTACAACGAGGCGTGGACGTAGAGACGGTTGGTGGCGATGCAGCTCTGGCCGCAGTTGCGGAACTTGGAGTCCACGACGCTCGCGACGGCCGCGTCGACGTCGGCGTCCTCGAGCACGATCGCGGGCGCGTGGCCGCCGAGCTCCAGGGCGACGCGCTTGAGCCGGCCCTCGTCGCGGCGGAGCAGCATGAGCCCGACGTCGGTCGAACCGGTGAAGCTCAGCTTGGCGACGCGTGGGTCGGCCAGCAGGGTCCGTACGAGCGGGTCCGGCCGTTCGGTGGTCAGCAGGTTGAGGGCACCGGCGGGCAGCCCCGCACGGACGAAGCGGTCCACGAGAGCCCGCGCGATGAGCGGCGTCTGCTCGGCCGGCTTGGCGACCACGGTGCAGCCGGCGGCCAGCGCCAGTGCGATCTTGCGCAGGAACATGCTCGCCGGGAAGTTCCAGGGAGAGATCGCGACCGTGATGCCGACCGGCCGGCGGAGCACCATGCCGCGGCGGCCACCGCCGATGGACACGAGCCGCCCGTCGGTGCGCCGGCCCTCCTCGGCCGCCCAGTCGACGGCGGCGGCGCCGCTGAACAGCTCGCCGCGTGCCTCGCCGACCGGCTTGCCGCACTCGCGGGTGAGCAGGGGTGCCAGCGCGTCGGCGTCCGCGCGGATGGCGGCAGCGGCGGCGCGCAGGACGGACGCGCGTGCCTCCGGCGTCCGCTCTCGCCAGCCGGTGGCGGCCCTGGCGGCCGCGTCGAGGGCGGCCTGGGCCTCCGCGCCACCGGCGTCGTCGGCCTGACCGACGACCTCCCCGGTCGCGGGGTCGTACACCGCGTAACGCCGGTCGGCGTGCCGCCAGTCGCCGCCGATGAGCAGGGTCGGCTCACTCGTGATCACTGTGTCGGCGCTCATTCCGTCCCCTCCTCGGCCCTGCGATTGCGCTGGAGCTCCTCGACGGTGCCGTCGAGCATCGCGATGCGGGCCTGCCGTGCCTTGGCGGTGTGCCGCTGTGCCAGCTCACCGGCCCGCTGGCCGTCGCGCGCCTCGATCGCCTGCAGGATCTCTTCGTGCTCCTCGATGGACCCGGCCGCACGGTCGGGCAGCGAGAAGGTCGACCCCGGGTAGCGGTGGTGGGTGTCGTGGGCCACCCGCAACATCTCGACCAGGAACGCGTTGCGCGACGCCGCGCAGACCGCGTCGTGGAACTCGAAGTTGAGGCTCGCCGTACGTGCGATGTCGCCGTCGTCGAGCGCCCACTTCATCTCCCGGTGGAGGCGGCGCAGCCGGATGACGTCGGTCGTCGAGGCGTTCTCGGCGGCCAGCCGCGCGGCGAGGCCGTTGAGCACCTCGCGTACGGCGTAGACGTCGAGCACCTCCTCGGGGCTGACCTCCGCCACGACCAGCCGGCGGCCGGCCGTGCGCTCGACGAAACGCTCGGTCTCCAGCCGGAGCAGCGCCTCCCGGATGGGAGTGCGGCTGATCCCCAGCGCCTCGGCGATGCCCGGCTCCCCCAGGTGCTCACCGGGCTTGATCGTGCCCGCCGTGATGGCGTCGCGGAGAGCCAGGTAGACGGCCTCGCTCGCGTTCGCCGAACTGCGGTGCACCTTCCAGCGCGCGGCGAGCGACGTGGTCTCGCCGCCCGGGTCGTCCTGCTCGTTCGTCGGTGTAACCAAGTCGTGAACCTCCTGTCGACAGGAATATACAGTTGTCCACACTTGAGTCAATAGGGATGAGGTGGACATCTTTCCGCACATCGGTCCTGGTGGGGAGGGTGCGAGACCCTGCGAGACCCGTCCGTACCGCCACGGGCGTGCGATCGCGACGCCCGGAACGGGAGTACCGGCGCCCTGCGGGCCCGCGCCGGCCGCCACCCGGCGGGCCCGAGAGGACCGCCCGCAGATTCGCCGAGCCTGAGATGTGAGTTCTCCGAGGCGGGGGTAGCTCAGGGCGGACGGATCGCCGAGAAGACAGGAGGGGCTGTGGCTCAGGGTGACGTGATCGTGCGCCGGCGGGGCGCGAACGGCCGGCCGCTACGCACGACGAGCTGGTTCAGGCCTTCTTGAAGACCAGCGGCTTGCGCATCGCGTTGATCGCCTCAGCCAGATACCCGATCAAAGAGCCGTTCGCCGGCGGGCTGGAGGCGCACACCTGGGCGCTGGCGCACGCGCTCGGCGTACGGGGGCACAAGGTGACGTTGTTCGCCGGACCCGGCTCCGATCCGGCCCTCGGCGCCCGCGAGCTCCCGCTTCGGACTCCCGTGATCAGTGCGCGGGCACGCGCCGACGTCAGCATGACCTCGGCCGCCTGGCTGGCGGAACATCACGCCTACCTGCGGCTGATGGTGGAACTCGCGACCGCGCCGGCATTCGACGTCGTGCACAACAACAGCCTGCACTACCTGCCGGTCGCCATGGCCGAGGCCGTGCCGATCCCCATCGTCACGACCTTCCACACCCCACCCACGCCCTGGCTGGAGTCGGCGATCCAGGTGACCTCCGGTGACCCGGTGACCTTCACCGCGGTCAGCGAGCACACCGCGCGTGCCTGGAGCCACATCGTTCGCGTCCCGCACGTCGTGCGGAACGGGGTGGACATCGAGCGATGGCGGCCGGGCACCGGCGGAGGACCACCGGTGTGGTTCGGCAGGATGGTTCCCGAGAAGGGCCCGCACCTGGCCGTCCAAGCCGCCAGAATCGCCGGGCGTCCCCTCCGGCTGGCCGGTCCCGTGAGCGATCCGGACTACTACGAGGCCCAGGTCCGGCCCCTGCTCGGCCACGGCGTCGAACACCTCGGGCACCTCACGCGTACGGAGCTCCTGGACCTGGTGGGCGGTGCCTCCGTCACGATGGTCACCCCCTGCTGGGACGAACCGTACGGTCTGACGGTCGCCGAGTCCCTGGCGTGCGGAACACCGGTGTGCGGGTTCGCCCGCGGGGCCCTTCCGGAGGTACTCACGCGCGACTGCGGGCGGCTCGTCCCTCCCGGGGACGTCGAGGCGCTGGCAACGGCGCTCGACGAAGCCGCCGGGCTGTCCCGGGCGGCCGCACGGGAGCGTGCCCGGCGTCACTGTTCGCAAGAGGTGATGGTCGACGCGTACGAGAGCCTCTACCGGGAGCTCGCGGCGTGATCGGCTACTACGTCCACCACCACGGGCTCGGCCACCTGCGCCGGGCGACGTGCGTCGCCAGGTGTCTCGGCACCCCGATCACGGCCCTGTCATCGCTGCCCCGGCCGCCGGGATGGCCGGGCGAGTGGATCACCCTGCCGCGCGACGACTCACCGCCCGCCGGGTCCGCCGACGTCACCGCGGGCGGACGTCTGCACTGGGCCCCGCCGCACCATTCCGGCCTGCGCGATCGGATGGCGCGCATCGCCGGATGGATCGCGGCCACCCGGCCGGAAACGTTCGTCGTGGACGTCTCTGCCGAGGTCACCACGCTCAGCCGCCTGCTCGGCATCCCGACCGTCGTCGTCGCCCAGCGCGGCGATCGCCGCGACCCGGCCCACGCGCTGGCCTACGACATGGCCGAAGGGCTGCTCGCCCCATGGCCGGCGACCTCACCGGAACCTCGCTGGCCCGCCCGGTGGCTCGCCAAGACCTGCCACACCGGGGCGTTCTCCCGGTTCGACACCCGTCCGCGACCGGCATCGCCACCCGCGGGCCGCCGGGTCACGTTGATGCTCGGCGCGGGCGGCACCGAACTGGAACCGCTGCGGCTTCGCGAGGCCGAGGACGGCAGCCCGGACTGGACGTGGACGGCGCTCGGAGGCTTCGCCACGTGGCTGGACGACCCATGGCCGATCCTCTGCGCGTCCGACGTCGTGGTCACCCACGCCGGGCAGAGCGCGATCGCCGAATGCGCCGCCGCCCGTCGCCCGGCCATCGTGATCCCGCAGCGCAGGCCGTTCGACGAGCAGCACGCCACGGCAGGGGCACTCCACGACGCGGGCCTCGCGGAGGTGCTGGCCGACTGGCCCGAGCCGGCCCGATGGCCGAAGATCCTGACGGCGGCGGCCGAACGCGACGGCGATCGCTGGCGGGAATGGTCACCCGGCGACGGAGCCGCGCGCGCCGCCCGCTACATCACCGAGGTCGCGGCGAGATACGCGCCGAAGCGGGCGGACTCATGCGCACAGCAGTGATCACACTGGTCGCAGGACGGCACGACCATCTCCGGCGCCAGCACGCCGGCCTGGCGGCGGCCACGCGGCGACCCGACCACTACGTCGTGGTGGCCATGGGCGACCCGGACGTGGAAGGACCGGACGTGGAAGGAGTGGACGTGGAAGGAGTGGACGTGGAAGGAGTGGTCGCCGAACAGGATCCGGCCCGCGACGTGATCCACCTCCCGGTCACCTCCGGGCGGCTGCCCCTGGCCGAAGCCCGGAACCGCGGGGCCGAACACGCCCTCGACGCGGGCGCGGCCCTTCTGGTCTTCCTGGACGTCGACTGCATCCCGGGGCCCGAGATGATCGAGCGTTACCGGCGGACCGCCGGTCGAGCGCTCCTCTGCGGGACCGTCTCCTACCTGCCGCCGCCTCCGGAAGGCGGCTACCGGCTGGACCGGCTCGCCGAACTGGGCCGACCGCACCCCGCCCGTCCCGTTCCCGCCCAGGACGAGGTGATCAGGAACGGAGATCACCGGCTCTTCTGGTCCCTCTCCTTCGCCGTGCCCGCGGACACCTGGCGGCTCATCGGCGGATTCGACGAGGAGTACACCGGCTACGGCGGCGAGGACACCGACTTCGGACAGCGAGCGAGAGACCGCGGGATACCCCTGTGGTGGGTCGGTGGCGCCCCCGCCCACCACCAGTACCACCGGACCACCTCACCGCCGGTCGAACACCTGGACGACATCCTCCGCAACGCGAAGATCTTCCACGACCGCTGGGGCTGGTGGCCGATGTCGGGCTGGCTGCACGATTTCGAGCAGCTCGGACTGATCCGCCGCGACCCTCGAACCAACGAATGGACGAGGTCCCCCGGCCGCCGGGTGGCGCGTCCAGGGCTTCGGCGGGAATGACCGCGGCCCACGGCCCGGCGCGGCTCACCGAACCGCTCACCCATTTGACTTCAGGTCCACGTGAAGTCGTTGACTGGCGATCATGCAGACAGCGGGTACGTCCTTCAAACAACGCCTGATCAAAGAACTGGTGCGCCAGGCTCATCACCCCCAGGGTGTCGTGGGGTGGGCGGTCGGCCGGATGTTCGCTCATCGCCCCTCCAACCGCCGGCGCAACGTCTGGGCGGTCTCGTTGCTGGACGTGCGGCCCACCGACCGGGTGCTCGAGATCGGCTTCGGTCCCGGCGTCGCCATCGCCGAGCTCGCCCGCCGCGCCACCCAGGGCCACGTCTACGGCGTCGACCACTCCCAGGCCATGGTCCGGCAGGCCACCCGCCGCAACGCCGCCGCCGTCCGCGCCCACCGCGTGCACCTCACGCAGGCCTCTGTGGAGCGGTTGCCCGGCTTCGGCGATCCGCTCGATGCCATCCTCGCCGTCAACTCCACGGGGTTCTGGCCCGACCCGGTGGAGCGGCTTCGCGAACTGCGCCGCCTGCTACGCCCGGCTGGACGCATCGCGCTGGTCAGCCAGCCCCGCTGCCCCGGCGCCACCCGGGACACCACGGTCCGAGCCGCCCAGGAGCTCCAGGACCTGCTCACCCAGGCCGGCTTCACCCGTCTCCGGGTCGAGACCCTCGAGCTCGACCCGCCCGTCGCCTGTGTGCTGGCCGGCAATCCGCCGGAGTGAACCGCGGCGCTTGGGAAGGTCGTGACCGAAGTTACGAGAAAATCTGATGTGGCCGGAGTAGACATTCGCCACCGCGCTGGGTAATCTTTCCAGTGTCGCAAGCGAAGAGAACATCGCGAAGACACGGGAGATGACGAACTACCCGTGAGATGAAGAGCGTGACGTCAGGTGCGCTGGGGCCGATCAAGTGACGTGGCTCCGGGCGGTGACAAGCGGCCATTCGACGCGCCGGGACCCGGTTCGAGCGGTCCCGGAAGGTCAAGGCCGGGCGTTGGAAAGGTAAGAGGAAGATCAGAGGAGAAGGGGAGGGTCATACGCCGTCGGATCGCCCGCTGCCGGTTGTGTCTCGCCGCGCGGGTACCGCAGTCCCATCGGAACGAAAGGTGGTCCTCGGTCACGCTTACGCGATCCCTGCACTATCCGCCATCTCAGATGGCCAGTGTGGATATGACAAGCCGACGTCTTCGTCGGTAGATGGTGTTGATACCTATAACCCTGGGCCCCGGTGCGACCGCACCGGGGCCCTCACCCGTGTGGAGGCTCGATGGACCCAGCCGAACAGAGCATGACCGACAAACTCGACGATGACGACTACCCCGCCTACACCATGGGCCGCGCCGCGGAGATGCTCGGCACCACCCCGGGTTTCCTGCGCAGCCTGGACGAGGCAAAACTGATCACCCCCCAGCGCTCCGCCGGCGGACACCGCCGCTACTCCCGCTACCAGCTCCGCCTGGCCGCCCGTGCGCGCGAACTCCTCGACCAGGGCACCCCCCTTGAGGCCGCCTGCCGCATCATCATCCTCGAGGACCAACTCGCCGAAGCCCGGCGGCTCAACGCCGAAACACCCCAGAACCACTCGACCGCCGGCCCCTGATGACCGGGCGATGACCCCGGTGACCTAGCACGACTTGCCTTGACACTGATTTCTCGGTCAGTGATTATGCGCTTAGTCAGCAACTGCTCGACGACGAGGAGAGCGGCCGTGCGCAAAGGCATCGTGGTCACCGCCCATGTCGGGATCGAGGAACTCGCGGCGCAGGCGGAGAGCCTGGGCTTCAGCAGCTTCTGGGTCTATGACACCCCGATGCTCCACGGCGATCCGTTCATCGCCCTAGGCCTGTGCGCGAAGGCCACGAGCCGGATCAAGCTCGGTGTGGGCGTCACCTCGCCCGCGCTGCGCTCGGCGCCGGCGGCGGCCAACCACTTCGCCAGCCTCAACGCGCTGGCCCCCGGCCGGGTCATCTGCGGCATCGGCACCGGCAACACCGCCCGGCGCACACTCGGCATGCTGCCGACCAAGATGGCCGAGCTGGAGAGCTTCACGGCCGCACTGCAGGATCTGTGCTCCGGACGCCCCGTCGAGTACCGCGAAGGCGACCGCGTCCGGGAGATCGAGTTCTTGCACGTCGGTCCCTACGTCAACACCACGGATCCGATCGAGTTCGTCGTGGGGGCGTTCGGCCTCAAGGCCTCGGCGATCGCCGGACGCCGCGGCGCGGGACTGCTGTCCTTCGGTCTGCTCGACCCCGGCGCGTGGTCGGCCTTCACCGAGGAGCGCGAGAACGCCGCGAGGGCCGCCGGCCGGCCCGCCGGCGCGGACTCCTACGTGATGACCTCGATGCACATCCTCGCCGACGGCGAGGAGCGCCACGGTGACGCGTCGCGCGACGCCATGGGCCACATCGCCTTGTCGCTGCTGACGTTCGCCGCGGACAATCCGTCGTTCGCCGGCAACCTGTCCGACGAGGAACAGGACGCGATGCGGCGGCTGCTCACGCGGCGCGGCACCACGGCGACCTCCGACGACCGGCACAAGGTGCTCTACCGCAACTACCTGGGGCGGATCGCCCCGGAGGACCGTGACCTGGTCCTGCCGTCACTGGTCGACAAGCTCGGTCTCGTCGGCACCCCGGGCGATCTCACCGCCCGTATCGCGGAGATGGAGAAGGCCGGAATCGACGAGCTGGTGATCCAGCCGGTCGTCGACCCCGCCTCGGAGATGGCCGCGTTCGCCGAACTGGCCGTCTGACCGCCGGCGCCGCCCAGGACCCGTCTCGAAGTCTCCGCGCGGCAGGGCGGCGGGACCTCGAGACGGGCCGCCTAAGGGCCCTGAGGCGCTCAGGCCGCGGGCACGGCGACGGGGATGGCGAGCAGTTCGGCTTCCTGCGCCGACCTGCGGGCGGTCTCGTCGAAGTCGGGCGCGGCACAGGCGAAGAGGGTTCTCCCGTCGGCGCCGCCCAGAGCGCAGGCGTAGACGTTGGTCCCCGGCCGTATCTCGTCGGTGACGTCTCCTCCTTCGGTCACCCGCAGCAGGCGGCCCCCGGTGGCGTCGGCTATCCACAGGGCCCCCTCCGCGTCGAGGCACGCGCCGTCGGCGGCGACCGTGACCTGCGCCAGGGCCTTCTCGGTGGACCGCTCGGTCGGCAGGGGGCCGAACTCGGCCCACACGCGCCGATTGGTGAGCCGTCCGTCGTCGGTCACGTCGAAGGCGGTGACGCGGTTTCCGAACGTCTCGTTGACGAGAAGGACATCGTCCTCGCCGACCACGCTTCCGTTCGGGAACCACAGGCCGGTGGCCGCTTCGGTCACCTCGCCGTCGGGGGTGACCCGGTGCAGCGCCGTGGGCTCGACCGGCGCGCCTCCCATGAGGTCGAACCCGAAGTTCCCCACGTACGCTCGGCCCTTGGCGTCGACCACCATGTCGTTGAGGGGACCGGCCGCGTGCTCGCTGAGATCCGCGTGGGTGACGAGCGTACCGTCGGCCTCGCGGCGCAGGAGCCTGCGGTCACGCATGGACACGATCAGCAGGCGCCCGTCGGGGAGCCAGCCCAGCCCCGACGGCTGCTGCGGGACCTCGGCCTCGACCCGGACGTCGGATCCGTCCTCCCGGGCCGAGAGGACCTTCAGGCCATAGAAGTCCGACATCCAGATCCGATCGCCTCGCCATCGGGGCGCCTCCAGGAACGAGAAACCGCTCATCACGGTGGTCACCGCATCCGTCATCGTGTCCTCCTTCAGACGTGCTTCAGACGTGCCGGCTGGTTGTCCGTGTACGACCACGACGGCAGGGACTAGGACCCGGACTCCGACGTCGCGCGGGTCCGGCCGGCGCCCGTCTCACGCGATGCCGCCAGTTCGCGGAGGGCCAGCTTGGAGAACTTGCCGGTGGCCGTCTTCGGGATCTCATCCATGATCCAGATCTGCTCCGGGACCCACCAGGAGGCGACGCGATCCCCGAGGTGGGAGCGCAGTTCCTCCTCGTCGAGGGTCTGGCCCGGCACAGGGACGACGCAGGCGAGGGGACGCTCTCCCCACCGGTCGTCCGGTACGGCGATGACGGCGGCCTCGTGGACGGCGGGATGGGACATGATCTCGTTCTCGAGGGTCACCGAGGAGATCCATTCTCCGCCGGACTTCACCAGGTCCTTGGTCCGATCGACGATCCGGAGGTAGCCGTACGAGTCGATCGTGCCGACGTCACCGGTGCGCAGCCACCCGTCGTCGGTGAACGAGGACGGTGCGGGGTCGGCGCCGAAGTAGCCGGACGCGACGGTCGCCCCGGCCGCCTGCAGCTCGCCGGGCGTGGTGCCGTCGCGCTCGACGAGGGTTCCCTTCTCGTCGGCGATCCTGATCTCGGTGAGCGGGAGACTCGGTCCCGGTGAGCCGAGTACGGCGCGACGGGCGTCGGAGTCCAGGCCGTCGTGCACGGTGCCGAGCCGTGAGCAGGTGACGACGGGACTGGTCTCGGTCATCCCCCACGCGTTGGTCAGCGGGATGCCGGTCGCCTCCTGCCATGCCCGGGACAGCGAGTCGGGCACGGCGCCGCCGCCGCAGATCACCATGCGCAGAGCGGAGAGGTCGGCTCCGTCGAGAAGGGGCACCATGCCCCGCCAGATGGTGGGGACACCGGCGGAGAACGTGACCCGGTGCCGCGTCATCTGCTCGATGAGGGCCGGGGAGCTCATGGCCGGACCGGGCAGGACGAGGTCGGAGCCGGCGAGCATCGCGGCGTAGGGCAGGCCCCAGGCGTTGACGTGGAACATCGGCACGATCGGCATCACGACGTCGCGCTCGCTGATGGCGAAGTTGTCCACTCCGAGCAGCAGGAGCGCGTGCAGCGCGACCGATCGATGACTGTAGAGGACCCCCTTGGGCCGGCCGGTGGTGCCGGACGTGTAACACAGGCTCGCCGCGTCGTCCTCCTCGACGGTCACGTGCCGGGCCGGTTCCGGCGCCTCGGCGAGGAGCTCCTCGTAGTCGACGATCCGGGAATCTCGCGGAACCTCCTCCGTGCCTCCGTCGTCCATGACCACGACCGACCGGACCGTCGGGCAACGGTCGACCAGCGGCCAGACCCTCGGAAGCAGGGAGCGGTCGACGAACAGCACCTCGTCGGCGGCGTCATTGACGATGTAGGTGATCTCGTCCGCGAAAAGGCGGTGGTTGATCGTGTGCAGCACACGCCCGCTGCTCGGGACCGCCATGTACAGCTCGACGTGCCGCTGAGTGTTCCAGCCGAAGGTGCCGACCCGGGCCTGCGGCGCCACCTCGAGCGCGTCCAGCACCGCGGCGAGCCGGCGGGCGCGCGCCACCACCGTCGCCCAGGACGCCACGACCTCGCCGTTCGCGGTGCCGGTGACCACCCGTTTGTGGCCGAACAGCAGTTCCACCCGTCGCATCAGGGCGGCCACGTCCAAGGGCCGGTCCTGCATCAGACCGCGCATCGAACCTCCTAGGACGGTGGAGCATGACGATCACGGATTGACTAAGCGCATACTCAGTCCGCGCGTCGCGTCGTGTCAAGGGACCCCGTGCCGGTCAACGGCCGGCGAGCACCCCGCCGCGCAGCCGTCCGGCGCAGGTCACGGCCTTCGCTCAGCCGGCGTCATCGGGAGCGCCGACCGGGACGGGGCCCGCGCCCGTACCGGGGGCTTGTCCCCCGCGGACCGTCGCGTCACCGCCACCGGCGGGTGGAGGCACGGTCCGGCTCACCATCCTCAGCGCGAGCTCGGCGTAGAACTCACCGAGTTGTTCGGGCGAGTCGGCGCCGTCAAGCCGATACCAGCGCACGAGGTCGATGCTCAGAGACAGCATGCACCGCACGACCCGCTTGCAGTCGACCGCCGCGAACGCTCCGTCGTCGATGCCGCGGACGACGGCGTCGCGGAAGATCTCGTTGGTCCGGTGGCGCAGCTGGATGATCTCCTCGTAGTGCTCCGCGGTCAGCCCGGTGAGTTCGTACTGGCAGACCCGCGCCGCGACGTGGTGGCGGGCGTGCCAGGCCGTGTAACGGGAGACGAGCGCGCGCAGCCCTTCCGTGGCGTCGGGCGCGTCCGTGACGGACGGGTGCCGGATGTGGGCGAAGGCGCCCTCGTGACCGGATCGGACGATCTCGTAGAGCACGAGTTCCTTCGACGGAAAGTGGGCGTAGAGCGCGGCGGGACTCAACCCGACACCACCGGAGATGTCCCGCGTCGTCGTCGCGTGGTAGCCGTTCATGGCGAAGCAGCGCACCGCCGAGGTCAGCAGGCTCCGCACGACCTCACCGAGCTCCTCGTTCCACAGTGCCGGCGACTCGTCCTGGAGCCGAGGGTCGCCCTCCAGCTCCTGCACGGTGAAGCGCGCCTGCCGTCTGGCCATCTGCCACCCTCTCGTCTGGCCCGTCCTCGACCGAACCTAGCCTGCTGCTTTCCCAGTCGGCGAGCGGCAACAGGAGCGTCGCGCACGCAACGGCACGTACGACGACACATTTATCACAACTATGCGCTTAGTCATTCATGCGGCCGGGGGCGCATCGCGCGCACGGCGGCACCGACGTGCGCTCCTTGACTCGACTCGCCCCGTAGGTAACTATGCGCTTAGTCATTCCCCTGGAAGAAGCAGCAACCACGGATCGCACACGGACGGACGGTGCACCGATGACCTTCGCAGTGACGGTGCACCCACGATGACTCCGATGCCCGGCACGTCCTGCACCGGCTTCCTCGACCTGCTGATCCGTCAGGCCTCGCCCGTCGAGTTCGAAGGACCGCTGGTGGCGGCCCGTGCGGCGGGTGCGGACCCCCAGGCGCTGGCCGAGCTGGAGGCCGCCAAGCTCGCGGCGCTGCGCGTACGCGACGTCATCGAGCGGCACGCCCGCCGTGAGGCGGAGCTGGCCATGCTGTTCGACAGCGCCGGTGACCTGGCCGGGCTGCACGACGAGGACCTGATCCTGGAGGCGGTCGTGCGCCGCGCCCGGCGGTTGCTCAACGCCGACATGGCCTACCTGGCGCTGGTCGACGACGAGAGCGGCGACACCCGCATGCGGGCGACGGACGGCTCCGTCTCCGCGGCCTTCCGGCGGCTGCGGCTCCCCTCGGGCGACGGCCTGGGCGGGCTGGTGACACAAACCGCGGCGCCCTGTGCTAGCGACCACTACCTGGACGACCCCCGGTTCCGGCACCGCGACTTCGTCGACGAGGCGGTGGCCCAGGAAGGGCTGGTGGCGATCCTGGGCGTGCCGATGCGGGTGGGCGGCCGGGTGATCGGCGTGCTGTACGCGGCCAACCGCGGCGAACGGCCGTTCGACCAGGAGAAGGCGGTGCTGCTGGGTTCGCTGGCCGCGCACGCCGCCGTGACCATCGACAACGCACGGCTGCTGGCGGAGACCCGCACGGCGCTGGAGGAGTCGCGCACGGCCGGCGAGAGGACCGAGGCCCGCAGCGCGACGGTCGAGCGCGGCGCACGGACGCACGACCGCATCACCGCCCTGGTGGCACGAGGCGGGGGCGCCGACGAGGTGGCCGCGATGGTCACCGAGGTTCTCGGCGGGACCCTGCACGTCCTGGAGGCCGACGGCCGCCCCCTGGCCATCTCCGGCGATCCGGCGCCGCTCGCCGAGGATGAGCTCTCCGCGGTCATGGCCGCCACCTACTCCACCCGCGCGCAGGGCCGTACGGTACGGCGCGGCGACCTGTGGATCACCTCGATCGCCACGGGTGAGGAGGTGCTCGGCACACTGGTGCTGCGCACACCCGAGGAGGTCTGCGCGGCCGACCAGCGCATCCTGGAACGCGCCGCGCTGGTCACCGCGCTGCTGATGCTGCTGCGGCGCAGCGTGGCCGAGGCCGAGGCGCGGGTACGGGGCGAGTTGCTGAACGACCTGCTGGACGGACGGATGGGCGGGGCCGAGGCGTTCGAGACGCGGGCCCGCCGGGTGAATCTGGACCTGGAGGTCCCGCACGTCGTGCTGTCGGCCCGTTGTGCCCTGCCCGAGCATCGCGGGCGCGCCGCGTCCTGGGCGGCCTCGCACGCGGCGGTGACGCACGGACTGTCGGCGGCCGAGGGCGAGGAGATCGTCCTGCTGCTGCCCGGGGACGAACCCGGTGAGACCGCACACCGGATCGCCAAGGAGCTGGGCGCCACGCTGGCGGCGCCCGTCACCGTCGGCGCGGCCGGACCGGTGCGCGACGCCGCGGGCGTCGCCACCGCCCATCGGGAGGCGCAGCGCTGTGCCGACGCGATGCTGGCACTCGGCCGACGAGACGGCGGTGCGGACGCCCGCGAGCTCGGATTCATCGGCATGCTGATCGGGCAGCACCACGACGTCGACGGTTTCCTGCGCGCCACGCTCGGCGAGGTGCTCGACTACGACGCCGAGCGCGGCACGTCCCTGGTGAGGACGTTGGAGGAGTACTTCGGCACCGGATGCAGCCTCTCCAGGACCGCCGAACGCCTGCACATCCACGTCAACACCGTCACCCAGCGGCTCCATCGCGTCGGCCAGCTGCTCGGCGACGACTGGCAGGCGCCGGACCGGGCCCTGGAAATCCACATGGCTCTGCGCCTGCACCGTCTTCAGGGCCCGAAGACCTGAGCCGGAGCGGCCCACCCGGCCTGGCCGTGAGCACCGGGGCCGGCCACCGCTCGTGGACGCCTCATGCGACGCATCAGGCCGGGGTGTCGACGGGCGTGCTGGGTTCGGGTGCCGCCTCGCCGGACGGGACGGCCCTGCGGCGGGAGCCCAGCAGGTGGCGGGCCGTCCCCCAGACGCCCCGGCGGAAGAGCAGCACGCTCACGATGAAGATCGCGCCCGTGACGATGCCGGTCTCCTCGAACCCGGCGGACGCCAGGAAGTCCTGGAGCTGGACGACGAGCGCCGCGCCGATGGCGCCGCCCCAGAGCGTGCCGATGCCGCCGAGGATGACCATCATCACGACCTGCCCTGAGGTCGTCCAGTAGACCCCGTCGAGCGAGGCGAAGCCGTGGCCGATGGCGAACACTCCCCCGGCGATCCCCGACAGCGCGGCGGACAGGACGAAGGCCAGCAGCTTGTAGCGGTCGACGGGGTAGCCGAGAGCGCGCGCACGGGCCGGGTTGTCGCGAATGGACATCAGCACACGGCCGAACGGCGACCGTACGATGCGCCAGGCGACGAACAATCCGGCCAGCACGAAGGGCAGGCCCGCGTAGTAGAAGAAGAAGGGCTCGGACAGGTCGAGGCCGAACAGCTCTCGTGGAATGCCCTGCAGGCCGTTCTCCCCGCCCGTGACGTCCCGCCACTGGTTGGCGACGAAGTAGATCATCTGAGCGAAGGCCAGGGTGACCATGGCGAAGTAGATCCCGCTCAGCCGTACGGACAGAAAGCCGATGGGGAGCGCCAGCAGCGCCGCGAAGGCCGCGCCGCCGATGATCGCGACCGGGAACGGCATACCACTGTGCAGCGCGATCAGACCGGTGCAGTAGGCCGACCCGCCCCAGAACGCGGCGTGCCCGAACGACAGCAGCCCGGTGAAGCCCAGCAGGATGTCCACCGCCGCGGCGAACAGCGCCCAGCAGGCGACGTCCAGCGCCACCGGCGGGTAGATCAACCAGGGCAGGGCGAGGGCGGCGAGGAGTCCCACCACCAGCAGCAGCGTGCCGCCCCGGCCCGAGCGGGCCAGCCTGGACAGGATCATCGAAACGTCTCCTCCCGTCCGAACAGCCCGGCCGGGCGCCAGAGCAGCACGACGGCCATGAGGATGAACACCAGAGTCTGAGAGAGGGCGGGCACGTACAGGTTGCCCAGCGCCGACACCACCCCGACGGCGAAGCCCGCGACGACCGCGCCGAACACCGAGCCCAGACCACCGATCACGACCACCGCGAAGACCGTGATGATCAGATCGGCGCCCATCAGCGGGTTGACCGCCCGCATGGGCGCGGCCAGCACCCCGGCGAACGCGGCCAGCGCGATCCCGAAACCGAACACCGGCGTCACCCACCGGCCGACGTCGACGCCCAGCGCCCGGGTCAGCTCGGGTCGCTCGGTCGCGGCCCGTACGATCATGCCGACCCGGGTCCGGGTCAGGACCAGCCACACCGCCACGCACACCAGCGCCGACACCACCAGAACGAACACCTGGTAGGTCGGATAGGTGAACAGGCCCAGGTCGACCGTGCCGTCCAGCTCTGACGGCCTGGTGTACGGCTGGGAGTTCACCCCGTACTCCCGCTTCACCAGATCCTGCAGGATCAGCGCCAGGCCGAAGGTGAACAGGAAGTTGTAGAGCGGGTCCAACGGCGTCAGCCGACGGATGAACAGCCGTTCCAGGACGATCCCGGCCAGGCCCAGGAGCGGCGGGACCAGCACCAGGGACAGCCAGAAGTTCAGGCCGAACGAGTCGAGTGCGATGAACGCGCCGAAGGCGCCGAGCATGTAGAACGCGCCGTGGGCGAGGTTGACCACGCCCAGCATCCCGAAGATGACGGCGAGGCCGAGGGCGAGCAGGGCGTAGAACGCCCCGCCCACCAACCCGTTGAACGCCTGCTGGAGCACGCCGGCCGCCTACAGCTTGCAGGCCGCGTCGGGTGCCGCCTGGAACGCCTCCGCCGCCGGGATGGTCTTGAGGACCCGCACGTAGTCCCACGGCTCCTTGACCTCGCCGGCCGGCTTCACCTGCGCCAGGTACGCGTCGTGCAGCAGCAGATGGTCCTGGGGACGGATGGTGGCGTTGCGGGCGAAGGCGTCCTCGAACTTGTAGCCCTCCAGCTGCTTCACCACGTCATCGGACTTGTCGGTGCCGCCGCGCTGCACGGCCTCCAGGTACTGCAGGGCGGCCGAGTAGTTGCCGGCCATGTTGGAGGTGGGGCGCTTGCCGGTCTTGGCCTGGAACTTGTCGGCCCAGGCGCGGCTCTTGGCGTCGAGGTTCCAGTACCACATGTCGGTGTAGCGGGTCCCGGCCAGGGCGTCCGGGCCGAGCGAGTGGATGTCGCTGAGGACCAGCAGGCCGACCGCGAGGCCGACGCCCTTGCCCCGCAGCTTGTACTCGTTGTACTGCTTCACCAGGTTGACCAGGTCACCGCCCGCCTGCATCGTGCCGAGCACCTGCGGCTTGGGCTTGAGGCCGGGCGCCTTGAGCAGGAAGGTGGAGAAGTTGTCGTTCGGGAACGGCGTCGGGTCGCTCTTCACGACACTGCCCCCGGCCGCCTGCACGGCCGCCGTGAACGTCTTCTGCATGTCCTGCCCGAACGCGTAGTCGGGATAGACGATGTACCAGCTCTTCGCCCCGGCCTTGGTCACCTCGGTGCCGGTGCCGTGGGCCAGCATGTAGCTGTTGTAGCCATAGTGGAAGGTGTACTTGTTGCACTGCTTGCCTTCGAGCTCGGTACTCGCGGCACCGACGTCGATGAACACCTTCTTCTTGTTCTTGGCGATGGTGGCGACGGCGAACGCCGCGGACGAGGTCGGCACGTCCAGGATCACGTCGGCCTTCTGCCGGTCGTAGAGCTGTTGCGCCTTGGAGTTGGCGATCTCCGGTTTGTTCTGGTGGTCGGCGGCCTTCACCTCGATCTTCTTGGCCGCCGCCTTGTCGCCGTACTTGGCCTGGAAGTCGGCCACCGCCATCTTGACGGCCTCGACCGAGCTACGGCCGGATGTGTCGGCGTAGACGCCCGACTGGTCGTTCAGCACGGCCAGCACCACCTTGCCGTCGCTGATCTTTCCGCCGCCGCCGCCCGGTCCACCCGCGCACCCGGCCAGCAACAGCGCGGTGGCGGCCAGGCCGCCGGTCCAGCCTACGATCCTCATCGGGCCTCTCCTTCAGTTCCACGATCCTGGCCGTCGTCAGATGCCGAGGTATTCGAGCAGTTCGTGCTCGCGTTCGCGGACCTGGTCGTTGTCCATCGACTCAACGATCCGGCCCTCGGCGAGCAGGTAGTGGCGGTCGGCGACGGTGGCGGCGAAATGCACGTTCTGTTCGATCAGCAGGACGGTGACCCCGGCATCCCTGACCTCCCGGAGGATCTCGCCGATCTGGGCGACGATCAGGGGCGACAGGCCCTCGGTGGGCTCGTCGCACAGCAACAGCCGGGCACCCGTCCGTAGCACGCGGGCCAGTGCGAGCATCTGCTGCTCGCCGCCCGACAGTTTGGTACCGGGAAAGCGGCGCCGGTCGCGCAACCGCGGGAACGTCTCGTACACACGCTCCAGCGGCCAGGGCTTCGGGCCGTCCGTTCCTCCAGCCCTTCTCATGGGCGGAAGCGTCAGGTTCTCCTCCACCGACAGGGTGGCGTAGATACCGCGGTCGTCCGGAACGAAGCCCAGGCCGCGGCGGGCCCTGCGGTGGGGCGCGAGGGTGGTGATGTCCTCGTCGAACAGCGAGATCGTGCCCGTCGTACCGCCGTACGAGCCGTGCAGTCCCATCAGGCAGCGCAGCAGCGTGGTCTTGCCCGCGCCGTTGCGACCCACCAGCGTGACGATCTCCCCCTCCTGGGCCTGTATCGACACCTCGCGCAGTGCCTGCGCCTCGCCGTACCAGGCCGACAGCCGGTCAACGCGCAGCATGGGAGTCTCCGAGGTAGGCGGTGATGACGCGCTGGTCATGCCGGATTTCGGCGTACGGGCCCTCGACCAGTACCTTGCCGTGCTGCAGGACGGTCACCCGGTCGGCGAGGCTGGCGACCACGTTCATGTTGTGCTCGACCAGGATCACGGTGCGGCCCGTACGGATCTTGCGGACGAGCTCGATGGTGTGGTTCACGTCCTCCGCGCCCATCCCGGCGGTCGGCTCGTCGAGCAGGAGCAGCTTGGGATCGAGGGCCAGGGCGAGCGCCAGCTCCAGTGCGCGCTTGCGCCCGTACGACAGCGAGCCCGCCGGGACCTCGGCGTGGCCGGCCAGCCCGACCTGGTCGAGCAGTTCCCCGGCGGATCCGGCGAAGCGGGCGAGCGTCCGGTCCGAGCGCCAGAACCGCCAGCCGAGACCGGTACCGCTCGCCAGGGCCAGTTCCACGTGCTGGTGCGGTGTGAGCTCGGGGAACAAGCTGGTGATCTGGAACGAGCGCGCCACGCCCATGCGCGCGATCGCCTCGGGGCTGCGCCCGGCCAGCTCCCGGTGGCCCTCCAGCAGCACACTGCCCGCGGTCGGTTTCAAGAAGCCGGTGAGCAGGTTGAACAGCGTGGTCTTGCCCGCGCCGTTCGGGCCCACCAACGCGTGTACGCTGCCCTCGGCCACCTCCAGGTCCACGCCGTCGACGGCACGGAAGCCGCGGAACTCCCTGATCAGTCCCCGCGCCTTCAGTGCGACGGCGCCCGGGTCGGCGTCTTCGGAGACAGCACCGTGTCCGCTCTCGGTCGGCCCTGTTCCCATGCGCCCTCCCTCACGCGTGATGGCGCGACCCGAGAGGCACACGGGACGCCATGACCGGGAACGCTAGGTGACACTCGGGTGAACGGGCCAGGTGAGCGGGACACACATTCGCACAGCCCGGGATGAAGGTGACCCACATCGCGTATCGGCCCGAACGG
>Ga0247774_1000545_pt1 | contig 18720 bp, 18 predicted proteins | sample UWRJL001104B6_FD_179933 | JGI IMG/M metagenome (GOLD analysis project Ga0247774, IMG submission 179933) | Plant litter microbial communities from Arlington Agricultural Research Station in Wisconsin, United States - UWRJ-L001-104B-6 | ecosystem: Environmental > Terrestrial > Plant litter >... | reverse complement strand
ACGCCCATCGGATCGAAGTTTTCGATCGAGCAGATGATGATGCAGTTGTCCTTGCGGTCGCGGACCACCTCCATCTCGAATTCTTTCCAGCCGATGACCGACTCTTCCATCAGCACTTCGCTGGTGGGCGAGGCGTCGAGGCCGCGCGCAACGATGGCTTCGAACTCTTCGCGGTTGTACGCGATGCCGCCGCCGGTGCCGCCCATGGTGAATGACGGGCGCAGGATCACGGGATAGCCGATGTCGCCGACCTGCGCGAGCGCTTCATCCATGTTGCGCGCGATGCGCGAACGCGGCGTCTCCAGGCCGATCTCGCGCATGGCGTTACGGAACAGCTCGCGGTCTTCGGCCATGTCGATGGCATCGCGCGAGGCGGCGATCAGCTCGACGCCGAATTTCTCGAGCACTCCTTCACGCACGAGATCGAGCGCGGTGTTGAGCGCGGTCTGGCCGCCCATGGTGGGCAGCAGCGCATCGGGCTTTTCCTTCTCGATGATGCGGGCGACGGTGCGCCAGTTGACGGGCTCGATATAGATGGCGTCGGCCATCTCGGGGTCCGTCATGATGGTCGCCGGGTTCGAGTTGACGAGGATGACGCGATAGCCCTCCTCCTTCAGCGCCTTGCAGGCCTGGGCGCCGGAATAGTCGAACTCGCACGCCTGGCCGATGATGATCGGGCCGGCGCCGATGATCAGGATGCTTTGGATGTCTGTGCGTCTTGGCATTGCGTGTCGTGTGGCGTTGTCTCGTGAAACGGGCCTGGGATTTGTGCCCCAGGCCCGTTGAATCAATCGTTCAATCGAACGTTGTCGTCAGCCGGGCGTGGGCCGCGCCCCGTCCTTGTCCGGCCCGCCGCTCGGCGATGTCGGATTCTCTCTGTTCTGGCGTCGGATCGCCTCTTCCGCCGCGCGCAGCTGACTCTGCAGTCTGCGCAGCATGAGGTGGTTGAAGCGTTCGAACAGCGGTTTGAGATCGTGCGGGCCGGGGCTCGCCTCGGGGTGACCCTGGAAGCTGAACGCCGGCTTGTCCTTGTAGGCCAGTCCCTGCAGCGAACCGTCGAACAGCGAGCGGTGCGTTGGGCGAACGTTCGCGGGCAGCGTAGCCTCGTCCACGGCAAAACCGTGGTTCTGGCTGGTGATGAACACCCGGCCGCTGTCGAGATCCTGCACGGGATGGTTCGCGCCGTGATGGCCAAACTTCATCTTCAGGGTCTTCGCGCCGCTCGCAAGGCCGAGAATCTGGTGGCCCAGGCAGATGCCGAACACCGGCATGCCGGTTTCGATGATCTCGCGCGTCGCTTTGATGGCGTAGTCGCACGGTTCCGGATCACCAGGGCCGTTCGAGAGGAACACGCCGTCCGGCTGAAGGGCCATCACTTCTGCCGAGGTCGCCTGCGCCGGCACCACTGTCATGCGGCACCCGAAGTCCGACAGCAGCCGAAGGATGTTTCGCTTGATGCCGAAGTCGTATGCGACCACGTGCAGCCGCTGCTGCGAACGGATCGGCGCGCGACCGGAGTCTTGCCACACGCTGCCTTCGTTCCACTGATAGGCGCGCTTGGTCGTGACGACCTTGGCGAGATCCATGTTCTTCAGGCCGGGAAACTTGCCCGCCGCTTTCACAGCAGCCTGCGCGTCGACGTTCTCGCCGGTCATGATGCAACCGGACTGCGCGCCCTTCTCCCGCAAGATGCGGGTGAGCTTGCGCGTATCGATGCCCGCGATCGCGACGATCTTGCCGCGCTCGAGGAAGTCACCGAGAGACTCGTTCATGCGCCAGCTGCTCGCGAGCATCGGCAGGTCGCGCACGATGAAGCCAGCGGGATAGATCTGGGTCGCTTCGAGATCTTCGGGAGTCACGCCGGTGTTGCCGACGTGGGGATACGTGAGAGTGACGATCTGCCGGGCGTAGGACGGATCGGTGAGGATCTCCTGATAGCCCGTCAATGCAGTATTGAAAACGACTTCGCCGGTAGTATTGCCTCTTGCTCCGATTGACTGGCCGCGGAAGATCGTTCCATCCGCCAGCGCCAGCACCGCTGGTACGCTCACTACCTGTTTCCCCTAGTCGTCTATGAGCCCCATGAGCGGGCTTCTATGGATACCGAAACTCCCCGTGGGCGCTCTTCCATGACCGCTTGTCCGGGTCGCACATATACAAAGCGGGAGGAGTTCTCGCGAACATCCTCCCGCCTTGCATGGACTAACCCTTACGGATTACCGGGAAATTCTAGGACGCGTAGTCCGGGGTGTCCATGAAGTCCGGGAAAAAATCTTTTCAACAGATGCTCAGGTGAGTTTTAGCATACTGGCACTAAGCCTCTGTTTTATAACCAACCACGTCTCGCATGGCATACCGCCCCGCTGGTCGGCCGGCGAGCCACACCGCGGCCCGGACAGCGCCCTGGGCGAAGATCGACCGGTCCGTTGCACGGTGACCGAGCGTCAGGACCTCTCCGGCCCCCGCAAAGATCACGGAATGCTCCCCGACGATGTCTCCGCCTCGGGTCACGGCAAAACCGATCTCGCCTTCCCGCCGCGGACTGTCGCCGCTGCGTGAGCCGACGCCGACTTTCGCCAGATCCTGGCCCCGCCCTTCGGCGACGGCGCGACCCAGCGCGAGCGCAGTGCCGGACGGGGCATCACGCTTGTGGCGGTGGTGCGCTTCCCAGATCTCGACGTCGAAACTTGCAGGCAGCGCCTTGGCAGCCGCCCGCGCTATCTCGATGAGCAGCGTGACGCCTAGACTTGTGTTGGGAGCGACGAGCACCGGGATATCCGCGGCAGCTTCCTCGATCGCGCGAATCGCGGATTCTGCGAAACCGGTGGTGCCGATCACGACCGGCTTGCCAGCCTTGCGGCATGCGGCGATGTTCGCCGCTGTCGTGCTGGCATTCGAGAAATCGATGGTGACGTCGCACTGAGCCAGCGCTGCAGCGAGGTCGGACTGCACCTTCACGCCCGTGGCATTGGTGCCGGCCAGCTCTCCGAGGTCTTTGCCAAGCTCGGCGCTCGATGCGGACGCGACGCCCGCGACGACGCGCGCGTCTTGCGACTCTGCCGCCGCGCGCACGATCGCGCGACCCATGCGGCCCGATGCTCCGATGATGGCGATGCGGATCACGTCAGGACTTGCCCGAGAAGAATCGTTTCACGCCCTCGAAAAAGCCCTGCTCGCGCGGCGCGTGCTGGGCGGAGTTGCCCTTGAGCGATGCCTCGAGCTGGCGGATGAGCTCTTTCTGCTCAGAGGACAGCGAGACTGGCGTTTCCACGACGACACGGCAAAACAAATCGCCCCGTGCGCCGCCACGGACCGGGCGCACGCCCTTGTCGCGCAGCCTGAATACACGACCGGACTGTGTTTCAGACGGCACTTTGATGGTGACTTCGCCATCCAGCGTCGGCACTTCGACCGAGCCGCCGAGCGCCGCCGTCGCAAAGCTCACCGGCACTTCGCAGCTCAGGTGCGCACCATCGCGCTCGAAAATCGCGTGCTCACGCACCTGGACTTCGACATACAGATCGCCCGGAGGCCCGCCGTTGCGACCCGCCTCGCCTTCTCCGCTGAGCCGGATGCGATCACCCGTATCGACACCTGCAGGAATCTTGACGTTGAGCTTCGAAGTCCGGCGCACGCGTCCCTGGCCGAGACATGTGTCGCACGGATTCTTGACGAGCGTTCCGGCTCCGCGACATTTCGGGCAGGTCTGCTGGAGCTGGAAGAAGCCCTGTGAAATTCGTACTTGCCCGTGACCATCACAGGTCTCGCAAGTGACGGGCGAACTGCCTTTCGCAGCGCCGCTGCCATGACAGGTTTCGCATTCGACCAGCCGTGGCACTTCGATTTCGATTTCGTGGCCGAACACGGCCTGGTCGAGATCGAGCTCCAACTCGTAACGCAGGTCTGCGCCACGAAACACCTGCTGACGGCCGCCGCCACCGCGACGGGCTGCACCGAAGATGTCGCCGAACACATCGCCGAAAATATCGCTGAACGCGTCGCCGCCACCGAAGCCCCCGCGACCGCCGCCGCGATTGATCGCTTCGACACCCGCATGGCCGTGCTGGTCGTACGCCGCCCGCTTCTGCGGATCCGTGAGGACTTCGCAGGCCTCCTTCGCTTCCTTGAACTTGGCTTCCGCCTCGGGATCGTCAGGATTGCGATCGGGGTGGAACTTCATCGCGAGGCGACGGAACGCCTTCTTGATGTCGGCATCAGCCGCGTTCTTCGGTACGTCGAGTACCTTGTAGTAATCCTGCTTCGACATGCGATCGAGAGAGACCTTATTCGTGCGAAAGGCTCGCGCACTCATCAATGCGCGAGCCTCAAATGGCCGACAGCCCGGGCGTGGCTACGCGCCACGCAGGTAGCAAAAACCAGGCTTTGCTACCGGCAACGAAACCGATGTCCGCAAATAGCGCCCTCCGGGCGACTATTTGCGAAGCAATGAGCTTACGAAGCCTTGCGGTCCTTGTCCTTCACTTCTTCGAACTCGGCGTCGACGACATCGTCCTTGCCGCCCTTCGAAGAGGCACCAGCACCCGCCGACGCCGCCGCTTCAGGGCCTGCGCCCGGAGGACCACCCGCGCCCGCCGCGCCAGCGTCTGCATAAGCCTTCTGCGCGATGGCCTGGGCCGCCTGAGCAAGTGCCTCGGTCTTCTTCTCGAGCACCGCCTTGTCGTCGCCCTTCAGTGCAGTACGCACATCGGACATCGCAGACTCGATGCGTCCACGCTCGGCCGCGTCGACCTTGTCACCCAGATCCTTCAGCGTCTTCTCGACGGAGTGCACGAGGCCATCTGCCTTATTGCGTACGTCGACGAGCTCGCGGAAGCGCTTGTCTTCCTCGGCATGCGCCTCGGCGTCGCGCACCATGCGCTTGATCTCATCCTCGGACAGGCCGCTCGAGGCCTTGATGACGATCTTCTGTTCCTTGCCCGTGGCCTTGTCGCGAGCATGCACGTTCAGGATGCCGTTCGCGTCGATGTCGAAGGAAACCTCGACCTGCGGCATACCGCGCGGGGCCGGCGGAATGTCCGTGAGATCGAATTTGCCGAGCGACTTGTTGTCGGCCGCGCGGTCGCGCTCACCCTGCAGCACGTGAATGGTCACGGCCGTCTGGTTGTCGTCTGCCGTCGAGAAGGTGTTCGATGCCTTGGTCGGGATCGTCGTGTTCTTCTCGATGAGCTTGGTCATCACGCCGCCGAGCGTTTCGATACCGAGCGACAGCGGCGTAACGTCGAGCAGCAGCACGTCCTTCACTTCACCCGCGAGCACGCCGCCCTGAATCGCCGCGCCGACCGCGACTGCTTCATCCGGGTTCACGTCCTTGCGCGGCTCCTTGCCGAAGAAGTCCTTGACGTACTTCTGCACGAGCGGCATGCGCGTCTGGCCACCGACGAGGATCACCTCGCTGATGTCGGACGAAGAGGTGCCCGCATCTTTCATGGCGATCCGGCACGGCTCGATCGTCTTCTTGACCAGCTCTTCCACCAGCGACTCGAGCTTCGCGCGGGTCAGCTTGATGTTGAGATGCTTCGGGCCCGACGCATCCGCCGTGATGTACGGCAGGTTGATGTCGGTCTGCTGCGTGGATGACAGCTCGATCTTGCCCTTCTCCGCAGCCTCTTTGAGACGCTGCATGGCAAGCGGGTCCTTGCGCACGTCGACACCCGATTCCTTCTGGAACTCGGTCGCGAGGAAATCGATGATGCGCAGGTCGAAGTCTTCGCCGCCCAGGAACGTATCGCCGTTCGTGGAGAGCACTTCGAACTGACGCTCGCCGTCGACTTCGGCGATCTCGATGATCGACACGTCGAACGTGCCGCCGCCGAGGTCATACACCGCAATCTTGCGATCGCCGCCCGCCTTGTCGAGGCCGTAGGCCAGCGCCGCGGCAGTCGGCTCGTTGATGATGCGCTTGACGTCGAGACCCGCGATGCGGCCGGCGTCCTTGGTCGCCTGGCGCTGCGAGTCGTTGAAATAAGCAGGCACCGTGACGACGGCTTCGGTCACAGGCTCGCCAAGATAATCCTCGGCGGTCTTCTTCATCTTCATGAGGATGCGCGCGGAAATTTCCTGCGGCGCCATCTTCTTGCCCTGGGCATCGACCCAGGCGTCGCCGTTGTCGGCCTTGACGATCTTGTAGGGGACCATCTTGATGTCCCGCTGCACCACTTCGTCGGTGAACTTGCGGCCGATGAGACGCTTGATCGCGAACAGGGTGTTCTGCGGATTCGTGACCGCCTGACGCTTGGCCGGCTGGCCGACCACTACTTCATCGTCCTTCGTGAACGCGACGATCGAAGGTGTAGTGCGGTCGCCCTCGCTGTTCTCGATCACGCGAGGCTTGCCGGCCTCCATGATGGCCACGCACGAGTTCGTGGTGCCGAGGTCGATGCCGATTACCTTTGCCATAGGGGACTACTCCGCTTTCCTGTGTTCACGCGCTGTGACTGGGGCGCTGTTGTTGAGTGCGTATTTGCACTCGATGTCGCACTTAGTGGGTATTGCGCTCATCGGTTCAAGGTGCTTTGGCAACGATCACTCGTGCCGGGCGCAGCAGGCGGCCATTCAACTCATAGCCCCGCTGCACGACCTGCAGCACCGAGTTCGGCTCCGCAGTGTTGGAAGGCTGGGCGAGCATCGCCTCGTGCTTGGCCGGATCGAACGGCTCGCCGAGCGGATTCAGCTCGGTGATGTTCAGCTTGTCGAAGGCTTTGGCGAGTAGCTTCAGCGTCGCTTCGCTACCGGCCGCGAGCTGGGCCGCATCGGCCTTGCCAGCGTTCTCGACTGCGAGCTCGAGGCTATCGCGCACCGGAAGGAGCTCGGCGGCGAGCTTGTCGATGCCGTAACGATGCGCGGCTTCGAGGTCTTTCTGCGCACGCTTGCGAACGTTCTCGACGTCGGCCACCGCGCGGAGATATTGCTCCCAGTGACTCTTGGCCCGTTCTTCCGCCTGGACCAGGGCCTGCTGAAGGCGCTCCATCTCCACGAGCTGGGCTGCGGTCTCGGGCAGCACGGCGGTCGGCTCGGCGCCCGGATGACCGGGGTCAGCGTCACCGCGATACGGCTGATTCATGCCAAAAAGCCTCCGTCAGACAAAAGGTTGGCCTCCATATCTCACGCGTGCGGTGAAATACCGGAAGCTCGATTGATGTAGACCAGCGCCCCTCTTTGGGGTCAGCGACGCGAATTCAAGGCTGCGCCGAGCAGCTTCGCCGTCATATCCACGATGGGGATCACCCGCTCATAGGCCATGCGCGTCGGGCCGATGACGCCCAGCACGCCCATGACCGAATCGCCGGCGGCATACGGCGCCGTGATGACCGTGCAGTCATCGAGCACCTGATAGCCGGACTCGTGGCCGATGAAAATCTGCACCCCTTCGGCCTTGAGGCTGTGATCCAGCAGGTTCAGGAAGTCACGCTTCTCGTTGAAGGCCTCGAACAGGCGCCGCAGCCGCTCGACGTTCGACATCTCGGCGACGCCCATGAGGTTGGTCTGACCGGCGACGATGTATTCGAGGTTGTCTTCGCCCGACGTATTGGGCACGTCGAACACCTTCTTCGCGACCGAGATGGCGTCGACCATGAGCTGGTTCATGGTCTCGTGGGCTTCCTGGATCTGGCGCAGGATCTCTGCCCGCACCTGGCCCAGCGTGCGCCCACGCACCTGCTCGTTGAGAAAGTTCGCGGCGCGCTTGAGCTCGTCCGGCGAGTAATAGCGTTCGAGCTGGATGATGCGGTTCTGCACCTCGCGATCGTTGAACACCAGCACCACCAGCACGCGGTTCTCGGAGAGCCCGACGAACTCGATCTGCGTGACGGAGGCCTGCTGCGAGCGAGGCAAAGTGACGACACCCGCGAGCCGGGTGACGCTGGAAAGCAACTGTGAAGCCGTGGAGACCAGGCCTTTCGATCCGTCCTGCACGGTGTCGAACTGGCGGCGAATCTCCGACACGGCAGAGTCCTCCAGCGGCCGCACGTGCAGGAGCGTGTCGACGAAGAAGCGATAGCCCTTGTCGGTTGGCACGCGGCCGGCCGACGTGTGCGGCGAGGTGACGAAGCCCAGTTCCTCGAGATCGGCCATGACGTTGCGAATGGTCGCGGAGCTGAGACTGAGCCCGGAATCGCGCGACAACACGCGCGAACCGACCGGCTGGCCATCGCGAATGTAGCTTTCGATGAGAACCCGCAGGAGCTGCTGGGCTCGTTCGTTCAGGGGCTCTTCTCGGGTCTCGTGCACCATGGACTGGGGGTGATCGCCTGGCGCGGCAGGTGTTTGTCTGCCAGGAAAATAAGGACGGAGGTCGCAAGCGTCAAGGCAATCCGATTCTCGTTGAATCCGGGCTACCGGGCATGACACATTCGCGGCCGCGTACCGAGGCCGGGCGCAAGCGTTAAGACAAGAGGCGCCTGATGAGCTTTCCGGTGCGCAAGTGCGCCCTGATCGGTCGATTCGTGGATCCGCGCGTGGCGGAGTCCATGAACGTCCTGCTGCCGCACCTGAAGGCGCGCAATGTGCAGGTGCTGATCAGCGACAGCGCCGACATCCCGAATGACCTGAATGGCGTCATCCACCTGCCCGAAGAGCAGCTCGCGGAACAGGCGGACCTGCTCATCGCGATCGGCGGTGACGGCACCCTGCTCTACGGTGCCCGCCTCGTGGCCCGTTACAACGTGCCACTGCTCGGCATCAACCGCGGTCGCCTGGGATTTCTCACAGACGTGATGCCGGCGGACATGCTGCCGTCTGTTGACGCTGCGCTCGCCGGCAGCCTCGAGAAGGAGGAGCGAACACTCCTGCTCGCCTCCCTGCGGCGCGCAGATGGCTCGACGGTGGAGTCGCTCGCGCTCAACGACATCGTTTTGCAGAAGGCGGCTACCGGTCGCATGCTGGACTTCCAGACGCGCGTGAACGGCAGATACGTGAACACGCACTCGGGCGACGGCATTGTCATCGCGACCGCCACCGGTTCGACGGCTTACGCGCTGTCCTGTGGCGGACCTATCGTCGAACCGCAGCTCGATGTGCTCGTGATGGCGCCGATCTGCGCGCACACGATGTCCGATCGGCCGATCGTCGTGTCTGCCCGCTCCACCATCGAAGTGAAGCTGATCGAGCGCTACGACACTTACGCTCAGGTTGCCTGCGATGGCGTCGTGCTCGGAAGCATGGAGCCCGACGTGGACGTGCTGAACATTCGTGCGGCAGAAGAGCGCATTACCTTGTTGCATCCGCCGGATCACGACTACTACTGTCTGCTACGTTCGAAACTGCACTGGGGCCGCGGCGGCCTCGATCCTTCGCGCTGAGCACAATCGATGCTGACTTATCTGCAGATTCGCGATTTCGCGATCATCGATTCGATTGAGTTGGACCTGAAGCCCGGGCTCACCGTGCTCACGGGCGAAACGGGCGCCGGCAAGTCCATCATGGTGGACGCCCTGCAGCTCATCGCTGGCGGCCGTGCCGGCGCCGAGGTCGTGCGCGCGAATGCAGAGCGCGCAGAGATCTCCGCAACGTTCGATCTCATGCGGTCGCCCCGCGAGCTGAAGCAGTGGCTCGAAGAGCAATCGATCAGCACGGACGGCGAGCTGGCGGTTCGCAGGGTCATTGCGACGGATGGCCGGTCGCGGGCGTACCTCAACGGCCAGGCCGTGCCCGTGCAGCTGCTACGCGAGCTCGGAAACATCCTCATCGATATCCATGGTCAGCACGAGTTCCAGTCGCTGACGCGCAGCGCCGCCCAGCGCGAGCTGCTCGACGATTTCGGGCGGCACGAATCCGTCGTAGACCAGGTGGGCATCGCGCATCGCGTCTGGCTCGGGCTGCTCAATCGAATGCTCGAGCTCGAAGGCAAGGCGCGCGACCGCGATGCGCGGCTCGATCTGCTGCGCTATCAGGTGCGTGAGCTCGAGGCCTTGCAACTCACCGAAGGGGAAGTGCCGAAGCTCGTCGAAGAACGCGCCCGCCTCGCGAACCGCGGGCGTCTCGGCGAGGCGGCGCAGACTGCAGTCATGCAGCTCTATGAAGGCGAGGAAGGCAGCGCGCACGCGGCGGTGAGCCGCGCGATGCAGGCGTTGCGTACGTTGTCTGCGCTGGATACGAAGCTCGCTTCGGTCCTGCCGTTGGTCGACGAAGCGGCGATTCAGATTCGGGAGGCGGCGATTCAGCTGCGCCATTACCTCGACGCGCTCGACGTCGACACCGCCCGACAGGACCAGGTGGAACGTCGCCTCGCGGCCATCGAAGAGCTGGCGCGCAAACACCGCGTCGAGCCGGATGAGTTGCTCCAGCGTACTGCGCAACTGAAGCAGGAATTGATCGAGGTCGAGCGCGCGGATGCGGATCTGTCGCAGCTTCGCAAAGAGCAGGCCACCGCTCTCGAAAGTTATCGCACTCTGGCTCAGCAGCTGACTGCTCGACGAGCGACAGCGGGTCGAGCGCTTGCGAAAGACATCACTGCGCGGATGCAGACGTTGGGCATGGCAGGCGGTCGCTTTCAGGTGGAGATCACGCCCTCCACTTCCACGGAGCCGGCGCCGCATGGCGTGGATCAAATCGAATTTCGCGTGACGGCGAATCCGGGCCAGCCCTTGCGGCCGCTTGCGAAAGTGGCGTCGGGCGGTGAGCTGTCCCGTCTGTCTCTGGCCGTGCAGGTGTCGTGCGCAGCGCGTGAAACACGCTGCATGGTGTTCGACGAAGTGGACTCCGGCATCGGCGGTGCCGTCGCGGAGATCGTGGGTCGCGAGCTTCATTCGCTCGCAGCGAACTCACAGGTGCTTTGCGTAACCCATCTGGCACAGGTGGCCGCTCAGGGCCACAACCATCTTCGAGTGGCGAAGCTGACGGACGGCAAGACGACGCGCACGACTTTGACGCCCCTGTCGGCCGACGATCGTGTCGAAGAGATTGCGCGCATGCTGGGTGGCGTCGAGATCACCGCGAAGGCGCGGGAGCATGCGAAGGAAATGCTGAAGAACGCGGCGAGTGGCGACGCTACTAAAGCGGCACCGGCTCGCGGCAGTCCGAAAGCGGCGGCCCCGCCGACACCGAAAGCACCGGCTGCCGCGACGAGCAAGACGACGGCAAGGCGAAAAAGCTGATTGCTGTCGATACGCGCGTGGCGGGATGCGTCGGCAAATCGCGCGTGACGAGCCGCGAGGCCGGGCGTCGATCTATTCGGCTGTGGCTCTAACTACTTGCTCTTGCTTTTTCGCTTCAGCCAGTGCGCGGCGCCTTCGAGGTCCTGCACGAACCGTGCGTATTCGGCACGTTGCGCCGAGTGATCGGGAATACGCAGCAGATACGACGGGTGCACCGTCACCCACAGATGGGTTGAGTCCAGAAACGGCGTCGGTAGCCCGCGCATCGCAGACACCGTCACCGTGTGACCGAGCAGGCTGCGAGCCGCCGTCGCACCGAGCGCGATAACGATTTTCGGCTGCACGAATTTGAGCTCTTCTGCGAGCCACCAGCGACATGCCTCGATCTCTTCCACGTTCGGCTTCACGTGCAGGCGCCGCTTGCCGCGAGGCTCGAACTTGAAGTGTTTGACGGCGTTCGACACGAACACGTCTTTGCGGACGATGCCGGCTTCGTGTAGCGCCCGATCGAGGATTGCACCCGCAGGCCCGACGAATGGATGTCCCGCCAGATCCTCTTGATCACCCGGCTGCTCACCCACGAGCATCACGTCGGCCTTGCGCGGCCCCTCGCCCGGCACACCCTGCGTCGCGTGCCGCCAGAGATCGCACCGCTTGCACGCGTCGACCGCGGCGCGTAGCTCGTCGAGTGAATTGAGGTGGCGGCCGATGTCGTCGCCGCGCGCGGACGGATCTCCCGTCGAGCGGGAATGATGCGGCCCGTGAGACGTGTCCCGTGTAGGCATCACCCACACAATGAAGCGCACGCCCGCGGGTTCCGCGAAGTGGTGGAGGCGGGGGGAATCGAACCCCCGTCCGTAAGTGCTAAGCTCGAAGACCTACGTACGTAGCTGTCTCTTTAGTTGTCGCGCACCGCTACCCGAGCAGCAGGAAAAACGTTACGCCAGCGACAGTGACTCTTAACTAGACGGCCTTTCGCACACCGGCTAGCGATCCCATGAACGCGTCCCCAGATTCAGTCGCATGGGCACGAGCTGGTCTGAGGTCAACAGCCCTTAGGCTGCCAGAGCGTAGTTGTCGTCGTTGGCAACTATGATTTGCAGAGTGTTTAACGAGGGGCACTGCACCTCGGTACGCACCTCGAGGTTCACGACCCACGTCGAAACCGGTCGCCCCCAAGTGTCTGGCTAGGATACATGGTTGGGCGATCCGCAGGGGGAATCAAGACAGAGAAAGCCTCGATCACCCGGCGGCTCAGATCAAGAGACCGCTTCGCCGCCGCCCGTGATCGGGCGCTCGTTCAGCCGTGGATTCCTGACGATCAGCCTCGCCGCATGAACCGCGCTTTGTCCCGCTGCCAGTCGCGATCCTTCTCCGTCGCGCGCTTGTCGTGCTGCTTCTTGCCCTTCGCCAGCCCCATCTCGAGCTTCGCGCAACTGCCCTTCCAGTGCAGGTCGAGCGGCACGATCGTATACCCCTTGCGCTCCACGGCGCCGATCAGCCGGCTGATCTCGTGCTTGTTGAGCAGCAGTTTTCGCGTGCGAACGGGATCTGCAACGATGTGCGTGGACGTGGTCTTCAGCGGCGTGATGTGCGCGCCGGTGAGGAACACCTCCTCGTTGCGTACGAACACGTACGCCTCGGCCAGCTGCGCGCGCCCGGCACGCATCGCCTTCACTTCCCATCCCTGCAGCACCATGCCCGCCTCGAAACGGTCTTCGATGAAATATTCGAAGCGCGCCTTGCGGTTCTCGGCGATCAGGTGGTCGTTTTTGTCGGGTTTTGCCATGGTTTCGAGCGGTCGGTGCCGGAAGCCCTCAGTCGCCGCAGGGCCAGGAAGCCCGCATGAGGGGGCGCGATTGTACCTGCCGGTTGTGGGGGCGCGGGCTTCTTGTGACAATCCCGCCATGCGACAGGTCAGGCGCTCGGCCCTCGTCGCTCAGCCGCCGAGCCGCATGTTCTCCCTCATCAACGACATCGAGAGTTATCCGGCGTTCGTCCCCGGATGTACGCACGCGCGTGTCGAAAGCCGCTCGCCGACCGAGATCGTCGCAACGCTCGGGGTAAAGAAAGGCCCCATGCAGGCCGACCTGACCACACGCAACACGCTCGAGCACGATCGCCGCGTGACCATGAGCCTGGTGCGCGGCCCGTTCAAGGAGCTCGAGGGCGAGTGGACGCTCACGCCCGTGGGCACCGACGGCTGCCGCGTCGATCTGTCGATGCGTTTCGCATTCAAGAACCCCATGTCCGCGATGATCTTCGAGCCGCTGTTCGAGCAGACCGCCGCATCGCTCGTGGATGCATTCGTCGCGCGCGCCCGCGCGCTCGACAAATAAGTCCGCTGCCATGATCAAGCGATGTGTCGTGGCCTACGCGACGCGCGACGCGCAATGGCTCTGGCCGGTCGAAGTTCCACAGGATGCCAATGTCGCCGCCGTGATCGGAGCCGCGCGACTCGTTGCCAATCGTGACGAGGTGCCGTGGGAAAGTGCCGCGCTCGGGATTTTCGGCCAGCCGTGCCAGCGCACCGATGTTCCGGCTGATGGCGATCGAATCGAGATCTACCGTCCGCTCGCCGCAGACCCGAAAGCACGGCGTCGTCAGCAGGTCGAGAATCAGCGGCGTGCGCAGCGGCGCGCAGGCCGCTGAGCCAACTCGCGCTGACTCAGGTAGTCGCTGGTGGCGGATTCTCGGGAGGCTCGGTGGTGCCCGGCTCGATCTGACGCTTTTCGGCCGGCGGCATCGGACGCGCGTCGATGTTGTCGAACTTCTCGACCTTGTCGTCCTGGAAATAGACGATGAGATGCCGCTGGTCCGGCTTACGCACGCGACCTTTTTTCAGGTAATACAGATAGTCCCAGCGATCGCGATCGAACGCATCGGGCACCATCGGTGTGCCGAGCAGATAGCGCACCTGACTGCGAGTCATTCCCACCTGGAGCTGCGTGACCGCGCGCTCCTCGAGGAAGTTGCCTTGCTGAATGGCCATGCGATAAACGCAGCCAGGCAGCGCAATAGTCGACACGAGCAGCGCGCTGCTCAGTGCAACAGCAGCGACGAGACGTCGAGCGGACGGAATTTCAGCAAAACGGGGTCGCATGTGAGTCCGTTTGGAGGAATAATCGCGGCCGCATCATACCGTATGGTAATTCACGCGCACCGGGGTGTTTTGAGTGGAAGGCAAGGATCTTCGCAAGGCCGGCCTCAAGGTAACGCTGCCGCGACTGAAGATTCTCGAGATCCTCGAGAGCAGCGCGACGCGACATCTTTCGGCCGAAGACATCTATCGCAGCCTGCTCGATTCCAATGAGGACATCGGGCTCGCGACCGTCTATCGCGTGCTCACGCAGTTCGAGGCCGCGGGCCTCGTCAGCCGGCACCATTTCGAAGACGGCATGGCGGTGTTCGAGCTGAACCATGGCACGCATCACGATCACATCGTCTGCTTGGAATGCGGCCGCGTCGAAGAGTTCATGGATGCCGGCATCGAAGAGCGCCAGAACTCGGTCGCCGAGCGTCTCGGCTACGAGATCCGGGACCATTCGATGGTTCTGTACGGCAAGTGCAAGCGCAATCCCTGCCCTTATCGCAAGAAGGTCTCGGGCGCCAAGAAGTCGCCCGAGAAGAGCCACTCCCACTCCTGACGGCCGCTCATGAAAGCGTGGGTGGCGCGGCTCATGTCGTCGACGCCACCGCTCCGTCAGCGCGTTCCTAGACTCGCCCGCCCTGCACCTGCCGGCCATCGAGCGTCAGCAACGGCCCGTACAGTTCGGGCCGGCGATCGCGAAACACGAACCAGTTGTCGCGCTGCTGCGCGAGCGCATCGAGGTCGAACGTCGCCGTAAGGACGGCATCGCCCTGCTCCCCCGCTTCCGCGATTTTCGCGCCGGTCGCATCGGCGATGAACGACGAACCATAAAAATTGATGTAGAGCCCGTCGGGGTTCTGCAGCGAACGCTCGAGTCCGTAACGATTCGAAGCAATCAGTGGCGTGAGATTGGCGGCTGCATGACCCTGCTGCGTACGCTGCCAGTGATCGCGCGAATTGAGCGGCATCGCAGGCGGCGGCTCCGTCCCGATCGCAGTCGGGAAGAACAGCAGCTCCGCGCCCATCAGCGCCATCGCTCGCGCAGTTTCAGGAAACCACTGATCCCAGCAGATGCCCACGCCGATGCGGGCAAATCGCGTATCCCACACTTTGAAGCCGGTATCGCCGGGGCTGAAGTAATTCTTTTCCTGGTAGCCCGGCCCGTTCGGAATGTGGGACTTGCGATAGACGCCGAGCGTGCGCCCGTCAGCATCGAGTATCGCAATCGAATTGTAATACGCGCGGCCCGCGCGCTCGAAAAAGCTGATCGGCAGCACGACCTGCAGCTCACGCGCGATGGCCTGAAAGTGCTTCACCGCGCGGTTCTCTTCGAGCGGGTGCGCAAGCGCGAGATGACGCACGTCCTGCTCGATGCAGAAGTACGGGGTTTCGAAAAGCTCGGGCAACAGAATGATCTGCGCGCCGCGCTTCGCGGCCTCGCGCACTGCCGCCTCGCCCTTGGCGATATTGGCGTCAATGTCCCAATCGCAGGAGAACTGCGTAGCCGCCACCGTGACCGGCCGGGCCGCGCGTCGGAAATGCTCGGGCTGCATGCTCGCTCGCCTCAGATCGATAGGATTCGGAGGCCCGGCACGTTACCAGAAACCCCCTGACGGACTGCTAGCGAGCGATCCGCGCGGGACCGACGTTGGGGGGATACGCCGGTCGCCGCGCGAGTCGCTGCCGTTCAGTGAAGATGCTTCTTATCCGACGGGAGCTTCGGAAAGAGCGCCTGATCGAGTGCCTGCACATAGGTCGACACGTCGGCCGGACCGGGCACGAGCACGCGTCCGTTGATGAGCAGATTCGGGGTGGCCACGACGCCGAAGCCACGCAGCCGCTGCTCTTCCGCAGCGATTTCGTCACGACCTTCTTCAGGCTTGTTGAAGGCCGCCAGCGTGTCTGGTCCCAGGCCGCTTTCCAGGCCCACGGCCTCGATGACCGCGTGGTCACCGATGTTGCGACCTTCTTCGAAGAACGCGCGGAAGATGCCGTCTGCGACTTCGCTCTGCTTGTCTTCGCGAGCAGCCAGCGCCATCAGGCGATGCGCTTCACGCGTATCCGGCAGCTCTTCGAGCTTGGAGAAGTCGAAGTGGATACCGAGGCCTTCACCGGCTTCTGCAAGACTCTTCTGTGCGAAGTCCACGGAGATGCCTGCAGGCAGGCGACTGGCCATGTGCGCACGCCACGACTGATTCGCTGCGACAGTGGTGATGGCCGAGTCCTGCGCAGCAAGAGCCGCCGAGCTGTCGGACGAATCACCAGAAATGTGAGTTAGCGGGCTCGAGGCAATCTTGGCGAACTTGCTGTCGGCCTTGCTGTCGGTTTGGGCCTGCGGCCGGAACCCGTGCCAGCGCAGCGCCGGAGGCGCAAAGCCATGCAGGTTCCCGAGCGCACGCTCGAGGCTTCGTTTGCCCAGGTAGGACCACGGGCACGCAAAGTCCGCAATCAGATCGAGCTCGAGGGCGAGCCGTTTCGGAGCTGGAGTAACGAGTTGTGTGTCCATGGCGGTTAATCTGAGGCGTCTCGTGGACGTTTCAATACCCGAACGCGTCGCGACCCGACTTCGTTCCGACATCCGCTCCGAAAGATCAGTTCCGCAACGGACAGCGGAACTTTCCATCGCCCGCCTCGCACCGCCTCAGCGCGTGCGCGAGCCCCGCTGCACTTCTTCGGTGATACGCATGGCCGTTTCGAGCGCCTGCATGCCCGCCTCTCCACCCACTACAGGCGGCTTGCCGGTGCGGATGCACTCCAGGAAGGACTCGATTTCCGCCTTGAGCGCGTCGCCCTGCTCGAAGCTTTGCTCCTCGATCGACACCGGCAACTGTCCCGCGGGCACCGGGCCGGGCCGGCGACGCATGAGCATGAGGCTCTTCTGCTGCAGATCGAGCGACAGATAGGCATCGTCCTGGATCACGCGCAGCTTGCGCTCCGTCTTCAGGCTCACGCGGCTTGCCGTGGCGTTCGCCACGCAGCCATTTTCGAAGTGAATGCGCGCGTTCGCGATGTCGATTTCGTCGGAAAACACCGTCGTGCCGATCGCTTCGATCGACCGGATCGGCGACCCCACGATCGTCTGCACGATGTCGATGTCGTGGATCATCAGATCCAACACGACATTCACATCCGTGCCGCGTTCCTTGTAGGGCGCAAGCCGGTGGCACTCGATGAAGCGCGGCCGCGTGAGATACGGCTCGGCCGCGAGAATCGTGGCGTTGAAGCGCTCCAGATGCCCCACCTGCAGCACCACGCCTTTCGACTTTGCGAGATCGATCAGCTGCCGTGCTTCTGCGGTGGTTTCCGTGATCGGCTTCTCGACGAGCACGTGCACGCCGGCGTCGATGAAATCGCGCGCTATCGCGAAATGCGCCGGGGTCGTCGTGACCACACTGACTGCATCCACCGCACCGATGAGCTCCGTATAGCTCGCGTAGGCTTTGGTCGCGAGCTCTTCGGCAACCTTGTCGCGCGCCTCTGCGCGTGCGTCGACGACGCCGACGAGCTCACATCCTTCGGCTCCAGCGTACTTCTGCGCATGGAACCGTCCGAGATAACCGACACCGATAACGGCAGCTCTGATTTTTTTCATCTTGCGGCTATTATGCCCCGCCTTCAGAAGGAGAGAGTTCTGTCCGCCGCACAGCCTGACCGCACCGCTGACGACACGCCGCCTGCGTTGCCTCCTCGCGCTCGCCGCGAGCTCACGATCCTGGTGGTTCTTCTCGCCTGCGGACTCTTCATCGTCCCGCTGCTCATCTGGGCAGTCGGCCGTGGCGTGCTGGGCCCGTATGCAGACGGCGGCCCGTTTGCACTGCTAGTAGATTTCCTCAACGGGCTGAAAAGTGGCTCCGCGGTTTACTGGTCCGTTGCCCTGGGCCCTTATGTTCTCGTGATGGTGCTGCGAGCCTGCTGGCACTTCCTGCAACTGGCAGATCGCGCCGCCCGCTGATTCCCCGTACGGACTGTGATGCAGGTCGCACTGCGTGCGGCCTCCGCTGTGACAAGCTTCGCAGCGTCGAATTACAGCAATTAGATCGGGGACAAGATGAAGGGCAACGTGCTCAGGCCTAACTGGCCTGAACCGGCGGCGAATGCTGCCACCCGCTCGAAACCGGCCGAACGACAAGAAGAATACGCAGGGGAATCCCGGAATCAGATCACCCTGGCGCTCCTGGAAGAGCATTCCCTATCGCCGGAAACAGCCAAAGGCTACGACCCATACAACGCGTCGTCGGCCCGCCGACCGATCGACGCGTGGCGCCGCAAGCCCAAGCGTGACTGATCGCATTCCGTAAACGGGTACGGAGCGCCGAGGCAGCCTGACACCTGCCGCCGCCAGCCGGTCGGCAGCAGCGATACCTGCGTGTGTGTCAGGCCTGGGGCAGGGGGGAGTCGCTCAGCGCGGCCAGTACATCCAGACAGCGACGCCTAGCAGCGCCACCATCGCGCCCATGGCCATCGGGCGCCAGCGCCGGGTCCGTATTTCCCCGTAGAAACTCGCAGCTGCCGCCGCGG
>Ga0247774_1000544_pt1 | contig 18723 bp, 18 predicted proteins | sample UWRJL001104B6_FD_179933 | JGI IMG/M metagenome (GOLD analysis project Ga0247774, IMG submission 179933) | Plant litter microbial communities from Arlington Agricultural Research Station in Wisconsin, United States - UWRJ-L001-104B-6 | ecosystem: Environmental > Terrestrial > Plant litter >... | reverse complement strand
GCTTTAACGTCACCGAGAGAGACCTGCGGCCCGGCTGCAGGGACATCCAAGTCGAAGGGGAGCTGGACCTCGCCGTCGCGGGGCAACTGGACGAGGTCCTCACCGCGGCCGGGGAGCAGTGCAACTGCGTTCTGGTCGGGCTCGAGCGCTGCGACTTCATCGACTCCTCGGGGATCGCCGTGATCCTCCGCGCCCACAACCGGATGAGCGAGGAAGGCAACCGTCTCGCGGTCTACGCCCCGGGCGACCAGGTCCAGCGCGTGCTCGAGATGACCGGCCTCACCGCCAACGGGCTCGTCTTCGCGAGCGTCGAGGACGCGCTCTCGGCGGTCGGCGAGGCCGGCTAGCCGAAGCGCGGCTCGAGGCGCTGGAAGGTGCGCCACCAGCCGTGGTCGAGTGTGGCGTGCTCGACCGCCTGCAGGAGGGAGCCGTCGTCATCGTGGAGCTCGTAGCTGACCACCGGCTGCTCGGAGGCGAGATCGACGTCGACGATGCGGGCCAGCATCAGGTAGGGCGGGCAGCTGAGCCAGACCTCGCCCGGTTTTGGAACAGATTTGACGTTTGATCGCGCCATAGGTCCTCGATACCCCTGCTTTCGACACAAAAACCGAGAACCTTCCCCGAGTTTCGGGAGGGCAAATGAGGTTTTGTCGCAAATCGCGTTTTGGGCTACTGCCGTTGCCCCACGCCGGTGGCGAGCTCGCGGCTGCGCAGCCGACCGCCGGCGGTCGGCTCCAGCGGCGGGGTCGGGCCGCCCTCGGCGTGGCGTATGCCCTGCAGAAGGTCGTCGAGCGCCTCCAGGGAGGTCCTCTTCGGCTCCCAGCCGAGCTGCTCGCGCGCCCGTGCCGTGTCCATCATCGGCACGCCGAGGGCGAGGTCGATCCAGCCGGGGGAGGAGGGCTGCAGCCGCAGCTTCCAGGTCACCTCGGCGGCGGCGCGCAGGGCACCGGCGGGCAGCGGGAAGCTGCGGGCGCCGAAGAGCTCGCAGAGCTCCTCGACCCCGATCTCCGGCTCGGCGGCGATGTTGAAGGCGCCGTGGACGTCGCGCACGACCGCTTGCCGGTAGGCCTCGCCGACGTCGCGCGAGTGGACCGCCTGGAAGCGCAGCCGCGGCACCCGCGGCAGCAGCGGGACCAGTTGCCTGCGGACCAGGAAGCCGGGCAGGAAGGGGCCGGCGAAGAGGCGGCGGATCTCGCTCGCGGCCTCGGCCTTGAAGATCAGGCCGGGGCGGAGGCGGACCACCCGCACCTCGGGCTCGCGGCGTTCGAAGGCGTCGAGCAGCGTTTCCGCCGCTGCCTTGTGGCGCGAGTAGAAGGAGGTCGGGATCCCGTCGACGGGCCAGGACTCGTCGACCTGCCGTTCCTTCGGGCCGGGGCTGTAGGCGCCGACCGAGGAGGCGTGGACCAGGGCGCCGACGCCGGCCCGGGCGACCGCGTCGATGACCCGGCGCGTCCCCTCGACGTTGATCCGCTCGGTCACCGCCTCGTCGCGGCTCGGCTGGATCGCCCAGGCGAGGTGGACGACCGCGTCGGCGCCGGCGAGGATCGGCACCAGGTCGTCCTCGCTGACGTCGGCCCCGCGCCACTCGACCTTCGGGTAGGAGGCCTCGGGGACGCGGCGGGAGATGCCGACGATCTCCTTCACCCTCGGCTCCGCGCCGAGCGCCTCGAGGACGCTGGTGCCGACGTTGCCGCTTGCTCCGGTGACGACCACGCGCATCTCTCAGGCTCCTCTCACGGCTGGATCACGAACTTGATCGCGCCGTTCTCCTTCGCCTGGAACTTCTCGTAGGCCTCGGGAACGTCGTCGATTCCGATCTTGTGGGAGGCGAGGTCCTCGGTCCCCAGCGGGTCGTCGTCGGTGAGGAGCGGGAGGATTGCGTCGGTCCATTTCCGCACGTGCGCTTGGCCCATCCGCAGCTGCACGCCCTTGTCGAAGAGCTGCATCATCGGGAACGGGTCGACCGTGCCGCCGTAGACGCCGCTGATCGAGACGGTGCCGCCGCGGCGGACGGTGTCGAAGCACTGGTAGAGCGCTGACATCCGGTCGATCGCGGCCTTTTCGATCAGCTTTTCGGCGATCCCGTCGGGGAGCAGGCCGGCGGCTTTCTGGGCGAACTCGCCGACCGGGGCGCCGTGGGCCTCCATGCCGACCGCGTCGATCGCGGCGTCGGTGCCGCGGCCTTCGGTCATCTCGCGGATCGTCTCGGAGATGTCGTCGTGGTCTTCGAGGTTGAGCGTCTCCACCCCGTATCTCTGCGCCAGCTCCAGCCGCTTGGGGACGATGTCGACGCCGATCACCCGGGCGCCTTTGTGGATGGCGATCCGCGAGGTCATCTGCCCGATCGGGCCGAGGCCGAAGACGGCGACCGAGCCGCCCTCGGGGATTTCGGCGTACTCGACCGCCTGCCAGGAGGTGGGCAGCACGTCGGAGAGGTAGAGGAAGCGATCGTCGGGCGGGCCCTCGGGCACCTTGATCGGCCCGAAGTGAGCCTGCGGCACGCGCAGGTACTCGGCTTGCCCGCCCGGCACCTGGCCGTAGAGCTTGGTGTAGCCGAAGAGGGAGGCGCCCTTTTCCTCCTCGTGGTTCTGGGTCGTCTCGCATTGGGCGAAGAGCTGGCGGTCGCACATCCAGCAGTGGCCGCAGGAGATGTTGAAGGGGATCACGACGCGGTCTCCGGGGGCGAGGTTGGCGACCTCCGGGCCGACCTCCTCGACGATCCCCATCGGCTCATGGCCGAGGATGTCGCCCTCTTCCATGAAGGGGGAGAGGACCTCGTAGAGGTGGAGGTCGGAGCCGCAGATCGCGCTCGAGGTGACCTTGATCACCGCATCCGTGGCCTCCTCGATCTTCGGGTCCTCGACCTCGTCGACGCGGACGTCGCGGGGGCCGTGCCAGACGGCGGCTTTCATCGCTCGCGCTCTCTCTGGCTGGTGGCGGAAGGCTCTCTCTGCTCTGCGTTCATGGTTATGCGGCTTCCCTCGCTGCTCGGTTACGAAACGAGCTCGATCACTTCCCGCTCGATCTTTAACCGTTGCTTCGCGGTCATCCGGCCGTTGGCGCTCGGCGCGGGCCGGATCGTGGTCCCGTCGCGAAGGCGGTCGAAGACGCGGGGGTCGATGTAGGAGGCGCGGCAGACGGCGGGGGTGTTGCCGAGCGCCTCGGAGACCTGATCGACGGCGCGCTTGATCGCCCGCTTCGCCGCCGCTTCGGAGCGCGGCCGCTCCTCGCCCGCCAGCGCGACCGCCGCCAGCACGGTGCCGTGCCAGGTGCGGAAGTACTTGGCCGAGAACTCCTCGCCGATCCGTTCGTGGATGTAGTCGTTGATCTCGTCGGAGCGGACGTCGACCCATTCGCCGCCGGCGCGGTAGGCGAGCAGGTCCTCGGGACCGCTGCGGCGCCGGTGCATCGCCTCGATCGCCCGGCGGGCGGCGGCGTCGCGGATCGACTGGACGCGGCGCTGGCCGCTCTTGGCCGGGAAGTCGAAGACGACCTCGTTGCGCTTGATCGTGACGTGCTGGCGGCGGACGGTGGCGAGGCCGAAGCTCTCGTTTTCCTCCGCGTAGACCTCGCTGCCGACGCGGAAGAAGCCGAGGTCGAGGAGGCGGACGGCGCAGGCGAGCGCCCGCTCCCGCGGCATTCCCTGGCGGCGCAGGTCGGCGGTGACGGCGCGGCGCAGCTTCGGCAGCTTGGTCGCGAATTCGCGCACCAGCTCGAACTTCCGTTCCGCCTGCCGCTGCTGCCACCGCTCGTGGTAGAGGTACTGCTTGCGGCCGGCTTCGTCGTGGCCGGTGGCCTGGATGTGGCCGAAGGGGTCGGGGCAGATCCAGACCTCTTTCCAGGCGGGCGGGATCGCCAGCTGGCGAATCCGCGCCAGCGTCTCCTCGTCCTCGATCGCCTCGCCGCTGGGGTCCTCATAAGAGAAGCCGCGTCCGCGGCGCCGGCGCCTGATCCCCGCCTCAGCGCAATCGGCGCGGCGCAGGCGACCGCGGCGGGATGCGGTCGCGGCCGGGCTCACCGGGCGGCGCCCTGGAGGGCGGTTGCGACCCCTTCGAGGTCGGCGACGAAGGCGGCGAGCTCCGCCTCGCGCTCGTCGTGGTCGCGCAGACGCAGGATCGCCGAGGGGTGGATCGTCACCGCTGCCACCGGCGCCAACGGCGACTCCAGCGGCCGACCGCGGTCCTTGGTCACCTTCACCTTCGCCCCGAAGAGCGAGCGAGCCGCGGTGGCGCCCATCGCCAGCAGCGCCTGCGGTTCCACCGCCTCGACCTCCGCCTGCAGCCACGGCTTGCAGGCCTCGATCTCCCCCGCGCGCGGGGTCTGGTGCAGCCGCCGGCTCCCTTTCGGCCGCCACTTGAAGTGCTTGACCGCGTTGGTGACGTAAGTATCGGCCCGGTCGATCCCGGCCTCCTCGAGCGCCCGGTCCAGCAGTCGTCCCGCCGGCCCCACGAACGGCTCGCCCTCCTGATCCTCTTTGTCCCCCGGCTGCTCCCCGACCAGCATCAGCTCCGCGCTTTTCCGCCCCCGCCCGAACACCACCTGCGAAGCGTCCTTGTAGAGCTCACACCCCCGGCACCCTTCGGCAGCTCGTTCAAGCGCCTTCAGGGAACGGCCAGAGGGCAAAAATTCCGCAGCACTCGACATACCCGTCAGCTACCCAAGCCCAGGACGGGGTGAAACCAAACCCCCTAGGCCCTTAAGGGAGCGGACCCATGCCCACCCCTCCCGCCGAGACCGCAAAAACCCGTACAGAACAAGGGTTTTGCGGTCTCGCGATCGGTGGCTCTCTGAGCCGCGGAGGGTCAGCGAGTCAGAAGTGCGATCAAAATCGGGCCGGCGGCGCTGAGGAGGAGCAGGAAGTCCTCGGCGATCCGTCGCAGGTCGATCAGGGAGACGGGGGTGTTGGCGAGGCGCTCATAGACGGTCACCGCTTCCAACGTCTCGGGTTTTGCGTCTGCGAACAGGATCTCGGGAGGGGGTAGCTGCGGCCGGAGGACGTCCAGCGTCTGGCGCTTGCCACGCCGCACCAGGTCCCCGAGGGCAATCTGTGGCAGCACGCTGCAGCCAAGGATGGTGGCGATACTGAAGACGATCGGCGAGATGCTCATCGCCCACACGGACCACTCGCCGCTGGCTACTGCGAGCGTGATCGCGATCGGGATAGTGAAGAGGAAAAGGCCGATCGAGGCCAGGCGGGCGCTCTCGATCAGCAGTCGGCTCGCCTTTTGGATGGCCGGGGTCTGGAGGGGAGCGACCCAGTCGAGCTTCGGCCGGTGAGTGTGGGAGAGGGGATAGAACATCGCCGGCGCTCCCCAGAGCCAGTAGCCGGTCAGAGCACCGACTCCGCCCGTCCAGCCGATCGTGATCACGTAGGCGATGTTCCCATCCTCGAGGTAGCTCTCGCCCAGCGGGCCGGTCAGCTTGATCGCGACCCAGCTGGACCCCGCCACCCCGACGACCGCCGCCAATGCCTGTGGAGTTTGTGCAAGCGCCCGGTTCAGCCAGCCGATGACGGAGGCGCGGTCGCTCTCACCGAGGATCGCGTCCATGTCAGCGCCGAGCCTGATGAACGATTCCCAGGCCCAGCGGGCGCCGAGAACCATCGTCATCACGAGCAGGCCGTAGATCGCCGCGGTCATCCAGGTAAACCAGCCGATGCGGTCCCCGGCGAGCGTTTGCACCAAGCAGGCGATCAGCGGGGGAGAGGCCACGACGAGTCCCGCGATCGGTATCCGGAGACGGGAAGAGCGGATCAGCGGAAGCAGGGCGATCCTCTCGAGAACGCCTACCTGCAGGACTTCCCGGGTAGACCCCTCGAGTCGCTCTCCAATGCTCTGAGCTCCCATGGAACTCAGAGTTTCTCAGTAAAGACCGTTAAACCCCATTGGCCGGCTCGATCCGGAACGCGGACCGCAGCGGGTGCGCCGGCTTGAAGAAGGTCGCCGTCTGGGTTTTCACCCGCCACGGGAAGGGCAGCTGGCCCTGGGGCGCGCCGAGGAACCTGGTGAAGAGGACGGAGGCGCGGCGGCAGGCGATCGCCGACTGCGCCGGGATGTAGACCAGGTACTGGCCCTTGGCGAAGAAGAGCGGACCGACGTCGGAGCCGGCGTTGACGGTGAAGGTGCCGGGGCAGAGGCGCCCGAGTTCGGTGTTGCCGCCCCCGCCGCTGCCGTCGATGCGCTCGACCGAGAACCCGGGCAGGTTGCCGCGGGTGAAGGAGGCCTTGCCGCTCTCTTCGGCCGTCACCCGCCACGGGTTCGGCAGGTTGCCGTCCCAGTCCTGGAGGAAGCGGGCGAAGAGCTTCGACCCTTCCTCGCAGCTGAGGCCGGCTTTGACGCTGATCTCGTAGCTGCCCGCCGGCAGGCTGGCCGGCCCGATGCGGTCGCTGTGGAGCACCCGGAAGGTCGGGCAGTTCGCGGCCGAGGCGGGTGCGGCGGCAGCCAGGGCCAGCACCGCCAGCGCTGCGGCCGATGCCAGCGCGACCACGCTCACAAAGCGCCTGCTTTTGTCGCGGACGAGGCTCACGGGCGGGCAAGCTATCAGCGGGCTCGGCGGCCCTCTAGCCGACTACCTGAATCCGTAGCATGCGGGCCACCGATGCCAGAACCCGTCAAGCGCAACCAGCGCTACATGCCTGGGCTGGACGGGTTGCGCGCAATCGCCGTCCTCGCCGTCATCGCCTTTCACCTCGGTCTCGACTGGGCCCCCGGCGGCATGCTCGGGGTCGGCGTCTTCTTCACCCTCAGCGGCTACCTGATCACCGACATCCTGCTGGCGCAGCTGAACGCCCGCGGCCGGATCAAGCTCACCGCCTTCTGGCTCGCCCGCGCCCGCCGCCTGCTGCCGGCCCTGTTCGTGATGCTGGCGATCGTCGTCGCCTGGGTGACGATCTTCGGCCCGGCGCAGCCGGACCAGTTCCGCAAGGGCGTGATCTCGGCGATCTTCTACGTCAACAACTGGCAGCAGATCTTCGCCGAAGTCTCCTACTTCGCCCGCTTCGAAGCCGAAGGGCCGCTCGACCACCTCTGGTCGCTCTCGGTCGAGGAGCAGTTCTACATCGTCTGGCCGTTCCTGTTGCTGGCCGGGGTCAAGCTCGTCCACGAGCACCCGCTGCCCTCCGGGGTCCGCCCGCGGCTGGCGCTGCTGACGATCGCCGGCGCGATCGCCTCCTCGATCCTGATGGCGGTCCTCTACGAGCCGAGCTTCGACCCCTCGCGGCTCTACTTCGGCACCGACACCCGCGCCGGCGGGCTGCTGTTCGGGGCGGCGCTGGCGATGGTCTGGCCGAGCCGCAAACTCAGCCGCCGGATCGCCCCGCAGGCCCGCAACACCCTCGACGCGCTCGGCGCCCTCGGCCTGCTGGTGATCGCGCTGATGATCTGGCGCACCGGCGAACTCTCCCCGTTCCTCTACCGGGGCGGCTTCGTCATCCTCTCGCTCGCCACCGTGCTGGTGCTGATGCCCTTGACCCACCCGGCCTGCCGGCTCGGCAGGTGGATGGGGGTGCTGCCGCTGCGCTGGGTCGGCGTCCGCTCCTACGGGATCTACCTCTGGCAGACGCCGGTGATCGTCCTCACCACGCCGCAGGGCGTGCAGCACCAGGACGACCTCGTCCGCAGCCTCCTCCAGGTGGCGGCGATCTTCGCCATCGCCGCCCTCTCCTGGCGCTTCATCGAGGAGCCGATCCGCCACGGCGCGATCGGGCGCTTCTTCGCCCGCCGCCGCGCCGTCGGCTGGAAATGGGAGACCTTCGCGCCGCCGATGCGGGTGGCGATCATCGCCACCGGCCTGATCCTGGTGATCGCCACCGCGGGTATGGCCGGGATCAACTCCACCACCTCCGCCCAGGGCGAAGAAGTCCGGGTCGAGCAGGCGCGGGCGGAGGGCACGACGAAGCCGCCGCCGCTGACCAGGGCGCAGGCGGAAGACTCGACCAAATCGTCGTGCAAAGCCGTCGTCCACATCGGCGACTCGACCTCCGAGGGCCTCGACAATGCCGAATACCTGCCGAACGAAAGCCAGCGGATTCCCGCCCGCTACACGGAAGTCGGGGCCGGAGAAGTGCACATGGAGGTGCAGGGGGCGACCTCGATCGAAGAGCAGTTCGAAGGGAACCCCAATGCCCAGGAAGTGGCCGCGGCCTGGAAGGCCGAAGGCTTCAAAGGCTGCTGGGTGCTCGCCCTCGGCACCAACGAGGCCGCCAACGTCGCCGCCGGCTCGACCGTCGGCGAGCGCGAACGGATCGACAAAATGATGGCGATCATCGGCGACGAACCGGTGCTGTGGGTGAACGTCCGTTCGCTGGTCGAAGCGGGCGACCCCTACTCCAAGGGCAACATGGAGAAGTGGGACGAGGAACTGGTCGCCGCCTGCAGCTCCTACCCGAACATGCGCGTCTACGACTGGGCCTCCGACGTCAAAGACGACTGGTTCATCGAAGACGGCATCCACTTCACCTCGCCCGGCTACGCCGCCCGCGCGCAGCTGATCGCCCTCGCGCTCGCCCACGCCTTCCCGGAAAAAGGCGAAACCGAGGGCGGCTCCAAGAACTGCGTCGTCAGCTGAGGCCGACGATCTCGACCGGCTCCGGATCGCCGGCCGGCTCGAACCCCATGATCCGCCCGTAGAAGTAGAGCTCGGCTTCGAGGCAGCGGATGTTGGTCTCGGCGCGGCGGAAGCCGTGCTGCTCGCCCTCGAACGCGAGGTAGGCGTGGGGAACGCCGTTGCGCTCCAGCGCCGCCGCCATCGTCTCCGCCTGGTTGGGCGGGACGACCTCGTCCTCGAGGCCCTGGAAGAGGATCACCGGCGAGCGCAGCTGCCGGGCGTGGTGGATCGGCGAGCGCTCGCGGTAGAGGTCGGCGCGCTCGGGGTACGGCCCGATCAGCCGGTCGAGGTAGCGGGACTCGAACTTGTGGGTGTCGCGGGCGAGCGCCTCGGCGTCGGCGACGCCGAAATAGCTGGCCCCGGCGGCGAAGGCATCGTGGAAGGTGAGCGCGCAGAGGGTCGCGTAGCCGCCGGCCGAGCCACCGCGGATCGCCAGCCGCCCCCCGTCGGCCTCGCCCTGCCCGGCGAGGTGGAGGGCCGCGTTGACGCAGTCCTCGGTGTCGACGACCCCCCAGGTGCCCCGCAGCTTGTTGCGGTACTCGCGCCCGTAGCCGCTGGAGCCGCGGTAGTTGACGTCGACGACGCCGATCCCGCGACTGGTCCAGTAGAGGAATTCGCGGTCGAGGAGGGGGGTGGCGTGGGAGGTGGGGCCGCCGTGGCTCTCGACGATCAGCGGCGGCAGCTCCCCCTCCGGCGCCTCGAACTCGGGGTTCGCCGGCGGGTAGTAGAACCCGTAGGCGGTCTCGCCCTCGCCGGTCGGGAACTCGATCGGGCGCGGCCGCGAGACGTAGGCGGGGTCGACCGGCTCCTCGCTGGAGGAGCGCACGACCTCCGTCTCGCCGCTCTCGACGTCGTAGAGGACGACCGCCGGCTCGCTCTCCGGGCTGGCCGCGGCGAAAGCCACGGTCTCGCCGCGAGTCGAGAGCACCGGGAAGCCGAACGAGGTGAACGGCAGCCCGAGGTCGGCAGGTTCCCAGCCCTCCGGTTGCAGCAGGGAGAGGCGTTCTTCGCCCCCCGCGCAGCGGACGCAGGCGATCGCGCCGCCGGCGAGGAAGGCGTAGGTGGCGCCGCCGAAGAGCCACTGCGGGTGGGCGAAGTCGGCCTGCTCCTCGGTCAGCTGGACCAGCGCCCCCTCCTCGCCGCTGAGCTCGGTCCCCGGCTCGCGCGCCCGGTAGATGTTCCACCAGCCGTCGCGGTCGGAGACGAAGTGAAGGCGCCCGTCGGGTCCCCACTGCGGCTGGAAGACCGACTCCTCCGGACCGCCGGCGACGAGCCGCTCCTCGCCGCTGTCCTCCAGCGGCGCGATCCAGAGCTCGGTCCCGTCCCAGGGCATGTTCGGGTGGTCCCAGCAGGTCCAAACGAGCCAGGTGCCGTCGGGGCTGATCCGCGGGAACGAGTAGAAGTCGCGGCCGCCCGCCAGCACCTGCGGCTCGCCGTCGCCGTCGAGTGGCAGCGAGACGATCTCATTCACGGCTTCGCCCTCGCCCTCCTGATGGAGTTCGCGCACGCAGACGACGCTGCGCCCGTCGGGCGAAGGGCGCATGTCGGCGTAGTGGAAGGCGCCGTCGGTGGGCGGCTCGGGGGAGATCGCCAGCGGCGCCTCGCCCAGCCGCTGCCGGTGGAGGCGCTGGTCGGCGAAGTCGACGAAGAGGACGAGGTCGGCCTCGACCAGGCACCAGGCGCCGCCGCCGTACTCGTGCACGCGCGTCCGCACGTTGACCCCCTCCGGCGTCACCGCTTCCGGCTCGCCGCCCGCCGGCCGCCGCATCAGCACCACCCGGCCGCCTTCGGTCGGCCGTCCCTCCGCCCACCAGACCGCCCCGTCGGCGGCGATCGCCGGTGCGCCCAGCCGCCGCCCCGCCCGCGCCACCGTGGCCGCCTCGATCGGCGAGGACCAGGAGCCGTAGGGGGCGACGGTCGGCACTAGTCCCCGACCTCGACCTCGCGCAGGCGGTGGCTGTCGACGTCGTAGACGAAGCCGCGGACGACGTCGCGGTGGAGGAGGAACGGCGAGGAGCGGACGCGGCGGATCGACTGGCGCACGTCCTCCTCGACGTCGCCGAACGACTCGATCGCAAACGAGGGGGCGATGCCGGTGCTCGCCTGCAGCTCGCCGCGGAAGCCGTCGTCGGTGATCTTCTGCATGCCGCAGTCGGTGTGGTGGATCAGCATCACCTCGCGGGTCCCCAGCCGGCGCTGGGAGATCGCCAGCGAGCGGATCACGTCGTCGGTGATGACGCCGCCGGCGTTGCGGAGGATGTGCGCCTCGCCGTCGCCCAGCCCCAGCGCGGCGAAGACGTCGAGCCGGGAGTCCATGCAGGTGACGATCGCCAGGTGGCGCTGCGGTTCGACGTCGAGGTGCCGCTCGGCGAGGCCGGCGGCGAAGGCTTGGTTGTTCTCGAGCAGGGAGTCGATCGTGTCCATGGCGCGGCACCTTAGCCGTCGAGCGTCGCCCGCGCAGGCGTTTCCACGCCCACCTGCCGGGGTAGCCGCTCGACGTAGACGACCAGCCAGCAAGAGGAGAGACGCGATGGAGACGAGCAGTCTCGACAAGGGGATTTTCAGCGGCGACGCTTCCGGCGCCCGGGAAGAGATCGTCGCCCTGCTGACCAAGGCCTACTGGATGGAGATCGAGACGGTGATGAGCTACCTCGCCGCTTCGACCAACCTCGACGGCGTCCGCGCCCAGGAGATCCGCGAGTCCCTCGCCGAGGACATCAAAGAGGAGCTCGGCCACGCCGAAGAATTCGCCAAACGGATCAAGGAGCTCTACGGCGTCGTCCCCGGCTCGGAAGGCTTCGCACCCGAGCAGAGCTTCCTGCAGCCGCCCGAGCACCAGACCGACGTCGTCGCCGTGATCCGCGGCGTGATCAAAGCCGAGACCGGCGCGATCGAGCACTACACGCGGATCGTCGAGGAGACCGATGGGGTCGACCCGGTCACCCAGGACATGGTGATCTCGATCCTCCGGGACGAGCAGGGCCATCGTCGGCTCTTCGAGGGTTTCCTGCGCGAGTACGAATTCGAGGGCAAGGCGTAGAGCGGCTGCGCCGCCATGCGCTACCTCCACCTCTGCGCCCACGAGCAGTTCCCGCCTGAGCAGCTGCTGCGCCAGGCGGTCGCCGCCGAGGAGGCCGGCTTCTCCGGCATCGGCTGCAGCGACCACCTGCAGCCCTGGTGGGAACCGGGCGAGTCGGGGCACGCCTGGGTCTGGCTCGGGGCGGCGGCGCAGGCGACCGAGCGGGTCGGCTTCGGCACCGCGGTGACGCCGCCGGGACCGCGCTACCACCCGGTCCTGATCGCCCAGGCCTGGGCGACGCTGGAGCTGATGTTCCCCGGGCGGCCCTACCTCGGGGTCGGCTCCGGCGAGGCGCTGAACGAGGTGCCGCTGGGGGCCGCGTGGCCTTCGCCGGGCGAAAAGGTCGAGCTGATGGAGGAGGCGCTGGAGATGATCCGCGCGCTATGGGACGGGGAGCGCCTCAGCCGCCGCGGCAGGTACTTCTCCACCGACCGCGCCTACGTCCACTCGCGGCCGCAGAACCGGCGGCCGCCGATCTACGTCTCCGCATTCGGGCCGAAGGCGGCGGCGGTGGCGGGGCGCCAGGGCGATGGTCTCTGGACCCTGGCCGACCCCGAGTCGGCGCCGAAGATCATCGACGCCTACCGCGGCGCCGCCGAGGACGCCGGCCGCGAGCCGGGCGAGATCGTCCTCCAGGCCGCCTTCTCCTGGGCCGCCGACGACGACGCCGCGCTCGAGGGCTGCCGCGTCTGGAAGGGCTCGCAGCCGAAAGAGTTCTACCGCGACGACTGGCACGACCCGGCGGCGATGTACGAGGAGGGGGAGCGGCAGGTCTCCGACGAGGAGCTGAAAGAGGCGCTGATCGTCTCCGCCGACCCGGAGGTGCACGTCGAACGGATCCGCGAGGTCGAGGAGATGGGGGCGACGATGGTGGCGCTGATGAACAACTCGGGCGCCGACCCGATGGGCGCGATCGACGTCTACAGGAGCTCGGTCTTGCCGCGCCTCCTGGCCTAGGCTGCGCGCGATGGTCAACGCCAACGACGTGCAGATCCGGCCTGCGACCGAAGCGGACGTTCAGCTTCTCTTCGACCTGATCCTCGAGCTGGCCGCCTACGAGAAACTCGCCGACGCCGTCGCCGGCGACGCCGAGGTCCTGCGGCGCTCCTTGTTCGAGGAGAGGGCGGCGGAGGCGCTGCTGCTGGAGACCGCCGACGGCGAAGCGGTCGGCTACGCGATCTTCTTCACCACCTTCTCGACCTTCGAGTGCCGTTCGGGGATCTGGCTCGAGGACGTCTACGTGCGGCCCGAGCACCGGCGCGGCGGCATCGGCCGGGCGGTGATGGAGCACTTGGCCCACCTCGCGCTCGAGCGCGGTCACGTCCGCCTCGACTGGGTGGCGTTGGAGTGGAACGAGCCGGCGCTCGACTTCTACAAGAAGCTGGGGGCGCGGCGGCTGGATGACTGGAAGATGCTGCGACTGGAAAAGGATGGGATTCGGCGATTGGCTGAGGGGACAGCGGGGGGAGCCTCGGCGGACAACTGAGGGGAGGGTCCGGCGAGGTTCCCCCGCTGTCCTGCGAACCGCTCTCCGGGTTCCCGCTCCGTGGTTCCCTTGTCCTCCTCTGCACGACAAAGGAACCACGAAACGCAAGCCGAGCCTCCGTCAAAGTTGTGGTTCCTTATGGACGAATAGCGTTCATAAGGAACCACGGGATGAGCGGAGGGAGACGAAGAGCCGACTCGTGGTTCTTTTCGGGCCTATTTCGACCGAAAGGAACCACGCGATCCCGCGCGTTTGAGCAGCAGCGCGCGCTCGCGCTCGTTCTCGGTCATCTCGGCGGCGCGTTTGAACTCGGCGGCGGCTTCCTCCTGCCGGCCCAATTTCTCCAGGAGATCCCCTCTGACGCTGGGGAGCAGGTGGTAGTTCGAGAGGGCGGGGTCGTCTTCGATCTCTTCCAGCAGCTCCAGGCCCACCTCGGGGCCGAGGGCCATGCTCAGGGCCACCGCCCGGTTCAGGTCGACGATCGGCGAGGGGGAGACCTGGGCGAGGGCGTCGTAGAGGGCGGCGATTCGGACCCAGTCGGTTTCCTCGGCGCGGATCGCGCGGCCGTGGCAGGCGGCGATCGCCGCCTGCAGGCCGTAGGGGCCGAGCGGGCCCGGCAGCTCTTCGGCCCGCTCCAGCGCCCGCCGGCCGCGGACGATCAGCAGGGGGTCCCAGCGGCCGCGGTCCTGCTCGAGCAGCAGCACCGGCTCGCCGCCGGGGCCGCGACGGGCGTGCAGGCGCGAGGCCTGGATCTCCATCAGCGCCACCAGCCCGTGCACCTCCGGCTCCCGCGGCGCCAGCTCGGCGAGGATGCGGCCCAGGCGCAGCGCCTCCTCGCAGAGGTCGGTGCGAATCCAGTCCTCGCCGGCGCTCGCCGCGTAGCCCTCGTTGAAGACGAGGTAGATCACTTCCAGGACCGAGGGCAGCCGCTCGTCCAGCTCCGCCCCCCGCGGCACCTCGAACGGCACCTTGGCGTCGCGCAGGGTCCGCTTCGCCCGCACCAGCCGCTGCGCGATCGTCGACTCGCCGGCGAGGAAGGCGCTGGCGATCTCCGCCGTGGTCAGCCCGCCGAGCAGGCGCAGGGTCAGCGCCACCCGCGCCTCGCGCGAGAGCAGCGGGTGGCAGCAGGTGAAGATCAGCGCCAGCAGGTCGTCGCCGATCTCGTCGTCGACCGCGGCCTCGAAGTCGGAGCGTTCCATCGCGAACAGGGCGCCGGTGTCGCGGGCGACCTCTTCGCGCTTGCGCTCGTAGGTCTTCTCCCGCCGCAGCCGGTCGATCGCCCGGTTCTTCGCGGTCGCCATCAGCCAGGCGCCAGGGTTGTCCGGGACGCCCGTCCCCGGCCATTTCTCCATCGCCGCGACCAGGGCGTCCTGGGCCAGGTCCTCGGCGAGGCCGACGTCGCCGACCATCCGCGCCAGGCCCGCGATCAGGCGGGCGGACTCGATCCGCCAGACCGCCTCGATCGCGCGCGTGGCCTCGGGCATCGAGTCAGGGGCCCTCGTAGGCGTCCTGCACCTCCTGCGGGAAGTCGTCCATCTCGGCCACGCGCCGGACTTCGATCGCGCAGCCCCGGGCCGGGCAGCGGCTCGCCCACTGCAGCGCCTCCTCCTTCGAGCGGGCCTGGATCAGCCAGTAGCCGCCGACGACCTCCTTCGCCTCGCTGAAGGGACCGTCGGTGACCGTCGTCTCGCCGTCGCGCGAGAAGCGGACGGTGCCGCCGTCGCCGGGCGGGCGCAGGCCGTCGAGCGAGAGCAGCAGTCCGGCCTGGCGCAGCTCCTCGTTGTAGCGGCCCATCGCCGCCACCGCCTCCGGCGTCGGCTCCCAGTCCTGCTCCTCGATCTCCGGATACATGAACATCATGAAACGCATCGGGTCCTCCTTCGCTGGCGGGCGGCGGCTCCGCCCTTTTACCTCAACGACGAACGGGGACGGGGGGAATCGACACGCGCGTTCGGCTACTCGTCGCGCGGGGTGATCCGGAAGATCGAGACGACCTCGGCCTGATGGGCCTCGGGGTGGACGACGTAGGCGCTGGGGCCGCCGCCGAACCAACCGGCGGCTTCGTTGTCGCCGACGAAGACGCCCGGGTGGCGGTTGCCGTCACCGTCCTGGACCCAGACCTTGTCCCCCTCCTTGAACCCGTGCTCGATCGCGTCGCTCACCGGCCGGATTCTATTGCTCCGGGCAGCGGCCGAGCCGCCGCAGCTTTTGCCGGTAGACCTGCATCGAGGCGTGTCGCCAGTCGCCGTGGGTCTGCCGGCGCAGGCTCGGCACCCGCTCGCGGTGGTAGGGCGAGCGCAGGCTCTCGGCGTGGCCGATCACGTCGCCGACGCGGACGTGGAAGCGGCAGCGCAGCCAGCGGGTGAGCCGCAGCGAGGCGCGCAGCTGGCGCTTGTTGCCGAGCACGTCGCCGTCGCCGTAGCCGACGTGCTCGATCCCGATCGCGGTCCAGTTGAGGCCGACGGTGTGGCGGCAGCGGGTGCGGAGGTTGACGAGGCGGAAGATCCGCCCGCGGGGGGAGATGACGAAGTGCGAGCAGACGTTGGGCAGCTCGTGCAGCTCGGGGTCGGGGACGTCGGGGGCGAAGGTGTTGCGGACCGCGGCGGCGGAGCCGGCCTGCGCCATGTGCTCGACGATCACCCGCGGGCGGTGCAGGCGCCAGGTTCGTTCGCCGTAGTGGCGGGCCGAGTAGGCCGCCATCTCGCGCTTGCGCTTCGGGCCGTAGGGGATCGGCCAGGACTTGACGGGGGGCGGCTGGGGAGCGGGGAAGAGCAGCCCGGCCGCGGCGATCACGATCAGCGCCAGCTTCATCGCGGGGATGGTAAGCGCCGCGGCTCGTCACCTCCCCATCCCGCCCGCAGTTTCACCCCAACTGCGCTGGGTAGCTGAACGCATCAACGAAGCGAGACGGAGGAGGCGCAAATTCGCAATGGCGGAGATGAACGAGCGTGATGCGAAGTTGGTCCAGTACCTGAGCGAGGCTTACGGCAAGGAGCGCGAACTGGAGGCTGCCCTGCAGGCCCACATCGCGATGACCACCAAAGGCCCTTACAAAAAACGGCTGCAGCAGCACCTGAAAGAGACGAAAGCGCACGCCAGGCAGGTCGAGCGGCGGATCAAGAAACTCGGCGGCGGCGGGCAGACCCTGCAGAGCCTCGTCGGCAAGGTCACGGCTGCGGCGAAGGGACCGCTGCACGCGATCCGCGGCGACGGCGAGCAGGAGAAAATGCTCAAGAACGCCAAGACCGAGTACTTCAACGAGCACGAGGAGATCGCCACCTACCTCGCGATCGAGACCCTCGCCGAAAGAGTCAAGGACTCCGAGACGGCGAAACTGGCGCGGGCGATCCGCCGCGAGGAGGAACGGATGGCGAGCTTCCTCCAGGGGCAGATCAAAGCGCTGACCGGCGCCGTGGCGCGGGAGGAGATCCCAGCCGCTCTGCGTCGGGGGGCCGCTCCCAAACGGGCGGCCGCTCCCAAACGGAAAGCGAAAGCGAAAAAAGCCGGCCGCAAAAAAGCGGGCCGTAAAAAAACGGCCGCCAGAAAAAGCTGACTAAGCGCCGACCGTCAGCTCCCGGGACTCCTCGGCCACCTCCGAGGGCTCCTGGGGGCGGACGGCGAGGACCACCAGGTCGTCGCGAAGCTTGCCGGAGCTGCGGCCGACGGCGTCGGCCCGCAGGCGCTCGGTCATCTCCTCCAGCTCGAGGCCCGAGAGCGCCTGGGTCATCTCCGCGAAGCTCTCCGGTCCCTGGTGCGAGACGACCGGTCCCGCCTCCAGCCAGCCGTCGGTGCAGAGGGCCAGCGTCTCGGTCGGTCCCAGCTCGCGCTCGTGGCGCTCGATCTTGGCCTCCGTCCAGGCCCCCAGAACCGAGCCGCCGCCGAGCAGCTCCGGTCCCTCGTCGGTTGCCAGCACCGCGGGCGGGTGGCCGGCCGAGGCGATCACGAGGTGCCAGCCGGAGTCGTCGCGACGCAGTCGGGCGAGCATCACGGTGGCGAAGTCGTTGAGGCTTTCGCCGCTCAGCAGCAGCTCGTTGACCCGCCGCAGCACCTCCTCGGGCTCGGCGATCTCCCGGGTGAGCCCCCGCACCGAGTGGCGGACGGCGACCGAGACGCCGGCCGCGGTGCTCCCCTTGCCCGCGACGTCGCCGACCAGGAGCCAGCAGCCGTCGTCGCTGAGGAGGACGTCGTAGAGATCGCCGCCGACCTCGATCCCCTCGCCGGCGGCCTCGAAGACGACCGCGATCCCCAGCCCCGCCACGTCCGCCGGCCGCGGCGGCCGCAGGCCGCGCTGCAGGTTCTTTGCGATCCGGTCCCGTTCCCGGTAGAGGCGAGCGTTGTCGAGCGCGAGCGCGGCCCGTTCGCCGAGCTCGGCGAGGAACTCGAGGTCCCCCTGGTCGTAACGCACGTCACCGTGGGCGTGGAGGAAGGAGAGGGCGCCGAGGGTGCGGCCACGGGCGACCAGCGGCACCACCGCGGCCGAGTTGTAGCCGGCGTCCTGCATCAGCTGCAGGTGATCGCCGCTCTGCGAGATCTTGTCGACCACCTCCGGCGCCTTCAGGTCGCGCCAGATCATCGGTTGGTTCAACCGCAGCACCTGCGCGACGGGATGCTCGCCGGTCGGGTCGAGCGGCTTTTCCCGGCGGATCCGTTCCAGTCGCGCCGCCATCTCCGGGTTGGCGCCGGCGACGACGCTGTCGCCGATCCAGCCGTCGGGGCGGTGGAAGTCGATCAGACAGAGCTCGGCCAGCTCGGGGACCGCGGTGGAGACGATCGTCCGCGCGGTCTCGACCGGATCGAGGGAGCTGTCGAGGAGGCGGCTGGCGGCGACGAGGAACTCCTGGGCGCGACGCCGCCGCATCTGGGCGGTGATGTCGCGGGCGACGACGGAGGCGCCGATCAGGCCCCGCATCGGGCTGCGGATCGGGGAGACGGTGAGCGAGACCGCGATCCTGGTGCCGTCGGCGCGAATCCGCTCGGTCTCGTAGGTGTCCAGGCGTTCGCCGCGCTTCACCCGGTCGAGGATCACTTTCTCCTCGTCCTTGTGGTCAGGGGGGACGAGGAAGGAGATGTGGCGCCCGATCGCTTCCTCGGCGCTGTAGCCGTAGAGGCGCATGGCGGCCGGGTTCCAGGTGGTGACGATCCCGTCCAGGTCCTTGCTGAGGACGGCGTCCTGGGTGCCGCGGACGACCTCGGCCAGGTGCTGGCGGAAGCGCTCGGCTTCGGCGCTTTTCGCCTCCGCCCGCCGGCGGGCGATGAAGGTGCCGAGCTGGTCGGCGAAGGCGGCGAGCAATCCCAGCAGCTCCTCCGACTGCGGGTTGAAGGAGCGGGTGTGGAACTCGGCCACGGCGAGGACGTCCTCGGGCGAGCCGATCGGGACCGGGATCGCCAGCGCCGCCTCCAGCCCGAGCTCGGCCGAGACCTCGTAGCGGGGGGTGGGCGTGGGGTAATCGCGGTAGTTGGGCGCGAGGGCGATCTGCCCGGTCTCCCAGGCGTCTCCCGGCAGGCCGGTCCCCCGCCTGAACTTCAGTTCGCGGCTGCGGCGCCAGAGCGGCCT
>Ga0247774_1000543_pt1 | contig 18740 bp, 17 predicted proteins | sample UWRJL001104B6_FD_179933 | JGI IMG/M metagenome (GOLD analysis project Ga0247774, IMG submission 179933) | Plant litter microbial communities from Arlington Agricultural Research Station in Wisconsin, United States - UWRJ-L001-104B-6 | ecosystem: Environmental > Terrestrial > Plant litter >... | reverse complement strand
AGGGGCTAGAGGTGCGGGAGATGAGACGGGCGGTGGTGACTTCTGGAAGGATGCTCTCTTGGGTGGTACCTCAACCGACTCCCTTTTCGGGGTCGCGATTGGCTTTGGCCCTGGTATGGGCGCTGGCGACTCCATCGGAGTTTCGACCTTGGTCAGGTCCGACGATATAGAGTCGCGAGTAGAAACAAAAGATGACCTCGCCTTGGACGTGTCCGATGAGACGGAATCTCGGTTGGAAACGGTGGGCGACCGTCCTAGTTCGCTTCGTTTCGCTAGGCCTTCGGGGATAGCCTTCTCGGTCGCTGACGTCGCTGAGCGGGTAACGCCCTTGCCCTCCAGTTGCGCCTTCTCGAACTCCTTTTTCTTTTTCAGTATGGCGTCCTTAAACTCATCTTTGCGCTCGTTCTTCTTTGGTCCACCCGTGACGTTCAGCGCCGCCTTTCCGCGAAGAATATTATCCTTGAGTTGGTCGGGAGCGACATAATTCTGCGTTCTGGTCTTCCGAAGATTGCCAAACACATTCTGGAGTTCATTCGCGTTGCCACCTTGGTCGCTGCTTGGGGGTGGCTGTCGCGGCTTCAGATTGGCTCTGAAGTCCATCTTGGCGGGAAGGCCGGGTTTACTGTTGCCCGGGGCAGTGTCGTCGGTAGAGCTGGGTTTCGTTGAGTCGTCAGGAGCGTTTTCGAGCTTCGTCGCATCGAAGGGGGTGGAAGAAGAGTTCTTGGATAGGCTACTGCGAAAATCGATGGTCGAGGACGCTGGGTGAGACGCGGTATCCGGTGGCACTTTTGCGGAATTCGACGAATACGCCGAGCCGAAACCTGCGGTAATGGGCTTTGTTGTCCCGATGGGCGATGATCGCATAAACCCACCAACTTTTATCTCCTGCTTGTGCGACGGGATGCTGGGCTTGGAGGCTTCGCTGGTGTCTGGATTGTTTGCTTTCTGTGCCTTCGCCTTGTTAAGTTCGACCATCCAAGCTGGCTGATTGGAAGGATGGGCAGTAGGCTTTGGCTTAGGGGACTCCTCCTTCTTTAGTGCCGCGTCAAGCCAACTGGATTTTGTAGGACTCCATCTGCGAGAATCCATAGTTTTTGACGGACTCGAAGGAGGAGTGATATTTTCTTCGTTGTCGCGTGGGTAGGAAATGGTGGTGGTGTGCGGTTTCGTTTCAGAGGGGGGATCTGCGACGGCGTGACTTGCCGACGCGGATGTCATAGGCCCTGCGGTCAACTTCTCCTCCCCTCCATGCCTAGAGGCAGGTCGCGAGGTGGGAGTAGTTGATCCGTCGCGGATCATGCTTGTAGGACGAGAACGCGAATTAGGCTGAGAGTTCGTCCCAACCCTTTCTAGATTTGGGCGATTTAAAGCTACCGAGTCGGCGCGCGCCAAGCCCGGGGGGGCATTTACGCTCCATCTTTTCACGCTGTCCGTCCGCTTCATCATGGCACTCTGCACAAAACCTCCCAAACCTTTTGTGGGTGAGACTGGACGAGTCGGTGACATGCGACCGCCGGCCCTGCTTGGAGAGCGCTCGGGAGATCGGCTCACATGCCCATCCTCACTTTGACGTGGGGGATCAAGTCGCTGCTCCGTCGCCAGGATCAGGGGAGATCCCAACCTGCCTCCGGAGGAGCGACTTCTGGAATGGGAGGAGCCAGTTTGGTCTACAGAAGAACTCGGTGGTGGTGTCATTCCGGGCAGCTGCGCTCGCGTGGACGACATATCCAAACGATCTCCGTCCTCGACTTGATTCCGCCTATACGCCGCCGAGTTTTGACCACGGTCTTGTGTCTGACGGAACCACGAGGGATCCTTGGACGATAGGGACTGGGCGATCTGGTCCTTGGAGAATGCCGTTTCCGTCGCAGAAGCTGGCTCGGCTGGCACCGAAGTGCGGGCAGCATTTTCGGCTGCCACCATGGAGAGCGGGCGGCTTCTGGTCTTATCGATCGATTGGGAGTTCGGTCGTCTTTGCCACGAGGGGGGAGAAGGTCGGCCGCCGGCTGATGAGATGGAGGAGGGTGATGTTACGCTCGTTCGCTTGGGTTCAAAGTCGAAGGGAGAGTGGTTCTCCTTGGATGGAGAGGTCGATAGGTTGGTTCCTGGGCTTCCTATTCCGTCGGAGATATCATCTCGGCGAGCACGAGGGCTTTCTAGCATAGGGGACGAAGTGAGATTCAATCGATCCGGCGCTTGACCGGGTCGTTGGAGAGGAGGCGGCGTGCTCGCAGGAGATGACTTTTGCGGAGATATGGATCTAGCTCGTTCTATCTCGTTGATCAACGTGGTTAGCGACTGCGCAGGTGAATACATCCGAGGCGACAAAAGCAACACAAGATAGACGTCTTCACATCGAAGACAGGATGGCCATAGTAATTCAAATGAATTATCCCACGACCTTAGGTAGGCATGGTGGCCACTGCCGCTTCAGGAGCTTGAAGGCTCGCCCATCACCAGATTGCCAGCAGGGGAAGCAGGTTATCACCAAATCAGACGAGGTAAATTGCAAAGTAGCACATACCAGCTCGGCGGGCAGCACGTTCGCTCCTCTCCTGCAAAATCTTCTCCTCCAATTCTCTTGATCGGGCCTCATCTTCCTCGATCCGGCGGCCCTTGAGCTGCTGGACCTGCTGCAAGAATTGCGTCACGTCGTCTGACATGGTCGAAAATCGGCGGCCTGGCAGGGATTAAAGTCCCATGCACCCTACGCTGGTTGGAATAAAATGAATTAAAAGGCGCAAACAAGCGACTGTTACGAGTGTCGCTGGTTTGGCTCGACGACTCGACGATTGTTGGACTTTGAGGTCCAGTTATATCAGGAAGATGTCGGCACGGAGCAATCGCAGGACGCGAGTCGAGTCAATTGTTTTCTTTTGGAGTATCCCGTGTTCGTGTTTTTTTCTGGTCCTTGCTTGCGGGGCTGCGTCATGCAGGAGTGACCCGGCACGACAAAGTCGCAGGACACAATGAGTACCTGGTTTTAGCGCGCCTTACCGCTCTAGAGGTGCGCCTATTCGTGGAGCAGGTCTCGGCTCCTGGCTAGCACGCCTGCAGTAAAGGAGGGCCATTTACAAACTGCCCGCAGCATCACCAGACTCAAGATCAACTTCACCGTTCAATAGGTACGAAAATCCCGAAAACACAAAGTGGAACAGTCTTTCTCCGTGGAAAGTATATGTATCGGGATTGCCAAAGAAAGATGCAAAAAGTACGAGGCAGCCGCCAATTATTACGTTTTGGGGCCGGGATAATATTAATACATTCCTCTTTTCCAACTCGCTGCTTCTCGGTTGTCATCTTGCTGCATTAGCACACCCTAACACCACAGACCTCGACGCCTTTACCTTCAATCTCAACGCGGCGGCTGAAATATTTCTCGGTAAGTTCCCTCAAGAAGTCTCTATCAGCCGTACTCCAGACGTCGAGTCCCATCAGCTCAAACGCGTGGCTATCGAGTGTGATGGGCCGCGATGCTGCCTCTACTTGATCTCGAAGCAGCAGAGCGTCTTCCGAGCCATCCCGATCAGATTCTGCGTCAATATCCGACTCGCTTGCATCCGAATCCACAGCGTCTCCAATCACACAGAGTATGTCTGTTGCCAAACGGTGGAAGTATGCAATAATGGCAAGCTCGACTCGGACCTCATCATCTGGCAAGGATCCAGGTCGTCGTGCACCGCTGAGGGACGTTATCGAGTCGGTCAGGATTTCTTGCGAAAGCCGCGATCCCAACAAAGTTGGGGTGGACATAGCCATTGGAGTAGCAGATCGTGGTGCCAAGTCTGCCAGTAGCGAAGCGTCATGGACAGCCTCATCGTGCTCATCACTACGGCGCTGTTCGCCTGCACTTGCCCACCACATGAAGCCACTATACGCAAGCGCAGCCCAAGTAGTTGGCTCGACAACTTTATCCAGCGCATCCTCCGAGTCGTCGCTGACCATGGTTGTCCCTGTCGACGGCCGAAGAGTAGCTGAGCTCTCAGATGCAGGGCTGTCCGGTGGGAGCCCCGGGGTAGTCGCTGCTATTAACCGGGTTAGGCCAGCCTTCAAGGCGCGATATCTTCGCAGATCTCGTTGCGTAGCCTTGATGGGTTTGCCATGAGGGCATTCCACCGTCGGCCATTGTTTCTGGGCGGCATTGCTCGAGCATGGAGGCGGCATCGTAATGAGCATGTCGTAGAGAGTATCTTTCATGGCCAAGATGCTATCTGTAGTGCACGCGATCCAGCCAGTTGGCGTGTCATCAACCACAGCGCTATCCCCATCACTTGCTCCCTGATGTGGCTTGGCCGAATCTGCATCTTGCATCAAGAGGGGAATGTCGTGGACGCCAATGGTGAAAAGCGGTCTCAGGCGATGGGTTGGTGCCTGAGGCGGGAGCAGATCCGCAACTCCTTGAGGAATATTTGAGAGAACCGAGAGGTCATAGACTGTACGCCATTAGCTGTGTGTATACAAAAGAGACATGAGATTCCGTACCGAAATTACACGTCTCATGGACTGGTGCGTGACATGAAATTAGGATTCGCTTTCTGAGGAGTGCGGCTCGATGGATGGGGAATAGTAGAGGCCCGAATACATCTAAAAGCGACGTCAAACTTCGAGCAGGGTGGTAGGAAGACAGCTTATGGCCGGGCGGGAGAAGCGCAGTTCCGTCTGACATTGATCGATTCCGGGTATGGCCACGGGCTTGCTTGATAGCAATGGATGGAGATGCTAGCGGCGAGGACATATCGGTTGGACCATTGCCCCCTGGGGACTCCAGCCTCGCCTTGCACTTCTCCCAGTACTGTTCGAGCATACTAGTCTGCTTTCGATCGACAGCAAGCTTTCTATACAACCAAGTTAGAGCGGTCCGGCACACTCCACGGCGTTTGTAGGTACTAACGATGCCATTTCCTTCAATTGCTCCACATGCCGCCAGGCCCTACCCAGACGGCCGAAGCTCAGAGGAACAAGGACTCCGACCGCGATCATTCGTGCATGGCGAGCTTCCTCCTCGTCGCAAGGCATGTTGACGAATGCGCTTAAACCCGCATATCCAGCATCGTGAATGAAGTAAATCAAGTCATCCTTGACGGTATGGAGCCCTGATGGCAGACTCTTGTACTCGACAACCCCCTCCAATTCAAGGCCGGGCTCTGCTTGCTTCCACACAATCGTGTAGCCGGCCTTGACATCGAAATCGATCAGAAAGAGGGCTGATATCGGCGGCAGGTCAGGGAAGGTATTCGAGGAGCCGCTCGGAAGGCGTACGGAAAGCGGACGTTGGACTCGACTTGCAGGTGTCATTGTCGAGCTGTTCTATCGGCGTGGATTCATGGTACAAGCTGGTCGAAATGGTGACGTGATCTATCGGCTCGAGTCGGACGCAGAAAGAGATGATTCCTCGTGCTAATCAAATCGTTGGGAATCAAATGGATACCATTCAGGCGGGCGATAATGATGTCGAATGCCGTGGCAGTTAACTTCCTCCCGTTCTGAGCCAGCACCCTGGAGCTTCGTGATACAGCGATGTTGCAACGGCAATGTAAGGAGCCTATCCCAAGCGGTGCAAGCAGTCCGGACGGGCCGCCTCCCCGGAAAGTCGTGATGCATTACCTAAGCCAGCCTACCCAGCGACAAGTTTTTGAACGAGCTGCGGGGTGGCTTTTCACATTCGGGTATTACTTCGAATGCCTGCCGCTAACTCGGCGCCTAGGCTAGATACCTAGTATCTAGAGTATCTCTCCGGATACCAATTTTGTAAATGAAGATACGCTAACTACCTAATATTCTTATTCACACTGTCTGAACATACCAATAAAACACCTAGATGCTTTTACAAAGCAATATGAACAAGGAGCAACAACGAATGACGCGTAGGAATTTAAAAATTACAATTGTACCTTGGTATGTGTTACAGGGAGGTGATTCCCCATAGCTGGATGCGGAAATGAATGCTAGGCCGGTTGGGGTCTGCCTGTCCAAAAGTATTCATGTCGCCGGATGCGGGGTGGCTGATTCACCCTATGGTGCCACTCCACGCTGCCGCTTCCACGCCAGCCCCTTTTCGATTCAGCCACGTTAGTGCCTGACATTCAAGGCACTGAAATCTTACAATAATGACAGATTTGCGTCTGGCAGAGCTCCTTAAAAAAATTCAAGGTGCTTCGTGTCTGCAGGGTCCGCTCCTCAACTTTTAGACTTGAACATCCACGTCTTTTTTTTCAGACTCCAGCAATCTTTCAATATGAGCTCGGAGTATTCATATGATGAGGAGGTATGTCGAACCGCCATCGACACCAATGTTCTTGTTTTGCCAGTAGCTAACACACATGTTCTTTAGGGGCAATTCTTCCCCTTCTTCATCCTCACGCTCAGCGCGATCGTGACGGTCCCGCTGACGTGGAGCATAATCGCACCGTCGAGAGATACAATAGTCGCCCCCCAGACTAAGGAGATCGGCAAATACGAAGCCAGCCATGGCGTCTCCGAAGTCCACAACCAGCGTACGGCGCACAAGAAGAAGATGCGTAAGGTGAAGAGGACACTTTTCGTCCTGGGCGGCTGGGCAATGATTGGGTGGATGGTCTACTTGATTCTCGTTACGCAGAGAATAGCCCCTAAGCTGTGGAATCCATATGATATCCTTGGTATCTCGGATGTATGGGCTGCCGACCCTTGGTTGCCATGTCTCCAGTCTGCTAACAATGCCACAGTCTGCCAACGAGAAGCAAATCAAGTCCCACTACAAGAAGCTCTCTCTCAAGTTCCACCCAGACAAGGTCAAGCCCGACGCGTCCAAAAATGAGACGTTGGAATCGCTCAACTCTCGATACGTCGAGATGACAAAGGCGTACCAGGCACTCACCGACGAGGATGTGCGAAATAACTACATCCAATACGGCCACCCGGACGGGAAGCAAGGTTTCAGCATGGGGATATCCTTACCTAAGTTCATCATAGCGGAAGGAAACGGAAAATACGTTGTGCTTCTATATACACTGCTTCTCGGCGTTATTCTGCCATATTATGTTGGAAGCTGGTGGTATGGCTGGCAGCGCATGTCTAAGGACGGCATTCTCATGGAAAGCGCCAACAACCTATTCCGCCAGTATGAGGACACCATTGACGAGGCGGGCGTGGTGACAGCCGTCAGCTGCGGGAAGGAATTCAGGGAACTGTTCAAGGGTGACAAGGCCGATGCCGGTCTTGCCAAGATTGAGTCCAAGATACGGCATCTGATTCCCGAGAAGGAACGGGACAAGCTCGAGCAGATGGACGACACTGTTCGGAGGAAAGCTCTGGCACTTATGTGGGCCTATCTCGGTCGTGTGGACCTCGAGGACGATGCCCTGAACAGGGCCAAGTTTGCGGTGGCTCCCATCGCGCAACGCCTTGTCAAAGCATTCACAACCATGACTCTCGCTTTCGGTAACACGACACCGATTGTTGCTTCTTACGTAGCAAGCCAGCACTTTATTCAGGCTATGCTCCCGGGCTCGTCTCCTCTACTACAGCTTCCGTTCTTCTCGCCGGCCGTGGTCAAGGCCGTCGAGGGCGATTCGAAGGTCCACACTACAGTACAGAAGTTCATGGAGCTTCCTGCTGCCACTCGACGGAGTCAAGTAGTTCGCGATGGACTTCTCACGAACAAGCAATACGACCAGGCCATGGCGGTTGCAAGCGAGATCCCACACTTCCGTGTCGCCAAGGCTTTCTTCAAGGTTGCTGGCGAACGCTTCATCACGCCTGGCTCCCTCGTCAGTCTCGTCGTCAAAGGGCGGTTTATCCCACCAGGCTGTGAGAATGTTCCTGAAATCAACGCGCTTGACCTTGAGGACGTCGATCCGGCTGAGGACGATTTGGAAGCCAACACAGGACGCAAGAAGAAGGTCAAGGGACCGGATGGCAAGTGGACAGTCGTGGAAGAGCTTCAGATATCTCCGAACCAGGCTTTCGCTCCGTACTTTGCCCAAGAACACGCTCCGAAATGGTTCGTCTTCCTGACAGACTCCAAATCGGGCAAAATGGCGGTGCCTCCTTTCTCGTTTACCACTTTCGACCAGCCCATCTTTGATGAGAACGACAAGCCGACATTCAACATGCAGACGCTAAAGGCGCAATTCGCTGCGCCGGGCGGTCCGGGCCACTACACATTTGCTATGCATCTCGTCTGCGATAGCTACTATGGTCTCGACACGAAGATCGAGGCCACGCTGGTTGTAGAGGACGCAAGCAAGGCCCAGAAAGTGGCTGCCGAGGACGAGATCAGCGAGCCGGAAGAGGGTAAGTAAAGCCAGTCTCGGCACGAGTGACAGGGTGCTAACTTTCATTTTAGATTCGCTGGCCGGCCAGATGGCAACAATGAAGGGCGGTGCCACCAAGACGAGACCCGCGAAAGAGGAATCAGACGACGAGAGCGGGACGGATGATGATGTCGAGGATGACACAAGCGAGACCAACACAGATACTGATGAAGAATAAAACAGTTCAGATGTCTCTGGAAGAAGCAGTCATTGTATTACTAGGATGAGGGTTAGTAGATATTATAAGGGGGGTTCCTTAAACCGCAAACGGTGCAAGCACGGGGAGGCGTCTCGGTTTAGTCCATATAGAGAGCTTTTTGGGTTCCATAGGTACTAATTATTTTGTCAATTTTGTGATTTTTACTTGCCCATCGGCGTTGGTCAATGCAGAAATATTTTTTTATTCTAACAATAATTCGAAGGAAATGAAGAGAGGTCCGCTGACTCTGGACTGGGAGTGTGGACTTTGTGATGACATGGCTGGATTCTCACGGGTCGGCCACTCTCGGTTTTCTGTACTCGATGTCTGGTTCGCCCAGTTTTAAGCCTTGACATCATCCTCCAGGCTAGCTGAAACAACGTGCAGTCTGCATACGGACATGCAAAAGCAATTGAAAACACGCCTTTCGGCAAGGTACAGAGAGATATTCGAGTTCCTGGACCCGCAGCAGATGCAAGTGGAAATGGTGTCCACTCCATGATTACCAAGCCTCGGTGTCCGCCTCCTTTCCAGAACATGGGACCGTACTCTGGTCAATCACAAGCCAAAAAGGAAGCTGAACTAGAGAAACTGAATAATGTCGGCGGACGGCTGGTGGTCCAACCCCATTAGTGACGACCAGCACACCCCTGCAATAGTTGGTTCAGTCGCAGACCACAGATTAGTATAGACCATCTCTTGGCACCTGAGCTTTACTTTTCCGTCGCACACCGTCACGCGAATGCTCAGTTGCGATCCGACTTCTCAGGAGACACACTAGGAATGTTCATGTGAACACACGGCCGAAGGTGATGTCGGGCCACAAAAGAGCTCAACGGAATTTTTTTGGGCACTGATGTGCCCCGCCCCCACAGCGGCTACTCCAACTTTGCCTACCGCTCCCAACAATCCGAGGCTCAAAGGTGTGGAAGTTTTGCAGACTTAAACCTTCGAGACCGCCGTTTTTCTTTCCTCTATCCCGCAAGCGGACTGCGATCAGAAAAACGACTCGCTCGCAAGATTTCGTCTCCTTTTCCGAATTCTCCGAAGTCCCTCGAAGGTCTCTATTAAGCAGTCGATCCACCGCTACATTAACCCGAACCTGGGCAGTTGCGGTGCAGAAGGGAGGGAACCCATACAAGGCGTTCGCCAAGAAGGGATAGGCGTTGGGAGGATAGGAAAAGAGGTGGCAGGCGCCTGCCTTGACTTGTGGTTTCACAAGACCAGGTGAACAGCAAGCAGGCTTGGGCACGAACCTCTGGACAGTCTTCGCGAAGCACGTCTATTCCATCGTTGCTACGGGTCGTTCTCTTCGGGGACCAAATCAACGCCCGCTGGGGAGGGCGAAATATCTTGAGGCCCAAAGACAGACATCACAGCAAGATCCATAATGTGGCGATCCCTCAGCCTCCTATTCCACTACTCCCTCCTCTCCCTTTACTTCTTGGTAGCCCTTACAATAGCCCTCTACATGCTCGCCTACGTCATCCCCAAAGCCGCCTTCGGCGCCCGCGCTGTAGCCTTCTACCTCTCTATGGCTTTTGCTTCTTTCATCGGCGTCGTCGCCGGTCTAATTCTGAGTCTATTTGGCGCCGAAGGCTCAACCCAATGGCTCGCCGGCCGAGCGTTTGCCCTCTTCATGCGATTTTCCGCGGGCGTCGTGTTCGAGGTTCAAGACCCGCACAACTACCTAGGGCAGACGCGGCCGGCTATCTTGATTGGAAACCACCAAACCGAGCTCGACGTTCTCATGCTGGGCTCCATCTTCCCCAGACACTGTTCCGTGACGGCCAAAGCAAGTCTACGCCGGATACCCTTGCTGGGGTGGTTTATGAGCTTGTCGAGAACTATATTCATCGATAGAAGAAACAGTAAGGATGCACGCCAGGCAATGAGAGGGGCGGCGGAGGAGATTAAGAGAAGACGGCAAAGTGTTTATATGTTCCCCGAAGGGACAAGGAGTTATTCCAAGGAGCCGGTGCTGTTGCCCTTCAAGAAGGGGGCATTTCATCTTGCGGTGGAGGCGGGGGCGCCGATTGTGCCGTGCGTGGTAGCAAACTATAGTCACGTTTTGTGGTTGAAGGGCTTGGTATTCAGGGCAGGCACGATTCCTGTCAAAGGTATGTGCAACCTAAGCCCGTGTCCCAGGGCATATGTACGTGAATACAAGGGAAATATGATGACCCTAACTTGAGCGAAACAGTTATGGAACCTATCCCCACGACGGGCCTCACCTCCGAGGACGTGGATGAGCTTTCCCGGAAGACCAGGGAGAAGATGCTGGAGGAGCTGATGACGCTTACGGCTGAGGCGCGAGGGATACCAATCAAGATGTATTCGAAGCAGGCTGCCATACCGGCGACGCAGCCCGTTGTCGCTGCCATGGCCGAATCTCTCTAAACTCTTCCGGATGTTATCTCTTTTTATGCGCGAGCATTTTTTTGGAGCATATCTTGTTTGACATTCACGCGTCAGCATTAAGCGGGGGGGTTTGCGGCTTTTGCGCCTGTGCTTGCAAGGCTGGCCGGGCTGTTTGTATGGCTTTTCGTTCGGGGAGAGGGGTGGAGAGAGGTTGTGTGAGGCTCCTGAACATATATAGAGAGAGAGTGTGTGGGGGAGGTTGCAAGTCGAGAGGTGGATTAGGAGTGTGGGATTGATGGAATAGAACTGCCAGTCCTCTTCAATTGGCGAGATTATAACCATAGCTTTCATTAAGCGCAGGAGATTGGGAAGAGGGACCAGGAGGGAGCGGCGGATGCATGATACCCTGTTTTTGATGATTTATAGACGCCGGGAGAGCCTGGTGGGCATTCTATCTTCAGGAACGCTTTAAAGTAAGTAGAAGAACCTCCTAAATGGATCTCTCATTGTATAGTTTCGCAATAAGAAACCCTTTCAATTTTGGTACTTACTGTTGATACTGAGCTTCATCGTCTTCCAAGGTATTCAAAGTTTCGAGGAAATCATGCCATATTCCGAACTAAGGAATCATGACTATAATGAACTTGCATTAATAGGGAAGCAAGAGAGAGGATCGTGTGGGAATAATAATGAAATCAACAATCTGCTCCAAAGGTTGCATCCAGCTCTACTTCAGCATGCCAATAACCACATCCCCCATCCCCTTGAAAATGCAATACCATTGTCACTCGCTCAAAGATAATCCCCCTTGGCTCAGTATTGACACCCATGTCCACCGTATCTTCTTTTCATCCTTCAACCCCACGTCCCAATCCTCTTTGTGCCCCCTCAACTGCTCGACGATTACGTTCTGCCTACACGCCTTCTTTCCTTTTGACCTCTAATAATTCTGTTCACCAACCTTCTTCTCCCTGATAGCTTATCTCTGCTCCTGAAAGTAGCCATGCACGCCGTCAGCTTGCTCCCTTGTCCAGTTTCTGCCCCGTAGTACTTCTCCTGTAGATACAGCTAGTGAGGCTGCTCTTTAAGACTCGTAGGTCCATTGAGGCGAGATCTCTTCGTGTTTTGGGGGGGATCCGTGGTGGTAGTAAGGGCTCTCGTGACGTGCTTGATTGGCCAATCTTTGGGATTGGGAACCGGCCCGATGGCATGAGAAGCGAGCAGTGTCAGCACCCACGACTGCGCCCGGGTGGCTCCGTTGTATGCCAACATCTCTAGGCGACGATTCCGCGGCGCCGACATGGCGAGTACAGATTCGGACAAATTCTTTCGAATTCTTGGGACTTTGGTCTGTCATGATTCCATATCCACACTGCAGGAACCAAGGAGAACATACTTCTTTGAACGGCATACTCTCCTACTCCTCTCTCTATTGTAACTCGATCTCGGTGTGGCGTCGTAGGATGACTCGAAGACGAGAGCCTGGCGGCAACTCCTTGCTCGAAACCCTTTGTATAGTCAGCCATGGCTCAGACTATGGCTATGGCGCCTGCGAATTGGGTTGATTGTGGCTCTTCTGACCCGCAGCGTTTGCTACCACAGTACTCTCAGCGTCTTCCTGTCGACTAAGCCCTCTTAGTACTGCAACGCTGGAGCCTCCTTCGGTGGGCTTGCCATTCCGCAGAGCCTGGATATTGCCGATGTATACTCGAGGAATAGCTTGCTCCTTGCCGAGCTTGTGCAATGACTTGCGAGAGACCGTGTTTTGTTGAATCCTCGCTGAGAGAATGATAGCGCCGGCGGACGAATTCTACCACTGATTTAGAGTCTTTTCTTGCGGTAGTAGCTTGGGGTGACGCGCCCGATGAAGACGTAAGGTCACGGTGGGGGCGACGCGGTCGGATGTGGCCCCCTAACACGTCTTCTCCTGCGTCGGACTTGATAGACTTGGACTCCTGTGGCCCGTCGTTCAACGTAAAGGGGCAGTCATCCCTCTCTTCCTCTCCTGACTCTCCAGACTCATGAGCCCAAGATTGAGAGCCAAGATTTTGCTCCTCCTCCTGCTCATCTTCATAGCGTGGTGAGGATGCCAACTGGAAAGAAGACTCACAGCCGAAGGACGAGCTGGGTGAACCTCGGCAGTGCGTGCCATGCGAGCATGCGTTTCTTCATGATGAGAACCCACGGCCTCTGTGCACCACATGGTCTTTGCGGCTAGCCTCAGTGACGCAGAACTTATCGCTATTGAACATGGGACTCGGGTAATAAGAAGGATCACTGTTGTCGCTCTTGTCCGTAGCAATAGCTTCGCAACGGGTCCCCTTTCGGCCTGCCGTGTTGGCGCGTCGTGCAATAACGAAATGGTTGTCCTGGATGCTCCCCATGAACGCCAATTTAGTGACACTCATTTCACTCGAGATTCTTCCGAGCGTTTCCTGATTTTCGAGCAAGAAATGGTGCGGTCCATGGCTACTGGGCCTCCTGAGTCTCAAGCGTCCTGAGCCGATACTGAAGAAGCCTCATCACCAGGATTGGGACGCCGGCTCTCCCAGGCTCGGTAGTTGAGCAGCACCTTGGCAAGCCTTGGTCTACTCGGCATTCTTGGCTTCTTCAGTATGTTGCTCTTCCTCAGAGCTCACACAGTTGTGGCGATCCCGCCAACTAGGTTTAGCTGATATGTTTTCTTTACCCTCTTCCAATGCAAGCCTGCGGTTGCTCGGGCAAATGGTGTGTTTCGCTGGCACTACTCGGGCGGTTCAAGAAGGAGCGGGGTTCAGCCTCTCGCTTGGAATCTTGGTCCTAACTCGAAACATGCTCATCACCGAAGCAGTGAACGAGACAGGTTGGACTGGGGAAAAGGTGTTCTAGGAGACGCATTGGATAAAGGATACTGAAAATGAATGGCGAGGGGGGAAAAAGAGGCGGCAGATATACCGACTAGCTCAAGGTCTACGAAAGTTAGAGGTGCGGCCTCCGTGCGTGCATTCATAAGACCGGAGGTCAAGTCGGCTGAGAGAAAAACACTGGCTGGGCTTGAGATCTTTGACAAACGAGATCCTACAGGAAAGTTTCGGAGCAGTACTTGCTCCGCATTAGAAAAGTTAACTGTGACTCGGCACAGGTAGGAACCGCCGGGCATTTTCGACGGACCCAACAGCAAGTAGCAGCCTTGCACGCGTCGCAACCTCGTACGCCTTTATTGAACGACAGAGGAAAGTAACATGGAGGCGATGCCTCTAAATATACAACGCCTCAACTTCTCATATCAACTTCAAATCTAAGAAGCTCACCCAACCTAGCCCTTATTTCAGAACGGCTTGCAAGCTCTCGAGAACCTGCGGATAGTCAGAAACCAGACATAGTCACGAAACCAGGAAAGACTAACCTCGAGTTCAATCTTGGCCTCAGCAATATCCTGCTCACTGCCTTGCCCATTCGCAATCTTCTGTACCTCTGAAATCTGCGCCCTGACGGCCTCGGCGCTAAAGTCCTCGAGAGGATAACCCTCGGTTGCGTTGATGCTCATGACCGAGTTGGGCTGCACAACCGCGAATCCACCAGCCACTGCATAGATGCCATAAGTTAGCCCCGGGCATCCTTTCCTCTTCCCACCACCGTATCTTAGTGTGTACGAGGGGACAACGTACGGAAGAATTGCTTGCTGCCGCCAGCTTCCTCAATGATCTCAACCAGGCCAGGCTTTAGTTGCTCAATCGACGCAGCGTGGTTCGCAAGAACGCCCATCTCGCCTGTCTCGGCCGGAATGTTGACCTGGACGACATCTTGCGACTTGTAGATGGACTGTATGAAATGCGGCAATTAGCATTCCTATTCTAGCATTCCTGTGTTCCCCATCCCTCCACTAATCGGTTCAAACTCCTCTGCTCCTGCTCCTGCTCCATCTCCATGATCCGTCGTAAATATTGCTGGTGTCGTACCTGATGAGGGAGCGTCAAGCTCAGCTTGATCTGTCGAAACAAAACACGTTAGAAGAGGCCATCGCGACCATTAACCAAAATCGGCAGCTTACCTTGTCCGGCAACGCCTCCGCGTAAGTTCTTCTCTGCAATTGAGGAACTCGTATGGCAGAAGGGCGAGCCCTGAGAGCTGCACGGGCGACGCGGAGGGAGTTCATGGCGGATTGGCAAGTCAATTGATGGTGATGCTTAATGGTTAAGTTGTAACGAGGTCGTTTCTCTCGGCAACAAATTCAAGACCGACATTGGTCTCGAAGGAGCTTAGCGTGAATCAAAGGAATATCACGTGATATCGGCAAAAATGAGTCGCTAATGACTAAGCATTAACCCTAAATATTCTCTCAGGGCATTGGTGTAGGGTTAAACCTAAGAGAATTTTGCCATCTCCACAAAGACTGACTGGTGGCGAAAGAACGAAAATCACGAGTGGCCAAGAAGTTCGTCCTTTAGCGCTGGTTTGGCTTTTGCGCCACCATGATCATCGCGCGTTTCTCATCTTGGCATCATATTTGTCACATATCTGTGAGGGAGCTCTCAGTTGTGAGCTCGTGGCGCTCTTGGAACAATCTCATCGGGCTGTAGTCATGATCGTACAAGGCCAGAGTAACGTAGCCATCCACGAAGATAGGAAAGTCGGTGGCAATTCAGGGAGTAAATCCTGGATTCCCATCTGACTTGATACAAAAGACGCACGATGCACCTTGTCACGCGTACGTTGCTAACCATGCAAGGAGGAGAGGTAGTAAATTCCGAACGCAACGCAGCTCGTCCATGCAACTCGGTTCCGATGGTGCGGTTGTGTTGTCTCGAATCGAGTGAGACGCGAGCTGGACACTGAACAACCAGTTTGCGAGAGCTTGAATCCGTTCCGATGGACGGGCAGCGGGAAAGCTGACACCGACAGCTTCTGCTTCTTGACCGCTTCGGCAAGCTGCAAGGGATATTGCGGTGCTGCAGAAGCAGCATGACGAATCTTGATGACACCAGTATAATAATTTCCAAGGCTGGCGATACAATAACTCACTGGGGTGGGCTGTATGCCAAGCGGCTTTCGTCGGGTTACTGTTTCGAACCCAAACCAGATTCGATACCTCCCAAATTGCCATGGTTTGTTGGTTCCATATGTTTGGAATTGGACAGCAGGAATGAAACGCCGACCGCGTTGTAACCTGCAAGAACAGCTAACAAAAATTTCAGATCTGCTTATCTGATCTCCATCACTAGAAGCCCATACTAGTACAAAAAGCCAAGAGACTTGGAGCCCTCTGCGCCCTTGCCTGCCTCCATGAGTTCATGGAAATCGATTTCAGCTGCACAGAGAGCTTCATGTATGCTTGTTGCTGTGACTTGATTTCGGCAGAGCCATCCTCCTTCTGGCCGTCCGAGGCAGTGCTACTTCCTAGCCAGAGTTCAATCCAGATGCATCTAGAACTTGCATCACGCGGTCTCTCTGGTGAGGCTGATCACCGTCGCGGGGGTGGATCATAGCTGATCGAGCAAGAAACCCACGAAAATCCCGCTGACACATGCAAATCCTCACGGGCTTCATCAAGCTCTCTCCCTCTTTGTGTGACCAAGGAGGGCCGGCTTTACCGCCTGAACCCCGCTCTCCAGCGATGCGACAAACAGGCGATACGGGGCGCTTCACACGTAGAGCAGCACGAGACCAGTCAGTTTGCAGTATGCATCGCGTGCAGGTTGAGCCCACCTCATTTGTTAACGTGGAAGTTGCTCCAACCTCTATTTTTGACCATGCGCTCGTGGCGCTCGCAGAAATGCGAAAAGGCAGGGCCGTGCGGTAGTGTAGAACGCAACTTGCAAATGCGGGGTTGCACCAAGTTGGTGCTGCGACTCTGCGAGTGTTGTCAGTCATGCATTGTCAGCTAGCCGAGGGCAGTCCGCCGCTCTTTTGGACTGCATACAATTCATAGATTGGCGCCAAACAGAGTCTCAGATTGGAACTCGAGTAGGAGATACCTTCTCGACCTCTGTAGATGATTGACTGTTGACAACCGAATTAAACCTGCCCTCAGATGAAAGACAGCCTGCAGGTAGAAGCGCACTTGGAAGCGGTCGAGCAGGCGACATTTCGCGCCAAAGGACCTGCAGCATCCCCAGCTCCCGAGGTCCTGATACCTTCTCAAGCCACCGCTCGTAACCAAGCTGAACTGCTCAGATTGGAAACACCGATCTTCCCCATCTCCAGGTTGGATGTCCACCAATCGCACTGGTCGTCAAACCTTTGCCTCTGAAGGATGATAATTCATACCAACTTTCCCCGACAGCAGGCTTCCAGCTATCGTATCTTATCTCAGAGGAATTGAGCAGCAGGTTCACGCCTGTCGAACCTCCTCTAGCATAGCCCTGCAGACGGAATTCCCGTACGCGTGGGCAGATGCTGGATGTGAGCAGGCCTTAACTCGTCGAGAGCCGAAGCACCGCTCCAACAACCTCCTTCTCAAGCTTCGTTCTTACAGGCGATTTCACATGCCAGGCCACATCCGAGCTATCGAGGCTACTAAGAAATAAGGGACGATGCACGCCCTATCCAGACACGATTATTAGTTTGGTACAGCTAGGCAAGCATTGCTACAAAGCACTCGGCGTGGACTCCCCTAAAAAGGGTCGATGCTCTAAGTTGCGAGACCGCCGAGTTATGCATAGGAAAATAAAATAGAAGCGAAAAGCTAGGAATTTTCACCGCACGCTGCGAAATCGGAGCATCTAGTAAATCCGATGTGGGCCGTAGCGGCGTTGACTCCCCAATGACATGTCAACCTTGAATAATTGGAACTTCTGGGGCTTGAGTTGTTACTACCACGTAAGACCCCGGCAGACTCCTCGCCAGCAGGTTATTAGATTCGATGTAAGCGTAGCCTCCCACTTCCTTAGATTCGCTTAGATTGCAAAACTCTAGGAGAAAGCTGTGGCCGTCGTGCCGCATTTGTACCGTACTAGTGAGGGTTGCTGTAGGAATACGACTGCTCAAAGTTTGGAGCTACAGCGAGACAGTTCCATCCCAACCTCGATCTAGATTGAAACTTATGTATTACATACGCATGAGCCTGTTCCGTAGTTAACTACCAGGAACAACTAAATGAAAGTTGATTGCCAAGGGCGGCTGTGTTTGAAGGTGAGATGCTTCATCAGGGTACTATTCGTATTGAACAAACATCACTGGTTAAATGTTTCCCTGATCGCCTTCGGATATGGCACTGTCTCTTCTCGGTATGCTGACCAAGTTACCCGGGGGCGGTTCTGGGTGGCGGTTGTACAGCAGTTCTGGTCAAATCAACTGAAGCTGCGAATCAAGGGTGCTTTTTGCGGCTCATTCTCTTGGGAGACGAGACCGGACCTCGGTCGAGCATGGTCGATGACTCGGGGCATTTCCGGCGCAACAGACATCAGCAAATTGCCGCGGAAGAATTTCAGAGCCGCTAATGGTTAGCCCTACGGTGTCAGTCCGTCTTGGCAGCCTTCATACCTGGCTAGTCGCATCTAGTAGGAGTCTGTAGTCAGCGGCAGGTCGTTCGTAAGCTTTCTCCTGACTCCATATGCCATGCCAGCTTCGCCGACATCGAATGCGGCGGTCACCGTCTGTTCTTCCTACAGACCGGAAGATACAAACAACCAATGGCGAGATTTCAGTGGACAAAATTTTGGGTTGCGACAAGTCCTGTAGTGCGACTTACTACTTCCCCGACGTCAAAAGTGGTGGGAACCACAAGGGGTATGTGTGGCGTCCTGCTATGCCGTCGAGAAATTTTGGGGAGTATTTGAGCTCCCCATACCATTCGTGCTCTCGGCGCTGTCCGATGCAGGTGGTGAGAGACGCATCTGGGGCGAGTTGGGCTTCGTCTGAAGGATGGCTCAGCGGTCTGACTCCCATTCTCCCGCTTTGCCGCGGAG
>Ga0247774_1000542_pt1 | contig 18750 bp, 19 predicted proteins | sample UWRJL001104B6_FD_179933 | JGI IMG/M metagenome (GOLD analysis project Ga0247774, IMG submission 179933) | Plant litter microbial communities from Arlington Agricultural Research Station in Wisconsin, United States - UWRJ-L001-104B-6 | ecosystem: Environmental > Terrestrial > Plant litter >... | reverse complement strand
CTTGGTGCGCTCGGGGTTGAGCGTGTCGATCATCTGCTCCATGCGGAGCATGTTCAGCGTGGTCACGCCCATGATCTGGGTCTCGCCGCGCTCGAACAGCGCCGAGCCGTGCACCCGCGGAACCACGCCGACCTCGGCGGTCAGCTGGCGGATGTCCTTGACCCCACGGCCGTCGATGCGGACCTGCTCGGAGATGACCCGCTCGCGGACGAGCTTCTTGGTCAGCGCGCGGAACGAAGCGCTGATCTCCTTCTCGCGGTCCTCGAAGTCGGGCCCGACCTTCTCGACGGCGAGCGCCTTGACCCGGTCGAGCTCGCTCTCGCGCTCCTGCTTGGCCGCGATCGTCAGCGCGTGGGCCAGCTCGGAGCGTACGGAGGCCTCCACGGCCGCGTACACGTCGTCCTGGTAGTCCAGGAAGATCGGGTAGTCGGCCGTCTCCTTGGACGACTGGGCCGCCAGCTGGCTCTGCGCCTGGCAGAGCACCTTGATGAACGGCTTCGCCGCCTCCAGGCCCGCCGCGACCGAGTCCTCGGTCGGCGCCGGAGCGCCCTCGGCGACCAGGGTGAGCGTGCGGGGCGTCGACTCGGCCTCGACCATCATGATCGCGACGTCGCCGTCCTCCAGCACCCGGCCGGCCACGACCATGTCGAAGGTCGCGCGCTCGAGCTCGGTGTGCGTCGGGAAACCGACCCACTGACCCTCGATCAGGGCGACGCGGACGCCGCCGATCGGGCCGGAGAAGGGCAGGCCGGCGATCTGCGTGGACATCGACGCGGCATTGATCGCGACGACGTCGTACAGGTGGTCGGGGTTGAGCGCCAGGATCGTCTCGACGACCTGGATCTCGTTGCGCAGGCCCTTCTTGAACGAAGGACGCAGCGGCCGGTCGATCAGCCGGCACGTGAGGATCGCGTCCTCGCTCGGCCGGCCCTCACGACGGAAGAACGAGCCGGGGATGCGCCCCGCGGCGTACATGCGCTCCTCGACGTCGACCGTCAACGGGAAGAAGTCGAGGTTGTCCTTGGGCTTCTTGGACGCTGTCGTCGCCGACAGGACCATGGTGTCGTCGTCCAGGTAGACGACGGCGGACCCGGCGGCCTGACGGGCGAGCCGCCCGGTCTCGAACCGGATCGTTCGTTGACCGAAGGCGCCATTGTCAATGACGGCTTCGGCGATCTTCACACCTTCCACGATGTGGACCCTCCTTGGATTAGGTGGCGCCCGCATCCGGTTCCCGGGGGTGCTTCGCTCTGTGGAGAGGTGCCGGTCTTCGATCGAAGCCGTCGGATCCGCCCGGTTCCGATGGCCACTACCGAGGACCGGCCCCCGACGCACCCAGGGGCGGCGGTCACGGGCTCTTTCTGAAGTTGTGCGACCTGTGGTCGAACAAGCACTGTCGTACGAGAACTGCGGTCAAACAAGAGAGGGAGCGGCGAAGGCCGCTCCCTCTACGCCGCTATCGGCGAAGGCCGAGACGCTCGATGAGCTGACGGTATCGAGTGATGTCCTTCTTCTGCAGATACTGCAGGAGGCGACGCCGCCGGCCGACCATCAGCAACAGACCACGACGACTGTGGTGGTCGTGCTTGTGGGTCTTGAGGTGCTCGGTGAGCTCGTTGATGCGCTTGGTGAGTACGGCCACCTGAACCTCGGGCGACCCTGTGTCGCCTTCGTTCGTGGCGTACTCGTCCATGATCTTCTTCTTGGCGGCGGTGTCGAGCGACACGGCTCTCCTTCTCTTATCGGGTACGCGGTATCAAGTCGATGCACCCGGAAACCATGCGTACCCACAGTCATCCGGGTGGAAGGGTGACGGCTCGACGAGCCCTCACGTCCCGCACGGGCAGCCGACTACTGCCGGTCACTTCCCAGCGGCAAATCACGGTACCACGTCAAACCTGGAACCCCGTTAACGAATGAACACCCTGCCATGGCGGAGTGTTCCCCCGTGTCTCACTCCCGGGTCAGCTCACGGGCCCGGTCGACGTCCTCGCCCATCCGCTCCACCAGGGCCTCGACCGAGTCGAACTTGAGGGTGTCACGGAGCCGGGCGGTGAAGTCCACGCTCACGTGCTCGCCGTACAGGTCGAGATCGTCGCGGTCGAGCGCGTACGCCTCGACGGTCCGCTCGCCGCCCTCGAACGTCGGGTTGGTCCCGATGGAGATCGCCGCCGGCCAGCGCGCGTCCGGGTGGCCCGCCGAGTGGTCGTCGTGCTGCCGCCCGTAGCCCGCGCAGTTGAGGTATCCGGCGTACACGCCGTCGCGCGGGATCGCGGTGTGCGGGAGGCTCTCGAGGTTCGCCGTCGGGAAGCCGAGGTCGCGCCCGCGCTGCGCGCCGCGGACGACCACGCCCTCGACCCGGTGGGGACGGCCCAGCAGCCGCGCGGCCCCCTCGACGTCACCGCCGTCCAGGCACTCGCGGATCAGCGTGGAGGAGATCGGCCGGCCGTCGGCCACGAGCGGGACCCCCTCCGCCTCGAAGTCGTACTTGCCGCCCAGCTCCTGCAGCAGCGCGACGTCGCCCTTGGCACGGTGGCCGAACCGGAAGTCCTCCCCCACCACCACGCGCGCCGCGTGCAGGCGGTCGACCAGGACCGACTGGACGAACTCGTCGGGTCCCATCTGGGACAGCTCGAGCGTGAAGGGCAGCATCATCACCGCGTCGGCGCCGAGCCCCGCGAGGAGTTCGGCCCGCCGTTTCGGCGTGCTCAGCAGCGGCGGATGCGTGCCGGGCCGCACGACCTCGTCCGGATGCGGGTCGAAGGTGATCACCACGGTGGGCAGGCCCAGCTCACGGGCCAGCTCCGCCGTCCGGTCGACGAGCCGCTGATGCCCGCGGTGCACGCCGTCGAAAACGCCGATGGTGACGACCGACCTGCCCCATCCGGCGGGCACGTCACCGAGGCCATGCCAACGTCGCACTGTCCACCCCTCTCGCGGTGCTCCCAGGGCCTGTCTCGAAGTCCCGCTGCCTACTGCGAACAGGGCCTAGCGTGCCATGCGCCGAGCGCCCGGGGTGACATCGGGCCGGTTTCGGCGAATCCGCCGGAGTGGCGGGGCCCGGTCAGGGGCCGGGCCCGAGGGTCTCCACCGCGCCGTACGGCCGCAGGCCGACCCGCATCTCACCGCAGGCACACCGGCTGTAGGTCACGACCCCCTCGGAGGTGACGTGCCGGGAGACGACCTCGTACGGCTCGTCCAGGGGCCAGGCACAGACCGGGCACACGGCCGGCCGTTCAGCCGAACGATCGATCACCGGGATCCCGCCAATGCGTTCGCGTTGACTGTAATGATTTAGTTGATAATAACGCTTACAAGGTCATTTGTCGGGCAGGATAGGGCAATGCGGGTCACGGGCTACAAAAGTCATGGCGTCGGCGCCGCTGCCGCGCTCGTCAACGCCGTGACGAGCGCCGAAGGCGACGACAGCGACGAGGCGCTCCGCGCGGTCCTGGCCGACCACGGGTTCTTCGTCGAGGGCTTCACGCCGGCCACGGCCGCCGAACTGCGCCCCTGGGCCCGTACGCTGCGGGCGTTCTTCGAGGCCGGCGCACTGGACACCGCGGTCGACCTGCTGAACGGGCTGCTCACGGACGTGCCGATGCACCCGCACCTGGCCGACCACGACGAGCTGGGCCTCCACCTGCACTACGCGCCACCGCAGGTCGACCTCGCGCACCGGTTCCGCGCGACCACGCTGATGAACCTGTCCGAGCTGCTCTGCGACCACGGCGTCGACCGGATCGGCGTCTGCGCGGCGCCCGGGTGCGACCGCGTCTACGCCGACGACTCGCGCGGCGGGCGGCGGAGGTTCTGCTCCGACGCGTGCGCGAACCGCACCAACGTCGCGGCCTTCCGCGCCCGCCGCCGTACGCGGTAGTGCGCCGGCCGCGGTCAGGGGACGAAGACCGCCAGGGGCTTGGCGACCGGGCCGTGCTCCTCCATCAGGGCCAGCAGCGTGCCGTCCGGCCCGAACACCCCGACCGGGCCCGGGCCCAGGCCCATCGCGCCCAGGCGCCCGCCGTGGGCGATCTTGCGGGCGTCGTCCTCGGAGACGTCGAGACGCGGGAAGGCCGCGGCCACCGCCTCGGCCAGCGGGAGCACGGTGAGCTCCTCGGTGAGCTGCTCGATCGTCCGGGCCTGCGGGAGGTCGTACGGGCCCACGCGCGTGCGGCGCAGGTAGCCGAGGTGGCCGCCCACGCCCAGCGCGGCGCCGAGGTCGCGGGCCAGCGCCCGGATGTAGGTGCCGCTGGAGCAGGTGACCGAGGCGGTGACGTCCAGGAGGTCCCCGGAGTAACGCAGTTCGCCGATGTCGAAGTCATAGACGGTCACGGGCCGGGGCTTGAGCGCGACCTCCTCGCCGTCGCGTACCCGCTTGTACGCCCGGCGGCCGTCCACCTTGATCGCACTGACCTGGGGCGGGATCTGCTCGATCGGCCCGGTCAGGTCGGCGACCGCGGCGCGCAGATCCTCCTCCGTCACTCCGGCGGCCGGGGAGGTCGCGGTGACCTCGCCCTCGGCGTCGTCGGTGTTGGTGGACCGGCCGAGCCGGATGACCGCGTCGTAGGACTTCTCGGTCAGCGCCAGGTGGCCGAGCAGGCGCGTGGCCTTGTCCACTCCGATGACGAGTACGCCGGTGGCCATCGGGTCGAGCGTGCCGGCGTGCCCGACCCTGCGTGTGCCCGCCAGCCGGCGCAGCTTGCCCACGACGTCGTGGGACGTCCAGCCGGCCGGCTTGTCGACGATGACAAGTCCGTTCATGAGCGGGAGGCGACCTCGATCTGGGTGAGGAGCTCGCGTAGTCGTTCGACCGCGTGCTCGACCTCGCCGTGGAGGGTGAAGCCGGCCGCGGTCGGATGCCCGCCGCCGCCGAGCGCGACGCACGCCATCCCGACGTCGACGCGGCCCTTGGACCGGGTGGAGACCTGCCAGGCCCCCTCGTCGTCCTCCTTGAAGACGATGGCGACCTCGGCCTCGTCGGTGCGCCGTACGACGTCGATCACACTCTCCAGCAGGTCGTAGGGCAGCTCGTGGCCCGCGCGGTCGGCGCGGGTCACCGTGGTCCACACCATGCCCAGGCCGCCGGCGACCTCCGGCTCCAGCCGCGCGCGGCCGAGCGCCGCCGACAGCACCGGGAGATAGCCGAACGGGGCGCGGTCCCAGACCTCACGGGCGACGGCCTCGGGCCGGATGCCGGTGGCGAGCAGCCGCCCGGCGAGGGCGTGCACCTCGGGGGTGGTCGCGGCGTACTTGAACGAGCCGGTGTCGGTGACCAGCCCGACGTACAGGTCCAGGGCGATGTCATGGGTGAGCGGGACGCCGACTCTGGAGACGAACTCCTCGGCGACCGCCGCGGTGGCCGCGGCGGCCGGATCGACGAGGTGCGTCGTGCCGAACCGCGTGTTGGACGAGTGGTGATCGAGGACGATCACCTCCCGCGCCTTGCGGGCGTTGGCCGCGAGGGTGCCGAGGCGGTCGCGGCTGGCCGCATCGAAGGTGACCATGACGTCGGGCTCGGACGGGTAGTCGTCCGGATGGGTGAGCAGGTCCAGGCCCGGCAGGAAGCGCAGGATCCGCGGCACGACGAACGCGTCGCCGAACGAGGCCGTGAAGGGCTTGCCGAGCGTCCGGAGCGCCTGGGCGAAGGCCAGCATCGATCCGAGGGCGTCGCCGTCCGGGCAGACGTGACAGGCCAGGCACACCGTTTCGGCCTCCTCGATCGAGGCGACCGCCCGCTCCCATTCGTCGGCGGTGATGGCTGCGACGCTACCCGGCGCGGAGTTCACGACCCGGAGTATCCCGCGTTGTCGGCATCGTCGCCGTCTGTTTCATCAACATCCTCCTCAGAACGCGCCTCCCGGTAAGGGTTCGGCTCCCCGGCGGGAAGGGCACCCTCGGCGACCTTGGCCACCTGCTCGTCGGCGGCGCGCGCCTTGGCGAGCAGGTCGTTGATCTGCCGCGCGTTGTCGGGCAGGGCGTCCGGCACGAACGTCAGGCTCGGCGTGTGGCGTACGCCGGTGCGTTTGCCCACCTCCGAGCGGATCACGCCCTTGGCGCTGTCGAGCGCCGCCGCGCTGTCCGCGCGCTCGGCGTCACTGCCGTAGACCGTGTAGAAGACCGTCGCGTCCCGCAGGTCGTTGGTGAGCCGGGCGTCCGTCACGGTGACGAAGCCGAGCCGCGGGTCCTTGATCCGCCGCTCCAGCATCTCCGCGACGATCTGCTGGATACGGTCTGCGAGTTTGCGAGCCCTCGCGGGATCAGTCACCGGTCCTCCTTCATCGGCGCGACCAGGCCGGCCACGCTTCCTTCAGTGATATCCGTCGGCTCTCGCGGAGCTAGGACTCCTCGGTGAAGAGTCGTTGCCGCGCGGAGAGCAGTTCGATCTCCGGCCGCCCGGCGATCAGTCGTTCACACGCCTCCAGTACCTCGACGCAGTTGCCCGCGTCGGACGACACGACCGCGACGCCGATCTCGGCCCGCCGATGCAGGTCGAGGTCGCCGGTCTCGGCCGCCGCCGCCGCTGGGAACCGCCGCCGTACTTCGGCGACGATCGGGCGGATCACGGCGCGCTTCTGCTTCAGCGAGCGTACGTCGCCGAGCAAAAGGTCCAAGGTCAGCGCTCCCACATACACAACCGTCAGCCCCCGCGATCGGATTCCAGGCCGCGACGGACGAGGTGGCGTGCGACAGAGCCGCACGCCACCTTTCAGCCGTCACCTCGATCGGTGGAAGACCGCGCTCAGGCGCGCGGCTTCTCCCGCATCTCGAAGGTCTCGATGATGTCACCGATCTTGATGTCGCCGTAGCCGACGCCGATGCCGCACTCGAAGCCCTCGCGGACCTCGGTCGCGTCGTCCTTGAACCGGCGGAGCGAGGACACCGTGAGGTTGTCGGAGATGACCACGCCGTCCCGTACCAGCCGCGCCTTGCTGTTGCGGTTGATCGTGCCGGACTGGACCATCGAACCGGCGACGTTGCCGATGCGCGGCACCTTGAAGACCTCGCGGATCTCCGCCGTGCCGAGCTGCACCTCTTCGAACTCGGGCTTGAGCATGCCCTTGAGTGCGGCTTCGACCTCTTCGATCGCCTGGTAGATGACCGAGTAGTAGCGGATGTCGACGCCTTCGCGGTCGGCCAGTTCCTGCGCCTTGCGCTCCGGTCGCACGTTGAAGCCGATGATGACGGTGCCCTCGGACGTGAGCGCGAGGTTCACGTCGTCCTGGGTGATGGCGCCGACACCTCGGCGGATCACCCGGAGACCGACCTCTTCGCCGACGTCGATCTTGAGCAGCGCGTCTTCCAGGGCCTCCACGGAACCGGACACGTCGCCCTTGACGACGAGCAGCAGCTCCTGGAGCTCGCCCTTCTCGAGGTCCTTGAACAGCTCCTCGAGGGTGCGGCGCCCACGGCTGCGAAGCAGCTCGGCGTTGCGCTTACGCGCCTGACGGCGGTCGGCGATCTGCCGTGCCATCCGGTCGTCGTCGACGACGATGAAGTTGTCACCGGCGCCCGGCGTGGCCGACAGGCCGAGTACCTGGACCGGGCGGGAGGGCGGTGCCTCCTCGACGGGTTCGAAGTTCTCGTCCAGCATCGCCCGGACGCGGCCGAAGGCCTCGCCACAGACGATGGAGTCGCCGACCTTGAGCGTGCCGCGCTGTACGAGCACGGTCGCCACGGAACCGCGGCCCTTGTCCAGGTGCGCCTCGATCGCGACGCCCTGGGCGTCCTGGTCGGGGTTGGCCCGCAGGTCCAGCTCGGCGTCGGCGGTCAGGACCACCGCTTCGAGCAGGTCGTCGATGCCCATCCGCTGCTTCGCCGAGATGTCGACGAACTGCGTCTGGCCACCGAACTCCTCGGCGACGAGGCCGTACTCGGTGAGCTGGGAGCGCACCCGCTGGGGGTCCGCGCCTTCCTTGTCCACCTTGTTGACGGCCACGACGATCGGCACTCCGGCCGCGTTGGCGTGGTCGATCGCCTCAGTGGTCTGCGGCTTGACCCCGTCGTCGGCGGCGACCACCAGCACGACCAGGTCGGTCGTCTCGGCGCCACGGGCACGCATGGCGGTGAACGCCTCGTGACCCGGGGTGTCGATGAAGGTGATCTTGCGTTCCTGGCCGTCGACCTCGGTCGCGACCTGGTAGGCGCCGATGTGCTGGGTGATGCCGCCGGCCTCGCCGGCCACCACGTTGGCGTTGCGGATCGCGTCGAGCAGCTTGGTCTTTCCGTGGTCGACGTGGCCCATGACGGTGACGACCGGCGGACGCGAGACCAGGTGGTCCTCGCCCCCCTCGTCCTCGCCGAACTCGATGTCGAACGACTCGAGCAGCTCGCGGTCCTCGTCCTCGGGGCTGACGACCTGGACGGTGTAGTCCAGCTCGGCACCGAGCAGCTGCAGGGTCTCCTCGTTGACCGACTGAGTCGCGGTCACCATCTCACCGAGGTGCAGCATCACCTCGACGAGCGACGCCGGGTTGGCGCCGATCTTCTCGGCGAAGTCGGTGAGGGAGGCACCCTGCGGCAGGCGAATCGCCTGGCCGTTGCCACGGGGAACGCGCACGCCGCCGATCGACGGCGCCTGCATGTTGTCGAACTCTTGACGCCGCTGCTTCTTGGACTTGCGGCCACGCGTGGGACGCCCGCCGGGACGGCCGAACGCGCCCTGTGTGCCACCACGGCCACGGCCTCCGCCACCCGAACGCGGGCCGCCGAAGCCACCACCGGGACGGCCACCGCCGCCGGCGCCGGCCGGACGGCCGCCGAAGCCACCGCCGCCACCACCGGGACGACCGCCGCCACCGGGACGACCTCCGCCGCCACCGCCACCGCCGGGACGGCCTCCGCCGCCACCGCCGCCGGGACGACCGCGGCCACCGCCGCCGCCACCACCGGGGCCACCGGAGTCGCGCTGCGGACGCGAGGGCATGTTCATCGGGCTGGGACGCGGGCCTCCGGGCCGCGGCGGCATGCCGCCGGGGTTCGGACGAGGCCCACCGGCGCCGGGAGCGCCGGGACGGCCCGAGGACGGACGCGGCGGAGCACCGGCTCCGCGGTCGCCGCGAGGCGAGCTGGGCCGGTCGCCGCGCGGGCCCGCCGGACGGTCACCACGCTGCCCGGGACCGCTGGGACCACCCGGGCCACCAGGACCGCCGGGGCCGGCCGGACCGGCGGGACGCGGACCCGGCTTGGCCGAGCCCATGCCGGTGTTGGTCGAGGAGAACGGGTTGTTCCCCGGACGCGGACGGCCGCCGGGACGCTGGCCGGGCGCCCCTGGGCGCGGAGCGCCACCGGGACCACCGGAACGCGGACCCGGCTTGGGGCCCTGCTGACCTTGCTGGCCCGGCCCGGGACGGGACGCCGGTCCTGGACGGGGACCCGGCTTGGGTCCCGCGTCGGCCGGACCGGACTGGCCGGACGGACCGGACGGGCCCGGCGCCGGCCTCGGCGCGGCCGGACGCGGCGCCTGCTGGCGCGGCGCCGGCTGCGGGGCCGGCTTGGGTGCCTCGGGCACCGGCGGAATGTCGGGACGCGGCGGCGCCGGGGGCGCCTCCGCCTTGATCTCCGGCTGAGCCTCGGGCCGGATCTCCGGCTTCGGCTCCGCCTTGAATTCGGGCTTGGGTGCGGCCGGCTTCGGCGCCGGCTTCCTCGGACCCGGCTTGGGCGCCGCGCCCGAGGCCTTCTTCCCGTCGGCCGACTTGGCCGCGGGGCCTCCGAATGCTTCCTTAAGTCTGCGAACGACCGGCGCCTCTATCGTTGAGGACGCCGACCGGACGAACTCGCCCATTTCGTTGAGCTTGGCCATGACGGCCTTGCTCTCGACTCCGAACTCCTTGGCGAGCTCGTATACCCGGACCTTTGCCACTGCACTCCCTACTCGGTCCGGGGACGTCCACGGACCGTCGCTACCTTGCGGTAATCATCGCTGCGTGCTCATCGAGCGCTCATAGCAATCTCGACCTGCTTCCGACTAGACGTCGCTTACGATCCGTCCTGCTGTGACTCGAGCCATTGGCGGAGCATGCGAACCTCGAGCGGCCCCGCCTGGCGAAATGCCCGCGAGAACGCCCGACGACGCTCAGCCAGCTCAAGACATGCCAGATCAGGGTGCAGGGAGGCGCCCCGTCCCGGCAGCCGCCCACGCGGATCAGGGACCACAGAGTCCTCGATCACGACCAGGCGCAGCAGGTCGGACTTGGCCGCCACCGTCCGACAGCCCACGCATGTACGCCGTGGGACCGCGCGACCACAAGCCATGAGTCTACCGCGTCGGCGCGTCCGCGGGACCTGCCGCATGCTCGCCTTCGGCTGAAGATCCGTTTTCGGTGTCCGGACGGATGTCGATCCGCCACCCCGTCAGCCGTGCCGCGAGACGGGCGTTCTGCCCCTCTTTGCCGATGGCCAGGGACAGCTGGTAGTCGGGGACGATCACCCGGGCGACCCGCGCCTCCGCGTCGATGACCTCGACGTGGTGAACCCGCGCGGGAGACAGGGCATTCCCCACGAAATCAGCGGGGACGTCGGACCAGTCGACGATGTCGATCTTTTCGCCGTGGAGCTCGTGCATGACGTTGCGGACCCGGCCGCCCATCGGCCCGATGCAGGCGCCCTTGGCGTTCACCCCGGGCTTGCGGGAGCGTACGGCGATCTTGGTGCGGTGACCGGCCTCGCGGGCGATGGCGGAGATCTCGACGGTGCCGTCGGCGATCTCGGGAACCTCCAGCGCGAACAGCTTCTTGACCAGGTTGGGATGGGTACGGGACAGCTTGACCAGCGGTCCGCGGTGCCCCTTCTTGACCTGGACGACGTAGGAGCGGATGCGCTCGCCGTGCTCGTAGTTCTCGCCCGGGACCTGCTCCTCGGGCGGGATCACACCCTCGATCTTGCCGAGGTCGACGAGGACGTTGCGGGGGTCCTTGCCCTGCTGGATGACGCCCGCGACGATGTCGCCCTCGCGCCCGGCGTACTCCCCGAAGGTGAGCTCGTCCTCGGCGTTGCGCAGATGCTGCAGGATCACCTGTTTCGCGGTGGTCGCCGCGATACGGCTGAAATTGGTGGGCGTGTCGTCGTACTCGCGCGGCTCGGCGGCGGGCGCGACCTCGCCCTCGCCGGCCTCACCGGTCTCGGCCTCGGTGGCAGGGGGCTCGGTGGCCCAGACCGTGACGTGGCCGGACTTGCGGTCGAGCTCGACGCGGGCCTTGACCGCGGCCCCCTCCGTCCGGTGGTAGGCGATCAGCAGTGCTTCCTCGATCGCCTTGACCACCAACTCAAGAGAAATGTCCTTTTCGCTCTCAAGAGAGCGCAGAGCCGTCATATCGATATCCACGAGGCTTCCCCCTAGTCCTCGTCGCCGACGGGGTCATCGTCACCCCGGCGGTTGAACTCCACCTGGACCAGCCCGCGGGTGAGCTCGTCATGCCCGAGCCGTCGCTCCTGGCCGTCGGTGTCGAGCACGACGGCCTCTTCGTCGGCCGCCTTGACGCGGCCGGTGATCTCTTCGCCACCGGAGAGCGTCGCACGTACGAGGCGGCCGCTCGCGCGCCGCCAGTGCCGTGGCTGAGTGAGGGGACGATCGACGCCCGGCGAGGTCACCTCGAGAACGTAGGGACCCGAGCCCATCGCGTCGCTGTCGTCGAGCGCGGCGGAGACCGCCTGGCTGACGACCGCGATGTCGTCCAGGCTCACGCCGTCGTCACCGTCGACGATCACGCGCACCTGCCGTCGCCTGCCCGCGGGCGTCACCAGCACGTCCTCGAGATCGAACCCGGTCTCGGCGATCACCGGCTCGAGCAGCCGCACCAGAGCGGCTCGCGTCTGGTGGCCCGGCCCCCGGCCCCGCTGAGCACGGCCGGAATCGGCGTTGACGCTCATGGGACCTCCTTCGCGGCTTAGCGGCCGATGAGCGGGTGGCCGCCTGATGCGGCCACTCCGCCCATAAGACTATCCACAGCTGCGGGCCCCGGGTGCCGCATCGGCAGCCGACCGGCGTGCCCTTGTGGAATGCTTGCGCACCTGAGTGGAAGACGATGGACGGAGGCACGCTTGGACGCGTCGCGGTCCGTGACTCCAACGCGGCGCACGGTGCTCGGCGGCTCCGCCGCGGTGCTGGCGACGGCCACGGGGTGCACGAGTGTCGGGCAGGCGGACGCTCCCGCCGCCGGGCCCGAGGTGACCCTGCTCGACAAGGTCATCCAGAACGAGGCCGGGCTCATCGCCCTGTACGACGCGGTCCTCGCCGCGCATCCGGGACTGACCGGCCGGCTGAAGCCGCTGCGGGACCACCATGTCCAGCACCTCGCGGTGCTCAAACGCCACTACGTGCCCGGCAGCACCACCGGCACCGCGACTCCGGCGCCGCGGCCGGCCGTCACCGCTCCGCAGGGAGAGGTCAGGGCCGTCACCGCCCTCCGGAGTGCCGAGCGCAAGGCGGCCACCGCACGCGCCGACGAGGTGCGCCGCGCGACGCCGGGGTTCTCGCAGCTGCTGGCCGCCATCGGCGCGTGCGAGGCGGGACACGCTCAGGAGCTCGCATGACGACGACGCCGGAGACGATCGCCGCGCTCCAGGGCGCACTCGCCGCCGAACACGTCGCGGTCTTCGGGTACGGCGTCCTCGGCGCCCATCTCTTCGGCGCGCAGCGGCAGAGCGCCGACCAGATGTGGAACTCCCACCGCGCCCGCCGCGACCGCCTGCGCTCCTATCTGGAGGCGGGCGGCGCGACCCCGGTCGCCGCGGCGTCGGCCTACCGCCTGCCCGCGCCGGTCTCCTCGCCCCGTACGGCCGCTCAGCTCGCCGCCCGGCTGGAGGACGGCGTGACGGCCGGTTACGCCGGGCTGGCCGGAGTCACCGACCCGGCTCTGCGGCGCTACGCCGCCCAGGCGATGCAGGAGGCGACCGTACGCGCGGTGCGCTGGCGCGGCTCGCCGCCGGCGGCCTTCCCCGGCCTGACCAGCGCGGCGCTCTACCCGAAGGCGGAGGAGTAGGCACGGTCCCGCGCTAGGTAACCTGCCTGTCGAGGTCACGACAAGATCACGACAAGGGGGTCATCGGCGCGGTTATGGGCGTAGGTCGGGAGCAGGTGCGGCAACGCTGGCGGACCCTGGTGGGCGACGCGATGCTGGAGCCGCCGGAGGAGGAACCCGGCGACCTCGTCTCCGGCCCGGCCCTGGACCTCGTCCTGCGCGTCGGGGAGCTGTTGCTGGCGAGCGGCGAGGCCACCGAGCGGGTCAACGAGGCGATGCTCAGCCTGGCGGTCGCGTACGAACTCCCGCGCTGCCAGGTCGCGGTGACCTTCACCGTGATCTCCGTCTCGGTCCATCCCGGCAGGGGCGCCCTGCCGGTCACCGGGACGCGGGCGATCCGGCGGCGCAACCCCGCGTACTGGCGGCTGGTCGCGCTGCACGGCCTGGTCCGGGAGGCCTCGATCGGCCTGCTGGACCTGGAGGAGGCGCACGACCGGCTCAGGAAGATCAAGCGGAGCCATCCGCCGTACGGGTCCCCGTACCCGCCCTGGCTCGGCGTGATCGCGCTCGGGCTGATCGCCGCCTCGGCGGGCGTGATGATGGGCGGCGGCGCCCTCGTGGCCGGGACCGCGTTCGTCGCGACCGTGCTGGCCGACCGGGCGGCCGCGCTGCTGGGCCGCCGGGGCATCGCGGAGTTCTTCCAGCTCGCGGTGGCCGCGAGCATCGGCGCGCTGAGCGCGGTGGTGGTGATCGCGGCGGGCGCGCCGGCCAACGCGGCGACGATCGTCACCGGCGGCATCGTCGCGCTGCTGCCGGGGCGGCCGCTGGTCGCGAGCATCCAGGACGGCATCACCGGGGACCTGGTCAGCGCGGGCGCCCGGCTGCTCGAGGTCTTCTTCATCGTGGCGGCGATCATGTCCGGGCTCGGCCTGACCGTGTACGCGGCGGTGCACCTGGGGCTGACGATCGACGTGAAGGACCTGCCGGCGGTGCCGGAGACGCTGCGGCCGGTGGCGGTGCTCGCGGCGGCGGCCGTGTCGACGACCTTCGCGGTGGCCCTGGCCGTCCCCCGGCGGGTCCTGCCCGCGGCGGCGCTGGGCGGGGCGCTGATCTGGGTGGTGTACGTGCTCGGCCGCGGCCTGGGCGCCGCGCCGCTGTTCGCCTCGGCGGTCGGCGCGGTGATCGTCGGGCTGCTCGGCAACTTTCTCGCGCGACGCCGGCACCAGCCCGCGCTGCCGTACATCGTGCCGGCCATCGCGCCGCTGCTGCCGGGCACCGCGCTCTACCGCGGCATGATCCAGCTGAACGGCGGCGCGCCCTCCCAGGGCGTGCTGACCCTGATCGGCGGGATCTCGGTGGCGCTCGCCCTCGGGGCGGGCGTCAACCTGGGCGGTGAGTTCGTCCGCGCCTTCCAGCGCGTGGGCGTCGGCGGATCCGGTCGCGGCGCGCGTCCGGCCGCCCGCCGAACGCGAGGTTATTGAGCCTTTTGTCACCCTATGGGCGTGTTTACGGGAATGTGTGATGTCGGCGCCGTGTTGCCTCGCGAGAACCATTGACGCAGGTGAGGTGGCTGATACGTGACCGAGGTGACGACGGCGGAGGCCGCGGACGAGGCCGCCGCGGGCGCCGTCCTTGGGGCACGGGACGCGGTCACGATCTGGGAGCGCGGCGTCTCCGGCCGGGTCCGGTGGGCGGGACGCGCCGTCATGCTCGGCGCGCTCGCCGCGTGCGTCGTGGTCTTCCGCGACGACCTGCCCGACCTGGGGGCGGTCTGGCGGGTCGTCATCCACGCCGGACCGGGCTGGCTCGCCTGCGCGGTGGCCGCCCAGCTGGCCTCCATGGCGATGTTCGCCCGCGTGCAGCGGCGGCTGCTTCGCGCCGGCGGCGTACGGATGTCGCTCCCGCGCGCGATCCGGATGACCTACGCGGGGAACGCTCTGTCCACGACGCTCCCGGCCGGTCCGGCGATCAGCGTCGCCTTCAACTTCCGGCAGTACCGCCGCGCGGGCGCACCGGCCCGGCTCGCCACCACGGTGGTGCTGCTCGGCGGGGCGATCATGACGAGCGCGTACGCCGTGGTGGCCCTGGCCGCGCTGGTGGCCGAGCCGCGGTCGCGGACCTTCGCGGTCGCCGCCCTGACCGTCCTGGCGGCCTTCGGCGGCGTACTCATCGCGGCCTCCCGGCGGCGCGGGTCGGAGCTGACGGCCCTGGTCCGGAGGATCCTGCGCCCGGTCCTGGGGCACCGGCTCGCCGCGCCGTTCGCCGGACCGCTCTGCGAGGGCCGCGCCGACCTGCGCCTGCGGCCGGCCGACTGGGCCATGCTCACCGGCGCCTCGCTGCTGAACTGGCTGTTCGACATCCTGTCCCTGGCCGCGGCCGGACGCGCGGTCGGCCTGCACGCGGCGCTGTACGCGATCACGCTGGCCTATTTCGCCGCCCAGGCGGCGGGCAGCCTGGTCCCGCTGCTGCCCGGCGGGCTCGGCGCGATCGAGGGAAGCCTGGCGGCGTCGCTGGTGGCCTTCGGCGCGCTGGCCGCCCCGGCGGGGGCCGCGGTGGCGCTGTACCGGCTGGTGTCGTTCTGGGGCGTCGTCGGGGCCGGCTGGCTGGCCTGGCTCGCGGTCAAGGCCGGCGAGCAGGACCGGCCCGTGGAAGCCCTGCCCTAGATCGCCCGGTCGGCGACGAGCGCGGGAGTGCTGACGGCGGGTTCCTGTGGCTCCTCGTGGTGCGGCATGAACGCCACCACCAGGATCGCGGCGCCGAAGCCGGCCGACCTCAGCACCAGGCGTACCGGGTCCTCCGGGAGCGGTTCGCCGAACACGGCCGTGCCCGCCAGCACCGTGTAGACGCTGCCCACGACGCTGGAGACCGGGACGACGATGGAGGCGCGCCCGCGCTGGAGGGCGGTCTGGAACAGCAGCAGGCCCGCGCCGGACAGCAGGAGGTACAGGTAGGGGTACGGCGAGGTCAGCGTACGGCCGACGAAGTGGTGGGCGTCCTCGGCGAGGAAGCCCGAGACACCCTTGGTCTGGAGTCCGGCCGCGCCGTACAGCAGGCCGGACGCGGCGCCGTACAGCAGGCCCGGGGACGGCCTGCCGGAGCGGGCGCCCGAGCGCGCGGCCGTGACGAACGCGGCGAGGCCGAGGAAGACGGTGCCGCCGATGACGGACAGCATCACGCCCGTGCCGGCGTGCAGGCCGAGCCTCGTGGGTTCCATCGACAGGCAGACGAGCAGGAGGGACAGCGCGAGCACGCCCAGGCCGGCCCATTCGCGCTGGGTGGTCCGCTCGCCGAGGAAGACCGCGGAGAAGACGACCAGCAGCGCGAGACCGCCCAGCTGGATCGGCTGCGCGACGCTGAGCGGCACCAGGGACATCACGACGACCTGGCAGGCCATGCCCATGCCCATGACCGTGAATCCGGTCAGCCACGCCTTACTGGTAGCCAGGAGGCGCACCAGCCGGCCGACCCTCCGCATGCTGAGGGGCGGCAGATCGCGCAGCGCGCGCTTCTCGAGCACGAAACCGGCGTTGTAGAGCACCGTGGCGACCAGCCCGAGGACGATGCCGTAGAACAAGCAGCCTCCTCCGAGCCTGCGTTGGGGGAATCACGACCCAGGCTCGGGGTTGCCGGAGATCGCAGGTCAGCACGGGCGCGCGTGGGGACGCCGACGTGACCTTGAGCCATGAATTTACCCGATCGGCCCAAATCGGAGGTCCGGTCCGGTCGAAAAGACCTTCCGGCCGGCGCCAGGTACCCGACCTGGAAGAACTCACTCTCGCACACGAACGACGGGTCTCCCGTCAGGCGCCCCGCCGTCGCGGGGTCCTAGGTCTTTCGTCGGAAATGCCCCTTCGCATGGAATCTCGGGAGCCGCCCGGCGCTTTACTGGAGTGCGGCGTCCGCCCAGGGCGGCGTACGTGACGCGACGTCCGAAGAGAGGATCCGGCCATGACCGACGGCGCAGCCGCCGCGACGCCGTACGGTCCGATGAGGCGATCCGGCCAGGACACCGCCCAGCGGTCCGGATCACGCTTGACGATCACTCCCCCGACGGCCGTACGAGGCGCCCCCGACGGCCCCGGCGAGCAGCCCGCCGAGATCGAGGCCAAGCGGTTCCGTACCATCCTCGGGCACTTCGCCACGGGCGTCGTGGCGATCACCGCGATCGACGACCGGACCGGGCGGCCGGCCGGGCTGGTGGCCAACTCCTTCACGTCCGTCTCGCTCGACCCGGCACTCGTGTCGTTCTGCGTCGCGCACACCAGCACCACCTGGCCGCGGCTACGCCGGGCCGACCGGTTCTGCGTCAACATCCTCGCCGCGCCCCAGCTGGAGGTCTGCCGGCAGCTCGCGGCCACGGGCGGGGACAAGTTCGCCGGGCTGGAGTGGACCGAGGCGCCGGGCGGCGCGCCGGTGATCGACGGCGCGCTGGCGTGGCTGGAGTGTTCGGTCGAGGCCGAGCACACCGCCGGCGACCACGTGATCGTCGTGGCCCGGGTGCACCACCTGGACCGGCACCACGACGGCGACCCGCTCGTGTTCTACCGGGGCTCCTACGGCAGCTTCGCGGACTGAGAGAGGGGTACTGGAGGCGGTGGGCCTCCAGTACCGTCTCAGGAGCTGTACTCCCCCGTCACGGCGAGCACGCGGGTCACGCGGCCGGCCGCCTCGCCAAGGTCGTCGGCCGGCGCGATGCGCTCGGCCCACGACCACCAGAACCACCAGGTCCCCTCGGTGCTCTCCGCGAGGATGTTCTCCGCGAGAGCCGACGCTCGTGGGTTCACCACGTGCAGGCTCGGCGGTCCTCCCTGCGGAATCGTCAGCCGTACGGCGAAGCCCCGGTCGCGGAGCTCGTCGCCGAGGCCTTCGAGATATGCGATACGCGTCCGCGCTAACGCGGCCTTGTCATCAGACACGATCGGTCACCCCATCTGGATCGCGTGGCCCGATGGAACATCAGGATTCCGCCGCCCCGGCCGGGGCGCAATCCGCATCACCGGACGTCGCCGAAGTCGCACTCGTGCCGGGCGCGAATGCGCGTGGACTGCGGGGGTTTCGCCCTATGCTCGGGGCGAACCCACAGCGGCCCGCGTACGTCCTAACGGGCGTGGTGACCGAGCAAGGGGGCGCAGTGGACGCGACGATCGCGGGCCGGCCGGCGGAGCGAGCGGTACGCCGGCGCCTGCAGACTCCGATGTGCGCGTTCCTGATCGTCTTCGGCGTCGCGAAGCTCGCCGAGCTCCTCGACTGGTCCCGGCTGCACCGCGACGTCGTCTCGATGCTCGGCCTGGGGTCCGGGACGGTGACCGGGCTTCTTCTCGCGGGCAAGGGCGCCGAGCTGCTGCTGACCGTCCTGGCCGTGCTCGCGCTGATCCGCCGCGACCGCGCCTGGCTGCTCGCCGCCGTCGCCGGCTGGACGGCCGATCTGGCCCTGCTGGCGATCGTCGCGGCGATCCGCGGCGACCTCGGCCGCGTGCTGGAGCACGGGCTCACGTTCCTGGCGTTCGCCGGCCTGCTGGCGGTGACGTACGTGTTCGGCCGCGAGTGGCCCGAGCAGGTCGAGCAGGCCGAGCAGGCCGAGCCGGTCGAGCCGGTCGAGCCGCCCGCGACGGCGCACGGAACCCGGCAGGACCTGCCCGTACCCGACGAGGCCGACGTCACCCGACAGGACCTGCCCACCCGGAGCGCCGACACGACGCGGCTGGACCTGCCGGTCCGCCGTCCCGACGTGACACGGCAGGACCTGCCCGTCCAGGGCCGCCGCCGATGGCCGCCGGAGGACCACTAGGAGCCA
>Ga0247774_1000541_pt1 | contig 18758 bp, 20 predicted proteins | sample UWRJL001104B6_FD_179933 | JGI IMG/M metagenome (GOLD analysis project Ga0247774, IMG submission 179933) | Plant litter microbial communities from Arlington Agricultural Research Station in Wisconsin, United States - UWRJ-L001-104B-6 | ecosystem: Environmental > Terrestrial > Plant litter >... | reverse complement strand
TGAAGATTTAAGGTACTTCTTAAAAAAAATAGTTAATAGCCTATGGTGAAAATGAACTATGTTTCAGCAGCGTGTTTACAAAGCGGCACAAAGTCCTTGGAAGACAGTTGGAAAGGAGAAGTCTGTTGGTCAATTTTGCCCAGAAGCCGGTGTTTGATGGATATATGTGTACTAGAGCAATTTTCGCTCCGAGGCAATCGAAAGGGGTAAATATTTTAAAGGTATTCTTCTCTTAAGTTCTCCCTTCTCACCGTCTCTGGAGATGTTCCACAGCATCATCCCAGGCACCCCGCATTCCGCATCTTGCAAATTGTGCCCTGCATGACGTGTTGCAGCGCTAACAGTGCCAGATTACGTGCGCCTCTCTTATCGATAGCAGCAACTTCCAACCTCACCTTCGACGAGAGGCGAACAGATCTTCCTGATCTGTGGCTTGAATGTTATCCCTCGAATATTTCTCCCAGGATCACTAGCATGACAAGACAGTCCAACCAGGGCCACAAACAATGGCGTCTTGTTGTACCTGTGCATCCTGGCTCGACTCCCTTCCCGAACAAGCCGCTTCGGAGAAGCCTCTTCGTCATCGACAGCTAGACTGCTGCGGTCGCATAGTCTGCCAGCCCTGCCTAGGCGTAAGTTGAACACACTCGCAGTCTTGGCTCACTGCCAATGGGCTCTAACATTTCCATAGCGAAATCCTCGATTCGCAAATTACTGCCCCTTCTGCCCTAGCATAGCACATCTCCAACCGCCCGCATACGAGTCCGCGAAAGAAGAATCACGCCGCCGCCCGTCTCCCCCTCCGCCCTACGCGGAAGAAAAAAACCATGCGCCCACTCGAAAATCAGATGACGAGCTCCCCTCCTTCGACTCCAAGAGAGGAAAAATACTAGCCGCCGCGCCGCTCCAGTCAAAGAACGGCGACCAAGGCTCCGACGCGCCTATCCAAGCAATAACCCACTACCTTCACCACCCCCACGACAGCATAGCATCCCTTTCCCTAAAATACAACATCCCCGCGGAAGTCTTAAGGTCCCACAACAAACTCGCCTCGGACCACCTCCTCGCTGCGCGCCGCATCATCGCCATCCCACCCGAGTTCGCCACATCAAGCCTGAGCCCCTCGCCCGTCGATGATCCGAAAGAGATAGAACGCAAGGCCAAGATACGGCGGTTCATGATGAGCTGTAGGTGCGCAGATTACGATGTGGCGGTGATTTATCTGGATGGAGCGGGGTGGGATGTGGATGTAGCGGCGGGGAGATGGGTTGACGACGAGGTTTGGGAGAGAGAAAACCCGGTGAAGGGGAAGGGGAAGGAAAGTTCGGGGACGTTTTGGAGAAGAAGATGGAGATGATTGGCAACTGGGAGTGACATCTTATCTTTTGAACCCCATAGTCGGCGTGTACACCTGTTCCATCATGCAAAGTTAGAAGAAACGCGTCATATTTCATGATTTCCCCTTTTTGGTATATTTTACATGCCTTAGAGTAAACCTTGTGCCGCACTAGGATCGCCTGAAATTACCGAAAGCTAGGCATGCCATCCTCTGCGCCGCCGCCGAGACTACGAAATCCTTGTGTATTCGTACGAAGTGCAATAACCATGATGCATCCACTCACTAGAAAGCCGATCGAGTCCGAACATCCTACCTCGACGTTAGTGAGCAGTCCTAAAAGTTGGGGGGGGGGCAGGTGTAAAGAGAGAAAAAGGGCAAAGGAAAATAAACAGAGGGGACTTACCGAGATCTTTCTCTCAATCTCGCGGACGGACCGATCTAACTCTCCTGCTATCATCATCTTCTTGTCACTAGGCAAGAGCGTATACCGCTCGCAGAGATCCCCGTCAATGACCCCTTTCACGGGGACATAGTAGCTCCTGTAAATGAGGTGATCTCTGCCTGCTAGCGGAGGATCTTCACTCCTCATGTGTGTTTCGAGCGTCTGGAAAAATTCCGCGTCCTCCCGGTCTACAAATGGAATGAAGACCCCGATCGTCCCGTTGACACCTGACCACAGAAGAACTTCTTGGCCACCCACTACCAGACTTGTCTTAGCAATGCTCGTGGGGATATCCTGCGTGTAGAAGTGCGCCATGGTGTCGAGACGGTTTGGCGTTCCATGCAGATATCCCCTACTATGAATGAGATGCAACCCAGCAGATTCCTCGTCCGCCTCCTGACTGGCCTCTTGCGGGCACCGGAGAATGTATATGTTACCAAATTTGTCCCCGCCGGCAACAGATTCGTAGTCAACCATTGCGGTACAGGTCGTCCACCGCGCAATGGTGTCGTCAACAAAGGGAATCAGCTTATTTGTGGCAGCCTTGTACACGACGTAAGTGGCTCCGTCCTTCAGATCACCGACGACAATGCGGTTCCCTTGTGCGTTAAGCGAAACGATGAGCTGCGGGGCTGCATCGGTCTGCGCCTTTCGGAGCAGTTGCTTCATACCCAGATCATACACCCTCAGGGTCTTGCCGACGCCTACTAGCAAGCGCCCTTGAAAAGCCATCATGGCGGTTGGTGGCTCCTCGACTTTGGTGGCATGGATAAACTCCAGCTCCCGGCCGTCCTCTAAGAAACGGTAGACATGGATGTATCCTTCTGTGAATCGGCGGGGATTAAGAATCAAGTCCTTCCCAGTGCCGACAACAAGAAATGGCTCGTTGTCTTGACTGGCAAAAGGGACGACGGCGGCGGTGCAAGCCGCCTCGTTGTTCTCAAAGTGTAGCGTTTGCAGTACTCGAGGATCGTCTCCTAGAGGGTCGATGACGCTCACGCAGGATGCCCAGCGACCGCGGCCTCTGGGGTAGCCAAAGTCGGCGGGCGGAAGGACTTTCGCGTCACCATTGACAACACCGGGAGCTGCGAGAAGCTGGGCTCGTAGCTCTGGTGGTAGTGTATTGTTGTCCGCCTCGATGGTATAGAATACGGGTTGGTCCGGGTGCTTCACGAGCCGTTTCGGCGTATACGTCAGCGAGACTGACTTTTGAATCAGCGTCCCTCCAAGTTTCTCGATAGAAAAGATGCTGTGAGACGTTAGCTTTGTTCCATCAACTCAACTCATCAGAATAATATTGACAGCTATAATGCACTCAGAAGGAACAATTGATAAGAATCGTAAAAGCCTCAGCGCCAAAAGGCATCGGAATCCCTTTATCATCATGTGCAATGGTTGGATGGAGAAGACGAGAGAAAGGGAGGTCGCAAGAAGCAACGTACCGAAGCGATTGGCCTTGAATTCCAACAACGCCCTCTTCGCATTGCTCACTGGAAAAGTTCCATCCCCACTCAAGATCGACGTAGCTGAGCGGCGTAACAACAAATACCTTGGATATCGGGTCGGCGTATCCGAGCCATGGCCTTGTGCTCAGGCCCAGGACGCAGGTTTGTCCCTGTACAGTCACCTGGAACAGCTTTACTGGCCTTGGGCCGAGAAACTTCTGCCTGGTGTCGGTCAACTCGCCCGTGATCTCATCCAGAACTGTGCGGAGATAGACACCAGAATGCAGTCCTATGTGGAGATAGAGAGTCGAACCTCCCGAAGACGAATCGTCCATGGCAATAATCGATAGGGCTGAAGGAGCGGCCGTCAGAGCCTGAACCGACTTGCTCTCCAAAGTCGATTCGGGATCAAGGCTCAAGATGCGGACTGTGCAGTCATCGCATCCCACTGCGAGGAACGAGCTCCGCCGCCGGCCTTCGGGGACCGCTCCCAGACTCAGACAAGTGACGGTTCCGTTCATCTCCACCTTCTCATCGTACTCGGCTAGCGATCCGTCTGAGTCCATTTCGAAGTAGATTATTTCCCCGGAGCTCAGGGCTACGGCAACTTGATGCTGGTTGGTTGCGGCTGCCACGATTGTCCGATGCTGAGGAACGGCCCACTCCTGAACCTCCCCTTTGCAAACATGTCGAATACCGCGTGGGTGAACCTGGATCAGGCCGTCGTCTCCCAGAAGCTGAGCAGCGAGTGTTGGGACGCTCGTGAGAAAACCAGAGTCATTCACCTCCTCGACCGTTTCGCCGATGCTCAGGACCAAGGTGCCGTTCGTGAAAGACAGCACTATGTAAGCATCGTATTTGTCGTCTCGGTTTAGCTTTAGCGTCCAAACCGCCGACGGGATGCCTGGGAGATCCGATGCAACAATCTCATTAACCTCGAGCCCGTGCTTGATCATCCTGAAGGTACTTCTAGCCCCCGTTCCACAAGCTGTGTAAATCTGGGGGGCATCGTCGTCTGTGAGGTTGGCTACTTTGCAATCAAGTAAGGGGTTCATTGAGTCTATGCTCTCCACTAGTGCAAGATTTTCCGTCGGCCGCGGGTAGAAGTAGACAGGGCTGTAGGGCGCCTTGGCATCTGTGGGAAAGTCGTCGCTCATGAATTCTGTCTCGTCATCGTCGTCTCCAAGTTTTTCAAACTGGTAAAAGTGGTGATTCCCGGCCTGGCTTGCAACGTAGAGAAACCCGCTCTTGAGAATGCACAAACTTGAAGCGAGTGGGACTGTATCAAAGTACTTGATCTTCACCCTCTTCACCTCACCAGTCGGGTTCCCGTCCTCATCCTCCACCATGTCGATGGTGACCTTGAACAGGTCACCGTCCTCGGTTTGGAGTAGAAAGAAGAACGCACCGGCGCTTCCCTTTAGCTTGTGCATGACTCCCGACACAATCGTCCGCTTCCTCAGTGGATCTTCGGTCGCCCCGCGTCTCCGTGGGATCGGGACACGATACGAGTCCTGATTAGAGTGTCGGTAGGTTATGCTTTCTTCGCCGCAGACAAGGACACCGCTCGGTCCGTCGCTACCGCCTGGTACTTGGAAGAGCAGGCTCGCTGTCGGGTCCACTGGCTCCGACCATTTTCGAACCACGTGGTTGAGGCCAAGATCAAGTTCGTAGTACACGAGCTGCGTCTCAGTCTCGTCCACCGCCTGTCCCGTGGGGTCTTGATCGGCCTCCGTCGTATCGATCTCCAGGGCCGCAAAGACTGGGTTGGAGTATCCCACGTCGAGTGCGACAAGGGCGAGGATGAGGGCTCCTGGCTTGTGCGCTTCAAGTGGAGAGCTAATGGTGAGGGCCGCCTGAGCATTTCGGTTGAGAATGTAGACCAGCTTGTCTTTTTGAATTGCAGCAATCATACAGGCTCGGCCTTTCGGGTCGCAAGCGAGATATTCTCCTGGTGTGACTCGACGGACGCCCGATCTGCCAAAACCTTCAAGGTGGACGCGGGTAAACCGATTTTGCGCTGCCACATACTCGAGGATCGTAATCTTGCCTGAGTCGGTACCGAGGACCAGGTAATCTAGGGCCAAGGAGTTAGCGACGTTCTTATTGTAGTTGAGTGAGCTGAGATGCGCGCCGAAGCGGATAAGACTAACCCTTGTTGCTTCCTGCTAGCCGGAAGGAGGAAATGGATCGAATGATGCCAAATACATCATGCGACAGTAATGTGAGAACTTTCCCTTGTGAAGGATCGGGCCTCAGCAAGACCAAACGCGAACCGCAAGCTGTCGCGATGTGCTGCTCTTTTGTGCCCCCGAACTGGCCGACAACTGCTTGTGTAGTGAGCGTGGGGGGCTGTATTGTAAGCGAATACAGGAACATATTCGACGTCGTCGCCATTGTGGGTCATCGGGAGCCACGAGGACTCTGACACGGCGGCTTGCGTGGCTTGCTGTGGATGAAGGCCACGGTAGGAAGTCGAAAACCAGATGTGAACACAAAAAAAAAAGCTTCAAGCGGCCTGCAAGGCATCTGACCCGTTTGCCCCACAAGTCCTGCCTGGCCCAAAAATGCGAGCTACCATTATGTTTGTCGCATATTTCCCCCTTGTTTTCTTTCGTTTCTCTACTTATTCTTTGTTCATGACTATTTGTTCATTTTAGCTTCTACATTAATTCTTCTTTATATTTCCTCCAAAAACATTCTCCCTCTCCCTGACATGGCATATTAAACGAATGACGCTCCAGCATCATGGTTGAGGGAGTAGATACTTTCGGACTTCCCTGGCATAGAGCGACCCATTCTGTCACCTCCTGTCCCCACCGGCTCCACAAATTAGCACCGTGTCGACCCTGCAAGCAGCAAAACCAACACCAATGGCTCCAGCGTAATTGTGACAATATCTGATTCCCGGGTGCTGATAAACTGTGGGGTTCGACTTGCTATAAGGATAAATTTTGTATTCAATGCCCCCCTACAAGAAATTATCTAAACAAAGTGCTCCACCTCAAAACTGCTTGATATTTTAGGTTCAGAACGCAAATAACAAACACAGTTCATACATGGCAGCAGCTGCTTTAGCAAGCAAAGTAGCAAGCCGCCTTGCCACCGATGCCTCGACCCTTAAAGTCAGCCGCCAGATTGGCGTCCTTGACTGTCGCACCACAATCTCTACCTGCCGTCAGACGACACCTTGCCACGAGAAAGGAATTGCGACTCGACAGCATCTTCCATACCCGATCAGCCCATCCCGTTCTTCGGCGCCCGAGCTGCTCCAGACATTACCAGTCGCAATTCAGCGCTCTTGATCATGGCGCGAGACACTTTACAGCCTCCCGGACAGGGCAACAGGAAGCCGAGGCTCAGACGGATGGTACTTCTCAGTCCACGGTTGACAAGAGACGACTTGAAGGCGGGAGCCTCTTCCACTCCTTCTCCGCCTCTCCGATCCCCGAGATGAGGCAAAAGGCAGCTTTTATCAAACAACATGCTTACTGTCCACATCCCGACCATCAAGCGACTCGGCTGGCGACTGTTGCATCGCATCCAGAAGCAGCTGCGAGGCAGGACGGGCAACTCCCCCCTCAGCATGTCAAGTTCGAGTGTCCCGACTGCGGCGTGCCTGTATACTGCAATGAAGGCCACTGGATGGAGGACTATGAGGAGCACATGAAAATATGCGATACGTTGAAGGAGATCAATGAGGATGAACATGACCTACGCTCTGGTCGGGCATTTCCCGAGTTCCAATTGGGAGCTCCGCAGATGGCAGAAGCTGCTGTTAACCTCTCGAATTGGGATACATATCTGTACACGCGAGAGTTCGACGCCATTAACGACAACCGCGCCATGAGACATGCCACGAGGCTTCTGACGTACCCCGTAACGATTGGGAGTGTTTTGCACGAATTCAGCCCCTATTCTATCGCACAGGAGAAGAGGCTCACACCGGAAGGCTTGAAGAGTTTCAGCGGTTCGTCAATCGCTTGCGTTAGGACCGGCATGGGCTGATATCCTCATCTAGCACTCCGATACTCTCTTCACCCGCCCTTATCTGGCAGTGGATCCGACGTCAAGGGATTGCGGCCAAACCCCCCTCCCATGAGAATATTTGTTCTCGGGGCAAGGGCAGAATCATCGCTTCCGCGGGAAGCGTGGAGAGAATTGGCACATCTCTTTCCCACCACCAACTTACACGTCATCATGATCGGCCCCGAAAGTATGGCAAACCGCGATGACGAGTTCCCACTGCCGCCCAGGACAGCATCGAACCCATGGGGGATGGTAGTGGAAGATGATGTCTGGCCCACGATGAAAATGAGCACCATTGTTGACTACTATCATACCATTCACAAGACCGGGTACTTTACGCCGTATGACCCGTACTTTGACTGTTTTGTGCTGTTCCACCCGGGACTCGGCCATCCGGCTAGTAGCCACGAGTGGGAAGAGACATTGCCAATGCTTCTCGAGACAAAGATCCCAATCCTCTGCACGGGATACACTCGGTTTGACATGCAGAGAGACATTGACTGGGTGAACAAAACAGCAACCGGAGAGTTTGACCTTCTGCTGGAACCGGGAGAGAACCTATTTAGGAGCTTGAAGTGGGATTTGAATGACTTGGATCCCCAGGATGTCAGCTGCGGCAACTGGGGAGTATGGGCGTTCCGGGGAAAAAGGTAAGTTTTCAAGGCACTCGCTGTCGCCTCCCTGAACAGAGTCACTGACCATTTCGCAGATACGAGGCGACGAAAAAGGATTAGAAGCAAGTGGATATGGCCTCATCCCCAGCAGTCGTCAAGTGCGAAGTGGCGTGGTAATATTTGCACGACGGACCAGTTGCGAATAAGGACTGGTAAGAGATGCAGCTGTGTTATCTACTTGTAAATTGCCGTAGAACGGGTAGGCATAGCACCGATCTTCATGTATTTCTAGTTCTTGCCGAAAACCCTTAGAGTTGCGTGCTTGTCGAGTCTAGATGTTTTGTCGCTCAGCCCGGTAATAATCGGTACCAGCTAGCGCCTCGCTGCAGCGTCGCCTCGCTGCAGCGTCGCCTACAACTGCACAATTGCAGCTTATTATGCTCTCCCGCACCTTGCGTGGGGCGTTTCTGTCCTCTCTGGATCGGCACCTGCAGCGACGCACGTGCAGATTTACCTGCAGCGCACGGGACAGGCGGCTGAACCGCTGAACGTTGGGTGGGACGGCTCGCAACGTCAACCATTCAAAATGTTTAGAACCAGCCCTCATCACTTCGTCGAATCGACCCAACATTCGCGACAGGGTGATGAGCCCCCTCAAAAAGCACGGTTACTACTTGTTAAGCATCAAATCTCACGCACCGCCGCCAATTCCCATGGCAGGCCGAAGACCCTGCTCAAAACCATGATACGACGACCATGACAGGAACCACGCCGATTCGGGCTGCGACCCCGAGACTGATGAGCCAGGTGCCGTCTAAATCCACCACTGCTCTGTCGTCACACTCTCAGAAAGAAGTCCTCGATGGCTTCGGGCCTAGTCATGGCCCAGCCCAAGCTCGCCGCTCCGGCCGCCCCAGCATCGATCACTTGTCAGAGAAGGCCACCTCTGCCTTCATTCGACGGACCCTCTGCGCTCAGCAGTTAAGCGGCGACAAAGGACGCAGCAGTGAAGCACCCATCGATGAGCTGCTACCGCCCCTAACCAGCCGTAACGATGTTGATCTGCAGCTCTATGGTTTCCTGGCGGTTATCCTGAAAGAGTTTGTTCAGACATGGTACAGCAAGATTACGCCCGACGAGGCATTCGTGTGCGAGATTGTGCAGATCATCGCACACTGCACGCGGGCGCTGGAGCAGAGGCTAAGGAAAGTGGACTTGGAAAGCCTTCTTTTCGATGAGCTCCCAGACCTGCTCGACAGGCACATCGTTGGTGAGTGTCCGGCGCGCCCCATCCATGTTCGGTTGGGTGGTACAAGATGCTGACCTTGTTCTGCTGCTGAAGCCTATCGAGCCTCTCGGTCCCCAATAGCGCGACCGCCGACAGAAGTCGACCCGCACGATGTGTACCATTCGCTTTGCCCACTCCCCCTCCTCTCCCCCGTGCCCCGGCCATCAATGCCCGAGACAATAGCGGAACAGCGGGAAAACGAAAGAGTCTACAGGCAGCTTCTCGCCGAGGGTGCTCTGGCGATCTTGCTCCCGACCGAAGACCTCCAGAACCCCTGCTTGACGTCCTTGGTCAGCCAAATTCTTTCCGAACTAGTGATTGGAAACATTATAGCGAACAAAGCGTCGCAGCCATGGCTTCTCTATGAAGGCCTGTCAATTCTCGCCAAAATCATCCAGGAGGAACGACGGGCGAAGCCTGCAGGAAAGGCGGACGCCAAACTTGTCATGCGAAACCAGAGCGGCAGCGCCGCCGCGGGGTTTGTCCAGAGCGTGCTTCTATCAACGCTCCACTGGATGTTCCTAATCGTCGCAGCAATCCGCTTTCTCATCACAAGCCTGGTATTGTCCTCGTCACTCCCTTCTCGACGGGGCCGTGGGCCCAAAGGAAAACGACAATTGACGAGTCGTTCGGCAAAAGATACGAGCCCTCGTCGCATTTCACTGGACGAGACGGACGTCGCCAAGGTGCCAGTGGTCTCCTTCAGGATCTGGACTTGCGCGTCGAATCTAATTGAGATGGAGCGACGAATGCCATGGCTTGGCGCATCTCTATCGTTACTTCAGCTCGGGCTATTGAGCGGGCCTGGGAAGATCGCCAATGTGGATGGAATCATGGATCGGTAGGCATCGTTTTTCTTATTTGGTCGAACCGTCAGCCTTTCCTTGTCTGGAAGGAGGCACATTATCACCGCAGGAGCCCACGGTCACTTGGTCTGCTTTGCTCCAGTGAGCTTGCAGAAGCGCCGAAGAACAGACGTATGTCTGGGATAACTGGCTCCAAGTCTCGCTAGTTTTTGGACGGCGCAATATGAAGGAACAAGGCGAACTTCCAGAGGGCAGGCAGGCTGCAAAACGCGCCAATTGCAAACGCCATGGTCAGCCATCGAGGTATGGCATGGATTATGCGAGGAAAGCTCCTCAATACCCCTTTTTTGGTGGCCGTTCAGGCCGGCCGCCATGCCCATATTGTGTCCTCGAGGCCCATAAGCCCGTTTCTGAGACCACCCACCATCCCGAGCATCCTTCGAGCGGCATTCGAGCCACTGTTCGATATTCCCACTTTGCGTTCCATCCCCACATGCTGCGTCTCCATGACGCAAATGGCACCAACCAATGAGGTGCTCAAGGAGCTCATCTGCAGTTTTATTGCACGTTCGATATGGGAACCCCGCGAGTCCGCAACTAGCGCATCCATCAACGAGGCGCATCTACGCGCCGAGAGCGGCTTGTCTTACAGGGGTCCTGGTGCTCGCAAAACCAAGCCATGCTAGCTTGACTTTCTCGTTCTCGTATCGAACTATGGTGCAGTTCACGTCCGTCCCTGGCCAATTTGGAAAAATCCCTTTTGCCTTCCATGGTTCACGGCGTAGCTGCCCAATTACGTCGCCGACGGTGCGAGATGCTAGAAATCCAGCCTAGGCTATTGACCTCGATAGCCAGGTTGCGGTCCAACGCGTCGGGTCTGCAACCCAATTGGGATCCTCTTGCGCTCTCAGCGCACGGCGAGCAACAAGCAACCTAGGATCCTCACAGCACAGCTCAACAGTCTTCGCTTGAGTACGAAGTACAAGCGTGCTTGCATGCCCCAGCCGAGACCTCCAGGTCGAGGGCAAATAGGCACAGGGTGTCAGCACAAGCTCGCCCCGTTGCATCGAGGCTTTGTAATTCGACACCCTGGTGGATGTTTGAGATACCCTGCAACTCCATCAAGCCCCTCCGAGTTACTTCTCATTTGCACACCCACTTGTCTCTGCAACGTGCAAGGTACTGGTACCAGCTCCTCTGAAGTTGGTCGAAACGGCAGTACGGGAGACAATCTTGCAGCCTACCAGTGCTAGCAGAGCTGGGGAGCTCTAGTGACTGCTTACCCCTGCTGCCGTGCCCCATCTCACCCCGCAATAAAGCTCTGAGTCGAGCTCAGCTTCCATCCATCCCTCATCCCAGGCCCCGACATTGGTGTGGTGGCTTTCATCAAGCCAGCGCCTTGCCTCGCAACTTCATGCAAGCCGTCGGTGTTTTCTTTGGCATCTTTGCTTCCGTCTTTGCCTTTGTCACCATTGGCATATCTTCCTGTCCTTCCTACCCTACATGTACATTCATCATTACATCCCGTGGCGCGAAAGGGAAGCTGGAGAGGTCTCTAGCGCATTCCCCCGTAACAGCCACTCCACCCCCCCCTCCCTCCATCTTTTCTCTTCTCCCCATGAGCCAACGCCGAAAGTCCCCCAACTACGGCAGGGCTCGTGATCGGTTGTCTTACCAAAGTGACTTCATGACCCCCACGCTGAGCGGATTGTATCGACGCATTCGACCCATCACGATTCTGCCCATTCTTGGTTGCAGGGTTTACTAACAGCTCTGTTTGTAATCTGTAGCTTCGCTTCACACCTCGTTCATCGTCATATACTCGATCCGGCTCGATTGCCACCTTTGCTCCGTGCATTGCGGGGTGCCCTCTTTCCGAGCAATGCTCCGGGCACACCAACGCTGTTTCCCCCCTCTTCCGATGCCGAGCTCGCAGCCCTGCGTCGGAAGTGTGCGCTCGCCTTAGGCGGACTTTTGCCAGCCTGGACCATGAGGCTCTACTTTAGAGGCGGTCTCTTTTGGCGGTCCGCTGCCGCTGTTGGCACTAGGCCCTGGGCCCCGCGGCCAGATGACCACAGCGTGGGCAGCTCTAGCTCTGGCCAGGAACAAGGCGACCCCCCATCGGGCCAACAAGCCGGCCTTCAAGACCGGAATGGGCTGGAGTCGGCCCTTTCCCCTATGATGCAACTCGACGAAGATGTCATTGAAGAGATCGAGGCCACCGTGCTCGATGTTTTCAGTGACGAGTACTGCAACAAGCACCTCATGTACAGTGTTCTGGAGCTCGTGCTAGTAAGGCTCATGCCCGAGCTCGCGGAGAAGGGCGTGGAGGAACTGTGGGACGAGAGGCTGAGTTAGTTGCTCGGCAAGGCGGTTACCGCCGTGGCCGCGACCGAAGATGCAGCATCCGTCAGCAGGACGAGCTGTTGGACCATGTAGATGGAAGCGCAAAGGCTTTCCAACCCAATTTTTTTAATCCTTGGTTTTAGCCAGCGGCCGGACATGCCTTCCTTAGGCACACAAACGAACGGATCAAGCCTTGGGGGCTTTGTTGCCAAGGATAAGCTCTCGGAGCAACTGACACAAGGTGTATTCAAGGACCATTGGGTCGCTGGTTCTACGAGGCGCCGGAGCGACTTGGCTGGACCGGGATAGATGTGCAATAGGCAAAAACAATAATGGCCAGTTTCTATAGCGAGATAAATGGAAGATTGCCTACACCAATGCCATCTCTTCATGCTGCGCAGGCATGCAGTACTTCAGTTTCTGAAGAAAGGCTGTTGGGACGGGCCGAAAAACGGGTTGCGTTGGTTCGATTTGAACGGCCGCCCCTTGCCTTAAACTTCTTCGTTCCAACTGCGCTGCCGGCAAGAGCGTTTGTCTTGCTTAAACCCCCCCCCCCCTTCTCTCCCTCTTTCAAACCATGCACTATAGCGGAATGTCTACGCCGCGGGCCTTGCCGTCGACGACCGGACCGAAAAATGGGGGCGAGTTTTGTTGGTTGTTGTCCCTTTTGGCTGCCATCTTCCCGTCCGGTCCCGAAGTTTAGAACCAACAATGAATGAACCAACAGCCCACACTAAACACCACCCACCCACCCACGCGCCCGCGAAGCTCACTTCCGCCCCGAGTGTTGCCGCCCGGGTGACAAGGAAAATAAAGCCTGGAATGGAAATTAAACGCTATCCAACCCGACGAATCTGCTGGCAATATTGCCTGTATCCCCTCATGTATCCATCCAGTCGGCATCGGCGCCGTACCTTGTTGGCAGAAGGCTGTCTCCCACGCATGTCATTCTAGAGAAGTTAGTTACTACCTGTTGGTCAATAATGGGATTGAGACATCCACCCTCTGGACGCTCCAAGATGGCGCCTTCGACCCGCTCCATTCCTCGGCGGCTTGTTAAAGAACTTAAGCGGTGTCGGCGGCAGGCAAAAATTCATCTTGGTGACATTTTCCCCAGTAAAAGTACAGCTCCCTCACACGAACCAAGATCGCTCTCACGGCATAAGCAGAGTTCCCTATTGTTGTCCAAAAACATGCGAAACGACTCATAAAAGAGTGGTATATTTTGTCCCTTGTCGAATCTTCGCTTTGGAATCTTGCTAGAAAGAGGCTCGAGAATTCATCCGGTTGACAAACATGTGAGCGGATGGCATGGAAGTAGTCTGCCTACAGCCAGGGCCCCCCCACCCCCCCTTGAAACTAGAGCAGAATCGAAAGAATGAACCCTCGAAAGCGCAACTTCCGACTACACCCACACAAAAAGCCTCCCATGTCCTCATAGTCCCTTGCCCGTCCTGCTCGACGAAGAAAAGGTCGAATGCCGCTACGGCTGCGGCTGCCGGCCCCCGCCCCAATTCCCCAACACTTGATATCCCGCGTTAAGATGGCGGACCGTGAGGTCCATGTGATTTTTCTGAACCCAAATCGTATATTCCCATTATGTGATTTCCTTCCCAGAATAGCCCTTCGAGATGATGACGAAAGCATGGAAACTAGATGCGCACATGACCAAAACACAAGCATGCCGGATGATGATGACTAGGTAAGAATTTTCATCTTTCGTGGACCAGGATGGACCCCCGAGGCTATGAAAAATAGAAAGGTAAAGAAATAAAGAATTAAAAAAAAAATAGTTCAAACCCGCCTGGCGCTATAGAGACTGGGATGTGGGCATGCAGTAGACATATGCCATGTCCGGGCCGCCCTATTCTCCCAGCTCGAGGAAGAGATGCCGCGTAATGTCGTGAGACCGCTTGTTGTTGATGCTGTGAAACAAAGAGTCGCTGAAGATCCAAAACCCAGAAAGTATGAAAGCAGCAGCCCAAAAGCAGCACCAAAAGGGATTACAGAGACAATATCCAGCACTGCGTAAGCGACTCGTTCTTCTGTGAGACGGCACATGTACCGAGATCTAGAAATGGTCTCAAGAGACAAGGGCTGTGCCGTCTCGAGCTTCCTCGGGAGAGAAGCAGGGTCACCGGGATATATCGTATATATAAAAAGTAGCGAAGAGGTATCGTGAAAAAAAGCTAGATCGTGGTATCGCTAGGCCCCCGAGGGCAAGGATTTATAGTAAAGGAAGTTATTTTCATCAAATGGATTCATTTCGTTTCGCTGGTGTAGGGAGACCTCCCCTGTCGTTTATGCATCTTGCGATGGCCACTCTTTCTTGCTCAGCCCATCTCTCTGTTCCTTCATCCGTGTCGTGAGACGTGAACAGGGGAGGTCCACCAGGGAATTCGATTGGGATTGGTCCCGTCATTTTCTTGTTTCGGCGAGCCCGGCGTCCGTCTTCGGCGCAGGCATCGTCGACCTGATAGCGTCGTGGGACGCTTTTCGGACTTGGGGTGTAAGTCCTTTTTTTTTTTGGAAGCTGGGCCGCGGGCCTCGTGGGAGGCTGGCCACAGCATCGGTTCTGCATTGGTGCAAACGAGCAAAGAGAAAGGAAGGAAACAGACCAAAGGAGTACTAAACATGCCAACGTCCGAGAGGGGACTGTTCCCCGCTTGCCATTTCCCTCGTCGGCACGCGTTTGGTAGCCCATCATCCGCCGCCATTCCCGCCGGCTTGCCAACAGGAAAAAAATCCACGCAGCTGGACCGCTGTCTCATGCCGTCATGGTCCCTGCCTTGATAGGACCAGGCGGTGCGTTGGTCATTTCAACCTCCCCGCTCTCGGGAATTTGACTAAGGCCACCCAAGGGAGGGAGCGACGAGCTCGGTGTTTTAATGTGCTGGGTATACTGCCGAAGGCCGGTTTTTTCAAAGAAGCGCATGACCGTTATAAGGTCGTTCTCCTCGTACCGAGACCCGGACCTCTGGATGTAGCTAAGCGCGGTGTCCAACCCGCGCCGCGCTTCTTCCAGCGTAGGCGAGTTGGACCTAGATCCCGAGCTTGATGCTGACACCAGGTTCGCATGGCTGCTGGGACGGCGCAGCCGCTGGGAAGCGAGGGCAGAATCCAACGAGAAGTGCGGCGCATTCAGGTCGTGATCGGGAGACTCGAGGGCCGACGAAGGAGCCGTTGACGTGTACTTTGGCGTATCTGGTTCGGCTGGCGCGGCGCCCGTCTGGTTCATGTATTCCAAGTCCAGCGTGGGAAATGTCTGGCTGCGAGGGCGTTGGAAGCCCGAGCCTTCACCGCCAGGGAGGTGTGGACCGGGAGGCAGGAAGCCCCCGACGTTTGAGTCGGGGGAAAATGTGAGCGAGGCAGTGGGGCTCACGGCGCTTCCCGAGAAGGACGAGTGTCCCGTGTCAGTAAAAGCGCTGTTTAGCGACGTCGTGCTTCGGTTTTGCGCCTGTTTAAAGCTCGAAGATGGGAAGTTGTAGAAATCGTTGACGCTATCCTTCGCTTCGTCGTCGCTTCGGGCCCCCGAAAGGGGCGAACGGCCGGCGGCCGGAGAAGACGGGGAAATGGCGCTTGAGGGCTGCGACGGCGCCAAAGTGGGTGAGCCTCTGATCATCTTAGCGCTGTCGGGTATGTTCGTTTCCGAGGCTCGCCTTTGCAGCCTTCCATGGCCAATGCCATTTCTCTGCTTGAACTTCTCAAGCCAAGATGCGCTGAGCGTTTGATCAGGAAACTCGGCACCGGCAACACCATGAGCAAAACGTCGCGCTCTATCGTAAATCTCGGTGTCCGTTACGTCCCGACCCGACCGAGTTTCTTTCTTGGCCCAGATTGCCAATGCTCTCTCGATGTCTGGCAACCTTTCTTTTTGCTTCTTCACGGGCGACGCACTCCTCTCTTCGTTACTCAAGAACTTTTCCCTCTGCCGAAGAACCTTGGAGACGGTGCTTTCCTACTGTTAGACACTTGTTCCCAGCACAGCTCGTGTGAGGAACTCGAAAACAAGGACCACCTACCTCCTTTCCACTCCGAATAAGCGACCGATCTCGAGCTGCTTCACGCCGGGATTTTCGTGGGCGTACTGACACATGCGTCTCCGATCCTCGTCAGTTAACGTCCTACGTGGTCCAGGAGTCGTCAACTTCGCTGGTTTGGGTCGCTGTGCCTGCGCCTGTCCTGGCATCGGTAGCGTTGGAGCCAGGGTTGGCGGTGCCGAATAGCTACTGGATTGTGACATCTGGCCCGGATTCGTGTACTGGCTTGGCCATTGGTGGGCCGAAGCCATCGTCGGGGGCATTGTCAGCATTGGCAAGACGGTTCCCACCCCATGGTGAGGTTGGTGCTGCTGCTGAGGCTCCTGGGGTTGCTGCTGCTGCCCGAGTTGTTGGGATGCCGAGAGCTGCGGAGTCTGCTGAGGCCGGGGTTGAATTGGCGTGGGAAGCGGAGGCAGCCTTCCTATCGACTCGGACGGCAGCCGAGTCATCGCTTCCGAAGGCAAGCCATCCACGTATCCACCAAAGTGCCCATAGTTCATGCCGCTCGCATCATACGAGCCCAGTCCCATCCAGCCAGAGTTGTCGTGGGCTGGGTGACTCTCCTGGTCCATGCCAGAGGTCCCAATGGCCGAGCTGTCGTGCGCGGGATGTCTCTCCTGGTCCATGCCAGAGGTTCCTATCATAGAGTCGTCGTACGCGGTGTGACTTTCGTGGTTCATTCCAGACGTGTTGATGACGGAGAAGAGCATAGTACTGGAAGCTCCTCGAGGAAGTTGTTTTTTGTTCCGGAAAGCAACCAGCTGCGGCCGTGGACAGTGCGGAACGTGCCTACCCTATTTGGCGGATGATCCTGTTCCTGACCGATGGCGAAAGACGAGGCAGGCCTTCATGAACTCGACTGGGTGGGCGTGCAGAGTGCGTTTCCGAGTTGTATATCGTTCCTGGAATGGACATACGACTTGGATGGTGTGTTAGTCCAAGGTGGAGGTTTGGAGCCCTACCTGGGAGGATGGCACCGCCTCGAAAGAGTGGGTAGGATAAAACTGGTGTGGGACAGAGGCAAGGCGGGAAAGGAAAGCGGGACGAGTACGCACGATGCAGATGCAGTTGGGAGAAGCTGCAGAAACAAAAAGTTGTTGGAGTTGTGGCAGATGAGACCGGTACCACCTCCTAAAAGAGTGTCGAAGAGTTACCGACCGGCTGAAAGTCTCACCTCTGCGGTGTACTTGACGAGAATTGCGGCGGCTCTCGAGGGTCGAAGCGCTGCCTCCGGCGACTCGACCATTTACGCTTTCGTCTTATTCGAACAAACGCAAATCAATGTCGCTTCTTCCACGGCGCATAAGACGTGGCCGTCGTTCTTTTTTTTTTCCCTTGAAGGGGGAGGGGGGGGGTTATTCGAAAGATTCTTGAGCGGCCGGGTCGAGGGAAGAGAAACGTCTAACACCACTAAAGTCGAGTGCGGTGCCGCTCTTCTGCTGCTGTCGCTTCGTGCAAGTTCCTTTTTTCCTCTCGTGAAAACTTATGTACTACTCGAATTTAGCTTTGGCGCAGTGCAGAAGCAACACGAGGCAATAGCTTGGGCAATGGCAGTGGGAAGAGCGAAGAAAAGTCGAGTGATGGGCTGGCGCATGTGTAGATGCAGGCTGCTCGCCGGCGGATGGCGTTGCTCGAGTCTGGGGTCGGGACGAGTCAATCAAAACAAGGAACCGGCTACCGGCTCCTCCAAAAGACGCAAACAAGATCAAAAGACGAGCCTGAGTTCTAGCAATCAGACACGACAGCGGACGACTTGTTCGCGCAGTTGGGGGAGCTTGGGAGTTGTTAACCGGAAGCTGCAGGTGCAGCCGCCGCGAGATGCAGACCGGCAGGAGGACGAGTTGGGTCGACAAGAGGTGGAGGCAGCAGATCTGGAGCTAGGCGGGCGGAATGTGAGAGACGGCTGCAAGCCTGAAAGTAGTCTCGACTCCGCGTCTAGGTAAAGCGCTGGGTGGGGAGGCAGCATTAGCCTTCGAGGTAAGTGTAATGGAGGGGCCACTCCGGAAGCTCTTAAGTAGCACAGACAAGTACCCGTTTATGTACGAAGGTACAGTCGTGAACAAGCTGTACGGCAAGTCCAAGGCTATCTGGGCATGGATACATGATTTTCTCAAGCTGGGAATCACTCCTCCCAATGCCTGTCGTCTTTTTTGCGTGAGGGCTGATGGGTGTCAAAATGCTCTGTGGTCGGCAGGCCGTTCCCTCCGGTCTCCGCGGTACTGGCTGGGGGTGTGTCTTCAGAGGTCGGGGGTGGGTGGGATTGATTGAATATGGGAAACAACATGGAGGGTGTGGATGGAATAAGTCGGTGCCAGGTGCAAGGTACCTATTTCAGGGAGGGAAAAAGAAGACAAAGGACATTTGGGAAGACTGGGGGGGGGGGGGGGGGGTGGGACAAGGAGGGGGGGG
>Ga0247774_1000540_pt1 | contig 18758 bp, 16 predicted proteins | sample UWRJL001104B6_FD_179933 | JGI IMG/M metagenome (GOLD analysis project Ga0247774, IMG submission 179933) | Plant litter microbial communities from Arlington Agricultural Research Station in Wisconsin, United States - UWRJ-L001-104B-6 | ecosystem: Environmental > Terrestrial > Plant litter >... | reverse complement strand
GCAAACGGACGAGCTGAAGAATTAGCATCTTCATCTTCATGAACATCTTCAGAGATTGAATAGACCCTTTTGAAGACCTTTAGCAGCAGCTGGACTGCTGCCTCATTCTGGGCGCCCGATGTCGTGCCAGAGGCGTTTCCCTACATCGGTTTTGACAGCTAATAGTAGAAGTTGCGCAAACTTTGGGGGGGGGGGGGGGAGGTTGTCACAATTCGGTGTATATCAATCCCCCGCCACGCTAGCTAACCAAGAGCTAGCCCAAACCACGTTATGTCACTGGCCTCTGGCAGTTGGCCTTTTTTTTTTGAGAAATAAATCATCAAACCCAAATAGAATGTAGAGCGCCTACAAAAAGTATTCGTATTCTTTATAGCATTGTGCTTTCCGGAAAAGGCGATAATGGTCGCCATTTTTTTCTACTTCCGATTTGGACAGTGGCTGTTCTGCGCGTGGCGGTGGCGGTGCTTGAATGAGGGAGAACATTGAGAATCCATATTTGCCCTTCACTCCGCCAGTGCTAGGTCTTCTTCCCAGTCTATCTAGCTACTACCTGAGACCTAGGCCGAAATATTTTCGGTGCGTCGAACCAAGCTCCGAGAAAAGAACAAAAGGTTGAGACCTCTACTCGACGAGTATGTAGACCCTATCCTCCTTTCGGGGGAAGTGATATTCTGTGGCATTTTTGTCCTGCTGTTTCAGTACTTACTTTGGATCTTGCTAGGTCACGACTGCTCGGACCTGGGTACGCAGCCAGAATCGTTAAGAAAACAGGCACAATGGAGGAGACCTATATGCACGAATATTGGGATGGGCTATCCGGCTCCGAGGAAGAATCGTTCGATAGTGGATCTAACGCAGATGAATCAAGTAGCGAGAAGGGCATAGCTAAATCGAACTGGGAGGGAATACCATTCGAGTACCCGCGTTTAAAACTTGATGGGCCAGCGTTTCGACTCCTGCGCTTACACAAAGGCACCGGCCCTCACATTTCCGGCTACCTCTTCAAAACTTAGCTAGATATTTTCGACGAAGAGGGCCGAAACCGAGGTATTACGTACGAGGCGCTCTCGTACACGTGGGGGAACACAGACATTCGAAGAAATATCGAGGTTAACGGCCAACGGCTTAGGATTACCTTAAACCTATATACAGCCCTCTACTATCTACGACTTCCCGACCGTGACCGAGTTATATGGGTGGATACGATTTGTATTAACCAGGAAAGTCGACTCGAGCGAGGCCACCAGGTTGCGATTATATCAAAGATCTATAGGTAGGCGGATGGGGTTCTTTTCTGGCTCGATGAGTCCACAACCAAGACAGATATCGTATTCGACGTTCTTGCAAAGCTTCGACGAGAGTGCGAAGAGCTTGGCTATCGGGATTGGCAGCATAACGACCCACGTTGGAAATCCGTCTGGGAGTCTAGTTGCGCTTCAATATCTTCTCCCGAACGCCTGTACCAGGGAATTAGGGATCTCATGGAAAGGCGGTGGTTTAGAAGGGTGTGGATTCTGTAAGAGGTTGCTTATGCGAGGGCGGCGCTTGTTTACTGCGGCCGAAATAATATCCAAGCTAGGTATTTCGCCTTAGCTCCCAACCTAATCGGGCTCAGGGTCGATCGCTACTGCCAAGCAGTATTAGACATCATGCCGGGACCGTCACGAGATACGTCGTGGTAGAGTCAGGATCGCACACTCTATGCTCTCCTTAAAAAGTTCGGGGCCGGCTGTGAAGCAACAGAACCTCGCGACAAGGTCTATGCTTTCCTTAGTTTCTACACCGATGCCACTAAATCAGGGCTCATCGGATCGGATATATACCACGAGTTAGTCACGGATTAAGAGGTTATGCAACGCATATTTAAGTTCCTATACTATTGCGCCCCAGCCAAGGACTTATTAGCATCTTTCCAGACGATAGACAATTTTATCCTCCAGCAAGTTGCCTTAAATGCGGCCGTATTTACGGAGCTCGTCGCGATATCTAACAACAGCGGTTTTCAGCAGCTCTTAGACAGAGGGGATCTAATAGTTCCGGAACTACCCCAAAGGATTTTAGCTAAGGCGATCACCAACGAGCGAAGCGGGCTAGAAGTGGTCGTATCGCTTATTTATATACAGCCCGAAACACTAATCTTAACAACTATTCTCAGCATCGGAGCGAGAACAGCACCAAATTCTCCGGGCAGGATGGCATTTATGCTGCTCCTGCGACACAACATATTGGAGGCAATAGAGATGCCCAATATGCTGCTCGCGGCAAAGCAGAAGTGGCTATTCGTTCAAGATTGCCGGTTAATAGCTAGTATAGTGCTGCTTTTCCTCCAAAATTTCTTACAAAACTACGCATCCGACAACTTTCCCGGGTTAAGCAAAGACATCGACTAGATACAGCAATATATCGAGACCAATATTTATCAAGTTAACTATATGCCCTCCGTATTACCTGGAATCGAAGAATGCCGATGCCTCGAGCAGCTTATAACCTTTCTGTTAGAAGTTGACAATAACACGATTTCAGATCGGATTTTCGGTAAGCTGCCTAGCGATTGCAAGTGGCTCCGCTCACTAGGGGTGGGCTCAAAGTCCTTAAGGGCCTCGTGGACCCGAAGGCTCAGTGGATTAGCTACGTGCTCTAGCGATACTGCTCTACTCTCTCTTCTCCTTCTCGAGGATAAATCAAACATCGACTCCAGATAGCAGGGACAGAGTCCTCTCTGGTGGGCGGCTGAGATTGGTCATATATCCGCTGCCGATGTTGCTATCAAGAACGGCACGGACATTAATATGACTGAGCGCGGCGGCAAAACGCCGCTCGCTTATGCGGTGGCCAAAGGCTCTGTTCCCCTAGTCAGGCTTCTTTTAGGTTACAACCCATTGCTGAATACTAAAGATTCATTCGACATAACCCCATTGGCTTCCGCTGCAAGGCACAACCAATACCAGAGAGTAGAGCTATTGCTAGAAGCAGGCGCAGACCCGAATGTCGGCGATTCACGCAGCAAGACGCCGCTCGACTTAGCGACAATTTATAGGCACGAAGAAGTTATCAAGGCCCTCGTGACAGCGCTCGTCGGCCGGCTTCAGGACAAGGACGAGTATGTACGGCAGACCGCTGCCGACGCGCTCGGGAAGCAAACGAGCCTCCCCGACACCGCCGTAGCAGCGCTTGTCGGCCTGCTTCAGGATAAAGACAAGGGCGTACGGCGGACCGCCGCCGACGCGCTTGGGAAGCAAACGAGCCTCCCCGACACCGCCGTAGCAGCGCTCGCCGGCCTGCTTCAGGACAAAGACAAATACATAGGGCGGATCGCCGCCGACGCGCTCAGGAAATAAACGAGCCTACCCGATATCGCCGTAGTAGCGCTCATGGGCCCGCTGCAGGGCAAAGACGAGTACGTACGGCGGACCGCCGCCGACGCGGTCAGGAAGCAAACGAGCCTACCCGATATCGCCGTAGCAGCGCTCATGGGCCCGCTTCAGGGCAAAGACGAGTACGTACGGCGGACCGCCGCCGACGCGCTCGGGAAGCAAACGAGCCTACCCGATATCGCCGTAGCAGCGCTCATGGGCCCGCTTCAGGGCAAAGACGAGTACGTACGGCGGACCGCCGCCGACGCGCTCGGGAAGCAAACGAGCCTCCCCGACATCGCCGTAGCAGCGCTGGTGGGCCCGCTTCAGAACAAGGACGAGTACGTACGGCGGACCGCCGCCGACGCGCTCGGGAAGCAAACGAGCCTCCCCGACACCGCCGTAGCAGCGCTTGTCGGCCTGCTTCAGGATAAGGACAAGGACCCACGGCGGACCGCCGCCGAAATTCTCGAGAAGCAAATAAGCCTCTCCGATAGCGCCGTAGCAGCGCTCATGGGCCCGCTTCAGGGCAAAGACGAGTACGTACGGTGGACCGCCGCCGACGCGCTCGGGAAGCAAACTTTGCCTCCCCGATAGCGCCGTAGCAGCGCTCGTCAGCAGGCTTCAGGACAAAGACAAGTACGTACAGTGGACTGCCACCAACGCGCTCGGGAAGCAAACGAGCCTCCCCAACAGTACCGTGGTAGCGCTCGTTAGCCTGCTTCAAGACAAAGACAAGGACGTACGGCGGATCGCCGCCGACGCGGTCAGGAAGCAAACGAGCCTACCCGATAGCGCCGTGGCAGCGCTCGTTGGCCGGCTTTAAGACAAAGACGAGTACGTACGGCGGATCGCCGCCGAAATGCTCGAGAAACAACGAGCCTCCCCCACCGACGAGCTCGTCAGCTTCCATCTATTGTAACAGTTCTGTAGTAGAGCTGACTTTCTTGGCTGAGGTGAGCGTCGCCTTCAATATTTAGGCGACTGGAGCTTGTAGGGTCTTTCGTCGCAGCTGGTGGCGGTCGCTTCTGAGCCGTGTATTCTGACTGTGTTTTCGGTGAGGTCTGGGCTGGCTAAAATGCCGGGTGTGATCTTCTTGGAATTTGCCGGAGTGAAAGATATCTGGGGTGTCTTAAATAAACCAGAAGAGGATGTGGCATCGAGCGGGCTTGTAGCCTGATGCCAATAGGTAGGGGCTCAGCTCTTTAGCGTAAAGGTCGCCGGTATATGGCTCGATGTCTTTAGCTATGGCATTTCATCGAGGGTAACCTCGATGTCGTCGATCTTTCTGGACAGAGAGCTGAGCCTCTTTTCCCGTTCCTTCTTATTGCTTGCTATGGCCGCGTTGTAGGCGCTTAGGATAATTCCTTAGTTGGCGATATCCTCGTCAATATTGGCCTTGACCATCTCTATCTTCTTTTTCCAGGCCGCGATATCCTTCCTAACCTTCTCGTCCTTGTCTTTGGTAGTTTGCTTAAGTACCTTGGTATTTGTCTGAGCCTTCTTAAGCTCTCCGATATCTGCCTCAAGTCGCTCGATAATCCCCAAAGAGACATATCTCGAGACTTCAACACCTATGCCTTGATATATATCATACCCCTTCTTCGTAGGACCTTCCATAGCTGATGGGGTCGTATGAGTTGTATGCATGATGCCTATCTGTCGGTTCTTTAGGCTGAGCAAGGTGTCCGATAACCCTGGCGGCCAACTCACGGTAGCAACAAGATTTGGGGACCAGAAGTCAAGTATAGATGGATATCCATATACTTGAGAGCGCGTGTGCTCTAGTGGCCACCGTCAAGAATATCCTGGTAGGTGTGGGCGTGGAGGCCGTCGATATGCATATGCGGGCAACGCTTACCGAAGTTACACCCACTACACCAGCTGCCAGCTACCATCCTCGCCTACTAATCTGCGCTTGGGGAAAGAGTTAGTTATATATATTACATCGAGAAAGCTAGCTAGTATAAGGGCTAAATAACATACGCATCCTTGCAGCAATATTTGATATCTACCTGATATTTCTCGTAGAGCTAGGTGTCTTGGTCTTTGAATCTTGTTTAGCAAGCTCGATAACCTCTTTATGTAATGTCTGCAACGGTGGATACAGGTCGTAAATATACACATGAAAAGTACTCTTTATTACGTAGCTAATCACCTCTATTGGCTCTGTATATTAGCTACCTTAATTCCGTTTCCTCTTATCTGTTTATCTAGCAATATCCTGCTAAAAGTCCCTTAAGTGAGGTTTAGCCGAATAGCTAAAGCCGAAGTGCTAGGTCACGTAATTACTGGAAACGAGGTGTCATGAAAGCTCTTGGAAACCCGTAGAAAACTCTTTGGAAGTGGCTACATGTCCGCTTCGTAGCCAGCAATATATAAGTAGCGATATTGCCTCGAAGGTAAAACCTTCTGTCGATTAGGAACCATGCCTATTATGGAAAATATAAACTTTGACTGGCTGAACAGCGACTATTTGTTCAGCTGTCAGGCTTGTTTTAACCTAAAGGGATTTTGAGTAGAGTGAGGGGAGATTAAGTAGCGTAGTCGTAGCGGTGTCGTATTGAAGTCAACAGTAGGTCCTACTTCGAAGCATGCTAAACTCTGAATTCCTCCTTCCTCCCTTTCCGTCCTCCTTCCCCTTTTATCAGTCTCCCTACGTTTCCTTCTATATACGCAACGGAGGGGTCACGTCCTCGCTACATTGGTGTCTAACCATTTAACTCTCATCTAAGTTTACCGCGCTCTCTGAGACAGCTACATACGAATTCCATCGACTCCATGTATCCCCTAGAGCTGGATTCTTGATAAAAAAAAACCCCTCATGCCGAAAATTATACTCGACATTCATCCAGTATTCAATCGCTCGGATTTGCATTGATCTCGAACTGAATTTTTGTAATTTGACCTGAGCCATGGTATCATCGAAGACCGAACTCGTCACCCGTGGCCTCGATGTAGCAACCCGCAGCCTTGACCTGCTCGGTGTCCTCGCCTCAACAACGAAAAGTCCTCAATCCCTCGTTCAAATAGCCCTAGAGCTAGGGCGTTAGCTAAGCCGAGAATCGGCTTGATGAGAATCAGCTTCAATTCTGCCCCGAGAAGGCCCGAGGCTTAGTTCTCGCCAATTCGGCGACGCATGACTTTTACGATGCCATCGACTCTCGTGGTTCTGCTCGCGTCGCGGGCCCATTTCACGCGCAACAGTCTGCGGCTTTTGGGTGAATGATGACAAAGTATCCCTATCTTTATTGGATGAGATCGGCGATTGCCTACTTGTTTGAGTTCCATGGCGAGGACTTTATCTCGGATACCTTGTGCGCCTTCCTCATCCAGTCTCATGCCTCCTCGATTGGCCAGGCCCTGATCGAACAGCAGTTGGCTTGGCACCCATTCCGACTTCAACTCATGCCAGTCATCAACAAGCTTGTCTCAAGTATCTGGTATAACTTCGTGAACTCCTGTGTTTTAAGACCCAGCCAGGGCTGCAGCCTGTCTTCAATGCCACTACCCCCGGAGATCGCGACGGTTTGCTTGCGCGTCCACGGGCATGTGGAAAGAAGTTATGTGGCAGTGGAAACGTTATATCCCCATCAACGGAGGCTCATGACCGGCTGGGAGCACGAAGATACGTCTCGGTAATTGGGAACTCTTCGCGCTCCTCTTCGGACCGCCGCCAAGCGAGGTCGAACAATGCCGCACTTCTCCACATTCCGGCAGCGTAGATATCGTCTGGCCTGGTTCACATCGTATTTCTCGCTATGCCTTCCAGGGCGATGAGTTCATCCGTAGAAAAAGTGAGTCGGCACACGGTGAACTGGCCCATAAGGCGCTGCCAATCCATGGGCGAATTTTCATCCGGTCCTTTGGTGACACCAGATGTCGGTGTCGACGTAGCTGCAGCACACCAGGATTTATCGTCTGGCGCATCAAGCCAAATGGGCAAGCCATCTGGAAACATTCCCAACGCACGGGACACTTTACACTCCCACCCAAGTTGAGTCTCGCCAAAGTGGATCACCCGTCGGGCCAAAAATACGCTCTTGGAAAACCTATCCTCGACTGTTGAGAGGACCTTCTTCAACTTCATCATCTCAAAGTGCGCCGTCTACCACGTAGTATTCCTGCGGCGGCCCACTATCGACTTCTAGTTCGATTTGCGAAGGGAATTTCGAAGTCCAATTGCTTTTTCCAATCAGACCTTCGGAGCCGTCGAATGCCCATGTAGCCAAAACATTCAAACAGGCGGACGCGTATATCTGGCCCAATTTTTTTGGGATACCTCCAGCCAATCCGTGTGACCGTCTTCATCTTGCTTCATGCAGAGGGAGTCGATCCAGCCCCCCCTCCTTTTTAAAACACATAGTTTCACTCATTGCTTATTCTTTATACTTGTGCGCTTTACAGTATTTCCTAAAGAGCCCCTACCATATGGATAATGTGGTCGAGATACTTGGTAGACGTTACTACAATTATCAAGTATAGCTTTGTTTGAAAGCTTGGATCCGTGTAACATCAGAAAGGAAACCGTAATGTTTCAAAGCATAGATCAAGTACACCGTTTCCCCCGAAATTTAGAATAACTATCTGCCAGGCGGGTGTTTGTTTACTTTGCAACATCACGTAGATCGCATCCTTACGTTGAATGTGCTTAAGTCTGGAAGCAAATATTCATCTGTACGGGGAGTCTATTGAAAGTTTCAAATACAACATGCTACAGCATTAAGGTACCAGCTACCAGCCACGAATCCTGAAATAGGCGAGTTTGTGTCATGTGGTGACAACTACAAAGAGATAGGTAATTGGTAAGTCATTGGGAATTGATAGGTGATTTTGACCGGGTTTAATGGCTCGGTCCGAAGACGTCGAGTGTAAAGCCAACCAATCCGAGCCCCCTCTGGTTCGTAGCCGGAACTAGTACGCTAAATCTTCCTCTATATTCCATCACATTTTCGTTTCAAATGACGGCAGACTACTCCATGTGCTGCCGACTTCGTTGTCAAGCTCCGGATTTCGAATTATGAAAGCAGGGTCGCAGAATTCCATCCGAAAGTACTGGTTGCAGGCGCCTTGAGGATTTGCTGAGGACGAAAGGCTCCCGTAGGAATCAATTCCCACAGATCGGTTCCACATCCATTGTGATTCGTTACCAAACATTGTGTCTGGCGGGTGGACAGCGCTTTGAGGATCGAGATGCTCATAACCACCGTTGCCGAACGGGGTAATAGATGTCGGTGGGATCTCGGGCGAGAATAGGGGACTCACGCTCATATATGTAAGCAGTGGATTGGGTGGTTGGGCGGCAGTTGAGATGCTGCTGATGGACAAATCGGTCGAGGACGACGTCGCCGAAACTTCTGTACAGGTCCTGCTGATCGATTCTGGAAGTTCGGGCAGAGGTTCTACGTGGTCCGCGGTTTCTGGCCGAGGCTCTCCCAGACGATGGAGCAGTTCCATCATTGATTCCATCACAAGTTCCTTGTGCGTTGCCGCGCATTTTGTATTTCCACACACAGACCGGCCAACTGCCAGCGTCTCAGGGACAAGATTCGCTAGCAAATCTGCCCCTCTCATCTTCCATGCCGATTTAATGACAAATACAGCCTCGAATACGGTGTTGCCCATATATATCAACGATGGATCGGGTTCTGCGGCATCTGGGAACAAGATTCTCCACATCCCGAGCCACCTTTCACGCTCTGTGCCTCCCCTTCGGCGCTGTATGTCTTCTCGCTGATCATCGGTGATGCCCTCATGAGCATCGCGGCGGGGACTACATTTGAGTGCCTGGACATGGGCATCTCTAGTCCGCGCGTCAGGGCAAACAAGGCTGCAGATGGGACAATAAAATGGCGGACGGCTGTGGCTGCGTGCGATGTGCTGCCGAACGTAGTTGGTAGACCTGATCTCGAATCGACCGCAGCCTGTATATTTCAAAGGGTCCATCCTGTAGAACGGGCAAGCTAGAAGCCTGTAATTCTCGTTGGCGCCCGACCCTGGCTTCAAGCTCATGCGTTTGGAGCTACGACCATCGTCGTCGTCGTCATTGCCGTCGTCGTCGCCGTCATCGCGATTACCACTTCCTCCATTGCGAGCACCGTCGGTGACCCTAATGCGGATGCCTTTTCGCTCGGATGCTTGTCTCTTACCCACCTTGTAACCTGACAAGATAGAGCCTGACCCGCCGCGAGTGTCACCGTTGCCGGAAGGGGCAGCGACTTCGCAGCAGACAGGCACCCCGGGTACTGCGTAGACTTGACCCGGGGAACAATTCCGTTTTGGCCGAAAGTCGGAAGTAGATTCGGAGAGCCCAATGAATGCATCCTTACCCTTGAGGTTAGGGTCTTCTTCGTTGGTCTGTATATATGCTGATGTATGGCTGTCCGAATCTTGGAGCGGCCCATTATAGCCAGAAGCGTCACTAGCCGTGAGCGATTGACATAACGCGGGAATGGCATCAGGAAGCTTTGGCGTTCTGGGAGGTGAGTGCAGCAATATCGGGGCCGGGGTCGTTGCTGGGAGCAATGATGATTTGCGGTGTCCCAGCCAGCTCCAGAAGGACACCGGGATAGACGTCCCAGATGGTGACCGTGGATGGTTTTTCATGGTGATGAACTCCATCGGATATGTGAGCGGCAGTCGAAATGGTAAGAACATGATAGGCCTCACAAAGTTGGTAGTTGATGGTGGGATACCCAGGAAGCCGGGAACGGCCAGGAAGAATTGTCCTCGACAGACGGTGGATTGCCGCAGTCTCTCGGTTGACTTAGTGTAGACCAGGCTGGGAATCTTGCTTTGATGATATGAATGACAACTTGAAGAAGCCTAGCTTGGCAGTCATGACATGAGCAGGCTTCGTCACAATTTGCGTAATTCCGCGAGGGTAATCAAGAGACTAGGCTGCCGGCCTCAGCTGATTTTCGCACAAACGAGCGTGGTGTGTATGGCCACCGGTTAGCCATAGCGAGGGTCCGAAATCCCTTGCGCGTCACCGAATGAATAGTTGGAGGAAATGAGAGGAGGGCATGATTGCTTGGCCTACAGTTTTTCCATTCTCACAAATGTGAGAATGCATGGCGCCAGTTATAGGTACTGCAGCCAATAGGAGGCAGCCATTAATTGCAACCGGGCGCCATATCCTGGCTGGGGCGCCCTGGCTGGATGCCCCAGCCCCCGCTGACGTCAACAGCATCAAACTCGACTTTCCGACCTATCTTTCTCTCGGCCATGGACCGGGCCATGTACGGAAGTAATTTTCGACTTGTTCATTGTTGTACTTGTCAAGGTTGAGCCTGGCACATCCAGGGAAGAATTCTCGTCGCCACTGCGAGGGCCAGCCGTGAGATAGAAGTCAAGTAAGCGGAAAACATCTACACACCAACATCCACAAACGAAGGACATGGCAGCCTATCCCCCAGATAATTCTTTGATTTGATGAAAGCTTCTACCTTGGATAAATACTCTTAAATGAAGAGGCATGACTCCACCAACTATTTCTGAATCGATCTGACATTAAAATAGATATGTGAAGCTCAAAGTACCACGACAATTGATTTCAAACTTTTGTTTGTCGTGGTGTTCCAGGCGTTTTGGAGGACACATGCTGATAGCGGGGTGCTGCTGTAACAGGCCCTCCAAGAGTCTTGTTGTTGGGACACCATTCTCCGTTGTTCAAAATCGGGTTCCCAATGCTGGAGTGTCGAGGGAAGAAGCCCCAAGTATGCGCTGTGCTCAGCTTTATTCCTGAATATCATGCTCTTGAAGATATACTCCGTATATCGGTATAACCGCAAGTTCAGCTGGCGGGCTTCCAGGTCTGCCCCGCGGCTGTGAAGTGTGGCAGCAGGGGCAGTGTCGTTCTCAGCTGGCCGACTGTCACTGCTGGTCGCCGCGTACTGGACCCCCGAAAACGCGATCGAAATGCGCTAATAGTTTCTCTATTTTTGCCTTGTTTTCTTCCTTGGCAGCCTTTGCGCCAATTCGGCAATCACTGGAAATGGCGACGAATGGGTCGGTGGTCCTGGGTTGGTTCGCCCAGGTATTGAGCTGTGCATATCGTGATGGGTTCATTTTATGGTGTAAGTGCCGCAAACAAAGTTGGATTTCTAGATTGTCTCAATATATTCGAACATCACCTAGCTCAATTTCGGGGGGGGGGGGGGGGGTTGTTGTCTCAGTCACTTCATTTATACGTGAATACATCATCCAGGTATATCTACGAGATACCCCTTTGCGCCCAATCTCACAAGAGTCGCGCACGTTTTAGAGAATTGGTCCGAGTTCATACAAAATCGAGAATGGATTCCTAAGTGGGGTGTAGAGAGCGGGTCTCGAACCGGTCGACCGCGACTGGAATTCGGATTTGGGTGACTCACCGGTGCTGTTGGATGCAAAATCGTAACTCCCTATAAGTGCTTCTATTATATCCGTAGGCGATATAGTAAAGTAGTAGCTTCAAGTATCAATGGTTAATTGCATCCGTACTCATACTCTTTTCAGGAACAGCCAGCCTCACCGAAGTAGAATCCCCTTTGCAGACGTATTCGTGTGTCAACGATGCGGGACACGCACTACCCATCCTTCCTACCCTTCAGCCCTACCACCCGTGGTCCAGGAAAGTGTATTTGCGGTGCCGTCTCAGCGCCCCACGCCAGGGCTGAGACTGGCAACTGGCAGATCAAGAGTCGGAAGCTCCGTGGAAGGATCGCCGACAGCCACTGTTTCTCTGGCCCAGCCTGGATGTGGCGTCCCCAGAGCCCCATTGGCCACACTTTCAGGTGACTCTTGCCCATTCGCATAGTGTGGGCATTGTAAAAGCAAAATTGTGAGAATGTTGTTGAATAAATCATCACGAGATATCTACGCAAAACTGTGGCTGCCACAGCACGGTGCTCTGCAATTGCTGGCTAACCCTTAAACTATGGCCGCCCTCTCCAGTCTTTCGGAATTTGGACTGAGTTTCTTTCCGAATTGTTAGGCGTTTGGAATGTAATGACGATAAGTATCCTTAATGATTAAAGTGTAATACGGTTCCAATATCGCCGAGTCCGCCTTCCTTACGATGAAATCTAAATCCAACAAGTTGAACAAAAGCGGCGGAGTGTCTGATGGAAGCGAGAAAGTTTTGGTAAGTGCCTCGTGTTGAAGCGGACAGTAATGATGTTCCGAATGCACAAGCAAAAATCGCAATGCATTCTGGTGTTGCCCTGGGATCTTGGGCCCACGATTTGTTTGCATTGGACTGTACCTTCCCAGTTTAATTTGATTTCACCTTCACCGTCCAACTCCTTGTCCCTTCCACCTCTTTCCTCTCTATCTTGTTAGGATAGAGTACTGATGGGTGCAATAGCACTCGGCATCGAAGAAGTGGAAATCTCGATTGGCAGGGTTGTTCAAAAACCAGGGCCAGACAATCGAGAGGCACGCACTCGAATCGAGAGACGGTCGATCCAAAATACAGCACAATGTCAGGCGCACTGTGGCGGATCGCGAGGATGAGGGCAGGAATCAGCAACCTGAAAATTCAGGGGCCGACACAAATATAAATCTGCCCAGAGATTCCTTCGCGAAGAAAACATCAGTAGGAGGTGTCGAAATTGCTTCCTATCATCGTCTTGATGGAGACCGCACGGAAGTCCCCTACCAGAGGTCAGTCTCTGATGATTCGCCAAACACGTCTTTAGCGGGGAAAGCGGGAACTGTCGCTTTCACGGTCCGTCCCGTGCAGGATCCCCAGGACCAGCAGCAGGCACCCTCGCATAACGCGCTGCAGCAGGCGCATCACTCCATGGACGAACTTACAGACGCCATCATTGGCCGAATTGGTATCAATCATCTGCCGGGACGGTGCATCTTTCGAGCACTGCGAAAAGCTTCCAAACAGTCGGGTATTGTGGTCGGTTATTACCCAGTAAAGGCAAGAGGCAATCGCCAGTCGGTAAATTGGGGCAGATATCGTGCCGTCCGGTCCCCCGGGATTGTCGTAAGACCGGGCGACCCGCTCCTTGCAGATGTGGCCATCGGGATTTCCTTTAGGGATAAAACGGCACGGTGCAGTGGCGGCCCGTTGTCAGCCCCAGACAAAAACCTCTTCCCGTTCTTGGCCACCTTGGGCCTGTATCATGGCGAGTCGCCGGCTTCATTTTGCTTTTCAGATGCGTCTCAGAACCGGATCGGTTTCTCACCTCAGTCTACCGATCTAGGTCGTGGCCAAAACACGTCCGGACCGCCGTCAAATGCCGGGGCCGGGGCTGGTACTAATCCGGGCACCAGTTTGGGCTTGAGAAGCACTAACGAACAAGAGGACCCGCAAACTTCTGGCTGGTGGATCTGCCCCCTCTTCCGGATTAACCCCCGAAAGCACATGGCTTGCCTGTTTATCCATCCGAAGGATATCTCTAAATTGAAGGATCACATCTGTCGCAACCACGCACCGCATTATTGTCCAATTTGCCTAGGCACGTTTGCGAACGCAGTCGACCAGCAGAATCACATTCTCGCTCGTGCATGTGAATCTGGCGGCGAGAATGTGAAGCTGGATGGTCTCACTGGCGCCGAGGTGACCGAGTTTAAGAAGCTCCGTCTGAACAACGACGATGCCGGATGGATTCGAATGTGGCGTTTTATCGTGAGGGGCCGCAATCCAACGCCGCGACTCTCAACCAGGCCCCATCTCATCCATGACATGATGAAAGAACTGCAGGAGACCATCTTCGAAATGTTTCTCTGGCAACAGTCTCAGGATAATGCCTCTCACCTCGCTCGGGACCTTCCGGCTCCTCTCACAAGCCATTCGATCCCCACGCAGGGCGAAACGGTTCAAAATCAGCAAGAGATCCCTCGATTGCTACAGGCCAGTCACGTTTTAGCGAACTTGTTTAATTTTGCGACAACAAATCCTGTTGCGTACGAAACACTTCCGGCACCTATAACAGCACCAGCGCCATTATCCACCCCGTTACTAGCATCATCACAAGCACCACAGCCCATCCCTACCGAGCCTACAGCTATATCGGCGCCGACCTCAGCGCCTACATATCCGCTGGCTCAGCTGCCAGTACAGTCGGAACATTCGGGGACTAGGCCCAGCGACCATTCTTCGTGCAGTGGGCTATCAACACCGGTGTTCTCGCGAACTTCCACACGGAGCACTTTTACCAACTCGGCTAACAATGCTTCGCGGTCGTCTGAGAGTCCGGGTACAGCTCGATATTCCGTCGCTGGTGTGGCGGAGACAAGACCGGAGAAGCGGCCTCGCACCGACCAGTCAAGCGCAACACAGGTACGTCAGGAGGCCCATTTCTTTCACCCTAACCAGACCTCGCCCCGCTTTCTCTTCGCCGCTCCCTGTTCGCCTCCCGTTCCCGGGTCAATTGTGGTCATGGCTAATATATTATGATTTCGCCATGTAGAGCATTTCTAGTTTCCGAACAGCACAACTGTGCAACCCGGTCTCTCTGCATCCACGCGTTACTGCGGCGCCTGCGATATTGCAGCGCCGTGCGGGGCCGAGGTGGCCGTCCGAACTTCCAGGCGCACATGTCTGGACCTCCGGGGTTGCTACAGCTCCCCCGCCGCCCGCGGTCGCTCAGGGCATAGGCTACGCAAACTTTGGCCCTATAGATTTTCACTTCACCCCGCCGGAAATCTTTCCCACCGAAATAGCCACGAACCGGCTAGTCTTGCCAGGCCCTAACCATACCGGTCCTCCTGCAGACCCATCGGTTGTCACCGGCGCCGGCACCGCCGGCCTCGAGGCGAGTGGGTCACTTCCGTTTGGCATCGGTGGCCCCAATATGAATCTGCGACCGATATGCAGTGGGAGGAGCTTCATCCACTGGGATTTACCTGCGGACCCTTTCGTCCTCACTAATGAACAACTGGGAAATGAATACGAGAATGGAGCGAATGAGGAATGGCAGGAGGGAACTCGCGATAGCGGAGGCTAGGAAAGTCAAAAGTCGAAAAGTCTGAATGCAAGAGGGGCGTTCAACTCGCCATATCGTCGTCGCATGGCACCCTGATATCTTCTCCCCGTATGTTATTCACATGCATAAGTGGAGATGTAATGTTATCTGTGAAGGCGGGAGATGCGAACTCTCCCGTGTCGGCGCTCGAATGAATTTGTACGCATAGTTACAGGGTAGATTGGATACAGGCGTTAGTGGTCTTCTTAGTAGGCAATGTCTTCAGCTTGATAGCGCATCCTCGGGCCCTTTTGGCAAATGCATATATGTCGCCTGGAAGGCGTGATTCTGCAAACTTGGCCTTTTCCTCATTGCAATTTTGTGCGATTTTTGAATCATGACAAGATCGTGCTGGGAAAGCTGGTGACTGCGGCGTGCTCTGTCGCGCCATGGTCGGCTGATACACTGCCCATCTCGCGGGGAAGCCTCTCGGTGTCAGATTTGCTGCTAATTACGGACCTCGGAGTATGAGCAAGAGAAATGGACGGGAGGGTGGACAGTGTTGAAGGCCATCGAGCGATACGAAAGGATGACGAAAATCCCAAAGTTTGCGAAGGAGTACGAAATCAAAATGGGACATGTGGCTCCCATTCTGCCTCACCTGCCTAGAGGTATTCTAAAAGGGGGTTTATGCGGCTGCCAGCCTGCGAACTATTGTCTCTGTACCTGCCTGGTTTACAAAGTGATGCGCCTATGGTGGTGGGATCCAAATATGTAACAAGACCGACGCCATCGGACGGAACTGGGGGTAAAAGTGGGTGAGCTAGAGGCAGCATGCGCTGATGGATCGACGCACAAATGTGCAGCGCATTTTTCACGGCTGTGCAGCGCGTAGTGAGATTTTGCAGGGGTTTGCTGCAATTGGCCCATAGACAGCGATCATGCGCGTGTCTCCGGGTCAACCACAGCCGAGCGACAGCCTGCTACCCCGTCCGTGTTCATGATGAGGTTGACCGCTGTCGATCAGGCTTGATTGTGAATGTATATATAATTGTAGAATGTCGGTTGAAGACAACTATCCTGATGGTCAAGTACGATATGAGCCTTTAAAATTCGCTGCCATGAGCTCCCTCAAGAGAAATGCGCCTCTTGAACACGACTGCCCTGGCGATTTACGAATTCGATCAGAGCCCACTGCCGCCATACGCAGCCCTCTGGACCACTTGGCCGGATCAAATACTTATGCAGTCGGCGTCGGCCAGCGGCATACTCATCTTCAATGACGCCGTGAGCCAGACACTTCGAAATGCCAGCTATGTCGCGCGCTATTACTGGGGCCTCGACTGGCTGTGGGCTGATATCCTATACTCCGGACATCCATCACAGCCATTGGGGTCGCCAACACTAGACTGCAGCGCGTACTTCAATCTCCCGAGTTGTATTGTTTGCATCGTTGTTATCGATGATAACAGGTCGACACACGTCACACAATATGACGCATGGGCAAATGGCGACCAACACTTCATTCCAGACTCATCGCGGCCGGCAGTTTTCGATCAGCAGTTTCCCCATTGCTGCTCAAAGACGGATGTTACGGGCCAAGGGTGCGAAGGAAAACACTTGCAGTTTTCGACGCCAAAACAGCCAAAAAATTCTATAGATGCGGCCGTCGGAGGGATGTCCCAATCTCATTGCGCGGAGGGGGGAGTCCACGACAAGGATTCAGGCCAGTTAGTGAGATTACCAGTACGGGTGCATCCCGAGCGTACGCCCAGGCCTTCCTCCCAGGAACGGGCCATGGCCAAGCATGACGGGGTAGAGGCCGGCTCAAGTGGAAACCGAGGTTTGAAAAGGCAAGCTCCTCGGGAGTGGGAGCTGATCGAGCGCCCGGTGCGTGCAAAGTCTGTCAAAATGAAGTTCGGCCAGTCGGCTAGTTCGAACGTTGCATTCGGGATTCAAAACCCTGCAGACCAGCCTACGTCGTGGGAGGAGGGCCACTCGGACACAGATTCGCGGAGCTTGTTTGACATGATCGGCGACTCGTCCATGGAACCTCCAACTCTCGATCCCCTGCATCAGTTTGCCGCTTTCAAAGACGATCTCGTGGATTACGCCCTTTGCGAAGCAAGCGCAGCATTCAACACGGCAATCCAGGATGAGAGCGTCGAATGTCTGAGCGACCCGGAGGATAATGACCTGGTCGAGGTAAAAACGCACCCTAGATACCTTTGCCCGTTCTACGCCAACGACAAGGAGCGACACCGTGACTGCCTGAAGGCCGCCGACCTGACAAACATCTTGGAGGTTAAGCGACACGTGTGTCGCCACCACCGCTTACCCTACTATTGTCCCATTTGCTTCGAAATTTACTCAAACGCAACCGAGCGGGACGACCACATTCGAGGGCGCACCTGCTCCCGCCAGAGCAAGGTCAACATCGAGGGGGTAGGGGAGGATCAAGTGGAGCTGCTCGCAAAGGTATCCAAGCGCATGTCAGCAACTAAGCAGTGGTATGCCATCTTCAATATTGTCTTGCCTCAGACGCCACTGCCTCCCAGAGCGAGACTCAGTGGGAGGACCGAGTTGGTGGTTTCTCAGCTACGGTCCTTTTGGGCCCGGGAAGGCGCTCGCATTGTGTCCAAGTTTGTAGCTCACCGGTTGCCGGCCCTATACGACAGCTCCACCGAAATTGATGAAGAGAAGTTGCTGGCTTGCTACGAGGCCATACCCAATGAGGAGAGGAGCTTGGCGGCACTCCATAATGACGTGATTGCCGCCATGATCGGAAAGGTTCTCGACAGTGTCTGCGGACGCCTCGGCCACGGCTGGGGCAAGCCACGCATAGAAATGGTTGGAACAGAGGAGCAGTCAGGAAACAGACATTCCTTGATAGAATTGTTGAGTGCAGGCTTGCCACGAATGGGAATAGCCTCGAGGAACGCGAAGTATCATAATGCGCGAACGGGGGCGTAGAAGAAATAATAAAAAAATCACACACAATTAAAAAGGTCAGAGAGAGAAGTGAAATCGGAGAACATGTATCGCATCATGTAGTAGTCGATTAAAACCAGTAGCGGTGATAATGATGATGGCTCCTGGTGGTAGTTCGGCCCTTGGAGAGGTAACGTTTGATTTGCTTGAGCCTAGTTTTATCATGTCAGAAATGCAAGATCAATTTTTGCGGTATTTATGTAGGATTCATATAATAAGATATCTGGGAGAGCCGGGGCGGACGTCGCCGAGGGATCGGAGATAGACCGTAGAGGACTATATTTTAGCTAAGATGTACCGAGTGTGCTACAACGATTCCAAGCTCATTGTGTACCTCAGCAATATGCTAGACCTCGGCGGGTGGCTAGAAAGGGCGTTATCATGACTATCTATGATATGTCAAGTAATGATGCAGATGTGTAGATGTAAGATTCATAATCTCCCCCATGTTCCGTCTCTCGTATGAATATACTAGCTAATTGTGTCTAGAGCCCACAGGTCGAGAACC
>Ga0247774_1000538_pt1 | contig 18766 bp, 4 predicted proteins | sample UWRJL001104B6_FD_179933 | JGI IMG/M metagenome (GOLD analysis project Ga0247774, IMG submission 179933) | Plant litter microbial communities from Arlington Agricultural Research Station in Wisconsin, United States - UWRJ-L001-104B-6 | ecosystem: Environmental > Terrestrial > Plant litter >... | reverse complement strand
GTACACCCCAGCCCCGGGGCCTCGGAGCCCCGCGCTCCAGGCCCCGGATTATGGATATTCTATCGGTTCCTGCCCGAACCCGTAACCCGGCCCCGGGCGGGTGAAATACTAATATGTTAAATATCGTTTCTCCCTCTTTACTTATGCTAGAATATATCACCCTCAAAATTCCATCACTATACATCCTCCAACTTTACAATTTTCAGTTAACGACAAACCTCCAAAACATCTAGTGCCCCCCCAACCACCCACCCCTTACCCTTTCGCTTCTATTATCCACCGGGTTAAACGTCTCCGCTTAGAGGATAAACGTAGAACTACTAAGCCAATCCGGTCGATTCCGAATCGATATCGATAGCGCTAATACCGAATTACGCGCTATCCCTAACTATATACTACGATACTATATATTCCGATAGTAAATAACTTAGTAAAATCCGTAAAGAAATTAGATCTAAATTGCTTTAAAATAGAGAAATAACTTATAGTATTTAGTTAAAGTATTAATATATTTAATTTTTAATATTATTTCCCTATATTTCCTACTTAAGTTTTAGGTGCCTATAGTCTACGCTTGGGTATCTATCGTTATTATGGCGATTGCTCTTTCTGGGCGACCTGTTGTAGGCAGATCGTAGGTGTTCGAAGCGGCCGGGAGTCGGGATCGTGTCCCCGATGTCGCAATTTAAGAGATACTCTTTTAGGTAATATTTCTTTCGCTAACATCCCACCTATCTCACTCCCGCCTATTTTGGGTTGTCCCTAAGATCGGGTTATTCTATTTTTTCCCCTACCCCCCAATTGTTCCCAGTAACCAGATCCTAGTAGCTATCTAATATTTACCGGAAGCCGGGATTCACCATCGACATCTATTGCCAGCTCCAAAATATCGGGATCTAGGACGGCAGCTATAACTCCGCCATCCATGATTCTGCACTTTAGCCCATATTCCCCCATCCCGGCAGCTACCTGACGTGAGCAATAAGAATCCGGGATCTGGGACGGCGTCTATGGCTCCGCCATCCATGATTCTACACTTTAGCCCCTATTCCCCCGTCCCGGCACCTATCTAACGTGAGCAATAAAAATCCGGATCTAGGACAGCGGCTATAGCTGGGCCACTCCATCGTTCTGCACTTTAGCCCCTATTCCCTAGTCCCGGCATCTATCTGACGTGAGCAGCAAAGAATCCGGGATCTAAGCCGGCTACAGTACGGGAATCCGGTCCCCGTGGTTCACCGTTCCCCCATCCCGGCAGCTATCTGACGTGAGCAACAAGAATCCGGGATCTAGGACGGCGGCTATGGCTCCGCCATCCGTGATTCTGCACTTTGGCCCCTATTCCCTCATCCCGGCACCTATCTGACGTGAGCAGTAAAGAATCCAGGATCTAGGCCGCCACAATACGGGAATCCGGTTCCCGTGGCACCATTCCCCCATCTCGGCAGCTATAACGTGAGCATCAAGAATCCGGGATCTAGGGCGGCGGCTATGGCTCCGCCATCCGTGATTCTGCACTTTGGCCCCTATTCCCTCATCCCGGCACCTATCTGACGTGAGCATCGAGAATCCGGGATCTAGGACGGCAGCTATGACTCCGCCATCCATGATTCTGCACTTTGGCCCCTATTCCCCCATCCCGGCAGCTACCTGACGTGAGCAATAAGAATCCGGGATCTGGGACGGCGGCTATGGCTCCGCTATCCATATTTCTGCACTTGGCCCCTATTCCCCAGTCCCGGCAGCTATCTAACGTGAGTAATACGAATCCGGATCTAGGACGGCGGCTATAACTCCGCCATCCGTAATTCTGCACTTTGGCCCCTATTCCCTTATCCGGGTAGCTACCTGATGTAAGCAATAAGAATCCGGGATCTGGGACGGTGTATATGGCTCCGCTATCTATGATTCTGCATTTTGGCCCCTATTCCCCCATCCCGGCACCTATCTAACGTAAGCAGCAAAGAATTCCGGGATCTGAGCCGGCTATAGTGCGGGAATCCGGTCCCCGGAAGCCGGGATGCGGGTCGGCGGCTATTTGCCAGCTCCGCCGCTCCGTCGTTCTATTCCGTAGTTACGTTGCCTATCGCGGATTCTTGTTGCATACGGCAGATAGCTGCCGGGATTGGGGAATAGGGGCTAAAGTGTAGAATCATGGATGGCGGAGCCGTAGCCGCCGTCCTAGATTCCGTATTCTTATTGCTTACATTAGATAGATGCCGGGATGGGGGAACGGTGAACTACGGGGACCGGATTCCCGTATTATGGCCGGCTCAGATCCCGGATTCTTGATGCTCACGTCAGATAGGTGCCGGGATGGGGGAATAGGGGCCAAAGTGCAGAATCATGGATGGCGGAGTCATAGCTGCCGTCCTAGATCCCGGATTCTCGATGCTCACGTCAGATAGGTGCCGGGATGAGGGAATAGGGGCCAAAGTGCAGAATCATGGATGGCGGAGCCGTAGCCGCCGTCCTAGATCCCGGATTCTTGTTACTCACGTCAGATAGCTGCCGGGGGAATGGTGAACCACGGGGATCGGATTCCCGTACTGTGGCCAGCTCAGATCTCGGATTCTTTGCTGCTCACGTCAGATAGGTGCCGGGATGAGGGAATAGGGGCCAAAGTGCAGAATCATGGGATGGCGAAGCCATAGCCGCCGTCCTAAATCCGGATTCTTATTGCTCACGTTAAATAGCCTCCGGGATTGGGGAATAGGGGCCAAAGTGTAAAAATATGGATGGCGGAGCTATAGCCGCCGTTCTAGATCCCGGATTCTTATTGCTCACGTTAGGTAGCTGCCGAGATAAGGAAATGGGGGAATGGGGATCAAAGTGCATAGAGACGGATGGCGGAGCTATAGCCGCTATCTAAGATCCCGGGTGACTGGGGTGTGCAACCGGAAGCCGGGTTCCGGATCGGCGGCTATAGCTAGCTCCGCCGCTCTATTATTCTATTTTCCCCCGCCATTACGTATTTAAGCCTATCGCAGTAGCTATCTAACGTAAGCAACCGGAAGCCGGAATTCGGGATCGGCAGCTATGCTAGCTTCACTATTTTGCTAGCCGGGATCTAAGCCCGCCAACATACAGGAATCCGGTCCCCGTGGTTTATATTAATAATTTTAGTATTAAGTCACCAACAGGGTTCGATATTACCTAATAGTAGACTAATAGTAGCGTTCCGGAGGCCCTTAAATAAAAATAAAATACAAATAAAACGCATAAGTAGCCTCTCCTATTATATTTATAAATAGCGACTATTTGGTTATGCTAGTAGACCTAGTAACCTACGCTATATTAAGATATAAGGCTAATTTATATAATATAGGATTTTAATTTATTTTATTACTAAATCCTTAATAAGTAAATTCGTAAATAGAAGTAGCTAATTTTTAAATAGTATAATACTTTGGCTATATATATTTATCTAAGCTATTAGTTACAACCCTTATAAACTATTTAGATATAAAAATATAGTTAAGAAGTAGATTTAAAATATATTTAAAAAGTATTCTAAATAAAGAAAGAAAGAGCTTTATCTCCCTAAACTTATAGATCTAAACTTTTATTAAACCCTTTATAGATTCTCCCTTCCCTCTCTATCTATAATATAACCTTCCGTATTATCGGTCTTACGCATTAGTATTTTATTATAATACGCCTATACCTTAGTTAATACGAAATATAATACCTTATAAAACTAATACTCTTATTGTAACAGGAGTTTTGGGACTACAGGAGGAATGTAAGGCTTAGTAATCTAGACGCCGGTGGACCGACCCCGTAGACAGGAAAGCATACATAAGTGGGACAGCAATGCCAACTTCTCTTAGGAAAAGATAGGCTTCAGTTTTGGTTTACAATGGATACCTACCTTTCAGCATCTCTACAATCAATCTTCTATCTACCCCGTGACATTAGGCATCTTTAATCACCTTCATTAGCGCCTCGTGGCACCTCCCGTTATACTTATATATTACTTAATCTCTAAATCTAGCCTATTATTTTCAAATATTAACTTATATACTTAATTTTCTAAGAATAATATATAAAAATTAAATACTTTTAGGTAAACTAATATAGATATATAAGAAGTTTTCTAAGCTTATATATACTTATAAACGTAAAATATAGTTATTTTATAAAATATAGCCTCCTTATTAAGGAGTTTACTTAAGTAAGCAATTACACTATAAAGCTTAAATATAAAAAAATCAACTACATTTATAGTTATTTTTATAAAATTAATAATAAAGCAAAAGGTAAATTTAATAAATATAACAGGGCGATAAGGACTAGGGTTCGGCGACCGATTGGCGGCGCCTTGGCAACGCTACTGCGGAGGGCTACAACAGCAATAGATTGGTTGCGAGCTGTATATTGATTAGTTAGCCGGGTAGTTTTAAGAACCCGTTACAAAGGGAAGTCCGGATAGTAAAACGGATAGATATGTTTTTAAGAAGGGTTATTTTCTTTTATGAAATTAGGAGATAATAGACTTTAGTCTTTACCTTAATTAATACCTATCTTTGTCTTAGACTAATCTTAGTACGAAATATTATTACTAATCCCGCACTTAACCCTAACCCTAGCGCTAGACTACGTTAAGTATTATTAACTACCTTTGTTATCGCTTCGTAGTACCTCCTGTTATAATTCTAAAGCCTCTACCCTTTAGGGAGATAGAGCTGGTTAAAATAACTAACGGAGATACCCCCGCCTTATAATCGGTAATCTAGGGCGATAGAATCTCTAATCCTATCCTTCTTACTATAGAAAAGAAAAACAATAGCTTTAGAATATAGCTATCTTAAACGAAATTATAATAATAAAGCAATACCGGTCTCTAAAACGATAGCTAAAGGATCTAAAAAAATAGGCCTATTATAATACTAAACTAGCTTAGATTATATAAAAACGCTAAAAGTTAAACTAAAACTAAAAATCAGTATAAAACCGTACTATAAAACTAATTTCTTGCTAGTTTATCGAAAACGATAACCCTAATCCTGTAACGGGTTGCCCCGTGGAGAGCTCGAGCAGTAGCCCTCGTGGAGCAGATATGACGGTCAGTGGAACAATGGGAGCACGCTCACGTGCATACGCGCAAGCCTCGTGGAGCACGAAAGCAGAGCACGTGCATGCCGCGCGTCGACAATCCTGCGATCCGTGCGTACGCGAGTAGATAGCTCAGCGAGCAGTCCCCGACCGCTCGCTGATTTCCTTTCCTTCTCTTCATCGGAACCTTTTTGTACAATAAGCCTCGGTTCGGTAGCACTACCAACCGACCCCTTACATTAGGTTCCGATCAACAACACGACGACTTCGAGGAGGTCCCACGGAGTCGATGAAGGAAATCCCGTAGAGGTCCTACGGTGATAAACACGACCGAGGACCGGTCGTGTGTGAAGAGTACGGAGACCGGTCGCAGAGCCATCTCCGAATACTTGAAGGAAGCCCTCCCGCATCGAGCGGTTGAGATATGAGAAAGTCCTCCCACGCCGTGTGGTCGAGGCAGCTTGTAAGGTCTACAAGCGGCATGGAAGAACTCTGCTACAAGCGCCCGTAGTAGACCACGAAAACGTGATCAAGGTCTGGTCGCAGGAAACTACGGAGACGATCTATCTCCGTACGATCGAAGTAAGCCCTCCCACATCGCGTGGTCGAGGCCAATTGAAGGAAGCCCTCCCGTATCGAACGGTTGAGGCCATTAAGAAAGCCCTATCACGGACACCGCTGATAGGCACACGAAGACTCCATAGCGAGCAGTCTCCGACCGCTCGCCGACGGAATGGAAGGAACACCGCAGACGCCTAGGGGACTTAAACCCCGATTAGAACAAATGATGGTTAGCCTCTTCGGCCAGTTAGAGCAACGCCTTACCCAGCTCGCCGACAACCAGGCCCACCAAAAGGAAGCCTACGAAGCATAGATACGAGCATTGCAAGACACCGTAGCTCGACTAACGCCTATACTAACGGCGACACCAGCCACTCCTACCCTAAACATAGAAACCACTATTCCAACACCGATTGTTCTCCCACCGAACGCCGACCGTAAGCCACGATCCGCCTTACCGGATCCTCTAAAGTTCGACGGATAACGAATTAAATTCAGATTATAGCTCCTCAAAATAAAAAATAAACTCCAAACTAATTACCGAGCAATCAGCGATACCGTAAACCAATTCAGCTACATCTTCGCCAGGCTTAATACCAAACTATAGAGGCTATACGCTATATATATGGAAACGGAAAGCGAATACAGAACGGCTACCGAGTTCCTAAAGTACTTAAAACGATATTATAAGGACTAGAACCTGGAAATAAAGGCAGTAGACACGCTAAAAACCCTAGTACAAAAAAAAAATCAGTCCTTCTCCCAGTTCTACCCGGTATTCGAAGTTACCCTCGCTAACGCCAGAGAAGCCACCTAGCCCAACACCATAAAGATATCAACCCTCCGACTAGCCCTAAACAAAAAAACATGCCGAGTTATCGTATATTAATCGCAGATATCACTAAATTACAATAAATACATCCAAGAAATCGGCAAATTATATACTTAACTCGAAACGTTACTAGTAATAACTCAACCTACGCAAATACCTCGGAGTCCTCCTAAAAAAATCGACCAAGCTATAGTAAACGAGATAAACTGGGAATCAATAAAGGCTACCCCTACCAGACAATCTAGCAATAATCGGCGCGCTAGCCAATCGCTGCCTAAACAGCGCTAGCTGGGATACCCTAAGGAGGTTAACAATACCCTAAGGGGCAAGTAAGCTAAACTTATAAACCAGGAAGAGTTAAAGTATAGGAGGAAAGAGAGTCTTTATTTTCGATATAGAAGATCCCGCTACAGAATAAATACCTACCCACTATTACCACCCCGCAAGCCAAATCCAAGACCGCATATCAATCGCTTGGCGAGTATTCGTAAGGAGGTGGCATTTAAGGATAATAAGCTTCTAAGCGCTTCTAAAAAATCGGAAAAAGAGTAGCTCCTATCGATAGTTGTAGGCAGGAGCCCATATCCCCTAAACAAAAATACAAAAGTTTAAAAGCTAGTTTCGATACAGATAAGTTTTACATTAATCTCTAAATAAACGGAATCTACTATACACTTACTCTTATCGATTCTAAATACCTATATTATAAAACTATTAGCTAATTTTTCGCAAACTATTCGAAAATAATATATATTAATATCACCCCTCGGAGACTTAAGGAAACCGTCTTAGATAACACTATAATTTCGTAAGTAGCCTATAAAAACATAAACCTTAATAGCTACCCCCAAAAAAGAGCCTTCTTTTATATTATTCTAGGGCAGGAAGAGGATATTATTCTTAGATTATAGTAAATAAAATTATAAAAAGCGATCGTAGATATATTAACAATAAAACTAAGACTAGGTATTAAAGGATTTATAGTTCGGATTAGGGAAGGAGCACTAGAGCCTACCACAAAACCTATCCAGGTAATAGCCTCGATATTTACAGGGATACTTAGGAAAGCGAAACGAAGCCGAGAACGCAAGATAGAATTCCGAATCTTCGCCGTTAGCCTAGCGGATATCAAGAAAACACTCGCACCCAAGAAAATCTCGGACCCAAGGAAACTACTACCAAAACAGTACTATAACCACCTAAAGCTCTTTAACCAGGCAAACGCCGATAAATTGCCACTATATCGTTAAGGAGTCGACCACGCGATCGAACTAGAAAAGAATACCGAGGGGCAAGATAAGGCCATACTATAGGGACCGCTATACGGGATATCACGCGAAGAATTGATCGTCTTACGCCGAACGCTTAACAAATACTTAAACAAGAACTTCATACGCGCAAGCAGTTCGCTAGCAAAAGCGCCTATACTTTTCGTTAGGAAACCAGGCGGCGGGCTTCGATTTTACATAGACTACCAACGCTTAAATAAAATCACGAAGAAGGACCGGTACCCGCTCCCCCTTATATCGGAGATACTACGGCAACTTACAGGAGCGAAGTGGTTTACGAAACTAGACATAATCGCAGCCTTCCATAAGATACAGATAAAGAAAAGCAACGAATAGAAAACAGCTTTCCGAACACAATACGGACTCTTTAAGTAGCTAGTAACACCCTTCGGGCTTACCAGCGCACCCGCAACCTTCCAACGATATATTAACTCGACGTTACAGGAATTTCTAAACAAATTCGTCTCTACCTTTATCAACGATATCCTAATCTACTCCTATAGGTCACTTAAAGACCATAAGGAGAAGGTTCGGAAAGTAATAACGAGGCTCTAAGAAGCTAGTCTTCACATCGATATCGATAAGTACGCCTTCGAAGTCAAAGAAATCAAGTACCTCGGATTTATTGTAGAAACAGAGAAAGGTCTGAGAGCCGACCCCGAAAAGATCGCTGCAGTTACATAATAGGAAAAACCAACCACCATCCAAAGCATAAGAAGCTTTATCGGGTTCGTTAACTACTATAAGGAATTTATTCCCAACCTCGCAGAAATAACCGTACCACTTATAATACTTACAAGGAAAAATATAAACTTCGATTAGTTTTCGGTATATTAGCGCGTATTCAATAATCTTAAAGCATAATTAATAGCTGCCCTAATCCTTACCTATTAGAACCCTAATAAGGAAACTAGGGTTAAGGCAGATACCTCCGGATATATAACTAAAGAAACGCTTTCTTAGGTAAATAAAGAGACAGGCTATTTCCAACCCATCGCCTACCTCTCCCGCAAAATACTACTAGCTAAAGTTAACTATCCGATTTACAATAAAAAGCTACTCATAGTAATTAGGTACTTAGAAGCATAGCAAACCGAACTTAGATCGGTCGAAGAGTTTACCGTACTTACCGACCACCGAAACCTCACATACTTCACAAAACGCCGTTTACTCTCCAAACAATAGGTCCGCTAATCGGAGATTATATTACAGTTTAACTTTAAAATAGTACACTATCCGGGCAAAGCATTACTAGTACTAAATACACTCTTAAGAAAAGAACAAAACATACCTAAGGATGCAAATAATAATAAAATATAAGGAAGGGTAATCCAATTACTTAAGAAGGAAGGCCCCTACCTAGAACCTATCTATTAGAAACTATGGCTAGAGCTCGGGCCTAAAGCCAACCCAACCTCCATCGGAACACCAAATAATTAACAAGGGGATATAGATAACCCCCTAAACGAAGTTACAGAACGAGACCCAAACGTTAGCTACCCCTTTCTCGACCCTAAGCTTTAAGGCTTATAGAAAGAAGGGCTCTAGCATAACAACCGCTACTAGATAATCAGAAGTTATATTACAAGCGATCTACAACGTTTCCCCGGTTAGTAGGGCCTCTCGGTCTCGATATCGGAATATTCTATAAACAAGGGTAACCAACTACGCTAAAGAAAGCAAATATAGGTACTTAACTACGAACCACTACGAACAAGGCTCATAAGAAACGTCTACGACTCAGCGACCGCTGGTCATCCGGGGAGAGAGGCCACAAAAATAATCTTATCCCGAAATTTCATATAGCCGGGATTAGCAAGCGATATCCAATAGTTTATACGGAACTGCAAGTACTACGGGCGTACTATAGTCTAGAGGGACGCCCAGAGAGGCCTCTTAAAGCCCCTACTAGTACCGGACCGGATATAGAGCAAGATATCAGTCGATTTCATCACCAGCCTACCTCCAAGCGGTCCCCAAGCAGCCACAAACATTATAGTCATCACCGATCGCCTAAATAAAAACGTAATCTTCAAACCGATATACGAAATTACAATAAAAGCCATAGCCAAACGATTAATATAGTGCTTTATCCGTTACCACGGCCCACCACAAGCCATAGTCTCTAATCGTGGTATGCAGTTTATTAATCGTATATAGAAACGGGTTTACAACCTCCTAAAGATTGTTTAGCGTTTATTTACCGCCTTTTATCCGGAGACCAACGGATCCATAGAACAAATAAACCAAACACTAGAGAAGTATCTAAGGGCGTATACCGTATACTTTTAAAACGACTGGCATAACCTACTACTAGTAGGAATGTTAGCGGTAAATAGGAGACCTACAACGTTTATTAGGATAAGCCCCTTCTTTATAACGCACGGCTACGACCTCTTGCCGATTTAACTCAAGGAGGACGAATATCTACGCACCGAAGGCATATTAATAAAAGCAAAGGAAGAAGCCCTTATCGCACGATAGAAGATAGCAACGGAAGTGGCCTAGGCTATTATAGCTATAGCCTAGGAAGAGCAGGAATAGCAGGCGAATAACCAGCAACGGCCTACAAACGAATTCCATATGGGGGATAAGGTATAGTTAAGGCTAAAGAATATTACCACCGAACGCCCCTTAAAGAAATTAGATTGGGTTAACGCCGAGTACAAAGTTATCGAGGTTATCGGGACGCATACTATTAGACTAAATACACCACCGGGCGTCCACCCGATATTCCACATATCTCTAGTCTACAGAGCCGCCACCAACCCATTTCCGAGTCAACCCTAAGATAACACCGAGCCCCTAATAATTATAGATAAAGGGTCCGAGGAATAGCGTGTTAAGGAAATCCTAGAAGTAAGGAAGCAGCATAAACGCTTTAAAGCTAAGGTTAAGTGGGTAGGATATATCGAACCGTTATAGGAACCCCTCGAGGAACTTCTAGATATAGCCGCACTAGACCGGTATGAAGAGCGCTATAGACCAATTAACGCTATCTAGTTTCCAGACGGACGGCTTGCGGAAGGAGGGGAGTATTGTAACGGGTTGCTCCGTGGAGAGCTCGAGTAGTAGCCCTCGTGGAGCAGATATAACGGTCAGTGGAATAATGGGAGCACGCTCACGTGTATACGCGCAAGCCTCGTGGAGCATGAAAGCAGAGCACGTGTATGCCGCGCGTCGACAATCCTGCGATCCGTGCGTACGCGAGTAGATAGCTTAGCGAGCAGTCCCCGACCGCTCGCTGATTTCCTTTCCTTCTCTTTATCGGAACCTTTTTGTATAATAAGCCTCGGTTCGGTAGCACTACCAACCGACCCCTTACAAATCCCCTAGAATCTAGTCCCTTTAACTTTAATAATAAGGTTTTTAATAATATTAATACTAACCGCTATATAATTAAATCTAATATTAGAATTAGTAAAGTTATAAAGCTTTTAATATATAGTAACTTATACTAATAAAGTAACTAAAAAAATAATTTTAATTACTTATTTTAAAGCAATTCCAATAGATATATAATAGCTATATAAAAAATTAATAAGATATTTAATTATATAAACTTTTATATATGCTTTTTTTAAAAGGTTAAGATCCGCTATATACTAGCTACTAAGATTTATTATAATACCTTTATTTAATATATATAGAAGATAATTAATAGTAATATAAACGGAAATATTTTTTTATATAAGAAATATAATAAAGTATAATAGTTAAAAAAAATTTTCCTTTTAAATTCGATATTTATTTTACTAGCCTAAAGGCTTTAATAGATAATATTAGTAATTATAGTTTTATAATATCTTTTTTTGTAAACCTATAACGATTTTTATAGGATTAGATAAAGGCTTTGGGAAATAACCTTCTAGAAGATTGCTGTTAGATAGTAGCTAAAGCGAAATATGCTTAGAAAGCTATTTTCGGATGGATATTCCGGAAGCGAAGCTATTTAGATTAGTATATTCGAGACCCCTTGCTAAAGAGAGCTTGCTAAACGTATAACGATCGTTCTTAGAACTATTGCCGATTAGAAGCCTATTTAAATCGTAGTTATTGCGATTATCGTAAGTAGTATAACTATAGAGGCCGTTTTAAGAAACGAAAAGATAACTATTAAAAGGAGATTTCCTCCTTCTCTCCTAATAGAAAGGATCTAAATAAGTATCGATACTATAATTATAGAGAGAATAGCTACTATAGCTACTATTACCCGAAGAAATAGCGACGCGTTAACGCTATCGGTTACGTTAGCTTTCGCCCCTTATTCTGCTATTTAGCCTGTTTTTCGGTTCGCTCTGTATCTTGTTCGTCTAATGGATTACGTGCTAGGACACCCTCGCCCGCCTCGTCCGATATATTAAAAAACTAGGATAGCCCTTTAAAGGGGTATCTTCTGCTTTCGAAGCTAACGGTATAATTAGTAGCTAAGGCACTAAGTATCGAATTTATATTGGCTTCGATATATAAGCTAAAGTAGATCTAGTTAGTATCGACTTCGTATAGAAACTAGGATTTTAAGATATTAGCTACTAATACTAGAATCTTATACTTACTATAGTAAATTAGCTATTAATTTAGATCTATAGCACTTATACTCTCCACCTTTAGCTTATAAACCGTAATAATAAAACCTTTACTACCTTATATACTTATATTGCTATTTAATATAACGCCGATAAGCTAGAGATTTTTTTAGGTATACTAAAGCTTTTAGCTTCGTAAATTATTATCGATATAGTATAATACTAGTAGGAATATTATTCGAATCTATATATATAATGCGTTTTAGCGGTCCGCTTACGCTATCTTCTTCGGTAAAAACCGTTTTTATAAATTTATTTTATTACCGATATTAACCTCTTAATTTAGTTAAATACCCTTACTTTAGGTACCTTACTACTATATCTAGCCCGAGGATATTAGGACGTCTTTACCCTAGGAAACGTAGACTAGCTACTACCGTATCGAGGGGTAGATTATGCTATCGAATTACAGCCTAAGAAAGAACCCCCGTACGGTTCTATCTACCCCCTATTTCCGGCTAAGCTCCGAGTCCTCCGAGATTATCTCGAAGACTACCTAGCTAAGGGCTTTATCTATAAATCAACTAGCCTAGCCGGAGCTCCTATCCTTTTTATCCTAAAGAAAAACGGTGGCCTACGCCTCTATATAAACTATCGGGATCTTAACGATATTATTACTAAAAACCGATACCCCCTACCGCTAATTAACGAAATTATAAACTATATTAGTAGCGCTATAATCTTTAGTAAAATTAACCTAAAGAATATATATTACTATATTCGTATATAAAAGGGAAATAAATAAAAGATAGCTTTTAAAATATGCTATAGCTATTTCGAATATCTAACTATACCTTTTAGTTTAATTAATACCCCTATTACCTTCTAAGCTTATATAAACCGCGTTTTATAAAACCTAGTCGATAATTTTTATATTATTTATTTAAACGATATCCTTATTTTCTTTTATATATAAAAAGAATATTAGAAATATCTTAAACTAATCTATAAATATCTCTAATAAGCTAAACTCTATATAAAACCTTTTAAATATGTTTTTTACTAGGAAAATATTAAATTCCTTAGCTTTATTATAGAGAAGGATAGTATCCGAATAGACCCTATCCGTATAGCGATAATTAGGGACTAGGAGGTACCGAAAACTTACTAAGATATTTAAGTATTCTTAGGATTTTGTAATTTCTATCGGTAATTTATTTATAACTACTTTATAATTATATACCTATTTACTAGCTTATTAAAGGATAATATTAAAAAAGAAAATCGGGAGATTTAGTCCGCGAATAGAGCTCTAATTAATAAGCTGCTTTCGATTACCTAGTATAAGTATTTTAAGAAATATCCTTACTACAATATTATAATCCATAATAATAGAGCTATATCGAAACCGATATATTTAACGCTATCCTTAAGGCTATCTATTTATAACTCTTTAAAAACGGATAATAATATCCAATAGTCTTTTACTTACGCTAATTTTAAGGCCTAGAGATATAATATATAATATTAAATAAAGAATTACTTATAATAATATTTACTTTTAAATACTAGAGGTATTATTTATAAGATAGCGAATATTTTATTAAAATCTAAATAGATTATATAAATCTAAAAGCCTTTACTAAATAACTATATTTTAATAGCTATTAAGCCCGTTAGTTTATTATACTAGCTCCGTATAATTTTACTATTTACTACCGGCTAGGGAATCGAAACCCTACTAATAGACTATCGTAATATCCCGATTATATTCGTTAAATCGGAATCGAAACCGAAAATAACCTAGCCCTTAACCATTTACTACCTATATTAACCTTTAAGCTCGTTAACTAATATAAATTAAATATAAAATAATTTTAAATACCTATAATAAGGCAAAAAATCTAAGAAAGTAGCTAGTTAGAGTATAAAACTCGAAAAAATATTTCTACGATAGGGCGAGAAGTCCCGAATAATCGGAGAGTATACTAAACTACCGTAGATACCCGTATTTAGTAAAGCTAAAGTAGCCGAAAGTGGCCTAAGATTCGTATAGAAGAGATATAGAGCTAATAAGGGCCGATATACGGACTATAAGCAGACGACGGGACTACTAAAATAGTGGGATCGCTACTAGGAGCGTCAACTCTAAAAGTAAGAATTATTCCGAACAAGACGTTTAAAGGCAAAGAGATTGATTACTTCTTACGCGTTCTTTCTATTTAAGCCGTAATCTGTAGAAAGGCATGCTTAGCCTGTTAAAGCAAAGAAGTTTAAGAGGCCGAAAGAGCTAAACTAAACCTAATCGTAGACGCTACTTAAAGCGCTCTAGCTAAGTTTGAAGATATCTTTTAAGACCTAATAAGTTTAATTTAAGAATATTAACCTAGTAACCTAAGTATTATATAGGTCCTTAAGAATCTAAAAAGCTAAAAAGGCCTAAAGAACCTAAAAGGCTTCTATATTAAGAATAGCCTCCTTTTTAGAGATAGGTAAGTTATCGTCCTATAATAAAGGATACTAATAAACAAGCTTCTTTAAGTTAATTATAATAATCTACTTATAGGCTATTAGAGCTATAATAAAACTATAAACCTTCTCTAATAAAACTTCTACTAGAAGAGTATAATAACCGATATTATAAAATATATAACTATATACTAAATCTACTAAAATATCGATATACTAAAATATAAGCTATATAATAGCCTTTAGTTATTACTAATCCCTAATAAACTCTAATAAGAAATCTTACTTAACTAGATTACTAGCCTATTATTTAGCTATATAAGTATTATAAATAAAGCCGATTTAATTCTTATTATTATCGACTACTTTATTAAAATAGCTAATTTCTATACTATTAAATTAGATACTATAGCCGCCGATTTTATAGAGCTATTCTACTAAGAAATTAACTTAAGATATAGCGTATCTTAAGGTATTATTTTAGATAAAGATAATAAAATTATAAGTAAATTCTAAACTAAAGTTTACTTTTATATTTTTATTAAGAAATAGCTAAGTATTATATTTTATTTATAAACTAATAGCTAAATAGAAATTCTAAATTAAATATTCGAATATTATCTCTAAGTATATATAAGCAATAAATAAACTAGTTAAGCTAAGCTCCTATTTATAGTAGAATACGCTTATAATAATAGCTAAAATATAATTATTAATATCTCTTTATTTTAAGTAATATATAGCTACGATCCTGAAATTCGCTTCGATATCGCGGACGATATCCTAGAAGGGGAGATACCCGTAGCACAAGACCGCGTACGACGCCTGCAAAACCTTAGAGAAGAGCTCCGATAAAAACTTATTATAGCGCAAGAGCGCCAGAAGTATTACTACGACCGACGGTATATACTAAGATAATTCGAAAAAGGGGGTTTAGTTAAGCTATCTACGAAATATCTCCGATTAAAAGGCGATTCTAAGAAGTTACAAGGACTCTGGGTTGGATCTTTCCGGATTACCGAGAGGATCGGCTATAGCGCCTATCGCCTTGCCCTATCTAACGCTTACGCTAAGCTACACAATATCTTCCCTATTCAGGCCCTAGAGGCTTACCGCGTACGAGACGGCAACTAAGATATGATTCTACCGATGCTATTGCTAAAGAACGAAACGGACGAATGGGAGGTAGAGGAGGTAATTAATAAAGGTCGAATTAAAGGAGAAATCCACTACCTAGTAAAATGGACCGGTTAGCTATCTAAATATAACTAGTGGGTTCGTGAAGACTATATAGCGAACGCTTAGACTGCTATACGGAAGTTTAGTAAGATAAAGAAGGGCCGGAGAACCTATGAAGCCCTAGCGGGATAGCCGCTAAAGGCATAGCGTTATTAAAGATAACGATATAGAAGGGGAGAATAGTTATAACAGGGCGATAATATAACAGGACAAAAGGGTTAGGGTTTGGAGACCGGTTGACGACGCTACTACGAGAAGCCACAACGGCATCAGATTAGTTACGGGCCATATATTGATTAGTCAGCCGGGTAGTTTTAAGAACCCAATGCAAAGGATATTCCTAATAGCAGAATAGATGGGAATAATATCTTTAAGAAGGGTTATCTTTCCCTATAATTTTGGAAAATAACAGGCTTTAGTCTTTACCTTAATTAATACCTACCTTCGTTTTAGACTAATCTTAGTACGAAATATTGTTACCAACCCCGTACTTAATTCCAACCCTAGCGCTAGACTACGTTAGGTATTATTAACTACCTTCGTTATCGCCTCGTAGTACCTCCTATTACAATTCTAAAGCCTCTACCCTTTAGGGAAACGAAGCTAGTTAAAATAACTAACGGAGATGCCCCTACCTTATAATCGGTAATCTAGAGCAATAAAACCCCTAATTCTATTCTCCTTGCTATAAAAAAGAAGAGATAGTAGCTTTAAAATATAGCTACCTTAAATAAAACTATAATAATAAAGTAACGCTAGTTTCTAAAATAATAGCTAAAAAACCTAAAAAAATAAGCCCGTTATAATACCGAACTAGCTTAGATTATATAAAAACGCTAAAAGCTAAACTAAAGCTAAAAAATAGTATAAAGCCGTATTATAAAACTAATTCCTTACCGGTTTATTAAAAACGATAACCCTAGCCCTTTAGAATCTAGTCCCTTCGATTTTAATAATAAATTCTTAATAATATTAATACTAGCTGCTATATAACTAAATCTAGTATTAGAATTAATAAAGTTATAAAGCTTTTAATATATAATAACTTACGCTAATAAAGTAACTAAAAAAACGATTTTAACTATTTATTCCGAAATAATTCTAATAAATATATAATAGCTATACGAAAAATCGATAAGGTACTTAATTATATAAACTCTTATATATGCTCCCTTTAGAAAATTAAGGTTTGTTATATACTAGCTATTAAGATTTATTATAGTATTTTTATTTAGTAAGCATAGAAAATAATTAATAGCGGTATAAACGGAAATATCTTTCTATATAAGAAATATAATAAAATATAGTAGCTAGAAAAATAATTTCCTTTTAAATTCGATATTTATTTTACTAGCTTAAAGGCTTTAATAAACGATATTGGTAATTATAGCTTTATAATATTTTTTTTTATAAAGCTATAACGATCTCTATAGGATTAGATAAAGGCTTTAGGAGATAATCTTCTAGAAAATCGCTATTAGATAGTAGCTAAAGTATAACGTACTTAGGAAGCTACTTTTAGATAGATATTCTAGAAGCGAAGCTATTTAGATTAGTATACTCGAAACCTATCGTTAAAAAGAGCTTGCTGAATATATAACGATCGTTCTTAGAACTATCGCCGACTAGAAGCCTATTTAAATCGTAGCTATCGCGATTATCGTAAATAGTATAACTATAGAGGCTATTCTAAGGAATAAAAAAACAACCGTTAAAAAGAGATTTCCTCCTTTTCCCCTAATAGGAAGGATCCGGACGAATACCGATACTATAATTACGGAAATAAAGGTTATTATAGCCGCTACTATCCGAAGAAATAGCGATATATTAACGCTATCGGATTCTCCGGCTCTCGCTTTCCGTTTTACTATTCGGCCCGCTTATCGGTTCGCTCTTCGTCTCGCTCCTCCACGAGGTCCCGTATTAAAACGCCCTTACCCGCCTCGTCCGACGCATCAAAAAACTAGAACGGCCCCCCAAGGGGGTATCTTTAGCCTTCGAAGCCAGCGGCATAGTTAGCAGCTAAGGTGCTAAGTATCGGATTCGTATTGGCTTCGATACGTAAGCTAAAGCAGATCTAGTTAGCATCGACTTTATATAGAAACTAGAACTTCGAGATACTAGCTACCGATACCAGAATCTTATACTTACCGTAGCAAATTATCTACCAATTTAAACCTATAGCACTTATATTCTCCGCCTTTAGCTTATAAACTATAATAATAAAACCTTTACTACTTTATATATTTATATTACTATCTAATATAATACTAACGAGCTAGAGATTCTTCTAGATATGCTAGGGCTTTTAGCTTCGTAAATTATTATTGATATAGTATAATATTAGTAGGAATACTATTCGAATCTATATATATAATATATCTTAGCGATCTACTTACGCTGTTTCCTTTAGCAAAAACCGTCTTTATAAGTCTATTTTATTACCGATATTAACCCCTTAATTTAGTCGGATATCCTTACTTTAAATACCTTATTACTATATCTAGCTCGAGGATATTGGAATGTTTTTACCCTAGGAAACGTAAACTAGCTATTACTATATCGAGGGGTAGATTACGCTATTAAATTATAGCCTAAGAAATAATCCCCGTACGGTTCTATTTACCCCCTATCTCCGGCTAAGCTCCGAGTTCTCTAAGATTATTTCGAAAACTACCTAGCTAAGGGCTTTATGTAACAGGAGTTTTGGGACTACAGGAGGAATGTAAGGCTTAGTAATCTGGACGCTGTGGACCGACCCCGCAGACAGGAAAGCATACATAAGTGGGACA
>Ga0247774_1000536_pt1 | contig 18776 bp, 19 predicted proteins | sample UWRJL001104B6_FD_179933 | JGI IMG/M metagenome (GOLD analysis project Ga0247774, IMG submission 179933) | Plant litter microbial communities from Arlington Agricultural Research Station in Wisconsin, United States - UWRJ-L001-104B-6 | ecosystem: Environmental > Terrestrial > Plant litter >... | reverse complement strand
GGTCGAGCATCTGCGGCAGGTCTTCGCCGAGCTGCACGCCGTCACCGTCCGCGACACTGTCAGCTTCCACGGAGCCTGGGCCCGGTTCGATGCCGACGGCCACCCGAACGACCCGGATGGGTGCGCAGGCGCCGCCAAGCCCCTGCTCGACCAACTCGCCTGGTGGGCCCTCGCCCTGCGCGAGGCCAAGGCCATCACCCCCTACAACGCGTAACGGAAGGCATGAACATGACGTCACTGACCGGCAGGGCACGGATGGGGTGCCGTCGGCGTTCTCTAGGCGCCGCTCGGGGGACAAGGTGGGGGGGATCGCGCAGACGGGACAACACCGGGGCGTGCTCGCTGAGAGCGAACAGGCCGGGGAAATAGATCACGGCTCTCCTTTCTTGAGTGTGAGTGACTCAATCTTTGGAGGCCTGATGAGCAAGTCCGTCACCTTGCCGGTGCTGCCGCTTGACGACGAGGTCGTGCTGCCCGCGATGGTCGTGCCGCTGTCCCTTTCCGAGGACGAGGTACGCGCGGCGATCGACACGGCGCGTACGACGGCGGGCCCGCCGGGGCTGGACAGCGAGCCGGATGACAAGCCGCGGGTGCTCATCGTGCCCCGGCTGGAGGGGAAGTACGCCGCGGTCGGCACGCTGGCCGTCATCGAGCAGATGGGGCGGTTGCCCGGCGGTGACCCGGGCGCGGTCGTGCGCGGCGTGGCGCGGGTGCGCATCGGCACCGGTACGTCCGGGCCGGGCACGGCGCTGTGGGTCGAGGGCACCGTGGTCGAGGACAGCGGCCTGGGGGACCGGGCCGACGAGCTGGCCAAGGAGTACCGGGCCCTGGTCATCGGCGTCCTGGAGAAGCGCGGCGCCTGGCAGGTCGTGGACATGATCCGGCAGATCGACGATCCGTCGGTGATGGCGGACCGGTCCGGGTACGCGAGCTATCTCGACGCCGAGCAGAAGGTGCGGATCCTCGAGACGGCCGACGTCGCCGAGCGGCTGGAGCTGGCCATCGGCTGGACCCGGGCGCACCTCGCGGAGCTGGACGTCGCCGAGACGATCCGCAAGGACGTCGAGGAGGGCGTCGAGAAGCAGCAGAAGGAGTTCCTGCTCCGCCAGCAGCTCGCCGCCATCCGCAAGGAGCTGGGCGAGCTGAGCGGCGACCCCTCGAGCGAGGAGGAGGACTACCGCGCCCGCGTGGAGGCCGCCGACCTGCCCGAGAAGGTACGCGAGGCCGCGCTCAAGGAGGTCGACAAGCTCGAACGCACCTCCGAGCAGTCTCCCGAGGTCGGCTGGATCCGTACCTGGCTCGACACCGTCCTCGACATCCCCTGGAACGAGCGGACCGAGGACGCGTACGACATCGCCGGCGCCAGGACGATCCTCGACGAGGACCACACCGGCCTGGACGACGTCAAGGAGCGGATCGTGGAGTACCTCGCGGTGCGCAAGCGGCGTGAGGAGCGCGGTCTCGGGGTGATCGGCGGACGGCGGTCCGGCGCGGTCCTGGCCCTGGTCGGGCCGCCCGGCGTGGGCAAGACCTCGCTCGGCGAGTCGGTCGCGCGGGCGATGGGCCGCGAGTTCGTCCGCGTCGCGCTCGGCGGCGTACGGGACGAGGCCGAGATCCGCGGCCACCGGCGTACGTACGTCGGCGCGCTTCCCGGCCGGATCGTCCGGGCCATCCGCGAGGCGGGCACGATGAACCCCGTCGTGCTGCTGGACGAGGTCGACAAGGTCGGCGCCGACTACCGGGGCGACCCGACCGCGGCCCTGCTCGAGGTGCTGGACCCGGCGCAGAACCACACGTTCCGCGACCACTACCTCGAGGTGGAGCTCGACCTGTCCGACGTGGTCTTCCTGGCCACCGCCAACCAGCTCGAGACGATCCCCGACCCGCTGCTGGACCGGATGGAGCTGGTCTCGCTCGACGGGTACACCGAGGACGAGAAGGTCACCATCGCCCGTGACCACCTCCTGCCGCGGCAGCTCGACAAGGCCGGGCTGACCGCCGAGGAGGTGACGATCGGCGAGGACGCCCTGCGGCTGCTCGCCGGCGAGTACACCCGGGAGGCGGGCGTACGGAGCCTGGAGCGGTCGATCGCCCGCGTGTTGCGCAAGGTGGCGGCGAACGTCGCGACCGAGGTGGCGGCCCTGCCGGTCACGATCGGCGCGGACGACCTGCGCGACTACCTCGGCCGTCCGCGCTTCACGCCGGAGACGTCGCTGAAGGAGTCCGAGCGCCGTACGGGCGTGCCCGGTGTGGCCACGGGGCTCGCGGTCACCGGGGCGGGCGGCGACGTCCTGTACGTCGAGGCGTCGCTGGCCGATGAGGAGACCGGCGAGACCGGCCTCACCCTGACCGGTCAGCTCGGCGACGTCATGAAGGAGTCGGCCCGGATCGCCATGTCGTACCTGCGCTCGCGCGGTGCGGAGATGGAGCTTCCGGTCGGTGACCTGAAGGACCGCGGCGTGCACATCCACGTGCCCGCCGGGGCCGTGCCCAAGGACGGACCGAGCGCCGGGGTCACGATGACGACCGCGCTCGCGTCGCTGCTGTCGGGACGGCTGGTCCGCTCGGACGTGGCGATGACCGGCGAGGTGTCGCTGACGGGCCGGGTCCTGCCGATCGGCGGGGTCAAGCAGAAGCTGCTCGCGGCGCACCGGGCGGGGATCACCACGGTCCTCATCCCCAAGCGCAACGCGCCGGACCTGGACGACGTGCCGGCCGAGGTACGGGAGCAGCTGACCGTGCACCTGGCCGCCGACGTCCGCGAGGTGCTGGACTGGGCGCTGGAGCCGGCGACGACCGGGCAGGCCGTCGCGGTCTGACGGTCACCGAGGGGTGGTCCCACTACGGTGGGGCCACCCCTTTCGCCGTTTACGCCAGGTTTACGGGGCTTTGCCGACAATCAGGATGACGATGAGGCTCTTGGGCCTGCTCGATTGAGGAGAGCGATATGGCCGAGCACGAGGAACATCCTCCCCCCGGCGGCGCCGTACCGGCGTCGCGCGGCTCGGGCGAAGCGGAGCCGCCCGCCGCCGGAGCGGACCCGGCGACGCGGCCCGCGGCGAGCGAGAGCCCGCCCCCGCCCGCCGAGACGCTGGACCAGGGTGCGCCGCCCCGTGGCAGCCGGTGGTCCGGCCGGGCCCGCCGCTGGTCGGGGAGCGGAGCGGTACGGATGGGAGCGGTCGCGATCGCGGCCGGCCTGGTCGGTGGCCTGGTCGGCGGCGGCGTCGTGGCCGCGTTCAGCGACGATGACGGGCATGACCGGGCCGTCCCAATGCGCTTCGAGCGGCACATGCAGCGAGGCGGCCCCGGCTGGGGCGGCCCGCGCTACTGGGGCGGGCAGCCGCCGTACGGGTGGATGAACCCCCGGGGCGTGCCGCAGCCCGGCCGGCCGGGAGTGCCGGTGCAGCCGGCCCCGGTGCCCTCGCCCACGGCGTCGGGCTGAGTCAGAACGGACTCAGGCGGAAGACACGGAGCTCGCGCTCGGAGCGCTCGGCACGCTCGACGTAGGTGTCGTACACCGACCAGACCCCGATGAGCCGCGGCCAGACCTCGGCGCGTTCGGTGTCATCCAGCAGCTTCGCCATGACCGGAATGCGCCGGCCCGCGTACCTGACCTCGGCCTTCGGCTCGGCCAGGAGGTTCACCGTCCAGGCCGGGTGGCTGTCCCGGCCGAAGTTGCTGCCCACGACGACGAACGATCCGTCGTCCTCCGGGAGGCAGATCAGGGGCGTCTCCCGTGGGAGGCCGCTGCGGCGGCCGGTCGTCGTCAACACGATGCTCGGCAGCACGATCCGGGGGAGCAGGATGCGGCCGCCCGAGAGACGGTGCAGTACGCGGTCGAGCGGCGGCACCACCCGGGGACCGATCTTGGCGAACCACGGGGCGCTCGCGAGCCGCTGGGCGACCGGAATGAGCACGGACTGCAGGGACTTCACGGGCATCAGGTGCTCCTTGTGGGCGCGAGCCGTCCCGCCCTGGACGGACGGAGGTGTCCTGCGGCCGCGAGCCAGCGCAGGGTGTCCGCCACGCTCTCCTCCACCGGCCGGAGCGTGAGGCCGAGTGTGTCGAGGGCGAGACGGTCGTCCGTGGGGACGAGCGTCACCATCAGCTCGGCCGCGTCCCGCGTCAGCGGATACCGGAACCCATGCACATGTTTCGCGGCATCCAGAAGGGTACCGAGCGAGATCATGAGACGGCCAGGCAACCGGATCCGACGGCAGCGCACGCCCGTGAGCGCGTCGCACAGGTCGGCGAACTCGGGCCAGGTGAGGTAGTGGCCGCCGAGGAGGAGCCGCCGGGCGCCCCGCCCCGGCTCGACGCTACGGGCGAGTGCCTCCCCGAGGTCGCGCACGTCCAGCAGGGACACCCCGCCGCGGGAGATCGGCCAGGCGGCGCCGTTCCGCGCGGCGGCCAGCCCGGCGGGCATCGCGTCCAGGTGGGGCTGGGCGGGCCCGAGCACGCCGCCCGGATAGACGACGGTCACCGGCGCGCCGTCCTCCTGCAGTCCGCGTACGTAGCGCTCGGCCGCCATCTTCGAACGCCCGTAGGCCGTACGCGGCTGGGCGAGCGGCCCGGCAACGGTGATCACCGGCTCGGCGGGCGGGACGAACACCGCGATCGTGGACGTGTGGATCACCGGGTCCAGACCGCGGGCGACGGCGCCGCCGACCACGTGGCGGGTCCCGGTGACGTTCACCGACACCAGGTCCGTACGGCGGTCGCTCACGCCGAGTGCGGCGGCGGCATGGATCACGGCGTCGCAGCCGTCGAGGGCACGCGCCACGGCCGCCTCGTCGAGCATGTCGCCGGGACACATCTCCGCTTCTTCGGCCCGCACGCCGAGATCGGCGAGGGTCTTGCCGGCCCGGCCGGGATCGCGGACGAGCAGCCGGGGGCGGTGGCCCGTGGCGAGAAGCGATTTCACCGCGTGCGAGCCGACAAAGCCCGACGCCCCGGTCACCAGTACGCGCATGGGTCCTAAAGTAGGCTCGCCAGTAACACCGGGCCGGGCAGATTAACACAGACGCCCCGCATCCGTTACACTTTCGCAACGCCGCCATGTGATGTACATCTCATTGCGGAAATTGACTCTCGAACGACCCGTGAGTCCGTTCTAATCGTCATGGATGATCGACATCGCCGTTGAAGGGGCGCTTAAACGGCTCTGTCAGGCGGTGTCACCACTGGTCAGGCACTGCGTCGGCGCTCATGATCGACTATTGGCCCGCAGCCGACCCGGGCTCGGAAGCCCGAAAACATAAAGGCTTACCCAGTCGCCCTGAGCTCAAACACCGGGACCGGTGCGCAGCTCAACCGCTGCGTTACGAGTTCGCTAAGTTCGTAACCCATGTCGTCAGGACATCCCAGCACGCCGGGCACCTCATCCACGACCGTGGACGAGGTCTTCGAGCCTCCCCGGCTCGAAGACGGCCGGCAATTGTGGCGCATCGCTCGTGATTCGAAAACCCTCGATCTGAATTCTCCCTACAGCTATGTCCTCTGGTGCCGTGACTTCGCGGCCACCTCCGTGGTCGCACGGGCCGGCGGGGAGATCCGCGGCTTCGTCACCGGATTCGAGCGTCCGGAGGACCCCGGAACACTCTTCGTCTGGCAGGTCGCCGTCGACGCGGAGTGGAGAGGCCGTGCACTGGCCGGCCGCATGCTCGGTCATCTCGCCGACCGCGGCCATCGATTCGTCGAGGCCACGGTGACCCCGGACAACGTCGCTTCCGACCGGCTCTTCACCGCGTTCGCCCGCGACCGTGGTGCCGAGCTCCGCCGCACCCCGCTTCTCGCCGGAGAGCTGTTCCCCGGCGACCACCAATCCGAGGTGCTCTACCGGATCGGTCCACTGAACGCCCACGTCACATCAGGAGACAGGTGAAACGTATGGACGTGTTCGAGTCGCTCGAATCCGAGGTACGCAGTTATTGCCGAGGATGGCCGGCGGTCTTCGACAAGGCCTCCGGCAGCCATTTGTACGACGAGGACGGCAATGCCTTCCTGGACTTCTTCGCCGGGGCCGGCACGCTCAACTACGGTCACAACCACCCTCAGCTGAAAGAGCGGTTGCTGGACTACCTGGCCGGCGACAACATCGTGCACAGCCTCGACATGTACACCGTGGCCAAGCGGCGTTTCCTCGAGACCTTCAACGACGTCATCCTGGCGCCGCGCGGGCTCGACTATCGCATCCAGTTCCCCGGTCCGGCGGGTGCGGCGGCGGTCGAGGCGGCGCTCAAGCTCGCCCGTAAGTACACCGGTCGCGAGACCATCGTGAGCTTCACCAACGCGTTCCACGGCATGTCGCTCGGCGCCCTCGCGGTGACCGGCAACTCGATGAAGCGCAGCGGGGCGGGCATACCGCTCAACCACACCGTCCCCATGCCGTTCGACAACTACCTCGAAGGCCAGACCCCGGACTTCCTGCTGTTCGACCGCCTCCTGGACGACAGCGGAAGCGGCCTGGACCTTCCCGCGGCGGTCATCGTGGAGACCGTCCAGGGCGAGGGCGGCCTGAACGCCGCGACCCCCGGGTGGCTGCGCGGCCTGGCCGACCTCTGCCGGCGCCACGAGATCCTGCTGATCGTCGACGACGTGCAGATGGGCTGCGGGCGTACGGGGCCGTTCTTCAGCTTCGAGCAGGCCGGGATCGTTCCAGACATCGTCTGCCTGTCCAAGTCCCTGAGCGGCTACGGCCTGCCGTTCGCGGTGACGCTGTTCAAGCCCGAGCTGGACGTCTGGGAGCCCGGCGAGCACAACGGAACGTTCCGCGGCCCGAACCCGGCGTTCGTCACGGCCACCGCCGCGATGGAGTTCTGGACCGGCGAGGGAATGGAGAAGGAGACCCTCAGCAAGGGCGACCAGGTCGAGGAGGCGCTCACCCGGATCGCCGCGGCGCACCCGGACGCGATCACCTGCGTCCGCGGCCGGGGGCTGGCCCAGGGTCTGGCCTTCGCCGACGCCGAGGCGGCGCCCGCCGTGTGCGCCCAGGCCTTCGACCGGCGGCTGCTGCTGGAGACCTCCGGTCCGGAGGGCGAGGTCGTGAAGCTGCTGCCGCCCCTCACCACGACCTCCGACGAACTCGCCGAGGGCCTCGACATCATCGCGGCCTCGGTGGACGCGGTACTCGTCTGAGACGACCGCTGTTCCTACGCAGGACCCCGCTCGAAAGGAGACATCGATGATCGTGCGCTCGCTGAAGGAGCTCGACGGCACCGAGCGTGACGTGGAGGCACCGACCTGGCGGAGCCGCCGGTTCGTGCTGGCGAGCGAGAAGGTCGGCTTCTCGATGCACGACACCGTGCTGTACGCGGGCACGGAGACCCGCATGTGGTACGCGAACCACATCGAGGCCGTCTACTGCATCGAGGGCCAGGGCGAGCTCGTCAACGAGGAGACCGGCGAGAAGCACCGGCTCGAACCCGGGACGTTGTACCTCCTGGACGGTCACGAGCACCACACCGTGCACGCCCACACCGACCTGCGCACCGTCTGCGTCTTCAACCCGCCCTGCACCGGCAGGGAGGTGCACGACGAGAACGGCGTCTATCCGCTGATCACTGAGGAGGCTTGAAATGATCGAGCAACCGTGTCCCGGACCCAGCGATCCCTACCCGACCCGCAAGGCCGGCGAGCCCGCCCTGCTCTACCGTACGGACCCGGTCGTCTACGGCGGCCCGGACGACGGTCCCATCGACGCCGGCACCCTGAGCTCGTTCGACGAGAAGGGCTTCTTGACCATCGAGGAGCTCCTCGGCGCCGAGGAGATCGAGCGCTACCGCGCCGAGCTGCGCCGTCTCTCCGAGGACGAGGCCATCCTGCGCGACGATCGCACCGTCACCGAGCGCGGCTCCGACGAGATCCGGTCCATCTTCGAGGTGCACAAGGTCAGCGAGGTCTTCGCCGAGCTGGTGACCGACCCTCGCGTGGTCGGCCGGGCCCGGCAACTGCTCGGCTCCGACGTCTATGTGCACCAGAGCCGCGTCAACTACAAGCCCGGCTTCAAGGGCAAGGACTTCTACTGGCACTCGGACTTCGAGACGTGGCACGCCGAAGACGGCATGCCGCGCATGCGTGCTGTGAGCATTTCCATCGCGCTGACCGAGAATTTCGTCCACAATGGTGGTCTCATGATCATGCCGGGATCACATCGGACCTTCGTCTCATGTGTGGGCGAGACTCCCAATGACCACTACAAGGAATCGCTGCGCGGCCAGGAGGTCGGCACGCCCGACCCTGACAGCCTGTCGATCCTGGCCAACAAGCACGGCATTGATCTGTTCACCGGGCCGGCCGGCTCGGCGACGATGTTCGACTGCAACTGCATGCACGGATCCAACGGCAACATCACGCCGTTCCCGCGGTCCAATGTCTTCATCGTCTTCAACAGTGTCGAGAACGCCTGTGAGGAGCCGTTCGCCGCGCCATCGCGCCGTCCCGAATTCATCGCCGCGCGGGATTTCACGCCCGTCGGCTAGCTGAACAAATCCCCCATATCCGCCGTGGCCGTCCGGGAGTCGACTCCCGGGCGGCCACATCGGACCCCGGACCATGGAGATCGACCATGACATCACGACGAGACTTCCTCCGTAACGCGGCGGTGCTGGCCGGTGCCGTGCCCCTCGCGGCCGCCTGCTCCACCACCGACCCGAACAAGGAGCGCACCGGCGGCGGCACCCTGGCAAAGGCCAAGCAGCAGGGCTACATCCAGGTGGGCTTCGCCAACGAGTCGCCGTACGGCTTCACCGACAAGAGCGGCAAGCTGACCGGTGAGGCGCCCGAACTGGCGAGGGTGGTCTTCAAGGAGCTCGGCATCAAGGACGTCCGGGGCGTCCAGGTCGACTTCGGCGGACTCATCGGCGGCTTGCAGGCCCGCCGGTTCGACACCATCGCCGCCGGCATGTTCATCACGCCGGAGCGGTGCGCCCAGGTCGCCTTCGCCGACCCGGACTACGTCGCGACGACCGCGTTCATGGTGCCCAAGGGCAACCCGAAGGGCATCAAGCGCTTCGAGGACGCCGCCAAGCAGAACATCAAGGTCGGCGTGCTGACCGGCGCCGTCGAGGACGGCTACGCCACCAAGCTCGGCGTCAAGAAGAGCAACATCAAGACCTTCGCCGACCAGCCCAGCGCGTACGAGGGCCTCAAGGCCGGGCGCATCGACGCGATCGCGCTCACCCGCATCTCGCTGGCCGACACGCTGTCCAAGCACCAGGGCGCGCCGTACGAGCTCACCGAGGCGTTCGTGCCGCAGATCGACGGCAAGGAGCAGTTCGGCGCCGGCGCCTTCGCGTTCCGTAAGGCCGACAACGACCTGATCAGCGCCTTCAACGGCAAACTGGCCGAGCTGAAGCAGACCAACCGCCTGCTCCCGATCATCCAGCCGTTCGGCTTCAGCAAGGCCGAACTGCCCGGCAGCCACACCGCCGCCGAGCTCTGCAAGGGCTGATCCGACGTGTCGGACGTTCTCAGCAGCTACCCCCTGCTGCTCCGGGGGGCGTGGGTCACCATCCAGCTCACGCTGTACGGCAGCGCGCTCGCGCTGGTGCTCGCCTTCGTGTTCGGCCTCATCGGCGTCGCGAGGTCGGCGTTGCTGCGGGCGCTCGGCCGGATCTACGTGGAGTTCTTCCGCGGCACCGCGACCCTTGTGCTGATGTACTGGTTCTTCTACGCGCTGCCGCTGGTCGGGGCACGGTTCGCGCCGATGTTCGCGGCCGTGCTCGCGCTCGGCCTCAACGTCGGCGCGTACGGCGCCGAGGTCGTGCGCGGCGCGGTCAAGGCGGTGCCGAAGGCGCAGTACGAGGCCACGGTCGCGCTGAACATGCGGCCCTCGCAGCGCCTGCGGCGGGTCCTACTGCCGCAGGCGGTCGCGCTGATGCTGCCGCCCTTCGGCAACCTGCTGATCGAGCTGATGAAGGGCAGCGCCGTCGTGTCGCTGATCTCCATCGCCGACCTGATGCTGCGCGCCCAGCAGCTGCGCCAGTCCACCGGCCAGACCACCTCGGTCTTCCTGGTGATTCTGGTCATGTACTTCGTGATCGCGCAGGTCCTTCAGCTGCTGGTGCGTTACCTGGAGCGGCGGGCCGACATCATGCTCGGCCGGCGGCCGGGCCGCGCGGCGCGGCCACCTCTCGAGACGCTCGGGGTGGCCAAATGATCTGGGACTGGCACTTCGCCGGGAAGATCCTGCCCGACCTGCTCCGCGGCCTGGTCGTCACCATCGAGGCCACGCTGCTGGGCTATGTGGTGGCGCTGGTCCTCGGCCTGGTGTGGGCCATCCTGCGCCGCTCGCCCAGCCGCGTCGTGAACCAGACGGTGCGCTGGGTGGTGGAGTTCATCCGCAGCACGCCGCTGCTGGTGCAGCTGTTCTTCCTCTTCTTCGCGCTCCCCTCGACGGGCGTGCAGTTCAGCGCGCTGGTCACCGGCATCATCGGACTCGGCCTGCACTACTCCTCCTACACCTCCGAGGTCTACCGGGCCGGCATCGCGGACGTGCCCGTCGGGCAGTGGGAGGCGACCACCGCGCTCAACCTGCCGCGCCGGCGGGTCTGGTTCGGCGTGATCCTCCCCCAGGCGGTGCGGAAGGTCATCCCGACCCTGGCCAACTACCTCATCGCGATGTTCAAGGACTCGCCGCTGCTGCTGGCGATCACGGTGCCGGAGATGCTGCACAGCGCGTACGACGTGGGCGCCAGGTCACTGCGTTTCCTCGAGCCCATGACCATCGTCGGGGTGCTGTTCGTCATCGTCAGCGTTCTGTCCTCACTCCTCCTGCGACGCCTGGAGTTCCGTTATGGCAACAACTGATTCCGCCGCCGGCGCCGTGCTGCCGGAGGACGGCGCGGCGGGCACGGACGGCATCCGGTTCGAGGGGGTCGTGAAGCGCTTCGGCGACAACGTCGTCCTCCGCGAGCTGGACTTCTCCGTCGCCCCCGGCGAACGCGTCACGCTCATCGGCCCCAGCGGCTCGGGCAAGACGACGATCCTCCGGCTCCTGATGACGCTGGAGAAGGTGGACGACGGCGTCATCTGGGTGAACGGCCGTTCGCTGTCGCACATGCACCGCGGCGAGCGTCTCGTGCCGGCCGACGAGAAGCACCTGCGCCGCATCCGCAGCGACATCGGGATGGTCTTCCAGCAGTTCAACCTGTTCCCGAACATGCCGGTGCTGCGCAACATCACCGAGGCACCGGTGCACGTGCTCGGCCTGTCCAAGGACGAGGCGAACGAGCGCGCCCGCGGGCTGCTGGACCTGGTCGGGCTGGCGGACAAGGTCGATGCCCACCCGAGCCAGCTGTCCGGCGGTCAGCAGCAGCGCGTCGCGATCGCCCGCGCCCTCGCGATGCAGCCGAAGATCCTGCTGCTGGACGAGGTCACCTCGGCCCTGGACCCCGAGCTCGTGGCGGGCGTCCTGGACGTCCTGCGCGACATCGCCAACGAGACCGACATCACGATGCTGTGCGTGACACACGAGATGGGCTTCGCCCGCGACGTGTCGAACCGCGTCCTGATGTTCGACCAGGGCCAGATCGTCGAGGAGGGCACGCCGGAGAAGATCTTCAGCGCCCCGGAGAACCAGCGCACCCAGGACTTCCTGCACGCGGTCCTCGACCAGCGCTGAACGACGGTCGGCGCCCTGGAGTCACAGGGCACGTTCGAGTGCGGGGACCATGGTGTGCAGCCGGCGGAGCTCCTGGGCCAGATACTCCAGGGAGTCGGCGGTTTCGGCCGGGGACAGCGGCCAGGTCGTGATGCGTTCGACGGTGGACAGGACGCTGCGTCTCAGTGCGGGCAGGATGGCGCGGCGGTCCGGCAGGCCGTAGGCGTCCACGAACAGGCGCAGGCGGGCGGGCAGGTCGGGGGGCGGGTCGAATCCGGCCTCACGCAGGCGCCGGCCGGGCTCCAGGGGTACGAAGTTCCACGCCGCGGCGGCCAGTTCGTCCACCGGGTCCACGGGTCCGGCGCTGTCGAAGTCGATGAACGCCGCGGGCACGCCCTCGCGGTAGACGGTGTTCCAGGGGCCGAGGTCACCGTGGGAGATGATCTGGCCGGGGCGAGGCGGGCAGGGGTGGAAGCGGTAGCCGGTGTGCACGGGTTGGAACCCGCGTGCGGCCTGGTGGAGGTCGCGGATCAACCGCGCTGCGGCGATCAGTGCTTCGTCCCCGCGGGCGTGGTCCGGCAGGCGGTGCCCGCGGCCCGGCTGCCAGGCAGGGTCGACGGCCACCTCCCCGTCCAGGTAGGTCAGTACCTCCCGGTCTCCTTCGACGCCGAGGACGCGGGGCGCACCGGCGAAGCCCACGCCCTCCAGATGACGGAGGTACTCATGCACCGCGGGGGACCAGAACCCCAGGGGCCGCAACACCCGATCGCCACGACGCACGACGCCTTTCGTCATCCGGCCGCCGGCGAGCAACTCCTCGTCCTCACCCCTCACGACGCCATTATCCGTCACCCGGACGGACCGATCCGCCGTGCCCGAAGGGCGAAGAGGAGAACTGAACGACCGCGTCAGCGCTCGACGACGGTGAGGGTGAACGAGTAGCGGCTGGCACGGTAGACGTGGGTCGCGTACTCGATGGCGCGGCCCTTGTCGTCGAAGGCCGTGCGGGTCATGGTCAGCAGCGGTACGCCGCGGCGCTCGTCCAGCAGGGTGGCCTCCGCGGTGGTGGCGCCGCGGGCGCCGATGGTCTGGTTGGCGATGCGGAAGTTGACCCCGGCCGCGCGGAGCGTCTCGTACAGCCCGTGCCGTTCGAGCCCCTCGGCGGTCAGCTGGACGATGTCGGTCGGCAGGTGATTGGTCAGCAGGGCGAGCGGCTCGGCGTCGCTCAGGCGCAGCCGCTTCAGGCGGACCACCGGGGTGCCCGGCGGCACGCCGAGGTCCTTGGCGAGATCGTCGCCGGCCGGGACGGTCACCAGCTCCAGCACCTTGGTCCGCGGTGAGCGCTGTGCGGCGGCGAGGTCGTCGTACAGGCTGGTCAGCTCGATCGGGCGTTTGACCTGCGCCTGCACGACCTGGGTGCCGACGCCGCGCTTGCGCACCAGCAGACCCTTGTCGACCAGGTGCTGGATCGCCTGGCGCACCGTCGGCCGGGACAGGCCGCACCGGTCGGCGAGCTGGACCTCGTTCTCCAGCCGGGAGCCGGGGGTGAGGGCGCCCTCGGCGATCGCGGCTTCCAGCTGCTCCGCCAGCTGGAAGTAGAGCGGCACGGGGCTGCTCCGGTTGACGGTCAGTGCTGGTCGCTGCACCACGGGATCCTCAAGGTCGGTGGGGGGCGAGCTTAGCGTTCCTCACCAAGCTTGGTATTACCTCTTAATGTCATTACAAATCATTGACATACGCGGAGATCGCGCAGCAGACTGCGGGCACATCCAGTTAACCCATTCGTAACGCAGCTCGCATACCTCGCTACCGCGGAGGACTGTATGAGAATCGGGCTCGCCGGAGCCGGGCGCATCGGGGCCAGGCATGCTGAAACCCTGCGCGACCTGCCCGAAGTCGAGTCGGTGTTGATCGCCGACGTGGATACGGAGAGGGCGCGGGCGCTCGCCGGCAAGCACGGGGCGCAGGCGGTGGACACGGTGGACGATCTGTTCACGTCCGGCCTCGACGGCATCGTCGTGGCCGCGGCGACCAACGCGCACGCGGAGCTCGTGACGCGCGCGGCGGAGTCCGGACTACCCTCCTTCTGCGAGAAACCCGTCGCGCCGGACATCGTTGGAACGCTCCAAGTGATGGCCGCCGTGAGGCGTTCCGGATCCCCGGTCCAGATGGGCTTCCAGCGGCGCTTCGACGCCGGTCACGTCGCCGTACGCGACGCCGTCGCGGCCGGCCGCCTCGGCTGGCTCCACACCGTACGGTCCTGCACCCTCGACCCGGCCCCGCCGCCGCCCGGCTACATCCCCGTCTCCGGCGGCATCTTCCGCGACTGCGCGGTCCACGACATCGACGGCGTACGGTTCGTCACCGGCCGGGAGGTCGTCCAGGTCGTGGCGGTCGGCGCCAACAAGGGCGAGGACTACTTCGCCGAGAGCGGCGACGTCGACACGTGTGCCGCGCTGCTCACGCTGGACGACGGCACGATCGCGATCATCTGCGAGACCCGTTACAACGCCGCCGGCTACGACGTGCGGCTGGAGGCGCTGGGCGCCAAGGACAGCCTGGTCGCGGGCCTGACCGAGCACACGCCGCTCGCGTCGGCCGACGGTGACGTGCTGGAGGACGGCACACCCTGCACCGGTTTCCTCGACCGGTTCGGCGACGCGTACGTCGCCGAGATGCGCGCCTTCCTGCGGGTCGTCACCGGGCAGTCCGACAGCCCGTGCCCGCCGGCCGAGGCGCTGGAGGCGTTCTACGTCGCCGAGGCCTGCGAGCGGTCCCGGCGGCAGGCACGTGCCGTCACGATCGAGGAGGTCCGTCAGTGAGGATCGCCGGTGCGCCGATCTCCTGGGGCGTGTGCGAGGTGCCGGGCTGGGGTCACCAGATGGCCCCGGACCGGGTGCTCGCCGAAATGCGCGACGCGGGTCTGGAGGCGACGGAGTTCGGCCCGGACGGCTTCCTGCCGGCCGGCCCGCATGAGCGGTCCGCGCTCTTGAAGTCCTACGGGCTCGGCGCGGTCGGCGGCTTCGTCCCGGTGGTCCTGCACGACCCGTCCCGCGATCCGCTCGCCGACGTCGAACGGGCGCTCGCCGGGTTCGGCGACGCCGGGACCCTGGTGCTGGCGGCCGCCACGGGCCTGCACGGTTATGACGAGCGGCCCGCCTTGACCGATGAGGGCTGGCGCACGCTCCTGACCAACCTCGACCGCCTCGCCGCGTACGCCGCCGGCCTCGGCGTGCTCGCGACCCTCCACCCGCACGTCGGCACGGTCGTCGAGGGGCCGGACGAGGTCGACCGGGTGCTCACCGGCTCGAACGTCCCGCTCTGCCTCGACACCGGGCACCTGCTCATCGGCGGCACCGATCCGCTGGAGCTGGCCCGTGCGGCTCCGGACCGGATCGCGCACGTCCACCTGAAGGACGTCGACGCGGAGCTGGCCCGCCGGGTGCGGGCCGGAGACCTCACCTACACCGAGGCCGTACGCGACGGCATCTACCGGCCGCTCGGCGACGGCGACATCGACATTCCCGGCATCGTCGGCGCGCTGACCACCGCGGGCTACCAGGGTTGGTATGTCATGGAACAGGACACGATCCTCGGCACCGAACCCGCGCCGGGCACGGGCCCTGTCGGAGACGTGCTCCGTAGCGTCGCGTTCATGGAGGCGGCATGAGTCACGACCTCATCACCATGGGGCGGGTGAGCGTCGACATCTACCCGCTCCAGGTCGGCGTGCGGCTGGAGGACGTGGAGACCTTCGGCAAGTACCTCGGCGGCAGCCCGACCAACGTCGCGGTGGCCGCCGCACGCCACGGCCGGAAGACCGCGGTGATCACCCGTACGGGCGACGACCCGTTCGGGCGCTACGTCCACCAGGCCCTGCGCGGGTACGGCGTCGACGACCGCTTCGTGACCCCGGTGCCCGGACTGCCCACACCGCTGGCCTTCTGCGAGATCTTCCCGCCCGACGACTTCCCGCTGTACTTCTACCGCTATCCCAAGGCCCCCGACATGGAGATCCGCGGCGACGAGCTCGACCTGCCCGCGATCGGGGCGGCGAAGGTCTTCTGGGCCACGGTGACCGGACTGTCGGACGAGCCGAGCCGCTCGGCCACGCTCGCCGCGCTGGCGGCGCACGACGGCCTCACCGTGCTCGACCTGGACTACCGGCCGATGCTCTGGTCCTCCCCGGACGAGGCGCGGCACTGGGTGGACAAGGCCCTGGACCACGTCACCGTCGCGGTCGGCAACCGGGAGGAGTGCGCGGTCGCGGTGGGCGAGAGCGACCCGCGCCGGGCGGCCGGCGCGCTGCGGGACCGCGGCGTACGGCTCGCCGTCGTCAAGCAGGGCCCCAAAGGCGTCCTGGCCGTCGATGACGAGGGCGTCGTCGAGGCGCCCCCGGTCCCGGTGGAGGTCGTCAACGGCCTCGGCGCGGGCGACGCCTTCGGCGGCGCGCTCTGCCACGGCCTGCTGGCCGGCTGGGACGCCGGCCGGATCATCCACTTCGCGAACGCGGCCGGCGCGATCGTCGCCTCGCGGATCGCCTGCTCCGAGGCGATGCCGACCACCGGCGAGGTCGAGGCGCTGCTTTCCGAACGTCGGCATCGGGAGGGCCCGTGAGCTTTCTGGAGCGTCTCGGCTCGCTGACCGAGATCCGCGCGCACCACCCGGAGGCGGTCGCCGAGGCGGCGGCCCACCGGGTCCGGCGGCCGTCGCTGATCGGCCCGTCCGGCCGGCTGATGATCGTCGCGGCGGACCACCCGGCGCGCGGCGCGCTCGCCGCCGGAGACCGGCCGCTGGCCATGGCCGACCGCACCGAACTGCTGCGGCGGCTCTGCGTGGCGCTCGACCGGCCCGGCGTGGACGGCGTGCTCGGCACCCCCGACGTGATCGAGGACCTGCTCCTGCTCGGCGCGCTGGACGGCAAGGTCGTCATCGGCTCGATGAACCGCGGCGGCCTGGCCGGGTCCGCGTTCGAGATCGACGACCGGTTCACCGCTTACGACCCCGCCACCATCGCCGCGCAGGGCCTGGACGGCGGCAAGATGCTGCTGCGGGTGGAGGACGACGACCCGGCCACCGTCCGTACGCTCGAGGGCTGTGCGAACGCCGTGACCGGGCTGGCCCGGCAGGGCCTGATGGCGATGGTCGAGCCGTTCGTCTCCCGCCGCGACGGCGGCCGGGTGCGCAACGTGCTCACCGCGGACGCCATGACGCGCGCCGTCGCGATCGCCTCCGGGCTCGGCGCCACCTCGGCGTACACCTGGCTGAAGGTGCCGGTCGTGGAGGAGATGGAGCGGGTGATGGCGGCGTCCACGCTGCCGGTGCTCCTGCTCGGCGGCGAGGTCTCCGCCGACCAGGACACCGCGCTGGCGAGCTGGCGGAAGGCCTTCACGCTGCCCGGCGTGATGGGCCTGGTCGCCGGACGCACGATGCTGTATCCGCCCGGAGACGACGTCGCGGCCGCCGTGGACGCGGCGGTGGAGGTCATGCAGTGACGAAGAACCATCTGCCCTACGGGAGCACGACGGCCGAGCCGTACGGCGTGATCGTCACGCCGGAGGACGCGGGCTGGGCCTATTCGGGGCTGCGCACGCTGGAGCTGGACGGCGAGTACGTCTTCGAGACCGGCGAGGAGGAGATGCTCGTGCTGCCGCTGAGCGGGAGCTGCGCCGTCTCCTGCGACGGTGAGACGTTCGAGCTCACCGGCCGTACGGACGTGTTCTCCCGGGTGACCGACTTCGCGTACGTGCCGCGCGACGCGACCGTGCGGGTGCGGGGGAGCGGCCGGTTCGCGCTGCCGTCGGCGCGGTGTGGCAGCCGCCTGAGCCCGAGGTACGGCCCGGCCGAGGACGTGCCGGTCGAGCTGCGCGGCGCGGGCGTCGCCAGCCGCCAGGTGAACAACTTCTGCACCCCCGAGGCCTTCCCGTACGCCGACAAGCTGATCTCGTGCGAGGTGCTGACGCCAGGCGGCTGCTGGTCCTCCTACCCGCCGCACAAGCACGACGAGGAACGCCCCGGTGAGTGCCGCCTGGAGGAGATCTACTACTTCGAGGTGGCCGGCGAGGGCGGCATGGCCTACCAGCGGGTGTACGGCACCGAGGACCGGCCGATCGACGTGCTCGCCGAGGTCCGTACGGGCGACGTCGTGACGATCCCGCACGGCTGGCACGGCCCGTCGATGGCCACGCCGGGCTATGACCTCTACTACCTGAACGTCATGGCCGGTCCGTCCCCGGAGCGGCAGTGGCTGATCTGCGACGATCCCGCGCACGCGTGGATCCGTCAGACCTGGGAGGACCAGGACGTCGACTCCCGGCTTCCCCTGACCTCGGCAGCGGAGAGACGATGAGGCTCACCACCGGACAGGCGATCGTCGGTTTCCTCGCGAACCAGTGGACCGAGCGGGACGGCGTCGAACAGCGGTTCTTCGCCGGTTGCTTCGGCATCTTCGGGCACGGCAACGTCGCGGGGATCGGCGAGGCGCTGCTGGAGTACGGCAAAGACGAGGCAGCCCCGCCGCTTCCTTATTACATGGCGCGCAACGAGCAGGCGATGGTGCACACCGCGGTCGGTTTCGCGCGGGCGCACGACCGGCTGCGCGCGTTCGCCTGCACGAGCTCGATCGGGCCGGGCGCGACCAACATGGTGACCGGCGCGGCGCTGGCGACCATCAACCGGCTCCCGGTGCTGCTGTTGCCCGGTGACGTCTTCGCCACCCGCGTCGCCAACCCGGTGCTCCAGGAGCTGGAGGACCCGCGTTCGTACGACGTGTCGGTCAACGACGCCTTCAAGCCGGTGTCGCGGTTCTGGGACCGGATCAACCGGCCGGAACAGCTCCCCTCGGCGCTGCTGGCCGCGATGCGGGTGCTCACCGACCCCGCCGAGACCGGCGCGGTGACCCTCGCCCTGCCCCAGGACGTCCAGGCCGAGGCGTACGACTGGCCGGAGGAGCTGTTCGCCAGGCGGGTGTGGCACGTCGCGCGCCCGGTGCCCGAGCCGGCCGCCCTGGCACGGGCGGCCGAGCTGATCCGCGGCGCGGAGCGGCCGTTGATCGTGGCGGGCGGCGGAGTGATCTACTCCCGCGCCACCGAGGAGCTGCGCGCCTTCGCCGAGGCGACCGGCGTCCCGGTGGGGGAGACCCAGGCCGGCAAGGGCGCGCTGCCGTGGGACCACC
>Ga0247774_1000533_pt1 | contig 18841 bp, 15 predicted proteins | sample UWRJL001104B6_FD_179933 | JGI IMG/M metagenome (GOLD analysis project Ga0247774, IMG submission 179933) | Plant litter microbial communities from Arlington Agricultural Research Station in Wisconsin, United States - UWRJ-L001-104B-6 | ecosystem: Environmental > Terrestrial > Plant litter >... | reverse complement strand
ACGCGGAGAGAACTTACTCCAGCTTGCGGGGAGGGAGTTTCTTGCCACCACTCTCACGGGGTGGGATGGGCGGCGGCGCGGCGGCGGCGCTCATCTATCGCATCGTTAACGCAATGCCTCTGCACGACCAGTAGGTGGACCAACGGTTGCAAACAGGAATGTGGAAGCAGAGCTATGGGAGTTGCTAGGCCGCGAGAACGCAGCGCACGGGCGGCGGGGAAGAACGCGCTTACTTGACAAGACCAGCTACGAATTCTAAAAACTTTCCTGGGCGAGCAAAACGTTAGCGGTTTGAGCACGCCGCGGTGACGCTTCGTTGCCGCATTCCTTCCGTGCCGGCGTAAGTGGAGCCCCGGGAGAGTGGGGACATGGCTGCCACTGCTCGAAACCGGCGCACACACGAGGAGACGTGGACGAATAATTACACGACAGCGTTGCGACCAAGCGACAAAATCAAGACCTCGAGCACTACCTATGCAGGTTCTGCAGGTACGCGCAATATGATTGGGCGCTGCGACTACGCCTTGCTGGATTTGCGTACAATATTTCGTGGCACTCGGTTATGAAGACCACCCCTGCAAAGTTGCTCTTCGGTTTCGACCCATCAAAGCCCGGCACGGTCTCTCGATCATGTGCACGATGTAGCACTTCCATCTTTGAAAGCAGGCAAGTCACAGCTCAAAATTCCGGATATTCCTCCTAGGTGGGGAAGAACTTCTTTGGGTTCATGGCTTGGGCCTTTGTCATTCTTGATTTGTCCTGGGTGTCAATTACTGTTCTGCAACTGAGGACTCTTTCGGGATGAAGAGAAAAATCTCAACACCCTTTCGTCGAAACCTCTGAAGCACATTTTCAAAAAGAAGCGCCCGCCATCTTAGAAGAAAGAATATTCAAACGGTTTTTCTCACCGAAGCTTGAGTTCTCGTTCACGACAGCGTTTATCAAAGGAAAGCCTATGTAGATATATTCAATCTTGAAATCCATGTCGTGAGACAGTACCTGTCCAAGTCTACCGAAACCCATAATCCCAGATCATCAAAAGGAACCCAATTCTATTCCTGTATAAAAACCGTATCTCAAAATCGCCTTCTTGAAAACCCATTCAAACTCTGCCCTTGAAGCTAACTCTGAACATGACATTGACCTTATCCTTGGCCAGAGTGCTCCATCTCAAATTTAGGCGCCAGCCTCGAAGCATGCACGAACTAGCCTATTCAACGCATTTTCCCCCAGCAAGACCAAAGTGTGACTCCCGTCATCTTCCTCCACTCCGTTACTAGGCTCAATCGCCACCGTCAAGTCATCGGTGTCCAGGATGCCCGCAGACTTGTCCGCCATCCTGATGTTGAGGTTGATGTAGTGTGTCGCTAAGACGAACTGGCCCGGCGATTTCTCGAGTCTTCGGGGTGTTGGGATTGGAATCCGCGGAATCCCGCATTCAATGACGAGCTTTTCCTTGGCGAAAGAGTACTTTGACGTGGGATCGAAGGCGAGAAGGACGGGCTTGAGCCCCTGCACACCGCAGTCGATGCATGCGGGGCGGAATTCGGGCGTCTGACTGGCAGCCTCGTAGACAGCACACAGCCTGTGGAGGCAGGGTCGCGGCCGAGGCCTTCGTGACGGTGGAGGTTGAGATGGAGGTTGAGATGGAGGTTGAAACGGAGGCTCTGGAAGGGGGGTGGGTGGAAGGGGGGAGTGGAATTGTGTCTCTGCGTGCGTGTTCACAATTGGGGTCAGCAGGGATGTCTGGCCCTGGCCGTAGGGGGTGGCCCAGTGGTGGTTGTCTTGGAAGTCAACGGGAGGCACGTCGTTGAGTAAGTCGAAAAAATACTGCTGGCTGTAGTCTGAGGCTATCGATTCAGAAGCGGTGGTTGAAGGACCGGCCGTTCCGGTCGGCATTACGCCAACACACTGCGATGATTGGTTTCCAGGGTCAGACACGGAGAGAGCCAAGCCGTCACAGTCACACGGTGGCTGAAGCTTATCACCAACCACCGTGGAAAGGTCATACTCGAATTGGGACGAGGCTGGTTCCCTAAAATTTTCGCCCAGAGCCGGGCGACAACCGGAGCCGTCCGAGTCACAAGTAGCAGACTGGATGCTCTCCATTAGCGCTCGATTCCGGTTCCTGTTTCGAGGCATATCTTCGAGGCTATGTGTTGTTTGGGTATTTCCTACTGCGGAAAGCTATACTGTTTGTCTCTTAGGTTCCTAGATCCGAATATGGTTGTTCAATGAATGATATCCCTTGCAAGTTGAGGTTAAGCGCCTTTATGAGAGTGGCGAAATGGAGTGTTCATATAATCTTCTCTCGTCGCTACCTCCCCCCACCTTTTGCTTTATCATTGCCAGTTGTCAGGGCTCGTGATAAAAAACCTCTGGTCACGATAATTTGTTTCACGTTATTTGGCTTAATGCTCGGGACACAGCCATCACCGACAACCACATCGGCAGAGCAGAACCGATAGCCCGAATGCTCTTGAGCCGCCCATTGCCATGGGAATGAGTGTCGGAAGCCGAGGCATTGGCTCTCGATTTTCGGAGATGATTCCCCAGCACCTGATAAGCTGGCAATAATCAATTGTGGTCGGCGGATTCCGTGGACGGTGCAGGTCTTCGGTCAGACATTCTCGAAGCTTGGCGTTCTTTCGTAAGGACCCTCGACTTGAACATTTGCGAACTTGCGTCGGTACCAACAGAACCGAAGACGAGCATTCTGGGCTCCGGCTCGGATTTCCACCGAGACGAAACGACAATTTTGAGTGTTGATCAGCCTTGTGGTCTTGTGACCGCGGAAGATCCAATCGGCTACTGGCGGCATGCCCTGATCTTTCTTTGCGGTGACGGTTTTCTTACCGAAATTTTTTGGAACCTTCTCAGAGCCGCCGGGGACCAGCCCTATATGACCAGGCAGGTGGGGTAAAACCCCCCGTTCTCGCCGCCTATGTCATACTGCATTGCCGCATCGAACTCTTCGACATGCATGCATGCACGTGCTACATAGCCATGGCTTCCCTCGACACCATCCAGCGAAACTCCAGACGGCTCCAGCCCTTTCGGTGTATTAGCTTGGCCCTTTCTACCATGTGTCGTACCCCAGATGGTGGCGTGACTTCGGACCGAGCCCTAGAGCCCAACTTTGGGACCGGTGGACGGCGTCTTTTGGCATTATCCTGTTCCCATCGGAAACGACCACGCTGTGGCGAGCTCCTATCCTGAAGGGTTGTTATCAGGGCGTCGGAAATGGGGTGCCTAATGTCTTTATTTTGGAGTTAAGTCAAATTTCGTCCACGGCTGAGAAGGCTTTGGTCCCGTAGTGCACTATCCGCTGAAGAATTCCAGATTCAGTAGTGGGATTTAAAAAGAAGATTAAATCCATCAGGATTGTTTTCATGATTTCGTCATTTCACACGAATCATTTGCTGGTTTGTGGGAGTTATCCGCGGTTCTTGAATCTCTGCGAGATTGATTGCACGCAGCCCCAAAGAGCTTCATCCAAACTGGTCTCGTGTCATTACGGGCCGATAATTCTTCTCGGCTTTCGGCCTTTTTACTTCTAGCATCCGTAGCTCGGACCTAAAGTCCTTTCAGACCGGCTTCTCTTGCAAAAATTTTTTTTTTCCGTGGCCGCTATCGGACTCTGGAAAGGGTCGATTATCAATCTACCAAGTACGGACCTCGGGCACAATGCGCCTCCCCATCACCGAACAGCCTGCACCCCATCGGGCAGTTGCCGAAACACGTTTCCTACGGCAAAATAATGACATGGCTGTTATTGAGCAACTGTCGTTACTGACTCTTGGCATCAACATCGACGCCAACGGCAGCGCCCCCGAACGCTGGCTTTTGGCTTCGCGCGAGGGCCCCCCTCGTGATCACCCCTCACGGCCGCCATTGCTTCCTACCAATGATCGTCATCACGAACGGCCAGCCGGTTCCAAAGACGAAGCCCAAAGCCCGACGCCGAAAGCATCGGAAAACCAGCCCTCGAAGAGTCTTCCCGAAAATAGGCGAGATGAATCAAGCATCTACCGAGGAGCAACAGTCAAGGGACCGTTCCTGTCGAGAGAGGCGCGGCAGTTCTGGTCCTGGAGCATCGAGTTCCAGAACTGGTACCATGTTGACGACGAGACGGGGTCCTTGATCTGGGCGCCCCTCGATTTTGATTAGCAACCTAGATGCCGGACATGATAATCTGTGCGAGCTAGTCCCGCTATTTCCTACATGGATTGGCTGCTTGGTGAACTCTCTCAACTCTGAGGACTGGCAAGGAGAATAATGTGGGGCTTCCAGCGCCGGGTTGGGGAAGGGCGGAGGAGAGGGGGGGCAAACCTCCGCCGTCCATAGCATCATGACAGCAGCTGGCTGGCATGGATAGTTTGCATGTGGTGGACGAGGTTGGGACATCCCATGCGCGAGTTTTACAAAGGAAATTCAAACGACTTCATTATATCGAGACAGCCGTGATTCATAGTTTACTAGTTCGCTAATTCAAGTCACGGTTAAACATGCTTCGGTCCTCAGCCTTGCCTGGAACTAAGAAATGCTCTTCGTCAGCGCCTTGAATATAATCATGCGCGTTGCATAAGCATGTAGCAAAAAGAGCATGGTGAACTGGACTCGGCATTCGCTGTTCGCAGAATTACTAAAAAATTATTGATTATTTTACAGCGTTAACAATAGGCAATCCCCCGCCGATAAATTCTAATAGTACTGCTGTATTGATATGCGAAATCAAAGCCCAAAGATGCATGGGCATTCGGGATGGATGTCCACCGCGGCATCTTTCAAGTAGCCATTGTCATCATCCAACGCGTTGGCCCCCAACTCTATCTGACTTTTGATCGAGACATTGGAAGCCATAATCTAGTTTCCCACCAGTTTTGTCCCTATGTTTCTTGAAAGCCGCCCCAGTATGCGAAGCTTCCGACGGCGTCTGGGTCATCAAACTCTGCATCCAGGCCGTCGGCGACATTGATGAAGGTTGAAGATGATACTGCAGTAGGTGTGGTTGCCACGCCTACCATCTCCCCGTAAATATTGGTACTTCCTCCTATCGGATGCCCATTAGGTGTCGCTCCACATCCCAGGCGTGGCTTCTTCGACAATGCCTCGTCGTCCTCCAGCTCGTCGCCGTCGTCTCGAATCTGGGCTGCAGGGGTCCCAGGACATTGTGCGAAGGAAGGACCCTGAGGGTTTTGCTGGCTTTCTCCAAATGAACAGGGTGAAATCTCAATGGTCGGGATCATCGGGCTTCCCAATGTCGGCGGCGAGAGTTCGGGCGAGGTGGGTTGTGGATTGAGGAGGGGACTCGGCTGCAAAGACTCTCTGCGACCTGGCAGCAATGTTAGCAGCGAGATCTGGCGACCACGAAATCTCCTGTAGTCCATACCTTCAGGTTGGGGGGAGAGAAAACTCTCTCTCTTTGCCTTCTCAGCCATACACATGTTGTCCCATGCTCGGTCTCGTAACCGCTTCTGAACAGCAGTCTGCACCGTGTCTCGCCCAATCACAACATGGCACCCGTCCTGGATCCGCTTTTTGTTGAGGCTTGAATCTATAAATGCCTCTATTTCCAGATACTTGGGAAACCCACACGTATCTTGTCCCTTTGCAATCCACAGTCTCGTGTAGCTACCGCGGCTCGGATGATGCACCACTGGGAGTTGGAGCCGATCCCGAAGAGTCTCGGAGATGCGAGACTTGGGAGATTCGAAGGTGATTTCGCAATTCAACGTCGTCTCCTCGTTGTTGGACTCGAATCGCAGGGCGTGATTGTGCGTGACATTCTTGGCAATCAGGCGCCGTAGTGGGTCATCTTTAGGGAAGCAGGAAACGTCTTCGACCAATTCCTCCCATGTTTTTAGGGTAGTCGACCGACGCGGCGGCGGGGCGTGGTATGCTGCGGTATATTCAGAACAAAACTGGTCGGCGGTAGCGACAGGGCTGCCGATCTGTCCAGGACTTAGCGGATGTCGGGCTGCATCAGTCGCGAACCTAACCATGCATGCGCTTTGCGTGGCAATGCCAACGGTCTGCTGAGGCTGCGGAAGAGACGGTCCAGGAGGCGTGAGAGGTGACTGATACTTTGAAGTAGCACCGCCAGCTTGATACTGATTTGACAGCTGTTGCGCATATCGAGGGCGTTTCCCCAGATTCGAAGTCTTCTGGTGTTTTGCACTCGGCGTCGCAGAGGTGGCCGGGTTTAGGAGAGCGGCCCCCATAGTCTCGCCAACAGCCCCGAAGATTTTGCTGCTGCCTTTGCACCGTGGTTTCATTTCCCCCGGCCCAGTGGACATTGCTAAGTGATCAGGCTCGGACAATACACAGCAGGATACTGTACCCTTCTCCTGAATGGCTGAATCCTAGCGAAGGCTTGCCCACCGAACATCAGGGGTTTGAACGCTAACTGGATAAAAGGATGAGGTTTTTTTTCTTTCTTTTTTGGAAAGCCAGGAGTGAGGATAAGTGACCGAAGACTGATTGTTCTTTTGTTGCCTCGGATGGGCAAGAGTATTAAAGATAAAGGAAATTCGTGAGAGGCTCATTAGTTGAGTCACGCTAGTGACAATGCCGGGCAAGAGGCATCTCAGTATTGTGAGCTTGGTCGTAGATGAACCACAGGGTGGGTCGCAAATTTCAAGAATGGACCGCAATGAGGCTGATTAAGTGTTGCATTGAAGTTTGGAAATCGGTTGACACTCTTTTTTTTTCAGGTTCCATTGTGAAGCTTGGTAGTTGGCTCCCTCTACCCAAGATCGGCTGACCTGGTCCTTGCCAGCCATAGAGTCAAGAGACTATTAGATTAGCAATTATACCTGTCATATCCTTAGAGCTGCAAAGTGTCCAGACAACTGAGTCTTGGGTCTGAAAGGGAAGGTAGTCCATGCTCGTCGAGGGTTTACTTTCGCGGATTTGGGAAAAAGAAATCCTGATGTGAGGAGGCAGAAGGAGACTCTTTGGAATGCACGGCCAACGGCCAATTCCTCCCTTCAGTCAGCCTATGGCTGGGTCAAGCACAGGTCTGAACACTCGGTTGATGGGAGGCGGAGCAGCAGGCTCCACGGTGCTTAGGAGATTGAGACCTAAGATGGGGAGCCGTCTATTTCAGTGTTTGGAGTTCCAGAGTTCCAAATGTATGAGGTGACTCGAGACTTACAAACTATTAGTCGATTCTAATGCATCTTAGAAAACGCCCTGGTGTCAATCCCGAAGCGGGCGCAGCCCGGGCGAGTCTGAAGAAGCTAGAGCAGCTGCAGATATAAGGACCTCCTACCCCTCACTACCCCTCACTTCAATGGAAACTCGGTGAGAGCCAACCTCGTTATCTTATCCGGATTGTAATTGATGGGAAAGAACGGGCTGTCATGAGTGGTCATGTTCAAAGCGTGGCGGGAGGACAAGGTCCGCTCCGTCGGGCTTTACTGACCGAGTTTGGACCGCTACTGACGCTGGCGAACGCCCACTTCATCATGCCCAAACTATACTGGCCTAAAATCCGCAAATGGAAACGAAAAGAACCATTTGCGCATTAACCGCCTCGCAAAAGTTCAACTAGAGAGCCCCACCACAAGGCTGAGAAAAGCCACAACTGGTGGTGTTTGTGACCCCGCTCCTCTGCCCAATGAGATCCATTTAAGGCTTCGGTGAGGAGTTTTCCGATTTTGTGACTGCCCAACATGATGCGGCCTAAGGCTGCTATGATAGCGCGGATGCCCTATCAACTGCATGTCATCGGGTTTAGTCCGTAAGAGATCTACGCGAAGCACTCATGGTGTTTTAGCTAGAGGAGCGACAAAGAACCCTTCCGGTGCAGAATAAGGCCGACTGCTGCGCATGGTCTGTAAATGTTAGAATGTGCTTCAAATAAGAATATACTATATACAGGAAGCTAGTCTATCTTGTTGTACCTCTGGTCAAAACTCTGGTTGGAAATCGCGGTATACAGCTTCCTAATTCCCTTCTCCCTGTTGATAGCCTCACTCGCGGTTCGCTACCTATAAAGCCTCAACCCCGTCTTATACGTTTTGCTGTTTTGGTATCACTTCAATCCAGACCCCAGGTCCGCAGCTTACGGCGAACCCTTCCTCACAGAGGGCTTTCTTGGATCACCCTCAATTTATCTACGTATCCACCATCGCTATTTTATTGAACATCTCAGATGAGAAAGCCAATCCATCCATAAAACCCTTGCGCTTGCCGGTTTCTCAACATGCGAGTATACAACACCGAGGAAGGCACGAGTAGATCCGCCTGCGATGAACACCGGACTTTTAGGAATGCAACAAGCTTGGAGACCAGAGGTAGAGCACCCATACTCGAGTGTTTGGACATGAAAATAGTTTGCGACTTTGCGCCAACCGACGGACGGGGTGCCCCCGATGGAAATGACCTCCCAAATGAGTTGGTCACGGGTTTCAGAGCTCTTGGTATCAAAGGCCGTCTGAACTCCACCGCCAAAAATGAACCCCCTAGTGCGGCCACAGTTCATTTCTGCATCTCTCGGGCAGCCATGTCAGTCCAGTCAGCCGCCAGACCGCTTATAAATTGCGACTTGCAGCCGTCGTGCGACAGCCAGCAGCCACTCGGGATCTCCTTGAACCATGCTGGCTTAGACTCGGCCGCTAATGAAGAAGTGCCAGAGGAACAAGAGTCTGGGTGCTCCTGCCAGTTTGATGGGTACCCTGAATCCGAGCAAGGCCGGGGCAGCCCCCGCCCGGGTATCACAACTCAGGCAGAAGAGACTTTCCACGCCGGCACAACTTCTCAATTTTGGAGCTGGTCAATGCCGGCCCAAAACTGGTACCACGTGGATCAGGAAACAGGATGCGTCATCTGGGCGCCATGTGATTTCGACTAGGGTCGGCTTTTGGAGAGTGTAGGCTTCAATGGCTTACAAGTCTATTAAGAATTAGGCCTGGATTCAATTCTATGGGTGGTGATTTTTCTACACCAACTTGCACAACGCGGGCAGGAATCGCGCGACGCGGTAGAGTAATTCAAGTAACCTAGTCGACCGGAGACGGGGAAACAAGTTCTCAAATTCAAATGCTCAACTTTATTTTTCGCGAAATTCACTACAAGCACAAACCTGCCCGTGGCTTACGTCCATTCGGGAAGCCAACTGGCTCATATATAGCTCTACAGTTGTAATCAAGATGACACGAGGCGTCGCAGGCCGGGAAGCCTTAATAGCGTAGCGCACTAATGCTTGTCTTGGAATAAATCTTCTACGCTACACTAAAACTCTCCCCTCAGACTCATGGTGCACAGAGAAGCATACAACGACTTATGAACCAACCCGGATATCTATCGGTTGATCGAATGTAGGCGTAGAAGCAAGCAGAATGTGACAGGATGGGAGTTATATGAGCGTGGTAGAGTACAAAGATGTACAGCCAAAGATGGGATGCAAAACCCGTGTTTTTTTGATGCCAATGCTTTGCAATTTCCTTCTCAGGACAATAACCACAAAAGACAAGACAAGATATGACGGTAAGGCTTTTTGATGGAAGAGCGGGTGAAAGTCTCATTGCGCGCCTCCGCGTTGTGTTGTGGACCAGAATGTTGACCCGTAAGGGAAGCCTCTAAACGACAGATAAGATTTTTGGATGACGTGGCATGATATTAAGCTGTCTTTCCAAAAAGTGAGAGAAGAAAAGAAGAAACCCCCCCCCCCGGCCTCAAAGGTACAGCTGAAGTCACACCTGAAGTGAGGCTCATTGTCTGAATTGGTGGTATGGCCCATGTGGGTTGTAGAGTTGATTCGCCTGAGGCGCTTCGTCGTTCGCCTGAGAAGTGCTTGCAGGCGACAAATGGTGTCTCATGCTCGCATCAGGCGGCAGATCGTGGTGTTGCATTGACCATGGCAGTGGCCCTTGCACCGGAAGGTCGTTGATGGCGGGGCCGAAATGAGCTTCAATTTCATGGTTATCCGGCGGCTGACGTGCGCCATTGCTGCGCGGGGACTCGGGCCCGGATTGTGAGTACAGTCCACTGCTGCGCACGGGGAGGCTGCTACCATTGTGGGGCTGAGTGGCATAAAGTCGTGGCCGACATCGGGGTGGGTCCGGTGAGCCCCTTTCAGGTGGTGCCGGGCTGTGTACAGACCATCTGTTCTGAATTAAGGCGTTGGCAGATGGAGAATGGCCGTTATTAGAGGGGGATTCTTTGTCTTTAAGAAGTCCAAGCTTCTTTAGACCGGGGAGTGCAAGTCGAAGCTGAATGAAGTCGCCCTCAAGAACATCCTTGACGACTATGTTGAGCCCTACCTCGATTGGCCCAAACTCGGTCCCCACGACGGGGATGTAAGCAAACTTGTCTTCCTCGTTACGTCTACGCTTTTTCGGTAGCGGTCTCCTAACGCACTGCATGAACTCGGCTGCCTTTGTCGAGATCTGACTCCTCGTGAGTCTGGTATCCACCTCGGCCATCAAGTCGAGAATCTTTAAATTTGCGCATCGGACCTGAATCCGGAATTTGTTGCACTTTATCTCCGGGGACCAGATCCAGAAGCGTGTAGCACAGACTTGCTGAGAGGCCAGTCTTTCCTCAGAGGCCGGGCCAAGGGAAGCATGTGCGTCAAAGGTGTTTGCCGCTGAACCCAAGAAGCAAGGAGAAACGTGTGGGTTCGAAGGAGAAGACTCAGAAAGCGGCACCGCGAACGTAGTGTGACCAGCAACATTCTGCGCATATGGAGGAACAGGAAAGTGCGAATCTTGGTGATTTATATAAGAGGAGGTTAGCACGGCATCGTCGATTTGCGAAGGCCGCGGATGCCCGACGTTCAAGACTGGCGCTCCGGTGTTTTCAAACCCGCTCTGACTGGTTGCGCCCATATATGCGGTCTGATTGATGTCATAAAAAGCACTCGATTCTATCCCACCCCCTCCGGAGCCATGGCTGAATGGGACAGGATTGTGATGGTGGCTTGCGTATGGGAGGCCATGGTATTGGTTGGATCTGTGGGGAGACTGGCCATTGGCAGTCGGTTGGGAATTATCGCAAAGGTCATGCCCCTCATCAGGGACGTTCTCAAGCCTACTGTCTTGGCTGTGTAGAGTGACGGGGCCACTACTAGGTGAAGTAGACTCAAGGAACGGGGGCGTCGACGATGATCCCAATCTCTCAAGCAGACGCTTAGTCAAGTTCCCATCTGTTGTGTCCCGTTTGTCCCGTCGCCTGCGCGCAAACGATAGCATCAGCCTGGAGCGCAGCCCGCGCCGATGGTTCTTCCCAATCCGGAGTGTATTTGCTGGTGCCTCGTAGCTTTAATGGAAAGCGGAGGTATTGGAGAAAGCAGCTGCGAGTGGCCTCCTTAGAGACCGTCCTGATCATTGAAGGTATGGTGTTACAGGGCCAGTGAAGCAGATGCGTTAGAAGGCTGATTCTTAGGACGGCTGTGATTCGACCCCAAAAAGATGGTGGCGCGAGGCTCGATGGCCCGAGTGACCGTCTTAGCAGCCTGATTGTCGTGGCTGAGTTGTCTCGCAGTTGAAGTATGGTAGAGGCTACGGGGGCAGTCGAGAGCGCCTCATGAATGAACGCCCCACAATCTCAAATTGGAATCGTGTTGGCTTCGACTTGTTCAGCAGCGAAAGCTGCTGCTGGGTGACAGTTTCAGAAGACGGGCATATCTGTCAACATCGTCAGGTTGAAGGAACAAGAAATGTAACGAAGGCCATCGGCTTTTCGCAGAGTCTTTATGTATGAGCGAGTGGTTCAGAAGGCAACCGTTTGGATGCAAGTCGCCCCATTATTTTTCGATCGGTCGGCAAACAGTTCCAGTAACCTACTCGTGACCACGCTTCCTATGATCTGGAGGTCTCTAAGGCATGCACGAAGCGTTTTGGCATCCTTATGTCAGAGTCGCATTCTTGTTCAATCGGAACAGGGAATGAAGACCAGGGCTGAGGGACAATTCTTCTTGGCCAACCGGTTCGTGGCCGTGATGTACGCTAGCCCGTCAAAATCCCACTCAGACATGCAGAGCAGGTTAACGGCGCTGACGTGGAGTCTTGAAAAATATCTCAATTCGCATTCTCGCACAAGTGTAAAAAATGGGGTTGGCATTATCCGTTGGAGTATCTGGTCTCGAAAGTGTCCGATTATAGGTTGGCTGCAACCACGAACTTTGGTGATAAGATCGAATGCGGGGGTTTAATCGTCTACAGCCGATGGGAACTGGTGGCCCTCACCGGCGTTCTCCCGGTGCGAGGCAACACGGGGCGGCTTGACTAAACGATAGGGTAGAGTCTCTGGAAAACTGCACTTTGATGCACTTTGACGCACCTTTTCTGCACTTCACAGAGTAATTTCACCCCGTCAACACCGAAGTGTGCCGCTCCTGCGGGAGGACAAAAGTGAGGCTGTCGAGCTTCAACGGCTCACTAGCGATGCGGATCAACTGATAAGGAACTCCAAGAGTTGTGTGGCATTTGACGACGAATCTGAGCGGATGACTCGTAGCTAGAGACAAGAATGTAGTATCTGTCTAGATCAATCAGGTAGTGGGCTGGACAATCGCACTTTGCGATCGAGGTTAAAACCCCCAAGCCGTAACGACGTAAGGATTTGCAGAAGGTTGGAGGTCCAGTTGAGCTTTCATCCGTGCCTAGCTGGTCTCCGGCTTTCCGGTGCCACTATCGACTGTCTACTCCGTTGCATTCTGATTCGGGGTCGTGTCCGCTCCGAGGCTCGTCTCTCCTCCCACGTTAAAGTCGTCGTGCTTTCGTTGCTAACCATGCTTCAGATATGAAGCAGCGTCTGACTGTTAGAGTCGAAACGCTGAGCATTGGAGGGCCAAATCCGGGAACTCGTACGTGGCGTAGGAGGGAAATCGCGACGGTTGTGTACCAGCCAGAAGCCGAGCGGTGCGAGACGTCGTTGCAGTATCTGGAGGAGTTGTTTGAGCTTGAGACAACAATTGCGCTTAAGGAAGGAGAAACGAATGATTCGGTGCTGCTGGACTGGAAACCTGCTGGAATATCCCCAAGAACATATTCTACTCGTCTGTCAGTCGACAATTCGTCAAAAAGCTACATTGTGTTCAACCGCGATGGTCTTGATATCTCACCTTGGCGAATCTGGACGTGGCAAATTATGGAGAGATTTCTCGGAAAACTTACGTTTTTGAACCGAAATTCTGGTCCAATTCTGGCGAAGAAGATTGAAGATGTCCACGACGGAGACGTCGGGTCTACCCCACGGGACAAAACAACTGTATGCTCCAAAATTCGCCAGGAGAATGCCGACCAAAACTCTAATCCGCCACATTTCTCACCTCTTACACCGATGTCTTATTGTCAACCATATGTTCAAGAAAGCCCCGAGCAGCAAGAGGGGTACAGAAGAATCGAAGACTGCCCGTATCCTCCTTCTCATGACCCTGGAAAGTTCGATCGCAAGTCGCCCCTGATGAGGGACGATAGTCAAGTTCGTGACACCTGCGCCCAGAGCTCCAATCAACGAGTCGGGGGCGGAGGCTCGGACGCGGCCTTGAGAGCACGAGAGCAGGGAGAGGGGAGTACAGAGGCATCGGAGGGCGATGATGACGGCGAGTCTGACCCGGGAGATGACTACTGGAAGTGGGATTCGACAAAACGAGTCTTTTGGCATTGCGATTTGGTCACCAAGCAGGTGGTTTATTGCCCCAATTCTTTCGATTAGGTCTCTCTGGTCTCCTTGTTCGTCTGCCTCCCTTTATATTGTCAAATTGCTTGGTTCCACTTGCCTTGTCTTGTCAGCCAGTAAAATGGGGATAGAAAAGGTTCTGTTTGGAAAGGGAGCAGATGGCACGTCGAACGTTTGCGGAGGAAGAGGGCTTCATTTGAGTCCCGATCTTATTATACGTTTCGCCTGTTCACAGGCGCTTTTGTCGGTGGTTCGCCCGCCAGTTTGCGGTCAATGTATGCATTCCTGGAAGATAGGTTGTCTACAACCCACTCATTTTGTTCTTCAAGAGTCGGTCTCGGCTGTCAGCCGGACCTAGACCTGTTTGCTAGCAACTGATATGGTGGATGTAGCCGTTCCCGGCCGGCTAGCGGTTCTCCGTAGCTTCTTTCCGCTCTTAGTATCGAACAAGCTCTTAACTTTCCGTAGTCGTGCCCATCTCTCCTTGTCCTTCGCATCCCTTGCCGCATCATCATCCCCCCCATCCGACCCGATAACGACAAGTGGGGAGGCAAGACTCTCAGCGCCACCCTGGCCGGTAGCTCGCGTTTCGGGAGATGCCAGACTATTTCTTGCAAGTGGCGAGGACAACGTCGTCGACTCTAGAGGCCGCGACTTGTCCTTCCTTGGCGTCTCCTCTAGAATCCCCCTGAGATAAGCTTCGTTCTTGAGGGATTGTGCAAGCATGCTCCATGCTGGCATGTCGGCCGACGGATTCGGCTTTGCGCTGCCGAGCCTTTGCATCTGGGCATTCTTCCAAGGACAAAAAAACCTGTGCTCCTTAACAGGGTCCAGATGATCCATGGGTGCTGGTGATATTATTTCGCCGTTTGAGCCAACCTCCTTGCTCTTGAACATCCACAGTCCAAGACGACGAAGACAGGTATGACATGATGCCGAATTGGGAACAGCCCCGATCCGGGCGTTGGTGAGCCCTTGCCAGCCAAGCAGAGCCAGCGCCAGGGCAACGCGATTGGGGTTGTTCGGGTCGGAAGCTTCTTTCGGCGGGGGTGGGCTCGTGAAGAAGTCGATGGGTAGTTGGGTCAGAGCGGTATCGATATTCATTCCTTCTGGCAGTCGCAGGTTAAACTCGTACGGAAGGAACGATTTCCTTGCGCAGAGCTCGTCATACCGCTGCCGAAGGAGCTCGAAGCTCGCATTGGAGTTCGCGAACGATAGCCGAAGCAATGAGTCTATGGCAGTCAGCACCTTCGTACCTATCATAGATGGTACACTTCAAGGAAGGTTGATTCGAAGAAATGAACATACCGTCACACCCACGCCTCCGCCACAGACAGTCTTCTTGATGGGATTCGACTATTAAAGCCACGTATTTCTCGACAAGAGCCGTGTCTTCAGAGTCGTTAGTATTCGGGTTAGGGATGTCGACATCATCGAGCAACCTACCTATTTCTGACGGCACGAGAACAGACACCTCTTTTCCATCCATCATCTTCTTATTCAATCCCACCACGACTTCCTTATTGCAGAGAGTACACCGTACCCGTTCCTTCCCTTGACAAACCCAGCCTCGCTTGGCCCATTCAACTTCATTCACGCGATCCGGCTTCGGTGTCCAGTCCGTCAGCTCGTGGAACGTCCCAAGCCTTCGAAGGAGCTCGCTTCGGTCGCTGGGACAGTATTTGGAAGTCGCGGGGCCGCCATCCTTCTTATGACCGCTCCATTTCCTCAAGACGACATTCGATATAGTTGTGGTCGAGGCACTCAGGAGGTTGGAGTCGGGCAGACCAAGTCTGCGGCGCTTCGCAAGCAATTCTGCTTCTATCGCCATCGCGCTCGTGGATGAAGACTGACGAAGAGGATTTAAAGCAGGGGAGATGTCGTCTTGTTGGGAGGAAGCAGGCTGTTTTGGCGTCGAGGATCGGTTGCCAATCCCCTGGACGAGGGCATTAAATTTCCGCTTGGTGGCATTCATGTTTGATTAGGCGGTTGATAGATCGTCGATGCCGCGTCTTGCCAATGGTTCACTGGGCGGGTTAGGCGCCGGGAAAGTGGAATATTAACCTCTGTGCTTCAAGGTCAACCCCAGACCTAAGAATATGAGGTACCTGGGAAGAAACGGCGGCTAGTGGTTTTTGCAGGTGAATATTCATACACTGGGTTCTGTGGCTGCACGATAGGGGTTTGAAGAAATGAATGTCAACAAATGACTAAAAACGGGCTGGCAATTCGACTCCCTACAAAGACAACAGAACCGTCACCAATGGTAGCCAATCAAACGGACGCGTCCAATGACATGTCCTGTTTTCGGTCCTAAAAGTCGATTTGGAGGGCACGTTGTACTCCAAGCTAGTTGGATGCTCAAGTTTTCGCAGTAAAGTCAATGGACATAAAATTAAATAAAAAGAGATTCCGTACAGCAAGAAATCCAGCCAAGCTGAGATCACGTTCGATGCCTCTCCATTGAGAGACAAGCGCAGGGGTCCAAGGTCTAAGCTGCAAAGAGATAAGACCGATAAGAGGTATAACTTCGGCTAAACCATCCTGTCAGCCCCGCAGTCTGAACTTCAAAAATTTTAACCAGCCAGCTAGCAGGGGTGCTTGCCGTAAACCGTGTGAAAGTTTCGTGATCAATTTTTTTCGCCAACCTAGGAGTCTTCCATTGTGGTCAACTTCGGGTAAGGCCAAACTCCAGGGCACCAATTCCTCGTTTATTATCCTGCTAAGAACGTATGCCAACCAAAAACCCCGGCCCACCAGGCTGGCTCTTCAAGAACAACTCCCCACGAACACCAGACTCTTCCACGATGCCGAACAAACGCATCAAGAAAAGTGTCACAGCCTCGGGAGGCGATGACGCGGTACCTCCTGTTCAGCTGATGGACATGGTCGAGAATTTTCTGTCTGACCACTCGTTCACAAAAGCCCGCGACGAATTCAAGAAAACTAGAGCCCGTCTTGGCTGGCAAGGCCCGAAAACTGAAGACGACGGCAAGCTACGCCACCACTCGCTGGTCAACCTGTTCAAGAATTGGGAGACTTCCCACAGCGGCGAGTCTTCTCCGGAGCGATTGGCTGAGGTTGAAAAGGTTTCAGCTGTCAGCAGCTCCAGCGACGAAGACACAAGCGACTCCGACGACGACAGTAACCCAGGCAACGACCAGGAGCCAGTAGCTCTCAAGACCGAGCCTGCCCCTCTTACGAACAGCCTGAAGAGGAAGGCACCTTCAGAGTCGTCTGAGTCGGAAAGTGAGAGTAGTAGCGGCAGCGATAGCGATAGCGAAAGTGAGGACGAAACCGAGGCGGCCCCTATAAACACCCTTGCTCGCCCTCCTACAGCAAACCCTCGTCCGCAGGCACCACCCTTAGCTTCTCAAAACAAGAAAAACGCTATCAAGACACAGCTCAAGGCGCCTATCGAATCGAGTGATAGCGAAAGCTCAACGGACTCGGAATCTGAGGATAGTAGTGATGAAGAGATGGTCGATGCTCCAGCAAACCTGGTCAAGGCTATTAGCCCTCCTCCATTCGAAAAAATATCGACAGGTTCCTTGAAACGCAAGGCTCCGGATTCCGAGAGCGAATCGGAATCGGAATCCGACAGCGAATCCGACTCCTCATCCAGTGAGGATAGTGAACGACCTGCAAAGAGGGTAAAGGCTCAAGCGAGCTCCGACGTAGAATCGGGTAACGAGACCAGTGATGAGGAGATGGCGGGAGCGCCAACCGCTCAGACGGCTCCGGTCTCAGATTCCAGGATGATGCAGATGGCCGGCGCCATGGTTCAACTTGCTAGGACGAACAAACAGGCCGCCGAGCAAGATTCCGAAGATTCCGAGAGCGACTCGGATAGCGAATCCGATTCCGATTCCGAAGCAGAGTCAGACGAGGGATTAGAGGAAGAGTTGGAGGCCGAGACCGAGGTGAAGAGTGCCGTTGCTGTCCCACTGCCGGAGTCTGGATCTGAGTCTGAATCCGAATCCGAATCTGACGGCGACAATAAGACTTTGCAAAAAGCCGCCAACGCCCCACTTCCCGAGTCGGCATCCGAATCTGAATCGTCAGACTCAGACTCGGACTCGGACTCGGACTCGGAGTCCGAAGAAGAAGCGCCACTTCCCCCGGCGCCTGTAGGCAAGAAAGTCACGCCTATCCCTCCACCATCGCTTCCATACTCCAAGCCCACAAAGTCCGACTCCTCGGTGACCATCGGTAAGACGTCGCCTGAGTTCAGGTCGATCCCGTCCGCACCTCTTCCACCCGACCCCGTTGCGAGCCGGAACGGAGGCGCGAACGGCAGGCCCAAGAACCAGCCTTTCAGCCGTATCAAAAGCCATCATCGTGAGGCGGAGGACGGATGGGTCAAGAACTATCGAGGCTCCGAATACGACAAAGACATGTTCGAAACTCTGGCCCAGGTTCGTGGAAACAACTTTACCAAGCAGAAGAACAAGATGAAAAATGGGAGCTTCAGGGCGGGTCGTATTGATGCGAATGCTAAGACCGGCATTAAGTTTGACGACTGAAAGGGTCTATGCCGATAAGCAAAGGAGAGGGTAGTCAATTTAAATGAGTCACAGAGGTTATCAGTACTCTTTCAGCATCTTGTATGCCGTCCGGTAGACTGAAAAGCGAAGGCAGAATGAAGGCTTCAGGATCTCAGGGACGGGATGGCACGCTGCTTGGGTGTTGAATCACTGCTGGCAACTGGACAAAAGCTGGCACCATTATCTTCGAGTTTGTCGGTCCGAGCTTCGAAGCTGGTGTAACGGCTTTATGGGGAAACGAACAGAATGGTAATGCGGGATTTGAGACAGTTTGTGTTACCACCGAACTTAGTTAATAGCATTCCCCTCGCGGGCGATGAAATGTCTTGGTATTACTCCGGTGCAATTCTATACCTTATGGAAATCTTGGCTGTATCTTCAGTTGCGTCGACATTGGTATAATGGCCCTAGCCTGAACTAATCAATATGCTGAACGTATTCATACGAACGAATACTCGGTGTATGTCGTCTCAATCGCCGCTCCTATCCTATCGCCTATCCATCTATAAACAGGTTGGTATCAAATCATGACATAAAAAAGAATCGCGATCCCAATCCTTCCAGCCCATTCTATCCAACCCAAAGACCCGCCCACGGATACTAATGCCCAATATATATATACAATAGATATGCCAATATCTGCTCTCTTTTTTTAGGATTTA
>Ga0247774_1000532_pt1 | contig 18865 bp, 16 predicted proteins | sample UWRJL001104B6_FD_179933 | JGI IMG/M metagenome (GOLD analysis project Ga0247774, IMG submission 179933) | Plant litter microbial communities from Arlington Agricultural Research Station in Wisconsin, United States - UWRJ-L001-104B-6 | ecosystem: Environmental > Terrestrial > Plant litter >... | reverse complement strand
AAATTGCGCGAGGAGTACAGCTTGCCGCCCGCCCAAACCCCGAGCCCACCACACCCCCGCGACTTTCCAACGCCGTAGAAGTCGGCGCCCTGGCCGCTGTCTACGTGATAGTCGTCGGTCATGTACCACTCGTTGACGACCAGCTTGGTGGTGCGCTTGGACCAGGTGTCGATGCCACTCGATACGAGTGGATCTTTTTGCCAGGTCTCCAGATCCGGTCCGTACATGCGATGCGCGACCAGATCGTTTTCCCACACGAAGTCATCGTGCCGCTCGCGCACGAAACGGCCGTAGACCTTGTACTCGGCCGGAGCCGCGGGGTGGCGTTGGCCGTGGCGCAGATGGAAACGCTTGACCTCACCTGCGGCAAAGTCGGCTTGGAAGACGAGCTCGTCGGGCTCGTCGTCACCGTTCATGTCGACGAGCTGCGAGAGCACCGGGCGACCCGCCGCATCGACGACCAATGCCTTCTTCAACTCGAGCCCGGGCGCGAACTTGCTCAGCTCCGAGCTCGAGAGAGCGATCGTCTCCCGCGCTCGCGCAAACGCGGACGGGTTCGCGGCCATCACGCTGGCCAGGTTCGCCCCGACGCCCGCGGTCGCCTTTTCGCCTGCTGGCTTCGCGCCCGCCGCCGCCGATTTCTCGGCTGGCTTCGCAGCTGCCGACTTCTCCACTGGCTTCGCAGCTGCTGGCTTCTCGACTGGCTTCGCAGCTGCTGGCTTCTCAGCCGCTTTCGCTGCGCCGGGCGCGGCCCCCTTATTCGCTGCTGGCGGCGCCGCCAGCGCAACGGCTACACAGGTGCCGAGAGAAACCGATACCGACAACGCCACTCCGCATCGAAGTTTCTTCATTGATTTCGCCCGTTCTTTCGCGTTTCGAATATCACGAACGCTCGCCGTCGAGCAAGGGCTGATGGCTTCGCGAGATGGCGCTCGCTTCATGCGGCTGCACACCTCGCTGCATCCGAGCTCGCTCGTCTTGTGTCGTGCTCATGCCGAGTCGAACGTCAGAGCCACCCACTCAGACCGACGTTTACCATGATCGCGAATGCGTTCGAGGATCCTTTCCAGCTGTTGTAAACGTTCCCACTGCCATCCAACGACGAGCTGCTCGCGTCATTGCGACTCTTCGCCGAAGCCCCGAGCAGCGCGACTTCTGGGTCGACCGAAAACCATTGCTCGAGAAAGCCGTGCAGGCCGAGGGCCCCGCCGAACGTGATCCCATCCGACGAGCTCTCGCCCTCGCTGTGGTAAGGCTGAGAGTCGATGGTCATATCGACCACTCCCGAGCCCCACGTGTGCCGATAGCCAACCATGCCAGCGACGAACGGACGCACGTCGCCGCGACCGAACAGGTATTCGAGGCGCGGCATGAGACTCACCTGGCTATTCCACTGCGAGGCAGTTTGCGCGTATGCCCCCGTCGAAGGCGTCACATGATTCGTGGAGAAGGAAGTGCGAAGCCCGACCAACCAGTGGCCCCATTGGTAACCCACACCCGCACCCAAGCCCGGGCCTTCGAGACCTGCCCTCCAGGACGAGCTTTCGTACGCTTCAGCCCCGCTCGAGGAGTCAGGCTGCGTCTCGTCGTGCGAATAGCCGAACAGGGTCGTTTGCAACGACAACTGGACGCGTCCCTTTTCCTGCGCCTCTGCCGCACCTGATCGCGTCAACGCAACGAACACCAAGCCACCAGCCAAGAACCCACGCAATCGCAGCACGCGCATTCGATTCCCCTTGCTCAGCGACGAACCGTTCGTCGCGCCGGAGCAACGCCACCCACGCGCCTCACAATCCCGCTCACGTGCTCGGCGTGGAACTAACTCCAAACAGCGCTCGTCGCAGCGTCTGCCAATTTGGCGGCGCGAACGCCAGATTTGAAGTCCTGGCAAGGCCGCCGGGAGCGCGGGGCATCCCGAGCTCCCGGCGCGATCGCCGGTAGCCCTGAGACAAAAACAAAAAGCCCCCGCGTGAGATCCCGAGATCTCCCGCGAGGGCAACGTCCTGTTCTAACCTGCGATCAGCCGATCACAGGACGCGCAGGAACGCGAGTAGGTCCGCCTTCTGCGCCGGCGTGAACGACTCGGGGAAGGTGCTCCCCGGCTCGGGTGGGTTCACCAGCGGCAGGTTCAGCATCGGGAAGAACTGCACGATGAAGCGGCTGTAGATGTTGACCGCGTCCTCGAGCGTCTCGGCCGCGTTGTCGTGGAAGTAGGGCGCCGTGTTGGCGATGCCCCGCAGCGCAGGCACGTCGAACGCCTCGAAGTCGTGCGGGTCACCGGTGATGGCGGAGCGTCCCGGATCGGTCGAGAAGAACTGCGGCAAGAAGTTCGGACCGACGATCGGCGCGCCGTGCTCGTCCAGCAGCGGCTGGAATGTGACCGGATCGAAGACCGGGGTGGGCGGCAGATCGGCGGTCGGGACCGTCCGCGTCGCGTCGGTGTAGAACCGGTAGCGGTACTGCGGCAGCGGGACGCTAGCGTTGAACAGCCCCGGGAACCCGAACTGTCCGAAGGCAGAGAGGTTCGCGATGCCGATGTTCAGGAACTCGTTGTTCGGCTGATTCGCGCGTACCGGCACAGGCGGCGTGACCGAGCTGTCGAACAGCACGTTTCCGCTGCCGTCGGGCTTGAGCTCGGGGATCGCGAAGTCGTGAACGTTGCGATCGACGATGCGACCGGTCGTCGCGCCGCCGTGGCAGACCTCGCAAGCCTGGTTGTAGATGGCGAGCCCGCGTTGCTGCGCGGCATTGAGCTTCATCTTCAGCTCGGGCCGCTCGATCTCCTCGACAGGCACACCCTTCGACAGCTTCTTCGCCACCTTCTCCGCGCGGTCCGAGGTGAACTGCTCCATCTGGAACGCCGCGATCGCGTCCAGATCCGCTGCGGCCACGGTGCCTCCCTGGCTGTGGGCGGTGACCGCGCCCTGGGCCTGCTGCTGCAGCGTCCCCTTGCGGCCGTCGTACTGGTAGGGCGCCGTGATGGCGCTGTTCTCGACAGTTGGCACTGCGCGCCAGACATCGACGGTCCGGTCCGCCGGTGTGGTCACATTGCCGAAAGCATCGATGAGATCCATGTTCGCGGCCAGGGTGATGCGCACCCGCACGAGGCCCTTCTTGAGGTGCTCGTAGGTCGGCACGGCGGCGAGCGGATCGTCAGCGTCGAGGCGATTGAACAGCGGATCAGCCGGATTCGCGGCCAACGTCGCGGCCACGTGGGCGGTGGTGAGACCCGCGTGGTCCTCACGGACGTGGCAGGTCGCGCACGAGCGCCCATTAGTGCCCGGAAACGCGGTCTCGAACAGCGCCTCGCCATCGGGCTTGTGGGGCTTCTTCGCCGAGACCGCGGCGGCGACCGACTCCGTGTCTAGCTCGTCTGGCTCGTAGGCCGCTCCGCTGCACGCGCTGAGCGCGAGCAAGGACAGGGCCGCCAACGCGCCAAGCGCTGCTGGCCGCGGAGACCCAATCCGCGATCCAACCTGAGATGACAATATTCCGAACTGACGTGTTCTCGACACCATGCTTCGATATCCTCCCACAAGAGAAGAGACTTGCCGTGCTCGTGCACAGCAACTGCCACGCTACAGCATCGGGGGAAATCACGAGAACTCTTTTCTGGGCGATCGAGCGACTGTTTTGTGACCGACCCGAAACATCACCGCCGCAGCGGGATTAGTCAGCACGCGCGTGGGCCCAAGTAATGAGCGCACCGACAACAGCGCACGATGAAACTGAAAGTCACGTTCGGCAGCAGCCGACCTGCGCGCCACCCCAGCGGAGCGGCGCGCAGTATCGCTGGACTTTGCCGGCCGCTACATACGCGGCGCGGCAGCAACGGGACTAGTTATCGCCTTCGCCGTAGAGGAGGCAGTTTTCGTACGCATCCTTCTGTCCTACGCACGCCGTGGCTTGGGGGCGGTTGCCGAAAATGCCGTTTTCGTCCACGCCGTTGCAGGTCCAGTTGGCGGTGCCTGGGACGGTGGCACTTTCGCAGTTTTGCCAGCTGACTCGCTCGTCATTGCAGCCAGGCACGGATTCGACGACGAGATGCCCCCAGCCCGCGCAGTACTCGACGCATTGGTCGGACTCTTCGACCCTGGGGCAGCCCGAGCGCAGCTGCGCACGACATTGCAGCACGCAACCGCTCTCGACCGCTTGCGCAGGGGTGCACTTGGGCGAGCTGGACGTCGCGTTCACCGTGATGGACGGATTGTTGTCGGGCGCAAACGTCCAGCTGGCGGTCTGCCCAGCCGTGAAATCGACGCCGAAAGCAAACGCGTGCACGCCCGGCTCGAAGCGGGTGGGGCGAAGGCCGGACGTGTCACGCGCCGACGCGTTCTTGCTGCCGTAGGGGACCGAGACAGCGACGCCGTTGTCGTTTTGATAGCCGTAGATCGCGGTCAGCGATCCTTGCGGATTGGGGGTCACACAAGCGAACGTCGGCTTCAACACGTCCTGACCGCCGCGCTTGTACGATAGATCCAAGAACGGCAGGTACGAGTCGATGCGTGCGAAGAGATTGTAATCTTCACACGAGAGGCCGGTCCAGTTGCCAACACCGGCTACGTAGTCCTGACCGAACTGGTTCAGGATCAGCGGACCACCCGAGTCGCCGAAGCAGCCGTTCGCCCAGGGCGCGGCGCCGTTGGTTTTCAGCCACGTCTGGCGGATCGCCGGGTCGAGCACGCCGGGGTTCGGATCGTCCGGATGGTAGTCGGCCACGGTCGGCGAGCCGAGCGTGACGGTGCGCCCGCTGCGCTCAGTACCGAAGCCCGCGCCGGTGGTCGGCGTGGGCGCTGAGTTAGAACCCCAGCCGGTGATCGTCAGCTGCACGCCCGCGTTCACCTTGTTGCGGTAGAGCGGAAGCGGGTCGAACGGGGGCTTGCGATCCAAAAAGACCGTCGCGATGTCCGCCTTGTTGGTAGTGGCGTCGTAGTTGGGGTTCACCTGCCACGAATCCGCTTGAGACCAGTGTGACGGGGAACCGATTGGCGGCGCTTTGAGACCGATCTGTCCGCCGCCGATGGGCGTCAGCTCAGCCAGGTCCGTGAAGTAGTCGTCCCCGTAGTAGATGAATACCTGCGCCAAGTCCGCCGGAAAGCAGTGGGCGGCCGTCACCACCACGCGCGGAGCGTAATAAGAGCCCGAACAAATGGCCACCTGGCCGTTGTACCGGACGCCGTAGAACAGCACCACTTGGTCGCGCCCCGTGTTGGACGTGGCCCGGATAATCTCGTCTGATTTCGTGTCCAGCTGCTCGTTGCCCTCGGCGCTACCGCAACCCACCGCCGTCAACAACAATCCACCCAATAGCCAATAGCCAGTCTTCCTGGATCCCATTCGCATCCTCCTCGATATGTTTATGTTCCCTGCAGGCGGGCGCACCATAACGCATAACGGGAGATGAGTAGCGTTTTTCTAACTCCCTATGATTGCGGCACGCCGCGCGTGACGGACGCGCGGTCGGTCAGCGACATCGCTGTAGAGTTCCGATGACCCACGGCGATCGGGCTGGTCGCATTCCTTCGACGACGGATTGCGCAGTAGAGAGATCCAGTTCCGCACAGCTCGAGCGCTGCCTCGAGATTCGAAGACTGCAAGTAGTCGACGACGATGCGTCGAGATAGTTTCCAGCGCGCCCCATGCGTGGCATGCTCGGTGTCTCAAACTGAGCTTGGAGCGTGTGTTTCGTCGTAGCGGCACCGGTTGCTGCTCGCTTCGAGCGTAGCGTGACGCGCAGCAACGGCGTTTGCGATGCGCGCGGCGTCGCGGCCAACGCCGTGAACCATCGTCGAGGAGACGGAATAGAGGAAGTGCAGGCCCACGAAGTAGAGGCCCGGGGCCTTGCTGACCACGCCCGCCTCGTGTTCGGGCTCGCCGGCCGCGCCGAAGATCGGCAGATCGATCCAGGATAGCCCCACCTGGAAACCGGTGGACCAGACCACGTTGTTCACGTCCAACACGCGGCCGTGTGGGACGCGCTCGAGGAGCTTTTTCAATGGTCACCAACTACGACCCAACCCGTCACAGCCTTCGGCGTTCGGGCTCGGAACCCTACGGGGGAGGCGAGCTATGGCGACAATCAGCGGCTCATCGATGGAGGCAGAGCTTGTGCATCTGAGATAGACTCCGCCGCCCCGTGTTAGACGAAGGTACCTAGCCATGAACGACGTCATTCTCGATCCTCGAAAGCTGATCTTCTCGGGAACCGCCCAAAGCCTCGGTCGCGTCATCTCCGTGACCCCCGAGAACAGCGGGCTTGCACACCTGGCCTACGGTCGAGTTCGCCTCGACGCCAGCGCTTCGAGCGTCGCGTTCGCAACCGGAAACCGGGAAACCGCCCTATTGTGCATGAAGGGCGCGGCGCGCGTCTCGGTCGACGGTACGCCGTACGAGCTCGACACCTACGATGCGATCTACGTGCCCCGCGACTCGGCCGTGCAGGTCTCCACGACTTCCGAAGTCGATCTGGTCGAGTGCTCCGCGGATGTCGAGGGCAAGTACCCGCTCCAAATCGTGCGCTACGCGCAGGTCAAGCAAGACGCGGCGTTGAAGTTCACCGCGGGCGGCGCGGCGACCACGCGCGATCTCAACATCATCATCGGCAAGAATGTCGAGGCTGGGCGGCTGCTCGCCGGCTTCACGCGTTCACAACCGGGAAACTGGACCAGTTGGCCGCCGCATGAGCACACCAAGCTGTTGGAAGAGGTGTACGTTTACTTCGACATGCCGGCGCCGGCCTTCGGCATTCAGCTCGTGTACACCAAGCCCGATCAGCCTGAATTCGTGAGCTTGGTGCGCGATGGCGACGCGGTGCTGATGCCCGCGGGCTACCATCCGAACGTGGCGGCTCCCGGCCACAGCATCAACTTCATCTGGATGATGGCCGCCCACCGCGAGGTCGAGGATCGGCAATTCGGGGTCGTGAACGTGCAACCAGGCTTCGACCAAGCCGGCTCTGGCCTGGAAGCGAGCAAGAAGTAGAACATGGCACTCGATTGGTTCAATCTCCAAGGCAAGGTCGCGCTGGTCACGGGCTCGAGCACCGGCATCGGCGCAGCCATCGCCCAGGGCCTCGCCCGCGCCGGCGCTGACGTCATCTGCCACGGCCGCGGTGACGAAGCCGAAGCCACCAGTGAAGCGATCCGCAAGAGCGGCGGGCGTTCGCTGGCATTCTCGGCCGATCTCTCGGATCGCAGCGCACAAACGGCGTTCGTGACCGAGGCCGTGAACGCTTTCGGTCGCATCGATCTGCTGATCAACAACGCAGGCTCGATTCGTCGCAACCCTGCCGTCGACTACAGCGACGCGGATTGGGACTTCTTGCTCGAGGTGAACCTGAGCGCGCCGTTTCGGTTATCGAGAGCCATCGGCAAGCTGATGATCGAGCAAGGCGGCGGCCGTATCGTCAACATTGCGTCGCTGCTCTCGTTTCAAGGCGGGATTCTCGTGCCAGGCTACGCCGCCTCGAAAGGGGGCGTCGCGCAGCTCACCAAAGCGCTCGCCAACGAGTGGGCGAGCAAAAACGTGAACGTGAACGCGATCGCTCCGGGCTACATCGCCACCAAGAACACCGAGGCGCTGCGCGCCGATCCAAACCGCAGCCGTCAGATCCTCGAGCGCATCCCCGCGGGCCGCTGGGGCGAACCGGACGACATCGCGGGCGCCGCGGTCTTCCTGTGCTCGGACGCCGCGCGCTACGTCACTGGGCACGTGTTGACGGTCGACGGCGGCTGGATGGGTCGCTGAGCGCCGAGCCACGAAAAACGAGCAGGAGAGCTGGGGCGCTCGCGCGCCAGCATCGCACCTCGCGACTACACTGAGTTCCCGGCAGTGGCGTCTTCGCGCTGCAAGGCTTGTCCGGAAATGTCTGTGATCTGTTACTAACGGACAAGCCACATTTCCGGACAGAGCTCGGGACGCGGCAGCGGCGTCGCGGAAACTGGTTCAGCGCAAATCAGCGACCGGCGCGAATTTCGGCACCAGCAAATGGCTGATGCCGAACGCGAGCAGGTACGCGAAGCCGCAGAAACCGAACAGAATGCTGTAGCCCGCGGTGATATCGCCGGCCTTGGTGAAGTGATCGAGCAATTTCCCGGCGAGGATCGGGAACGCGATCCCGCCGAGCGACCCGGCCATGCCGCCCAGACCCACCACCGAGCCCACGGCGCGCTTGGGGAACATGTCGGACACGGTCGTGAACAAGTTGGCCGACCAGGCTTGGTGCGCGGCGCCGGCGACGCCGATCAACGCGACCGCACCCCAGTTGCTGGTCTTGGTCACGAACAGAATCGGCAAGACACACAGCGCGAAGCCGAGCATGGCGAGCTTTCGTGCGCGCACGGGCGTGAAGCCCTGTTTGACGAGGTAGCCGGTAAGCCAGCCCCCCGCGATGCTGAGCACGGTCACGATCGAGTAGATCGACACCAGGTGTACCCAGCTGGCCTTGAGATCGAGCGCGCGCGTCTTCTTGAAATAGTCCGGTAGCCAAATCAGGAAGAACCACCACACCGGGTCGGTCAGCAGCTTGCACACCACGAACGACCAGGTCTGACGATAGCGCAGCAGTGAAAGCCACTTCTGAGAGCCTGTGCTCGGGGCTTCGTTGCTCGGGGGCGCTTCGTCCTTGTCCGCACGGATGAGCGCGAGCTCGCCCGCACTCAAGCGCTTGACGCGTTCGGGGACGTCGTAGAACGGCAGCCAAAGCAGCAGGAACAACAAGCCCGCGGCACCCGCCAGCACGAATGCCGATTGCCAACCCCAGGTGGCGGCCACGAAGGGCACGATCGCCGGCGCGAGCACCGCGCCCACATTGGCGCCCGAGTTGAACAGCGTCGTAGCGAGCGCTCGCTCCCGCTTCGGAAACCAGAGCGCCACCGCCTTGATCGCCGAGGGGAAGTTACCGCCCTCACTGACCCCGAGCGCGACGCGGGCGCGAAAGAAGCCGCTCACGCTACCGACGAAACCGTGCCCGAGCGCCGCTAGGCTCCAGGCTGCAATCGAAACCGCATAACCGATCTTGGTCCCGAAGCGATCGACGAATGGGCCGAACAGCAAGAGACCGATCGCATAAGAGGCCTGAAAGGCCGCATTCACACTGCCGTATTCGGCATTCGTCCAATGCAGCTGATCATCGAGGATCGGCTTCAAGAGCGAGAGAATTTGGCGATCGATGTAATTGATCGACGTGCCGAAGAACAGCAGCAGACAGATCAGCCAACGGTATCGGCCGACGAATTCCGACGTTCGCGGCATCGGCTAGTCCGACCCCAACTGTACCGCGCTCACCAATTAACGATCATGCCGGAGGCGAAGTTGTTCAAAATCTGCTTCTCGTCGAGAAACCAGTGCGACTCAGCGCGCATGTACTCCAAATCGAAGTGCACGTTCTCCGACAAGTTGTAAACGACGCCTGCGTTGTAGCCGATTTGATTCTTGACGTTGCTGACTTGCGGTTGTGTCTTGTCGTAGTCAGTCAAAAACAGGCGTGTGATGCCCGCGCCAGCGAAGAGATCGAACCTACCGAGCACGACCTGGCTCTGCAGGTAGTAGCCGTCGAAAGTGCGCAGGTTGCTCTGCGCATCAATCGCTTGCGGGCTTTGTTCGAGCGCGTAGTTCAACCCGAGGCCTTGACCGAAGTGTCCGGCCACGCCGAGGTGCACCGGGCCGACCTCGAGTCGCCCGCCATATCCCACGCCCGCTAGCGTCCCATCGCACGCCCCGCTCGCCGCCGAAGGCGTGCAGGCGCCGGCTCGGTAGACCTTTTGATACGCCCCGTTCGCAAACAGCACGACCTTGCCACGACTGCCCAAGGGGCGCTCGAAGGTTGCTTCAGCCTCGGCTCGAGGCAACTGCGTGCGAGTCAAAGCGCCTGCCGACATCGTCGCCGGATCGAAAACGCCGACGTTGAGTTGAAAGCCACCAAGGACCGGGGTCCCATAGATGAAGCCAGGGGCGAAACCGCTGCCTAGAACGCCGAAGCCGACCATCCCCCGAGTGGGGCCGGTGGAATCGATCTTGTCCGGCATGCCGACGCCCCAGCGGTGCGCGTAGAGCACGTTGATGTCCGTGGCTCCACGCGAAAACAAGGTTCTGGTTCTGCCCGCGAGGAAGCTCCCCCAAAAGCCCTCGAGCTTGGCGTACCCCTGTCTGAAGTCGGCGGGAATGGCCGTCCCCTTGTTCCTGCCATCAGGCTCGATGACGGCCCACACTTGAATGTAGGTCGACGCTTTGAGCCCTGGGTAGATCTCGCTGCGCACGCCCACGCCCAGCGTGTTGCCGATGTACCCGCTGCGGACGCGCATCGTGTTGACCTTGCCTTGGGTCGTCTCGGTGCCGTCCGTCGTGCTTACGAGCCAACCGCCGCCATTGATGGACTCGGGCATGGGCCCGCTGGGCGTGTCGATCATCCGACCAGTGCTGACGGGCTGCCCGTCGCCGACGGTCCAGCTGAGAAAGGCACCGGCCCGACCGTCCGTGTACACGTCCCAATTGTCACCCTTGACGAGTATTTTCTCCGCGTGCGCGCTGCGAGGAAAAAACAGGGCCGTCGAGAGTGACAAGCAAGCCAAGGCCGCAACCAGCCGCGGGCGCGATGACATCAAGTGGGTCTCCTACCGTCGGAATCGAGCAAGGAAAGGGGAGCAGAGAAAGGGAGCAGAGAAAAGGGAGCAGAGAAAAGGGAGCAGAGAAAAGGGAGCAGGCGACGATGCGGTTCCGCGGCGCGGGCAGGATCTTACGGGCTAGTGACCGAGGTCACCGCGATCAACATCCACTGCGGCTTGTACGTGCTGTTGCTTGGGGGCTGAGTGATGGTTGCCGGCAGCATTGCTCCCATGCCGCTCAGGTCGACGGTGCGCGGGGCGCAAGTCGTGGTGCCGTCGGGGTTCGAGCCGCAGTTCTGTTGCCCTTTGCAGTTCTGGTCGTGGATCTTGAACGTGAGCATGCTGCCGCCCTTGGCCTGGAAGCTCGCGTTGTACTTGACGAGGTAGGTGGCCTCTCGCTCGCAGTCGTTCCCGCCCTGAACGCCCGAGCCGTTGAAATAGTAGACGTCGTCGCCCGACGTTTTGGTGGCCGAGGGGTTCACGTGGAGCTCATACGTGTTCCACCAACCGGTGGGATTGGCGTACGACCCACCGGTGTACCACCAGTTGTTGGTGCCGTCTTGGTTCAGAGCCGCCTCCGAAGCGCGCTTCCCGCCTGTGTAACAACGAGTGCCGATCACGCCGCGCACTTCGATGTTGATGGTGTAAAGCTGTCCGGTGGTTCCCAGCACCGGGATCGTCTTCTCGCGGTTGATGCCGTTCGAGGGGCACGTCGGGCTGGCATCGCTCATCGGGCAGTTGTGGCCCTCGACTGCGATGCTTCCGGCGCAAGTCCCCTCCCAGTAATAACCTTGCAAAGCGGGCACGACGGTTGCCGCAGAAATGCCACCGCCGCCGGCTGTGCCTGCTGGCGCGCCGGCAGTTCCTGCGCCCGCGGCCCCGGCAGCACCAGGAGCGCCGCTGCTGCCGGCCGCGCCGACGACTGGCGCGCCCGCAGCACCGGCCAAAGCAGGGGCACCGGCCACGCTATCGGAACCGCCCGAGCCGCCGCTCGCTGTCGTCGGCGCACCGGCCACACCCACGGGGCCCGCGCCTGCAAGCGCCGGGGCTCCCGCCGAGCCCGAACCCGCTTGAGCGCTCGGACCGCCCGCGGAGCTATAGACCTTCCCGCCATCTTGCGAGCAGTTCAGGCTCACGAAGGCGGCCAAGCTGGCTGCGTACAAGACCGGGGATCGCTTCATTGCTTCGAGACCGAATGCTAAAGGCACGATGGCGCGCTCGACTTTCAAAAGAGGACGGGGTTGGCGTGGACCGCGCTTTGACGCGCGGGGAAGCTCGACCCCCAAAAACGGCGGGATAACATCATGTTCTTCTTAACGATGTCAACCCGGACGTGCGCAGATCCCTTTGACTTCAGGAGGGCTCTGCTGGGGGTTTTGTCACACTGCACGCGGTCACGCGCGCAGTGTTTCGGATTTAGTTGAATCAGTGTCTGCTTCGTCTCCACTTTGGACAGTAGTGGCAACCGCTCGGGGCGTAGTCCGAGCGTCGTCTGAGCACTGCGCAGCTCGCTGTCGGAGCGCATCGTTCGGCAGCCAACGCGCTGAGCAACACGCTGCGGCAATTTATGTGAGTTGCGACTCCCATAGTAAACCCGCAGGCGGACTAGCATAGGACCGACGAGGGGATTGTGCCCCAGCAGTGGCGGGAGGCCAGGCGATCCGTCACCGGAAGCTCGGTTGGGAGTGCGCTCGCATTTTTGCAGGTAACGCGGCAAATGCGCGAGCCAACTGAACGAGCTCGAATCCAACAGTTCCGGGCGCGAAGATTCGGAATCCGACACGCTGGTGTACGCGAGACCGACCTCTGGATTGTTAGCAGGCAGTGGCGTGCCCATCGTTGTTCCGTCAAAGAATCGGCAGGCCTCGAATCAGCGCTGATTGGTCTCGCAGCTCGGGCATGGGACGCTTCTCCCCTTGCTTGAATCACGCTGATATATCAGGGTCCATTGCCCGCGAGCTCCGCGTAAATCGCATGTGTCGCCACGCGCCACGCGACCGGGGAACGTAAAAGCCCTCCATGGCCATAACGAACCTCCGCCTTCCGCTCTTGCTCGTGCTGCTCGGCTGTGCGGCGTGTTCGTCCACCGACCAGCCCCTCCCGCGCTGCACGGAATTCACTACACTGCGTAACCTTCCGGAGAACTGCCGATGAGACTCGAGAATCCTTACTCTTTGGCGCCGCGTGCGCTGGTCACCCTGATGATGTCGGCGCTCTCGGCCGTGCTCGTGAACTGCAGCTCGACTGACGGCGTGACGCCCATGGCGACCGCAGGCAGCGGTGCCACGATGAATAGCGCGGGCAGCGCGGGCGCTCCCGCCAGCATGGGTGGCAGCTCGGCGGGCACGGGCTCCGCTGGCGCGCCAGCTGCGGCAGGCGCACCCAGCACGGCCGGTAGCGGCGGCGCGAGCGCGGGCAGCGGCGGCAGCAATGGCGGCGCGCCCGGCAGCGCGGGTGCCAGCGGCGCTGCTCAAGGCGGCGCTGCTCAAGGCGGCGCTGCTCAAGGCGGCAGCACGGGCACCTGCCCAGTGATCAACGATTTTGCCACTTGGCCGAGCGGCAAAACGCCACTCGAGATCGGCAAGCTCGCGGTCAACAACTTCAAGAGTCACACGGGCGATGCCTACGGTGGCGCGGGCTACGCGTGGACGTTCACCTACGTGGGCTCGCTGCAGTTCACCAAGCTCACGATGGACAGCGCCACCAACGCCACGCTGATCTCGGGCTTCGACCGCTACGCTTCCGGCGGCACCGCTGCACCGAGCAATGCTGCCAACGCGACCGTCGACGATCGCGCGTTCGGTGATCTGCCACTCGAGATTTTCATCGAGAACCAAGACGAGCGCAGCAAGAAGCTCGGGCTCGATCGCGCCGACCAGCAGTGGGCCGGTGCGGGCGCAGATGGCATCACCAAGGACGCTCGTTATTGGGCCGACGACATGTTCATGATCACGGGCCTGCAGGTGTATGCCTACCGCGCCACCAAAGACGTGAAGTATCTGACGCGCGCGGCGAAGACGATGATCGCCTACGAGGCCGCGCTGCAACAAGCCGACGGCAATTTTTGGCACACCAAGCAATCGAAGGCCTATTGGGGCAGGGCGAACGGCTGGGTCGCAGCCGGCGTGAGCGAGCTCTTGCTGGACCTCCCGGCAGGCGCCGACCGCGACGCCGTCATGGCGGGCTACAAGAAACAAATGGACGGCTTGCTCCCGCTGCAGATCACGAGCGGCAACGACGCCGGTATGTGGCGGCAGGTGCTCGACCTCGCCAGCTCCAATCCGGAGAGCTCGTGCACGGCCATGTTCACGTTCGCCTTGATCACGGGCGTGCGCAACGGCTGGCTCACGGACGCCAAATACATCACCGCCGCGAAAAACGGCTGGACCGCGCTCGGCAACAAGACCAACGGTAGCGGCGTCCTCGACAAGGTGTGTCCAGGCACTGGCCAGGCCGACGCGGGCACCCTCGCCTCGCAGCAAGCGTTCTACGCCAACATCGCCCTCGGCTCGAATGACCAACACGGCCAAGCGCCGCTGCTCTGGGCAGCACGCGCTCTGCTTCGCCCCGATTGCCCAGGAGTGCGCTGATCGTGTCTGCGTTCGCAATTCGTCCCGCAAACGGTTGTCGTTTCGATCTGGTCAGCCTGGGTGAGGTCATGCTCCGCCTCGACCCGGGCGAGCTGCGCGTACACACCGCGCGTACCTTTCAGGCCTGGGAAGGCGGCGGCGAATACAACGTCGCGCGCGGCATCCGGCGCTGCTTCGGCCTGCGCAGCGCAGTGGTCACGGCGCTGGCCGATAACCCAATCGGGCGCCTGGTCGAAGATCTGATGCTGCAAGGCGGAGTCGATCTCTCGTACCTGCAGTGGAAGGCCTACGACGGCGTCGGTCGCAACGTCCGCAATGGCCTCAACTTCGTGGAGCGCGGCTTCGGGCCGCGCGCGGCGTTGAGCTGCTCCGATCGCGGCCACACCGCCATCTCTCAGCTCAAGCCCACAGACGTGGATTTTCAGCAGCTGTTCGCGCGCGACGGCGCGCGCTGGCTACATACCGGCGGCATCTTCTGCGCGCTCGGCCCGGAAACGCCCGCGCTGGCCAAGGCCGCCATGGAAGAAGCGCAGAAGAACGACGTGCGCGTCTCCTACGACCTCAACTATCGGGATTCGCTGTGGCGCTCCTTTGGCGGGCCCGCGCAAGCGCAAGCGGTGAACCGCTCGCTCATGCCCTTGGTCGACGTGCTGTTCGGCAACGAAGAAGACTTCACGGCCGCGCTCGGCTTCAAGCTCGAGGGCGTCGATCACTCGTACGCGCAGCTGCCGCTCGAAAGCTTCCGGGCGATGATCAAAGAAGTGATCGCCGCCTTCCCCAACATTCGCACGGTGGCGACCACGCTGCGCGTCGCACGCTCGGCCAGCGTGAACGGCTGGGGCGCGCTCTGTTACCACGAGGGCGAGTTCTTCGAAGTGATCCCGCGTGACACCGAAATCTTCGACCGCGTGGGCGGTGGGGACTCCTTCGCTTCCGGCTTCATTTACGGCCTTCTGGCTGGGAAATCGGCCCAGTGGGCCTTGGAATGCGGCGTCGCCCACGGCGCCTTGGCCATGTCCACGCCCGGTGATACGACCATGGTCACGCTGCCGGAAGTGCTGCGTGCCATGAAGGGCGCAAGCGCCCGAATCGAGAGATGAGTCGACCATGACGCGAGCCGAAGTCTGCAAACGAATCGAAGCCGTCGGCGTCGTGCCCGTGATCCGCGCGCCTTCCCCGGAGCTCGCGCTGCTCGCCTGCGAAGCCATCTTGGCCGGCGGGATCTCGGTGTTCGAGATCACCATGACCGTTCCCGACGCGCCCGCGGTGATCCGCGCCTTGCGCACCCGCCTCGGCGACAAAGCCGTGGTCGGAGCAGGCACCGTGCTCGACGCCGCCGACGCCCGCGCCTGCATCGAGGCCGGCGCAGAATTCATCGTCAGCCCCGGCTTCGATCCCGCCACCATCGCCGCCGCGCACGAGGCCGGTATCGCCGCCATGCCCGGCGCGCTTACGCCGACGGAAGTGATCGCCGCCTGGAAAGCCGGCGCGGACGTGGTGAAGATCTTCCCCTGCTCGGCGCTGGGCGGTGCCTCCTACCTGCGCGCGCTCAAAGGCCCGCTGCCGCAGGTCAAGCTGATGCCCACCGGCGGTGTGAACATCAACACCGCCAAGGACTTTTTGGCGGCCGGTGCCGTCGCCCTGGGCGTGGGCTCGGAGCTCGTCGACATCGCTGCGGTGAAAGACGGCCGCTCCCATGTGCTCACGGAGCGCGCGAGCGAGTTCGTGGCGGCGGTCGCCGCGGCACGCAAGAAGTGACGAACGCTCCAATGTTCAAGAAGACGCTACAAGCCACACACCCGGACATGATGCGCGGCGCCGACGCGCAGGCGTTGGCCGATCGTTACCTGATCAGCGACCTGTTCGCGCCCTCGGCGGTTTCGTTGACGTACGCGCACGTCGAACGCTTCGTGATCGGCGGCGCGATGCCCACGAGCGGACCGCTATCACTTCCCGCGCAGGCCACGGGCGCGCCCTTCCTGGAGCGGCGCGAGCTCGGCATCGTGAACGTCGGCGCGAGTGGCCGAGTGCTGGTCGACGGCCAGAGCTTCGAGCTCGACAATTGCGATGGCCTGTACGTGCCCATGGCTTCGGCGAACGTCTCGTTCGAATCCGCGTCGGACGCGCAGCCCGCGCGCTTCTACTTGGTCAGCAGCCCAGCGCACGCGCGCTACGAGCCCGTCAAAATCTCGATCAATCAAGCCGTGCCGCTGGAACGCGGGGCGCTCGAGACCTCGAATCAACGCACGATTTATCAGTACATCGTGCCCGCCACGTGCAAATCCGCGCAGCTGCTGCTCGGGCTCACGCGCCTCAAGCCGGGCAGCGTGTGGAACACCATGCCGCCGCACCTGCACGATCGGCGCTCCGAGGTCTATTTCTACTTCGATCTGCCGCCCGCCGATCGCGTGTTTCACTTCATGGGCCAGCCCGAGGAAGTCCGGCACATCGTGATGGCCAACGAGCAAGCCGTGCTCTCGCCGCCGTGGTCGATCCACATGGGCGCGGGCAGCTCGAACTACTCGTTCATTTGGGCGATGGCCGGCGAGAATCAAGACTACACGGACATGAACGTGCTCGACCTCTGCCAGCTACGCTGATTCACCTTCGCGTTGACGCGTCCAGCCCTGCGATCCCGGTTGCATGGCCGGTGGGCATTGATGCAGAGTCCCTCTGCGGGGCCTCCGGGAGAGCTCGAGAAAGTTCGCAACTCGCTGCGAGGCGCGGTCGATAGGGACGGCATGGCAGTTTCAGCTGAGCTTTCGAAGACGGGTGTGTGGCTTTTACTCGGTGTCCTTGGGGTCGCCGGAGCACAAAGCGCAGCGTGCTCGGCACCATTTCATTCCTGCTACGACACTCGAACGTGTCCTGCCGAATCCGGTGGCACTAGCGGTGGAATGGGGCAACCGATCCCCGGCGTGTCAGGTTCGGGCGGAGCCGGTGCCGGTGAAGGCGGCAGTGCCGGCGAGGGTGCCGCGAGCGAAGCCAACGCTGATAACGGTGGCGCGGCCGGAGCAGGCGAAACGAGCACGCCTAATGCCGGCCGTCAGGGCTTCTTGGCGTCTGATGTGGCGCTCAGCGATGCGCTCGCGAGATCGTGCATTTCGATGGCGGCCGCTAGATTCGCCGTCGAAGTCGAGGTCGTCACTCCGGGGAGTGTGGCGACGTCGAGCGCATAGATCGTGAACTTGTAGGTGTGCAGCGTGCCGCTTGGGCAAGGCCCGAGGTAACCCATGCCTTGTCCCGAAGCCTGTTTGGCGCCGGCGGGCATCGTGAGCGTCGCTGTCGTCGGCAAAGACTCAGGCAGCATGGTCGTGCTCGGCGGAATGTCCCAGACCACCCAATGATTGAAGGTGATGTTCGTGTCGAGCAGCACTAACGCGTAGCTCAACGCCGCGCTCGGACCGGGCGTCCAAGCGAGCGGCGGCGAGTGATTCGGATTGCTGGCACAGGTGAACTCGGTCGGGAAAGCGGCGCCTGCCGTGAGCTTGGAGCTGGTCAGCGCAAAGCCGGTGCTGCTTCCTCCGCTGGCGCCTGCGCTCGAACCACCGCCAGACGCCTGACCACCGGCACCTGCGCGCGCGCCGCCGCTGCCGCCTTGGCTCGCCCCTGCGCTCGCTCCGCCGCTGCCCGCTGTCGCCGGTGAGCCTCCCGCGGGCATACCGGCGCTACCACCGCCGCCGACCGAGGTACTGCCGCCGCCACCGGCTGGAGCGCCGCCAGCGGGTGCGCCGGCTGCCGGTGCGCCGGCGGCGTTGCCCGCGCCCGCGACTGCCGGGCTGCCAGCAGCCGGGGTGTCCGAGCCGCCATCACTGCTGCAGTTGGTGAGCAGGAACGCTGCGGATCCGAGAACTAGAAGCGATGCAAAAATTCGAGCGGCCATAGTCTATTGGTGCGAATGCCGAACGAGCGCGTACTGGGCGTGCTGGGTGGCAAAGACAGCGGTGAGTATAGGTGCGCAAGGCGTCCACCCCCGGGCGAGATATTTCTCGCCCCTACTATAAGTTTTTGTTTTTAATGCGGAATTCCAGCCTCCGGCTGGCCGAAATTGACGACTCTTTGCCTTACGGGTCGCGCGTCGCTGTGTAGCATCGTGCCCATGACCAAGCGCTCACGACTGATCCTGGCGGCGCCCTTGATCGTGGCAAGCGCTTGTTCGAGCCATGCAAAACCGGATGGCGGCGCGGCCAATGGCTCGGCGGGCAACGGCAGTTCCGGCGCTGCTTCGGCATCTGCTGGCAGCGCGGGCTCCGCGCTGTCGGCGTCAGCAGGCATGCCCGCGGGCGCGGGATCGAGCGGAACCACGGCAGCCAGCGGCGCGGCGAGCGACGACGGGGGCCATGCAGGAACGAGCAGCGCAAGCAGCGCTGGCTCTGCCGGCGCGAGCAACGCGGGTGCTCCGGGCGCGCACTGGAGCAGCGCGTTCCCGACCTTCACCAAGCATACGATCGCAAGCTTCAATGCCGGCTATGCCTTGGTTGCGTATTCCGCTGCATCCGATCAGGCGTTCCGGGCGCATCCGATCACTCGTTCCGGAGGATCCGATCTGAGACCGGAGCGGAGCGACGAGCGGGATGATGATCAGGCTGCGGGTTTGGGATCTGGCTGGGGCTTGAGACCTTTTTGGCGTCGCATCGAAGAGCCACGGAGCGGCAGGATGTGGGCGTTGTGCAC
>Ga0247774_1000531_pt1 | contig 18868 bp, 13 predicted proteins | sample UWRJL001104B6_FD_179933 | JGI IMG/M metagenome (GOLD analysis project Ga0247774, IMG submission 179933) | Plant litter microbial communities from Arlington Agricultural Research Station in Wisconsin, United States - UWRJ-L001-104B-6 | ecosystem: Environmental > Terrestrial > Plant litter >... | reverse complement strand
TTTTTAGCGGCGCTGTAAGTAGTATTAGCAGTACCGTGACTGATATTTTGGGAATTGTGCCGCTGTGGGAAAGAGCGAAACCGATTTTGCAAACGAAACCCGAGTACGAACCTCATAGAGTAAATCCGGGTCAGTTGCAGAGTGGGGTAGTTTTGGAGCGCGTGACTTTTCGCTATCGCGATGAGGGATTGCCTGTACTTGATGATATCAATCTTCGTGCCCAACCCGGTGAATTTGTGGCGATCGTCGGGCCGTCGGGAAGTGGGAAGTCAACGATTGTCCGGTTGTTGTTGGGATTTGAAACGCCTAATTCCGGTAGGGTTTATTACGATGGCAAAGATTTGGCTTCTTTAGATTTGGTGGCGGTGCGAAGGCAGTTGGGGGTAGTGCTGCAAAGTGGTCGCATTGGTTCGGGTTCGATTTTTGATAATATCACGGCTGGGGCGTTGGTGTCGCACGAAAAAGCTTGGGAAGCGGCACGGATGGCGGGTTTTGCTGAGGATATTGAGCAAATGCCGATGAAGATGCACACGGTTATTAGTGAGGGGGGAACCAATCTTTCCGGGGGGCAAAAGCAGCGGTTGTTGATTGCCAGGGCGTTAGTGAATCAGCCGAAAATTATTGTGATGGATGAGGCGACGAGTTCGTTGGATAACCGCACCCAAGGGATTGTTGTTGAAAGTTTGGATAAGTTGAAGGCGACGAGGATTGTAATTGCCCACCGATTGAGTACGATTCGCCATGCGGATAGGATTTATGTTGTTGAAGCGGGGCGGGTGGTGCAGGTAGGAACCTTTGAGGAGTTGGTGCAGCAAGAGGGTTTGTTTGCCCAATTGGTGGCGAGACAAATGGAGTGAAGAAGGCAGAAGTTTATAAGAAATAAGCTGAAAACCCTGTGATATCATGTCCGGTCGATTACCCGAAATCAGGTAGGGGCGGGTTCACCAACAATATCTGCCAATAATTGACAATCTCAAAAACCCGCCCGGCCGGGATATTATGGTCAATCGATCGGACATGATATGAGTACAAAACGAGTGGATGGAAGCTTGCCGACAATAGGAACTCAATCAATTTTATCGATAAAAAAGGGATTGGAAGCTTAAAACTAAAAGGCAGACGCGACTTGCACTTCTACCAAATCAGTCAAATCAAACGGGTGAGATTGGTAAAACGTGCGGATGGCGTGTGCGTTCAATTCTGTGTTGACGTTAATCGAAAAGAAAACACAGAACCTTCTGGTACTACGATCGGATTAGACATGGATCTCAAGGAATATTACACTGATTCAAACGCAGTTACGGTTGAAAATCCGAAGTTCCTAAGAATTGCTGAAAAAGTTATTAAGCGTTCAGTACGTCGTGTATCCAGGAAAGTAAGAGGTTCACAGAATAGGGGCTCTCGCTAGGCAGATTCTAGGCAAACGCCATCTCAAAATAAGTAGGCAGCGTAAGAACCGTGCTGTGAAATTAGCGGGAGTGCGTAATCTCATCAAGCGATGTAGTCGCTTAGGTCGATTTGAGAATCAAAAACATGGTGAAGAATCACTGTTTAGCTAAGTCTATTAATGACGCATTTTGGTATCAATTTCGTGTTTGGCTTGAATACTTCGGTAAAGTATTTGAAAAGATTACGGTTGCGGTGAACCCACAGTACACCACCCAAGAATGCTCTAAGTGCGGTGAAATGGTGAAGAAAACGCTATCCACAAGAACACACGTTTGTAAATGTGGGTGTGTAATGGATAGAGATTTCAACACAGCTAGAAACCTCCTTCGTCGAGGATTGGGTACGGCCCGACACGTCGGAACCTTTGGTGTTGAGCCAAGCAACGCTGTCTTGAGAATTGACCTCTACTGTTGTTGGAGAAATCCTGCCTCACCAAGTCGAGTCGTAGATTAAAGAATCCCGCGGTACGGCCGGGGAGTGTCAATCTGCTTCCACACCTAAAAGACCCGTTCTTGCCTCAAATAATGGCCCAGAAGTTTTCTCTAGGACCCCTCCAACTAAACTACTAATTCCGCACCAGGTACGTTCTTTAGATACAATTCTAATTAGGAAGCTTCAAACTCACACGCGAAGTCCGCGGCCCTCCTGCGAGCAAGTCGAATAGGCTGCTGTTAACTGTTGGAATTGGACCGGCCGATGATGTCCAGGCCCCTGCGCTGCTGCTACTCGAAGCCGCGCCCGATACGCTGCTACTTGATGAATTCTTTGAACCGCTGGACGCCTGTGAGATCACTGCACCCCCTGTAACTGCAATCAAATCATCATCGCTCATCTCACTCACCCCGAAGGTGCTTTGGTGAACAGTAGCTGCAGGCTGGCTGTTTTTATTTTTTTTGAAAAACATTTTTTCCTCCATGAACTTGATGTGTCTATATCTAATATAAGAGCTTTTTTTTGTTGGTCAAGCTTGAACACTATTTGAGATTTTTTAGAGGGGTATCAGCCAAAGAATAAGTCAGCTAGCAGCACATCTTGCACAAGTAATAAGCTATCAGGCATTTAAATTGCATATTCAGGGCGGGCGAGACGCCCACCCCACAAGACACCGAATTATTTGTTGACATTCTATTTAAATGCACAACAGCTTATCATATCCGGTCGATCGACCGCGATTTTTGTAGGGGAGGGTTCGCCAACAATACCTGCCCACAATCTCCCATCTCAAAAACCCGCCCCGACCGGGATATTATGGTTAATCGATCGAACATGATATAAGCTGCTAGCTGTGCCAAAGTTAGTAGTAAGGGCATTTTGGTAAGCAATTTTCCTCGCCCTGTTGGCGCTTCTGCAAGAGTGCCTGGTATTGGTTGGAACCCAGTAGGTACACAACGGGCGTAGAACAGTTTGTCCGGGCTGGCTAGATGCTTCAAAGGAAAGACTTTTTGGGAGGTAAGGTGGTTACCACCAGAGTCATTCGACGACTTTTGTCACGCTTTGATTGAGAGTCTCCTTGGTCCGGCTTACCCCTCCATCACTATATCAGCACCATTAAAATCAAACCCAGTCACAATCCATTGGTTGTTTGACTCGCGCCATCATCGCCCAGCGCACCCAAACTAAACTATCTCCCGAGATCCAAACGGAGAACCAAACCTAGCCCACCGTTGTTTGACCCGTACCCGCTATTATAATTGCTGTCCAGACCCAAACCGAGACCCAAACCGAGACCCAAACCGAGCCCGCCGAAGCTTGCGCGGCCATTAACGGCGCATAACTCCTCATCACTTAACTCCACGCACAAGGTGCTTTCAGGGGTGCTTTTTCTGGTGCTTTGTTGTTGGTGAACTCTAGCTGCGGTCTGGCTTTTTTGAAGTTTTTTGAAAAACCTTTTTTTCCTCCATGAACTTGTGTGTGTATATCTATAGCAATCCTAAATCATTTGTGAATTTCTTACTCCCTCCCCTTGGTAAGGGGAGGGCTGGGGTGGGGTAAAAAATTTACGGCTCATTTAGGATTGCTATAATATAAGAGTTTTTTTTCAACCTTGAATAAAACTTTTTATTAGGGAGATTTTTGAGAGCGGTATAAGCCAAAGAATAAGTCAGCTAGCAGCATATCTTGAACAAGTAAGCTGCTAGCTGACTGCCAAAGCTAGTGGTAAGGGCATTTTTGTAAGCAATTTTCTTCGCCCTGTTGGCGCTTCTGGCGGAGTGCCTGGTATTGGTTGAAACCCAGTACGTACAAAACTGTTTGGAACAGTTTGTCCGGGCTGGGTCTATACTTCAAAGGAAAGACTTTTTGGGAGGTAAGCTGGTTATCACAAGGGTCTTTCGAGGACTTTGGTCACGCTTTGATTGAAAGTCTCCTGGGTCCGGCTTACCCGTCCATCACGGTAGATCCTCACCATTAAATGTGATGGTATAATTTAGCCTTACGATAAATAAATCGACTTCTTGACCGCCATTAACGGCGCATAACTCCTCATCGCTTAACTCCACACACAAGGTGCTTTCAGGAGTGCTTTTTATGGTGCTTTGTTGGTCAACATTAGCTGCGGGCTGGTTTTTTTGAAGATTGTTGAAAAACATTTATTGCTGCGATAAACTTGTGTGTGTATATAACTACTATAAGAGGTTGTTTCTTGTTTGTCAAGCTTGAATAAAAAAAATATTTGGGAGATTTTTGAGAGCGGTAGAAGCCCAAGAATCAGCCAGCTAGCAGCACATCTTTCACAAGTAAATAAGCTGCTAGCTGGCTGCCAAAGTTAGTGGTAAAAACCTTTTGGTCAGCAATTTTATTCGCGCTGTTGCCGCTTCTGGCGGAGTGGCTGATATTGGTTGAAACCCAGTACGTACAAGACTGTTTGGAACAGTTTGTCCGGGCTGGCTCGATGCTTCAAAGGAAAGACTTTTTGGGAGGTAAGGTGGTTAAGCTGTTCTGCACCTAGATTGTTTTTGGTATTAGAGGGCGAGAGGATTTAACGAGGTTTGATGGATAGAAATATGCAATTTAAATGCACAACAACTTACCACCAGAGTCAGAAGTTAATGTTAGGTGATATTGAACCCGATCGCTAAAACGATCGACCCAGTGTCAGCCACCGTTATTGCTACCGTGTCCCACAAATCCCTCTTTGAACCCCTGTAACTGCAATCAAATCATCATCGCTCCTCTCACACCCAAGGTGCTTTGGTGAACAATAGCTGCAGGCTGGCTGGTTTTATTTTTTTTGAAAAAGATAACTAAACTTTATGTGTCACAATATTAATTTAGATATTAAGTCTTGTCAAGATTAAATAATAATTTTTTTCATTTTGTTGCTCAGCTCTCACACGCATAAGCTATTCCCCTCTACGCAAAAGCCTCACTTTAAGCTACAGCAAGCTTTTGACGCACCAAAAGCAAATATTATTTTTGGGCAGAGGTTTTGTTCTCTTATGTAAGGAAACACGTATTTTTTTGATTGACAAATACGCCAATTTACCCATCTACACTTAATACTCTATCCCTAGACGCCGGACTTCTCTAAAAAGTCGGGACTCTAAAAATCATTCTTCGCTGCGAAGCAAACGCACGTAACTGCCCCCTTCGGCCCACAACTGCTCGTGAGTTCCCCGCTGTACAACCAAACCCTGCTCGAGTACAATAATTTCATCGCAATCCCGAATCGTACTGAGTCGGTGGGCAATCACCACACAAGAACAACCGCGCCGCCGCAAATTCCGGTCTATAATCAACTCAGTTTGAGCATCCAGGGAACTCGTTGCCTCATCCAACACCAACACCGCCGGATTTCTCACCAGGGCCCGGGCAATTTCCAATCGCTGGCGCTGTCCCCCACTCAGATTCATTCCCCCTTCAATCAGCTTCGCCTCGTATCCTCCGGGCAATGATAGAATCGTGTCGTGAATCGCTGCATCCTGACAAGCTTTTACCAAATCCGCTGGCGGTACAGTCGAATCCCACAAAGTGAGATTTTCCCGCACAGTTCCACCAAACAGAAAGATATCCTGTTCCACCATTGCCAAAGCAGAAGTTAAAACAGAACGCGAAATCTGTTTTCTGGGTGTACCATCAAACAAAATCTCTCCGGACCAAGGTTGGTAAAGACCGCAAATTAGCTTAGCAATGGTAGACTTACCAGAACCGCTACTCCCCACAACCGCGACTCGTTGACCGGGCTTCAAACTCAAGCTAAAATCTTCAATCAACGGCTTTTCCACACGCCTGTAACCAAAAGTGATATTCTGCAACTCCACATAACCTTGTAAGCCAAAGGTGATTCGCGGCGCAGTTCTTCGAGGGGTACAATGCAGTTACAATAGCTTAGAATAATTCCCAAAGCAGCAGCACCACACTCTACAGCTTCCATTTGCAGTAGTGTAGGAGTGCCAGTGCGATCGGGTTGAGTTTGCTGTTAAATTTTACGAATCAAGACAAATTGCATAATTGATAAAAAGACCATCCCAGAGTATCCCACTTATGCGAATATACTCTTGGTGGACGGTAAAGTGTTCGTATTTCCGGTGGAGACTATGAGGTGTTGCCAGAAAATTACGAACAGATGATTTATGTAGTGAGGATTCGTTGATGCTACGTTGTCTGGCCAATAAGCTAATCCGCATTTAAATTGCATGGTAAAATAAATTTTTCCTCTTGTGGGGTGGGCATCCTGCCCGCCCTCAACATACAATTTAAATGCACAACAGCTTAACCACCGCAAACGAAAGCTTAATTCATCTTTAAAAAGAGTTCCTTATGCCATTCCTGTTAAATTCTCATAATGTTTTCAATTATTTGGTCGAGCATAGCTTAGGCAATAATTGTGACCAAGCCCTCATTAAGATAGAGCTAGTTGTCGCTAAAAACTTTAACTTATTACTGACTTTCCCTGATAGTCGCAAGCTATTAATTAAGCAAGAGCGGCATAATCCTTCGGGGCAAGCACCAGGAGAGCTTTTTGGAGAGTGGCGGATCAAAGAGTTCTTCCAGGGTTTCTCAGAACTAAATTACCTATGCCAATTTTTGCCTGATGTGCTGCATTTCGATCCGGAGAATTCTATTATTGTCCAAACATATTTAGATGACTATCAGAATTTAGCGGATTATTACCAAAAGGACAATAGCTTTAACAGCGAAATTGCTGTAGCGATCGCCACCATCCTCGCCACCATCCACCGAGCCACTTTCAACCGCCAAGACTATCAGGAATTCTTCTCGGCAAAACCCGATCATCTCAGCCCTGCTCATGTACCTAACTGGATTCGCAGTATAGAAGAGATAGGACCGGAAATTTTTGGTATAATTCCCGCAGATGGGCTGAAATTCTTTAAGCTCTATCAGCGATACGAAAGCTTGGGGCAAGCAATGAGAGAACTTGGTGATGTTTTCCAACCCTGCTGCTTGACCCACAATGACCTCAAACTCAACAACATTCTCCTACACACCAATTGGGAACAAGAAGGTTCCAACATCGTGCGGCTAATTGATTGGGAGCGCTCTTCTTGGGGAGATCCTGCCTTTGATTTGGGAACACTCATTGCCAGCTACCTGCAAATCTGGCTGAGTAGCTTAGTCATCAGTAAGTCTCTTACTATTGAAGAATCTCTGCGTCTGGCTATGACCCCACTAGAACACCTTCAACCTTCCATTGCTGCTCTGACAAAAGCTTATTTCAATAACTTCCCGGAGATTTTCCAGCATCGCCCCGATTTCTTGCTGCGAGTCGTGCAATTTGCAGGATTGGCATTAACTCAACAGATTCAGGCAATGATTCAGTACCAAAAATCATTTGGAAATCAGGGTATTTGTAAGCTTCAGGTTGCTAAGAGTTTGTTATGTCGTCCGGAACAATCCTTAGCAACTGTTTTCGGAACTGCTGCTAAAGAATTAACTCAATTTTAGACCTGCTGCTATTAATGTTTAGCCCCGACAAAACTATCATGCAACTAGAAAATTTTTCACAAACTCAACAGCCAGATTTTGCTTCACAACAGCTACTGGATACTTTGCAAGACATTGTTAACAATGTGCAAATCCACTCCAACTTCTGTATTCGCCATCCCAATTACAAACCCTTAGAATTACCAGAGGAAGTGGTCGTCCGCTTCCAGCGAATGCCTGCAGATATTCAGAATAAGTATTTGAGCCTGCAACTGCGAAGTTTTCTCTACGGTATATATTACAACGGCTCTATGCGAGCAGTTCTCGCACCAGACGCCGATTCAGCGGATTTGGCACTGTACCAAGATTTAGAAAATAACACCCGCTTAGGAGTAGACATAGCATTTTACGAACAATTGCACTCCTGCAATGGGGGCACTGGCTATTTCGATCGAGGTTGGTATGTCGTGAGGCAAGAAAGCGATCGCACTGTTGCAGTAACCAAGGGCGGTTTGACTTTACGCATTGAACCCGAAAAGCATCTGCAAATCGCCGAAAATGCCGCTGTAGGTGAGTTTGTGGCGATCCGGATGCCTCGTAATTTAATGCAAAGCGGGTTCTACGTGGCAGTTGGCAATGCAGGAATGCGGAGTAATAGTCATCCTGACCGCAAACCAGAATTGGTGCGAATTTACTTCAATTTCAGCCCAGAAGGTGCAGTAGCGGTCATGGGCAGTCTGACGCGCGAGTTGAATGATATCTCAATTCCCTTTCATTTTAAGACGCTATACAACCCAGGTGATTACAAGCGCTATGACTCAGGCGTACTCTATTTCGAGAAGAGTAACTATGAAGCCGTCCGGCAGGTTCTTGAGAGTGTTTATGCAGAAACAAAAGCGCACTTTAACACAGATGTCCCTCTATTCACCAAGTTCCTGGCACCAGGCGTTGGTCTAGCAGAGGAACCAGACAGCAAATTTGCCGACCAAGAAAGCTTTGGGATGAACCGCTGCCAAGTAGTTGCCAATGGCTTGCTGGAGGCTTGGCACTCGGATGACTCCCCAGAGGCGCGGATGACCTCTATCCTCCAGCAATTCTCTCTTTTGGGAGTAGAAGTGCTGCGTTCCTACCTGAATGCTACTTCTCTGGATATATATACGCAGATGAAGATTTGATGACAAATTAGCTCTTAGGGCAGAAGCACTTCCTGCGGGAGAAGATTGTATACTGCATAACATATCAAACACACATTGAGAGGAAACTCAAATGATTAATCCCAAAAATAATGACGTAAATAATGACGTCACAATCGTCGGCACTGACTTTTTTACCGATTCTGAAAGCTTCTTGAATGAACTGACCGATGATGAATTACACCAGGCAATAGGTGGAGGTGGACATGGCGGTGGACATGGCGGTGGTGGCCATGGTGACGTCAGCAACCTGACCGTAGCATTGTGTGGTGATCAGAGCGGCGTGAGCCTACTAGCGTGTGATTAATTTGGTCGGAATAAATATAGGGCGGGTCTATACCCGCTTTATATTTATTCCGGTACTCAAAAAGCCATAAAGTATACTCGCCCGCTCAGCACAACAAGCTTTTGGTGACTATGAATCTCAAGTATAAAAACTTATTTCATTACTTAGTAGATGCTGCTATATATCAGGAAGACGATTTAGAGGATCTGAAAATTGACCTTAGCAGTCAGGCTTCTAATTGGGTCATTGAGCTGCCCAGAAATCTAGGGAAGGTATTTGTTAAACAGACACCTCATCATAGTGGACTTGATAACGATATTAGAATTTGGAAAGAGTGGCGCATTTATAACTTTTTGGAGTCTAATAATAGTTTAGATTACGTCTCGTCACTAACTCCAGAATTACTGCATTTTGATGAAAACAATTTGATACTAATATACAAATGTCCAACTGATTATATTTCGCTAAAAAATTACTATAAAAATCAGGAAGATTTCCCCAACTTCCTAGCGGAATTAGTGGGAACTACTTTAGCAAAACTCCATTCTGAAACGATAAATTCTCAGCAGTGCCACACTTTTGTGTCTGAGCTTGAAGAATGTAAACTTAACTACCAACTTCCTTATCCTGATTATATTTCTGACTATCTGATCGGCCGGATTGAACCTGAGAGTTTAAAGAAGAATCAAGCTGTTTCTTGGAGATTTATTGGTAATTTTCAACAATCTGAAGCTGTGAGGGAAGTAGTTACAGATCTGGTGTTGAATCATCGCCACTGCTGCTTGACACACAATAATATTCAATTTAATAATATTTTAATACCCAGGCATTGGGAAAAGTTAGTAACAGAAACTCCGGATTCCGATCGCAGCCTAATTAAGCTTATTGATTGGGAAGCATATAGTTGGGGCGATCCGGCTTGCGATTTAGGAAAAGCAATTCTTGGCTATTTTCTCTTGTGGATCGACAGTATGATCGTGCATCCTGCTATTGAAATAAAAAAATCTATACAGCTAGCCACAATACCTCTAGAAGTTGTTCGTCCTTCACTTGTAGCCATGACCAAAGCTTATATTAATACTTACCCAAAAATTTTAGAAGATTATCCAGAATTTATCAAGCGGGTTGTTCAGTTTGCTGGACTTGGTTTAATTTATCAACTCCTAACAGAATTTCAACTTCAGCCAGAGATGGCTTTAACTCACCAGAACCTCTATTTTTTAATGGCTGCACAATTACTTTGCAAGCCAGAAAAATTTCTATCAATTTAACCTTTTATAAGTTTTGATTAAATACCCTGTAAACAACAGGATGTAGGAGTATCTATCATGCAATTCCCACCTACTTTACAAGAGACTTTAGATGATATTGTTGGCAACATTCAAATAGAATCCTCGGAATTTCGCATCAGTCATTCTGACTATCCTCCTATAGAAACTCCTACTGCTACTGTGGCACAACTGCAAAAACTGCCTCGGGAAACTCAGGATAAGTATTTAAATTCCCGGTTATTAGAATTTATACATAGCATTTACTTTGAAGGTTCGCGTATCAGAGAAGTAAGCCCAGGAATTAAGACGAACGAACAAATTCTGCAAGAAATAGATTCCAGAGGAATAGACTGGGAATTTTATGAACAACTGGACAGAAACAATGATGGGAGAGGTTGGTTTCATCCAGGGTATCGCATTATTAGACAGGAAGCTGATGGTAGCCTTGCCGCAGAATTCGATGGTATGATTCTACACATCCAGCGAGATCGTCATCTTCCTTTAGTCTTGCAATCAGCTACTGTAAACGATGCAGTAGCAGTATCGTTACCTTCTAGCTTTATTAATGGAAATAGGTATAGGGCAAATGGCGATGGCATAGGTGGTTTACCGCCTCTAAAATTTCACAGTGAAGGAATAATTGTTTACTTCAACTTCAGTCCCGAAGCTGCTGTTTCTGCCCTGAAGTGCGTAACGACAAAATTGAATGAAGTGAAAGTCCCCTTCGCCTTCGAGGTGTTACACAATCCTTTGAACTACAGCTTGTATAACTCAGGATTTCTGAAATTTATGTATAATCCAGACGAGTCTTACCGATACAAAGAAATTCTTTTACCAGTCTTACAGGCGATTTACGCAGAAAATAAATCTCACTTTCGGCCGCAGGTTCCCATATTTACTAAGGTACTCGCACCTGGTATTGGGTTAGCCGAACATCCGGCTTCTGAACTGAAGTTTACACCTCAACAACAGTTTGGAGAAAACCGCTGCGAAATTGTTGCCAATGCTTTGCTAGAAGCTCATCAAAACAATGATGAATCAAAACAAGCTCGGATGAAATATATCATCCAACACTTTGAGCGGTTGGGGCTTGACATAGAGCGTCCCTATCTCAATCCTAACTCGGAAGATATTTACACACCATTGGACTTAACTAACGCTGTGAGTTGATTCGGGACAGGTTGAAAAATACATAAGACCTCTTGCAAAAGTCCTTTTCATAAATTTATTGGACGGGCAAGATGCCCGTCCCACAAGAGTTATTTTTATTGTGGGATGGGCATCTTGCCCGTCCTAGTTATTTTTGCAAGAGGTCTATAGCAAATATTTCAGCAGGATTCTGTCTTTTTTTGCTCATTTTTTTGTTAATAAACACCTGTCCAAGTCCGGCTTCTCTAATATCAAATCCGTTAGCATCGGAATAGTAAATTCTAGTTCACTGTTGACGGTTGACTGTTCACTGTTCACTGTTCACGGCGTCAACAGTCAACAGTCAACCGTCAACCGTCAACATCATTCCGGTGCAACCGGAATTGATATAAAAAGTCGGGACACTAAAAATCATTCTTCGCTGCGAAGCAAACGCACGTAACTGCCCCCTTGGGCCCACAACTGCTCGTGAGTTCCCCGCTGTACAACCAAACCCTGCTCCAGTACAATAATTTCATCGCAATCCCGAATCGTACTGAGTCGGTGGGCAATCACAACACAAGAACAACCCCGCCGTCGCAAATTCCGGTCTATAATCAACTCAGTTTGAGCATCCAGGGAACTCGTTGCCTCATCTAACACCAACACTGCCGGATTTCTCACCAGGGCGCGGGCAATTTCCAATCGCTGGCGCTGTCCCCCACTCAAATTCATTCCCCCTTCAATCAGCTTCGCGTCGTATCCTCCTGGCAATGATAGAATCGTGTCGTGAATCGCTGCATCCTGACAAGCTTTTACCAAATCCGCTGGCGCTACAGTCGAATCCCACAAAGTGAGATTTTCCCGCACAGTTCCACCAAACAGAAAGATATCCTGTTCCACCATTGCCAAAGCAGAAGTTAAAACAGAACGCGAAATCTGTTTTCTGGGTGTACCATCAAACAAAATCTCTCCGGACCAAGGCTGGTAAAGACCGCAAATTAGCTTAGCAATGGTAGACTTACCAGAACCGCTACTCCCCACAACCGCGACTCGTTGACCGGGCTTCAAACTCAAGCTAAAATCTTCAATCAAGGGTTTTTCCACGCGGCTGTAACCAAAAGTGATATTCTGCAACTCCACATAACCTTGTAAGCCCAAGGTGATTGGTGATTGCTGAAGAGAAAAAGTTTTTCCCCCTTCCCCCTGAGACTCTTCTGGCCCCTTTTCCACCTCTGGGTCTACTGAATTTTGCAATACATCATCGAGTCGGTTCAAATCCGCTTCTAAATCTTGCAACAAACTGCCAAAATTAATTAAACTTTCTATCGGCGCCAAAAAACCAGCCATTAAACTTTGGTAAGCAACCAGCATCCCCACACTCAGCGTCCCCTCCATCACTTTCAAGCCGCCGACTGTTAATATAGAAGCTGTCATCAGTGCCGATAGCAGCGTGGGTAAGACTGTCAAAACTTGAGATTGTAAACCTAAATCCTGCTGTGCGTTCAGCGCTTTGGCATAGTATCCGGCGAACTTGGCAAAGGAGTCGGACTCTAGACCAGAAGCTTTTAGTGTTTCGATCGTTTGAATGCCTGCGATCGCCACCCCATTCACCTTACCATACTCCTGCGCCAGCTTGAGACTCGCATCCACCCGCGTCCGCAACATCAACTGTAGGGCGAAGAAATTAATCGAGGCAAAAACAACGGCTATTCCGGTCAGGAGGCGATCGTACTGTAGCATAATTAAAAAGTAAAAAACCATCATCAGCGTGTCGATGATAGTTTTACCCAAAGTACCCGAAAGTATCCCCGCAACCTTGTCATTCAGCGACAGCCGACTGCTAATTTCACCCGCAAAGCGCTGTGCGTAAAACCCAACTGGCAAACGCAAAATGTGCCAGACAAACTGCCCCGACATCGTTACCGACAGCTTCAACATCAAATTCCGCAAATAGGTAAGGCGCAGGGAAGCGAGAATACCCCTGAGTACCGCAGTGAGAACCATTCCCAGCACCAAAGGCTGTATCCAATCTTGGCGTTGGGAAACCAAAATTTCATCCACGAAGACTTGGGAAAAAGCAGACACCGCCAAGCGAGGAACCGTGAGCAAAAACCCCGCGAACAGGGAGAATAAAATGGTACCCCAAGAGTACCGCAACCGCGACACTAAAGCGGCGAGAGTGTTCCTTTTTTTACCGCCCTTTTCAAAAGAAGGACCAGGTTCCATTACCAGGATAACCCCAGTGTAAGCGCGATCGAACTCTTCGAGGGAAACCGTTCGCCGTCCCGTAGCCGGGTCATTGAGATAAACGCACTTTTTCCCGAACCCCTCTACTACCACAAAGTGGTTAAAATTCCAAAATACAATGTAGGGTGAAGGAATGGTTTTCAGTATTTCCAACGGCGCTTTAAACCCTTTGGCATTTAAACCATAGTTCCGCGCTGCTTTGACGAGATAAAAAGCACTCGAACCATCTCGCGACACGCCACACTCGCGCCGCAGTTCCGCTAGGGGGACAATACGCGAGTAATATCCTAGAATAATGCCCAAAGCAGCAGCACCGCATTCTACAACCTCCATTTGCAAAAGCGTGGGAGTGCGAACACGACGGGGTTGAAGTCCGCGCAGAATACTCGAAATCATCGCTGTCTTTTGTTAAATTTCAATACACACCAGTCCAAGAGCGAAACAGAGGAATAATATAAGAAATCGGAGCCACTTCTCCTACTTTGACCCGAACTAATGTAGTAGTACCTGATGAAATTTTTAACTCAGGCCCCTTGGAAGAAGACCAATTATAACCACTTTTTGTAGTTGCATCTTCTTGCAATTGAACAAAAACTTGCACTCGGGCACCATTCTCACCGGCCAGACTTTTCGCTAACTCTTCATTGCCCACAACTGCGGCAATTTCCTGAGTTGTCACCGGAAAAGGAGAAACATTCGTTACTACCCCAACAATACCACCGTAGCGCTCGCGCTTGACAACGCTGGGCGTAACTTGTACATTCATACCTTGTTTAATTTGTTTACCATCTTTATCCGCCAAATAAACAATACTTTCCAGTTTGACCTGAGAATCTTCAGCTTCAATTATTCCCAGACGGGTGCCAGCGCCAACAAATTGACCGGGAATAACGCTGGTGTCTAAAACATACCCATCATGTTTGCTGATAACTTGACTTGACTGAGCCAATTGCACTTCTAATTGAGCAATCTTGTCTTTAATTTCTTGGGTTTGATTGGTTTTGTCAAGAGATTTTTCTACGTCTTGTTGAAGCTGTTGGGCTTTTTGGGCTTCGATTTCCTTAATTTTGGTTTGGAATTCGTCAATTCTATTTTGAGCTTGTAGGTATTCGCGCTTGGCATTAGTTTTTTGGACTTGGATTTCTTGTAAGTTGGTTTTGAATTCGTCAATTCTATTTAAGTTTTGCTGGTATTCCCGTTCTGTATTGATAACTTGAACATCAATTTCTTTAAGAGCATTCTTGAACTCATCAACTTTATTGAGATTTTGGAGATATTCCCGTTCGGTATTGGTTTTCTGAACATCAAGTTCCTTAAGTTGCGTGTCGATATCCGATACTTGGGTCTGCGCGTTCAACAATTCCTGTTCCGACTGCAACAGCACATCCTGACTGACGATTTTTTCTTCAAACAAACCACGACGAGTTTCTACCCGCTGTTGCAAAGTTTTTAGCAACGTGCTAATTTGTTGCTTTCGCTGCTGAAGACTTTTGCGTTTTTCTGCGAGTGCTGCGAGTGTTTGTTGGCGCAGCATTGGCGTAACTTGCTCTCGGCGCACGCTTTCCTCCAGACTTTTACGCTTTTGTGCAAGTGCGGTGAGAGTTTGTTGGCGCAGCAGTGGCGTAACTTGCTCTCGGCGCACACTTTCTTCGAGACGCAAGCGTTTTTGCTCTAGTGCTTCGAGAGTTTCTTCTCGCAGCATTGGTGCGAGTGACTCGCGACGCAAACTTTCTTCTAAGTCTTTCTGCTGTTGCTCAAGCGTTATCAATTGTAGCGCTATCTGCTGCTTTCGCAGAGCTAAGGTACTTTGATTCTGCTGTTGCAGTTGGGCTAACTTGGCTTTCTCTAACTCTAGTTGTTTTTGAAGTTGAGACTGATCGATCGTAGCGAGTACCTGCCCTTGCTTAACTTTATCTCCCGCCTTAACATTTATGTTTAATATTTGACCTTCCTTAGGCGCTTGAAATTGTACCACATGACGGGGACGAATCAATACGCCAGCACCGGTAACGGTGAGAGGAATGCGTCCAACTACACTCCAAACGCCAGCCCCAACAATTAAACAGCCCATCGAAACCAATGGTAACCAAGTTTGGGGGCTGACTACCCGCATTAGTTTGTCGAGTTGTTCGGGTGAGGAAAGGCGCTCAAGCGCTTCTTCACGGAAGAGTTTGTTGCCTTGAGACATACATTTTTTTGTGTTTGCTTGGCTAGCGATATTTTCTATAGTAAGCTTTAAAATTCCATTGCACTTTACCTCTTGGTTTCACCCCAAAAGCGGTATTTTTTTCTACTTTCAATGGTTTTTAAGCCAAGTCGAGTTTCATCTTGACACCAATATTTGAGGCGATTTTTTGCTGGACTTGGGGTAGTAGGCTCTAAGGCAGGGTCTACCAGTTATTTGCCGTATTTTTAACAGTTCTTCCAGACCGCCAGCACTATATTGTTTTAACCATCTGTGTCTAGTAATTATATCTGTACTCCCAAACGTCGCAGCTTTGTCTGTAATTCCTTGACTATACCAGCTTTTAAGCAGTAAAGTGCCTGAATTTTTTGTGGATTAGTCAAGGTTCACGGCGCGGTCAGAGGATTATTTTTAACGGAATATACTGTATCAAAAATCCCGAGCTTAATATTTCGCTATAATGACACTTGCGGTTATTTTTGTGTTAAACTATCAACCTCGCGGTCGATCGCCCGCAATATTACTTTATAAATTTTTCCCTCTTTATCAAAACTTTAATTAAATAAGTGTTTTTAAGGAAAAAATTTACATATCTTCTCTTAAATAACTGTTATGGTTGCTATAACTTTGGCGGGCGTTGCACAATGGCGCTATGAATTGTTGAGGAATGGAGACATCCCAGGAATTTGAGATAGGGGAGTAACAGCCGAACCCTTGTATCTGAGCATTTCCTCGGATTTTGACTCCCAATACCTTGTTCCAGGGGATGCAACCCTTGCGGATAGTGTCGCAACCGGATATTTTCCCTTTCCACCCGGGTCTAATAAGTCAAGCTGACAATTTGGTCTCCTGCTGGAATAAAACCAGGATTTACTGACCATCCATCAGTCTAATATTCGTAACATTGCTCTGCTATCTAGAAATTATTAATTCCCTACAACACACGACACAACAATGTTGTGTCCCTACCGAGGTGCTGTATTGCACTGACTTTCGATTAATCTCACAAACATATAGCAATTCTCCATTGCCTAGAACACAGGACACAACAATGTTGTGTCCCTACCGAGGATATGTTCTAGTTCTGAAAAGAGTCGATAAAAAACTTATTATTTTTAATTTCCAATAAATGCTAGGTAGCTTTTTTGAAGAAATTATGAACAGACTTTTAGTGTAAAGTTTTGTAAACAATAAAAGATAAAAATATGGGAACTTAATCAGTAGTAATACGGACTTTTTAGCAGATTTATAAAGATTCGATAAAGCAATGGTGAATAGGTAGATTTTTATAAAACTTTACATAATAACTAATGCAAAAGGTAAATGCTGAGATAGATTTAAAAGAACATAAAAAGTTAAATTATTCAATAAAGTAACAGACATGAATCAGGAAGATGTAGATAGAATAGCTGCCCCAAATTTACTTCCCTTACCGGGGGGTTTAGTGGCTCAATTCAGCACGATCGATTTACCCCAAACCATTGAAATGGGCGATCGAGGTAAAGTCAATGTGCAACTGACAAATCAAAGTCCCGCACCAGTTACAGGCCCCGTCACGGTCAAACTCTACATTTCCACAGACGAGATTATCGATCGCGCCTCAGATGGCAAATTAGTCAACGATGGCTTACTAATCTCCACTGTGGCAGAAGTCAACCTGCGTCCGGGACAATCCACAACCGTTAGCTTGGACTATGCCAACATGACCTCGGTTGCGGCTCCGGGGGCTTACAACCTGATTGCCGAAATTAACCATAACAACACCAGCAAACAAATCTCGAAACTGGTTTCGGCAAAGGGAAGCGATGTCGTCCTCGACTGGAATGCGACCGCTTTAAATGCGATCCAAGCTGAAGGCAAAGCAGGACGGGGCGTGGCGCCTACTGTAGGGTCGCGCCTGCTGGCGATTACTTCCCTCTCGGTTTACGATGCGGTGAATGCGTTCGATCGCACTCACACGTCCTATGCTGTCAAGACTCCGGCCCCCGTTGGCGCATCGAAGGAAGCAGCAGCAGCAGCAGCAGCCTACAAAGTGTTAGTGAGACTGCTGCCAAATCAAACTCAATTATTCGATCGACAATTAGCCCTATCCTTAGCAGAAATCACCGACAGCCCGCAAGCCAAGGCCGAGGGAGTCGCCTTTGGGATGTTCGTTGCTGACACCATCCTCAACTCCCGCGCCAACGACGGTTCCAGCAACAATGCCCCTTACGTTCCCCCTGCAGGCGATTACGTTTGGCGACCGGACACTCAAGGCCCCAACAAAGACGTGGCACTCGGCCCCAACTGGGGCAAAGTCAAGCCTTTTGCTATCCCCAACACCGCAGCCTTTGCCCCAAACGGCTTAGATGGCGTACCCGGAACCAATCGCTTTGTGCAAGACTTGGAACAAGTTCGACTGTTGGGGGGGAAACAGAGTACCGCAAACACCACCGTGACGCGAACTCCGGACCAAACCGAAATCGCCATTTTCTGGTCTGACGATCGCCCAGACACTTTCCGACCCTACGGACAATTGAACGAAATTGCCGAAGAAGTGTCCATACGCGAGAAAAACACCATCCCGGAAAATGCCCGCTTGTTTGCTCAGTTGAACGTCGCTTTGGCCGATGCTGCAATTGTGACTTGGGATGCCAAGTACAACAGCGAAGTCATTCAACCCCGACCTGACGATTTGATTACCGGGGGATTTGGCGAGAAACATGGCATTTCAGGAACGGTGACTGACCCGCAATGGGAGCCCCTACTCAATCCCACGCCGCCGTTCCCAGATTACATCTCTGGACATTCGAGTTTTGGCGGTGCATTTGCCGGAGTGATGACGAACTTTTTTGGTGAAAACTACTCTTTTACGGCAGTTTCCCAAGAAATCCTCGGTGTAACGCGCAGTTACAACAGTTTTTATGATGCTGGCTTTGACGATGCCATCAGTCGGGTTTACGGCGGCGTTCACGTGCGCGAGTCTACGGTTGATGATGCGCTGCCAACGGGTTTGGCAGTCGGCAATTTCGTCGCGCAAAATCTGTTTAAAACCGTAGGCTGAAACCTTTTTTAGCAAGAAGCGATTGAAATGGCTTCTTGTATCTTCACACATCCTGTAGATACTGTCTTGAACTGTCAAGGGGTCGCGAGTAAATAATTTGGGTCGAAAGGCTTTTGGGATTTTAAAATCCCAAAAGCCAAATGCACCAACTTCCGCATCAAAGCACCAATTACCTGCATC
>Ga0247774_1000530_pt1 | contig 18884 bp, 18 predicted proteins | sample UWRJL001104B6_FD_179933 | JGI IMG/M metagenome (GOLD analysis project Ga0247774, IMG submission 179933) | Plant litter microbial communities from Arlington Agricultural Research Station in Wisconsin, United States - UWRJ-L001-104B-6 | ecosystem: Environmental > Terrestrial > Plant litter >... | reverse complement strand
TCTCGACGGGATACTGGAAGCCGAGAAACACGCCTTCGTGGGCGCGCTCTTCCGGCTGCAGAGCCAGAAGGTCTTGGCCTTCGTACGTGACCGAACCTTTGTCGACGGTGTAGCCCGGCCGTCCGGCGAGCACACTGGCGAGCGTGCTCTTACCCGAGCCGTTGGGGCCCATGATGGCGTGCACTTCGCCCGGCTTCACTTCGAGGCTCAGGCCGTTGAGGACTTTCTTGTCGCCTACCGAGGCGTGCAGGTTTTCGATTTTCAGCATGGCCATTTTCAGCATGGATAAACTACCGCTCAGCCCACCGCGCCTTCGAGGCTCACGGCCAGAAGGTTCTGCGCTTCCACTGCGAACTCCATCGGCAATTCCTTGAACACCGATTTGCAGAAGCCGCTCACGATCATGTTCACGGCGTCTTCTTTCGAAATGCCCCGCTGCAGGCAATAGAACAGCTGCTCGTCGCTGATCTTCGACGTGCTCGCTTCGTGCTCCACCGTCGCGGTGGGGTTCTTCACTTCCACATAGGGGAAGGTGTGCGCGCCGCAGTCGCCGCCCATGAGCAGCGAATCGCACTGGGTGAAGTTGCGCGCGCCATGGGCACTCGGCAGCATTTTCACGAGCCCGCGATACGTGCTCTGGCCGCGGCCGGCGGAGATGCCTTTCGACACGATGGTGCTGCGGGTATCTGGCCCGATGTGGATCATCTTCGTGCCCGTGTCGGCCTGCTGCAGGTTGTTCACGGTCGCGACCGAATAGAACTCGCCGATCGAGCCCTCACCGCGCAGCACGCAGCTCGGATATTTCCACGTGATCGCAGAGCCGGTTTCCACCTGCGTCCACGAGATGCGCGAATTGCGCCCGCGGCACTCGCCGCGCTTCGTGACGAAGTTGTAGATGCCGCCGACGCCGTTGGCATCGCCGGGGTACCAGTTCTGCACCGTCGAATATTTGATGTACGCGTCGTCGAGTGCCACGAGCTCGACCACTGCCGCGTGCAGCTGGTTCTCATCGCGCATCGGCGCCGTGCAGCCTTCGAGGTAGCTCACGTATGCGCCGGCATCCGCGATGATCAGCGTGCGTTCGAACTGGCCAGTCTTCGCCGCATTGATGCGGAAGTAGGTCGACAGCTCCATCGGGGAGCGCACGCCCTTCGGCACGTAGACGAACGAGCCATCGGAGAACACTGCCGAGTTGAGCGCGGCGTAATAGTTGTCCGTGTGCGGAACGACTGTGCCGAGATACTGCTCGATCAGCTCCGGATACTTCTGCACGGCTTCCGAGAAGGGGCAGAAGATGACGCCGGCCGCAGAGAGGCGTTCCTTGAACGTGGTGGCAACGGAAACACTGTCGAACACGGCATCGACGGCCACGCCTGCAAGGCGCGCGCGTTCGTGCAACGGTACGCCAAGCTTCGCGTAGGTCTCGAGCAGCTTCGGGTCGACTTCGTCGAGGCTCTTCGGACCATCCGTCCTGGCCTTGGGCGCCGAGTAGTACGAGATGGACTGGTAGTCGATCGGCTTGTAATGAACGTGCGCCCAGTGCGGCTCGCGCATCTGCTGCCAGTGGCGAAACGCGGTGAGCCGCCAGTTCGTGAGGAACGCGGGCTCGTTCTTCTTGCGCGAAATCAGGCGAACGACGTCTTCATCGAGCCCAGGCGGCACCGTATCGGATTCGATGTCCGTGACGAAGCCATGCTCGTAGCCTCGGCTGACGAGCTTTTCCAGGTTGTCGGCGGTTTCACTCATTACGGGTTCAGGTCCGTGGATGGAAGCCCTGTATGTGGGCGTGGCTGGCGGTTTGCGAGCTACCTGTAAAGGCCATCGGCTAGGAGCGCGATTGCGCCCTCGCTGCGGCGGCCTTCATGTCGCGCTCGAGCGCGAGCACGCGAGGCTGGTTCGAATCGAAGCCGGCGAGCTGGGCGAGGCTGACCTCGCGCAGCGACCGGCGGATGGTCACGTTCAGGCGCTGCCAGGCGTGGCCTACGCGGCAGGATTTCTCGAGCTCGCAGTTGCCCTGGCCTGAAGCGCAGTCGGTGATCGAAAAGGGCCCTTCGAGGGCGTCCAGAATGTCCGCGGCGCTGATCTCGGTGGCCGCACGGGCAAGCTGATAGCCGCCCCGCAGACCGCGCGTGGAGGCTACGAGACCGGCCCGCTGCAGCTGTTTGAGCAGCTTGCTGACGGTCGGTAACGCAAGCTTTGTCTGATCCGCGAGACAGGCCGAAGTCTGGACGCGACCCGGCGTCTCCGCGAGGGCGGCCAGAATCACAGTGGCATAGTCGGTCAGGCGACTGATCCGAAGCATGGGAGTGGGTGTCTCGCAACGAGATAGGACAAGTTTAGTCCTATTAAGTGGGACGGCCAAGCGCGTTTTGGTATTCTTCGCCGCCCATTCGGGCGCCGGGCTCCTTCCGGCAGCCCATTTGCCCGGCCCTAAGTTCTGGAGGATCAGATGAATCGCAACGAGCTGGCGCGCATCGCACGCGCCATGGTGGTCACTAACAAAGGCATCCTGGCGGCTGACGAGAGCTCAGGCACCATCAAAAAACGTTTCGACGGCATCAAGCTGGAATCCACTGAAGAGAATCGCCGTACTTACCGGGAGATGCTCTTTACGGCTCCGGGCGTGGCAGAAACCATCAGTGGCGTGATCCTGTACGACGAAACCCTTCGCCAGAAGACGAAGGACGGCGTGCCGTTTGCCGATCACCTGACGAAACTCGGCGTCATCCCGGGCATCAAGGTCGACACCGGCGCGAAGCCGCTGGCCGGCTTCCCGAACGAGACCATCACCGAAGGTCTCGACGGGCTGCGCGAGCGTCTGCAGGAGTACCACAAGCTGGGTGCCCGCTTCGCCAAGTGGCGCGCGGTCATCGACATCGCCAAAGACATCCCGACGCAGTTCGCGATCGACGCGAACGCGCACGCGCTGGCCCGTTACGCCGCGCTCTGTCAGGAGAACGGCATCGTCCCGATCGTCGAGCCCGAAGTGCTGATGGACGGCGACCACAGCATCGAGCGCTGTGAGGAAGTGACGAGCACGACTCTCGCGTCGGTGTTCGCGCAGCTGCACGCCCACCGCATCTATCTCGAGGGCATGGTGCTGAAGCCGAACATGGTGATTTCCGGCAAGAAGAACGGGAATCGGGCTTCGCCGGAACTCGTGGCCGAGGCCACGGTCCGTGTTCTGAAGCGCTACGTGCCTTCGGCTGTGCCGGGCATCGCCTTCCTGTCGGGCGGCCAGAGCTCGCCGGAAGCCACGTTGCACCTGTCCCTGATGAACAAGGAAAAGCTTCCCTGGAATCTCACGTTCAGCTACGGCCGCGCGCTGCAGGACACCGCACTGAAGGCGTGGGGCGGTCAGGCCGCGAATTTCGCTGCCGGCCAGAAGGAATTCGCGAAGCGTGCGAAATTGAACAGCCTTGCCACCACTGGCAAGTATTCGTCCGACCTGGAAAGCAAGGCAGCCTGATGAGGCGCTGCGCGACTATCGCGTGACGAATCCAGACGCGCCCGATATCGCGCCCAGCGTGTTGCGTGCGGAAGCCGATAACGGCTTCCGCACCGGCACCCAAGCCTCAGCCTCTCCGAAAGATGCGGTGAACGACACCATCGTTGATGTGCGGGATGTCCACTACGGCATTCCCACGCGCCCGATCTTCAAGGGCCTGGATGTCAAGGTCCGCCGGGGTCGCATCACTGCGATCATGGGGCCCAGCGGCACTGGCAAGACCACGCTCCTGCGTCTCATCACGGGGCAGATCGTGCCCTCGAGCGGCAGCGTCGTCGTGTGGGGCCAGAACCTCGCGGACCTCAATCGCAAGGAAACCTACGAGCTGCGCAAACGCATGGGCATGCTGTTCCAGAACGGAGCGCTGCTCACCGATCTCGACGTGTTCGAGAACGTCGCGTTTCCTTTGCGCGAGCATACGGACCTGCCCGAGCCGCTCATCCGCGCCCTCGTGCTCACGAAGCTTCACGCAGTCGGCCTGCGGGGCGCGGCTTATCTGATGCCGGGCGAGCTGTCCGGCGGCATGGCCCGCCGCGTGGCCCTCGCGCGCGCGATCGTCATGGATCCGGAAGTACTGATTTACGACGAGCCCTTCGTCGGCCTCGACCCCATCTCCCTGGGTGTGATCCTGCGCCTCATCCGGGAGATGAACGAAGGCCTCGGAATCACGAGCATCGTGGTTTCGCACGACGTGCAGGAGCTCGCCACCATCGCTCACGACAGCTACCTCATGTCCGGCGGCAAGGTGGTCGCATCGGGCACGCCCAAGGAGCTGGCCGCCAGCGGCCTCGAGGTCGTGAAACAGTTCATGACGGGCAGCGACGATGGCCCGGTGGCGTTTCATTATCCGGCGCCCGATTACCGCAAGGACCTGCTGGAGAACGAGGAATGAGCGCGGCCGTCGGCACCGACAACTTCGTCGTCGGCAGCGTCCGCAAGCTCGGGCAGGTCACGCTGTTCCTGGCGAGCCTGCTGTCGCAGTGCGTTCCTGCGCTCGCGCGGCCGCGGTTGGTGGTGCTGCAGATCTATAACGCCGGCGCGCGCTCGCTGATCATCATCATGCTGTCGGGCTTGTTCGTCGGCATGGTGCTCGCGCTCACGGGCATCGATCTGCTGGCCCGTTTCGGTTCGGAAGACGTGCTGGGCGTCGCTGCCGCGCTGGGCCTGCTGAAAGAGCTGGGTCCGGTGGTGACAGCGCTGCTGTTCGCCGGTCGCGCGGGCACTTCGCTCACGTCGGAAATCGGCCTGATGCGCGCGACGGATCAGCTCACGGCCATGGAGATGATGGCCGTCGACCCGATGCGCTACGTTGCTGCGCCGCGCTTTCTGGGCGGCATCATCGCCATGCCGCTGCTCGTGGCCGTCTTCGACATCGTCGGCCTGTTCGGTGCGCAGCTCGTGGGCGTGCAGATGATGGGCGTGAATGCCGGCACTTTCTGGTCGCAGATGCAGGGCTCCGTGCATTTCGACGACGTGTGGGAAGGCATCATCAAGAGCGCGGCCTTCGGGTTCGCCTGCACGCTCATCGCCGTTTACGAAGGCTATAACGCAGCCCCCACGGCCGAAGGCGTGGGACTTGCGACGACACGCACGGTGGTCGCGTCCGCCGTGCTCACCCTGATCATCGACTATTTGCTGACCGCAGCTTTTCTCTGAAGAGGAACTTTCATGCGCTCCACTCGTAATCTCGAAGTCGGCACGGGCCTGTTCGTGCTGCTCGGATTCGCGGCGCTGGCGTTTCTGACCACGCAGCTTCCGTCCAGCGGGCTCAAGCTCGGCGGCGCGAAGAAGGGTTATCACGTGCTCGCGAAGTTCGACAACATCGGCGACCTGAAACCCGGTGCACCGGTGTCGATGGCCGGCGTCAACGTCGGCGAGGTCGAGAGCATCAGTTTCGATCCGAAGGACTACAAGGCTGCTGTCACGCTGCGTATCGACAACAGCTTCAACCAGATCCCGGACGACAGCGATGCCAGCATCCAGACGCAGGGCTTGCTTGGCGGCAAGTACGTCGGCATCGGCCCGGGCGGCTCCGATACCTATCTCAAGGACGGCTCGCAGGTGCCGTTCACGCAGTCCGCAATCGTGCTCGAAAGCCTGGTGAACAAATTCTTTGCCAACATGGCCAGCCGTGGCAGCGACTCCAGCAGCTCCGGCTCGTCAGACAAGAGTGAATCCGGTGACAACGCCGGCAAGGAGACTCCGAAATGAAGTTGCTCTACACGGTGATGACGGGCGCAGTGCTGGTCACGGGACTCGCTTCGGGCACCGCGCTGGCCGAAGCACCGGCCGATCCGGCAACGGTGGCGGCTGCGAAGGCTGAAGATCCGGGCAAGCTCATCCAGACGGCGGCCGAAGGCATGCTGAAGGATCTCGAGGCGAACCGCGATTCGTATCGCAAGGATCCGAACAAGCTCAACGCGCTCATCGAGAAATATCTGCTGCCGAATTTCGATTCGCAGTATTCCGCGCGGCTCGTGCTCGGCAAGCACTGGCGCGATGCGTCGGAAGACCAGCGCAAACGTTTCGTCGATGCGTTCTATCACTCGCTGGTGAAGAACTACGGCAGCGCTCTCGTGGAGTTCACGAGCGATCGCATGAAGATCCTGCCTGCGCAGGTCGATGCGAAAGGCGAGACCGCCACGGTGCGCACCGAGATCAAGCGCAGCAACGGCACGCGCATCCCGGTGAACTACACGCTGCGCAAGACGCCGGATGGCTGGAAGGCGTGGGACGTGGTCATCGAAGGCATCAGCTACGTGAAGAGCTTCCGCGAAGACTTCGGTGCAGAGATCGATCAGAAGGGTCTCGACTCGGTGATCCAGCGCATCGAGAAGGGCGGCACGCCGTCCGCGCCCGGCAAGGCCTGATTCGCAGGCTTTTCGCAGCGCATGTACATCCCGCAGAAAATGGCCTCGGCGACGGTCGACGTCGTCGAGGCCAGCTCGAATCGGCTCGAAGTGAAGGGCGCGCTCACGTTCGTGACTGCGCGTCGTGCGCACGAGGCGGGGCTACATTTCCTGCATGCCTCGTCGTCGCGCGAGGCGCTGACGGTCGATTGCGCGGGAGTGGGCGAGTCCGACAGCGCAGGACTCGCGGTGTTGATCGAGTGGCTCGCGGCGGCTACGAAGCAGGGTCGTAGCATCCAGTATTCGAATCTGCCGCCAGGGATTCTCGCCGCGGCGAAGATCAGTGACGTCGAGGCAATTCTCGGGCTGGCGACCACTGCCTAGGGCAGCGAGTTAGCGGCTCGCCCTGGGTCGCCTGGCCTGGGTCACTTGTCTTGGAAAGCGGCGTGGTCCAGCGGGCGCTGATGGGTCATTGGCTCCAGGTCCATTGAGCCGGCGCACCTTCCCCGTTCGTCTGCCACCGGACTCTTGCTCGAGCCAGCACCTGCTGGCCCGTCCTCAAGACCTCGCGCGTTCTACTTCTTGTCCGCGTCCGGGTCCGGATCTTCCAGCCCTTGGTAGTCGACCGGCGGCGGCGTCGCTGCGCCATCCGTTACCTGGTATTCACGCCGCTGCAGGTACGCGTTCTTGATGAACCCGTACTTGTCGTACGTCGACTGCAACGTCTGATCCAGGTCCAGAGCACGAGCGCGTCCGTCGATCGCTTCGAGGCCATTCAGGCTGTAACGCCACGCGTCGCGCTCTACGTAATGCAGTGGGTCGGTGAAGATGCCGACGCCGGTGCCCACGCCATCGCGAATGGTCGAGGGCCCGAAGAGCGGGATCCACAGATACGGCCCGGATGGCACGCCCCACTTGCCGAGCGTCTGGCCGAAATCCTCGTCGTTCCGGTCGAAACCGATCTTCGAGGCGGGGTCGAACAGGCCGCCGATGCCGAAGGTCGTGTTGAACAGCAGTCGGCCGGTGTCGTTCAGGCTCGCCATGAACTTGGCCTGCAGCAGGTCGTTCACGATCGTGGTGGTCGTGCCGAGGTTGCTGAAGAAATTGGTGACGCCGGTTTCGACGAACTGGGGTGCGATGGCCTTGTAGCCCTTGGCGACGGGCTTGAGCGCGGCGCGGTCGACGGCATCGGTGAATGCGTAGCTGGCGCGGTTGAAGCCTTCGAAAGGATCCCGCGGGTCTTTCTCTTTTTTCGTGCCCTGCGGCGCCGTTGCGCAGCCGGCCAGGAGCAGTGTCAGGAGTGCGACGAGGGCGGTTACGTGGCGGGTCATGGGGTATCTGCTGGCTTGAATGGGCTGGAGTGTAGCAGCGGGGCCTGTATGGATCAGGAGTGGCGAAACGGAGACGCGGCGATGGTCGCTGTTGCGTGACCCGGGCTCAATCCGCCTTAAGAGGGGCGCCGCGATGCGATGGGAAGACCTGTATCTGTCGATCATCCGGGCCGAGTGATTTCCGGGCATGCCGCGTTCGCCTTGGCACCTGCAATCCGGCACAAAGGTTGCGTAGTCGTCAGCATGACGCGGGGATCGAATCGAGCGTGGCTGGCGGCAACTTCAGTGCTCAGCGTTTCCATGCTGATCGTCGCCTGCGGGCCCAAGGAACGCTCCCTCAATGTCACCGCCACCGCCTTCAATTCGACCCGCGCCCAGACCGACCATCGCCCCAACGAAGCCGCCTGCGGCGACCGCTTGAATGCGGGCGACAAAGTCGTAGCCATCTCCCGGGACCTCGAGGAGGTCGGCATTACCTGCGACACCGAGATCCGCATCGCCGGCCTCGACGGCACGTACAAGGTGGTCGATCGCATGGCCGCGCGCCGCAAGAATCACATCGACATTTACATGGGCCGCGACGTGAAAGCCGCGCGCGAGTGGGGGAAGCAGGATGTCGTGATTACGTGGAAGGAAGAGAAGGACGAGAAGCCCTAGACGGGTGGACGTCTCTGGCTTTCGTCCGGGCTTTCATCTGGGCTTTCACGCTGACCGGATTCGAGCTGCCGTGGCGTGTGCAGCCTTACTGCCGCCGGCTGACATTCCGGATGCGCGTGGTCGCCAGGTAATCACGCAACTCATCCAGGCGCGCCCGAAACCGCTGCCGCTGAACCACCGTCAGATTCGGCGACTGCAACGCCAGCTCCAGCTGCTGAACCGCCAGCGGCAGGTCCCCGCTCGAGATGTGGTACTCGCTCATGTAGAAGTACGCATCCCCTGTGTCCCCAGCTGCGCTGGCCGCAAGTGCTGTGAGCTGAATCTGTTCGGGAGTCGGCGCCGTGTTGTTGAACACGTCGAGCAGCAACGCATGCGCTTCCTTGGCTTTCCCGGCGGCCATGAGCGACTCGGCATAACGCACGCTCAACGGCACGTTGCGGGGGAAGAGGGCATTCGCCTTCGCAAACGTCGCGAGGCCGTCGTTCACCAACCCGCCCTGGGTTTCAGCTTGCGCCAGCGCGGCATACAGAAGCGTCAGGTTCTCGTGCTGATCGACGAGCTCATAAAGAATCTTCGCGGCTTCCTGGTTCTTGCCGCTGCCCATGAGCGCGAGCGCGAGTCCGTAGCGCTGACCGAGCGAGCCTTCGCGACCTTCCGTCTGCTTCTTGTAGCTCGCCACGAGATCCACTTCCTTCGGCGCGGTGATCACGCGCAGGCGTTCGCGGATCAGCTCATACGTCTCGGAATTCGGATTGCCCTTCGGGTGCTCATATTGCGCGGCGCGCGCGCGCGCCTCGGCGATACGGTTCGAATTCACCGGGTGGGTCTGGATCATCTCCGGAATGTACTGACCCGCAAGACCCTGGCGGCGGGACATTTCTTCGAAGAACGTTGCCATGCCGCTGGGATCGAAGCCCGCACCGGCGACGAAGCCGATGCCGACGCGATCGGCCTCGTACTCGTTCCCGCGCGTGAAATTCACCTGCTGTTGAGCCGCCGCGCCTTGCGCGATGGCGATCGCGCCCTGCATGGCATCGCCGCCGCCCGCGATGGCGCCGATGAGCACGGCTGCGAGAATGGCCGCGGTCTGCGCGATGCTCTGCTGGCTCTGCGCGCGGAACGTGCGCGCGATGTGTCGCTGCGTAACGTGCGCAATTTCGTGGCCGATGACGCCCGCGAGCTCCGACTCGTTCCGGGAGGCGAGCACGGTGCCGTAGTTCACGCCGATGAATCCGCCGGGCAGGGCGAACGCGTTGATCGTGCCTTCGCGCACCGGAAAGAACGTGAACTTGCGATTCCCTTCCGGCGCCTGCGCGGCGAGCCGTGTGCCGAGCGACTGGAGGTATTCGTTCACTTCCGGGTCGTCGAGAATGGCCTTCTGGTCGCGCAGCGAGCGCACGATCTGCGCGCCGAGCCGATATTCGTCACTTTCGGAAATGACTGCGCTCGACGGGCTGCCGATGTCCGGCAGGTCTGCGCCGCCGGCTCCGCCTGTGCTTTCTGCATTTGCCGTCGGCACGATAGCGAGCGTGAGCGCGAGGGCCCCGGCCGCGCCCCCAATTAACGCAAGGAGAGCGTTTCTGGGCCGCGCCAGCTTGCGATGGGGGGCAAAGGTCGATTCAGGCGGCAGCGTCTTGTGGGGCACAACACCAGTCCCGGTTGAGGGCCTGTGGATCGACCCGGCCATTCGACCGGGGCGGAGAGGTCGAGTTTCCCGCCCGCGGCCTCTCAGGGTCAAAGCGTTTCCGACGCGAAGTCCGCCAACCTTGACCGTTCTCCACGCGTGAGCGTGATGTGACCGGAGTGCGGCCAGCCGCGGAACCGGTTCACCGAGTACGTGAGGCCCGAGGTCATCTCGGTCAGATACGGCGTGTCGATCTGGGCGATATTGCCCAGGCACACGATTTTGGTTCCCGGGCCCGCACGCGTGATCAGCGCCTTCATCTGCTTCGGCGTCAGGTTCTGCGCCTCGTCCAGGATGATGTAGCGGTTCAGGAATGTGCGACCGCGCATGAAGTTGAGCGAGCGGATCTTGATCCGGTTGCGCAGCAGGTCGTTGGTCGCCGCGCGACCCCAGTTGCCGCCCTCGGACGTCTGCGTGAGCACTTCGAGGTTGTCCATGAGTGCGCCCATCCAGGGCTCCATCTTTTCCTCTTCGGTGCCGGGCAGGAAGCCGATGTCTTCGCCCAGCGGAATCGTCACGCGCGTCATGATGATCTCGACGAACCGGTTCGTCTCCAGCGTCTGCATGAGACCCGCCGCCAGAGCGAGCAGCGTCTTGCCGGTGCCGGCGGGGCCGAGCACGGTGACGAGGTCGACCTCCGGATCCATCAGCAGGTTCAGCGCGAAGTTCTGGCCACGATTGCGTGCAGTGATGCCCCAGATGCTGTGGCGTTCGCTGCGATAGTCGCGCGTCAGCTCGAGGGTCGCGTGATCGCCATTGAGCTTGCGCACGATCGCTTCGATGCCCTGGGGCGTGTCTTCATATACGCCTTCGTTCATCTGCCACTCGCGCACGGCGGGGCCGGTCACTTCGTAGAACGTGCGGTCGCCTTCTTTCCACGAGCGCATGTCCTTGCTGTGCGCTTCCCAGAAGTTGGCGGGCAGCGCGGCCATGCCGGAATACAGCACGTCCGAGTCTTCGAGCGTCTTGTCGCTCGAGTAATCTTCCGCATGCACGCCGAGGACGGCGGCCTTGATGCGCAGATTGATGTCTTTCGAGACGAGCACGACGCGCGCGTCGGCATTCTCTTTCTGAAGCGCCAGTGTCTGGCCGAGGATCGCGTTGTCCGCGCCGCCGGGCAGCGTCTGGGGCAGGGCGGTCGACAGCTCGCGTGTCTGGAAATAGAGCCGGCCGCCGGGCGACCGCTTGCCCTGATTGCCGTTCGACGCACCGTTCGAGGACGAGTAGCCGTTCGGCAGCTTCAGTCCCTGGTCGATCTGGTCCTTGTCGAGGCCGCGCATGAGATCGTCGAGGAATCGACTGACCTGGCGCACGTTGCGGGATTGTTCGGACAGGCCTTTCTTGTGGGCGTCCAGCTCCTCCAGCACGACCATCGGCAGGAACACGTCGTGTTCCTCGAAACGGAAGATCGCAGTGGGGTCGTGCATGAGCACGTTCGTGTCGAGCACGAAGAGCCGGCGCTGCACGGGGGACTTCGGATCGCGGTCGCCGCTGGCGGCGCCGGAAGATGGGGAATCAGAGAGACTTCGCCGCTTCAAGAACTTCCTCCACGTGGCCGGGCACCTTCACGCCGCGCCATTCGCGCTGGAGCACGCCCTTCCCGTCAATGAGGAACGTGCTGCGGTCGATGCCCATGTATTTCCTGCCGTATAACGTTTTTTCGCGAATCACGTCGAACAGTTTGCAGACCGTCTCGTCTGCATCCGACAGCAATTCGTACGGCAGCTGCTCTTTCTCACGGAACTTGTCGTGGGATTTCAGGCTGTCGCGAGAGACCCCGATGATGCGCACCTTCGCCTTGCGGAAGGCGGCGTGTTTGTCACGGAAATCCTGGCTTTCCTTCGTGCAGCCCGGGGTCATGTCCTTCGGATAGAAGTAGATCACGAGCGTTTCGCCGGCGGCGTCCGCCAGCTTCCACGTGCTGCCCGCCGCCGTGCCATTGGTCACGGGCGCACTGAACGCCGGCACCTTCCTGCCCACAGTGATCACGACTTTACGGGTTCGAGTATCGCATCGAGGTTCAGAGAATCGCAGAACTCCATGAACTCTTCGCGTAGATGGGCGACGTGGATGCGGCTCGGCACGTTCACGATCATCTGCACCGAAAACATGGGCGCGCCGGTATGCGCGGCCGGATAGCTGCGCGTGGACACTTCGGCAATGTCTATGCCGCGCGTGGCGAAGAACCCCGACAGCCCCGACACGATGCCGCTCTGGTCGAGGCACACCACATCGATGGAATACGGCAGCATGTCCGTGCGCGCGGAGCGGGGCTCCGTACGTTTCAGGTGAATGCTGAGGCTGTTCCCTTCGGCCAGCCGCTTGAGCTCGGTTTCGAGCTTGGCGAGCGCATGCCAGTTGCCGGACACGAGCAGCAGCATCGCGAACTCGGAGCCCAGATTGGCCATGCGGCTTTCGCTGATGTTGCCGCCGCATTCGCTGATTACGCGGGTGAGCTCGTGAACCATGCCCGTGCGGTCGCTGCCGATCGCGGAGACGGCCAGGTGCTGCTTCATCTTCGGGGGGTCTTGGAGTTCCATGAACCGGGCGGCAGTGTACCACCCGGCGGTGGGGCGGTTATGTCCATGACGCGTCCGGTGTTTCAGGGCCGTGACGGCCCGGCGGGTTCAGTTAATATGTGAGACCCCTGCGGACAAGCGTAGCGCCATCGACTCGGCGCGGTGCGCGACTTCCGCCGGCACGCGAGCGGGGCCGGATTCCGGCCGCGCGACATGCTTTTAGAAGCTGGCCCTTACACGAGCTCGAACACAATGTTTGCTGGCAGTCTGGTCGCCATCGTCACGCCCATGCGGCGCGATGGCGCGGTCGATTTCGACGCCTGGAACAGGCTCATCGATTTCCATCTGAAAAATGGCACCAACGGCATCGTCGTCGGTGGCACCACGGGCGAATCGCCCACCATCACCGAGGCGGAACTGCGCGAGCTCACCGAGCGGGCCTGCGCGCAAGTCAGCAAACGTGTGTCCATCATCGTGGGCGCGGGCACCAGCAACACTGCTGCCACGGTAGTGCGCACCCGCTGGCTGTCGGAGCTGCCCATCGATGGCCTGCTGGTCGTGACGCCGGCGTATAACAAGCCGCCGCAAGAGGGGCTCTATCGCCACTTCGCGGCGGTAGCGGAAGCGTCGAGTGTGCCCGTCATTCTGTACAACATTCCGGGTCGCACGGCTGTCGACCTGCAGCCCACGACGGTTGCGCGGCTGATGCAATTCTCAAACATCGTCAGCGTGAAAGAGGGTGTCGCGAGCATCGACCGCGTGCGTGAGCTGGTCGCGATCGCCAAGCCAGGATTCACGGTGCTGAGCGGCGATGATTCGACGTCGCGGCAAGCACTGCTTGCCGGCGCTCGCGGCGTGATCTCGGTGACGGCGAACGTTGCGCCCCGACTGATGTCCGACATGGTCGCCGCCGCGGTGAAGGGCGATCGGGCCGGCGCCGAGGGCATCGATCAACGCCTCGCCGCCCTGCATCGGGACCTGTTCGTGGAAGCGAATCCGATCCCGGTCAAATGGGCCCTGGAGCGGATGGGATTGATCGAAGGGGGCATCCGGCTGCCGCTCACCGAGCTGGCACCCGCATACCATGCAGTCGTGACGACCGGCCTGAAGGCCGCTGGAGTCGAGTTGAAATGAAGGCGTTGACGCTGTCGCTGACCTTGCTGGCCATGCTCCTCACCGCGGGCTGCAACCCGTTCCGGCGCAATTCCGCGAAGGCGGAGCTGTGCAAGGAGCCCGAGGGTTACGCGAAGGCCGTCGAGGGACTGAATCTCAAGATCCCGGCCGGGCTCGAAGCGCCCGACACCCGCAATGCCCTGCGTATCCCGGATCTCTCGACGCCGCCGCCCCCGCCGCGAACCAAAGAGCAGGGCTGCCTCGACACGCCGCCGACGTACACGATCACGAAGCCGAAAGAGCCAGAGGCCTGAAGCGCTGGTATTATCCGCACCCCTCGCGGAGAGATGGCCGAGCGGTCGAAGGCGCTGGACTGGAATTCCAGTAACATCCTAACGGGTGTTCGTGGGTTCGAATCCCACTCTCTCCGCCAGTATTTTTCCAATTAACGCATTGACGGCATTGGAATCTGCGCGGAAACGCGCAGTTTCGTGGCGTGCTTTAACCTGGAGCAAGGAGCGCCAGGATGGCGCGGAGTAGCCTTGGGGAATGCTCTGCAAGCTCCTCATCGCCCGTCACGCACCTCACAAGGCGACAGACGCGCTGCCCGAATGTCATCGTCGGAACAAGAACCCGTCGATCGCCGCAGTCTGTAAATCGCACGCCCGGTGCGGGCACGCTCCGCACGAGCGGCACCATTTCGGTTGCCTGCCCCAGGTGAGGCGGGAATGTCTGATCATCAATTGAGCGCCTGGCCCCGGACGCTCTCCACCGTTTCGTTGCTGACTTGCAGGTGCAGGTAGCCGCATCGGAGCCGGCGGTTCCAGCCTTTGAACCAGCCGTGACGTAACCCTTCTCATACGTCGTGCATCAGGTCGGCTTGCGCAGTGTGGCTCGTGTATTCATGTGAACCAACTCGACGAGCGTGTGCGGGTCGATCGGCTTCTGCAGCCACGGAGCATCCCCCAGGTTGGGCGGCCGAAACGACACGTCGTAACCCGTCGTGAAGATCGAGGGCACGCCGCGTTCGATCAGCTCTTCCGCCAGGTCGAACACGAAGTGACCTTTCAGGTTCACGTCGAGCACCACGCAGTCCGGGCTCGCATCACACGCGAGCGCACGGCCGCGCGATGCGTCCGGCACGGGTCCAAGCACCGTCGCACCGTGCTCCCGCAGGATCGACGCGACTTCCTTGGCGATGAAGTAGTCGTCCTCGACCACCAGCACGCTGACGCCTGTGAGACGTGACGCGTTGTTCTGTTTCGGTTCGGCGAAGTCCATTGAAGCCCCTCCCCGGAAAGTTCACATCATCGCAAAGGTCGCCGAGCGCGCCATGCACGAGCGCGTCATCGTGAGCTCGTGGAAGCGGCGGCCTGCTGAACCAGGATACGCGGTATCACGAACAGGCTGCGAAGCTGACGTTCCAGCTGGGCTGATGCCTGCATGCGCACCCTGTTGAGCGAGCAGCGTATGCGGAACATTAACACGCGCTACGTATGCATAAGGTTGCGGCACTCTCTGCAGTTGCCACTGCTGCCGATACTGATCGCGCGCCGTGCTTTTTAACCTGCTTGCTAGCCGCCGAATACCTCGGGCGCGCCCGTACCACCGCATGTCGAAGCGAAGAGCGCCGCGCGCTGGAGGTCGCTCGTCGAGCCATGAACACGGTATTGGCGGCAGGACACACGCCGCTTGCGGTGATGGGCCCGTACCGGCCGCGTTGAAGGATGCATCGGGTCGCCGAACGCTACGGCTCGCCGTCAAACAGGATTCGCTCGAACTCGCGCGCCCTGGCTGCCCAGGAGTCCGATCGTAATCGGTACCGCGCGAGAGTCTGCGCCGGCGGTATCCCATCGCGGGCCCGTTCGAGCACGCGCGTAGCGAACTCTTCCGCGCTCACGACATCTGCACAGTCCTGCCATGGCCCGAGTGCCGGCAGTGTGGTCGCCACCACCGGGCGTCCCGTCGCGAGATATTCCTTGAATTTGAGCGGCTGCATCGACTGTGTCACCGGAAGCTGTGCGTACGGCATGATCAGCACGTCTGCCGCCTGCGCAAAACCCGGAAGACTCGCGTACGGCTGCGCGCCTGTGAATCGGATGTTCGGATCGTTGAGCAGCGCCGGATCGGCGTCCTGCTGAGGCCCGACCAGGACGACAGTTCCGGGTGCGATCGCTCGCGACAACCTTTGCAAGGCTGCGACGTCGAGTCGCCGATCGATCAGTCCCCAGAACACCGCGATGGGGCGTGGCAGGTTCGCGAGCGCGTCTGCGGTTTGCGCCGGCGTGTTCCAATGGTCGAGATCCACTCCATGCGGGAGCAGCTGCGCGCTGCGGCCCATGGCTTCGATGCGTGCAGCGAGATTCGGACCGGCGGCGATGATGTCGTCGGCGCGCCGTACCAGCAGCTCTTCCATCGTCTGCAACGGCTGCGCATCGAGGCCCGGCCACGCCGAGAAGTCGTCGACGCAGTAGTAGATCCAGCGCCCCGCGTGCACCTTGTGGGGCAAGTCGGCCACGATCGGAATGGTGCTCACGATGACGGCGTCTTTCAGATCGCCCAGGTTCTTCTGCATGAAGCTCGCGAGCAGCTCAGCGTTGAGCTTGCGTTGCCACGGTGTACGAAAGCCTGGGTACATGAACGGACTCAGCACGCTGGGGCTCGGTGTGGTGGGCTCATCGCGTGCGGCCGCCGAAGCGCGACGCGTCCACTGTCCGACTTTTTGCAGGCCTCTGACGATCACCTGCGCATTCAGCTGAGGCGTGCGTGTGCCGATGGTGTTGATCCAATCGACGTGCACGTGCGGCAGCAGGTGCCGGACCAAATGCTGTGCACTGGATGGGTGACGCCCCCAGTCGTCCGCGAACACGACGAGTCGTCGATGCGTCTCGAGCAGTTCGGTCGGTGCGGCACGGCTGCTCGCATCCTTGCGGGCTAGTACTACTTCCATGACAACCTCGCGATGAGCGCGTAGCTGCAGTGTCAATTTCAGCATAGCGCTTCCGCGACGAGATGGCGTTAACCCGCACTAAGGTCGCGCTGTCCGGCCCGCGCTTGCGTTTCCGGAAGCGCTTGCCAGGCGCGAAAGTTGTCATTAACTTGGGCGCCACCATTTCCAGGGCAGCCAGCCAGTGCCGCCGCGTCATTCGCTCACACTGTCGAGCTGACGCGCCGGTCGCACGCCAGCCCGCTTTTATCCAAGAGCGAGCAGACGTGATGAACCATTCTTTCGCACGGATCACCGTGCACGTTGCCTGTGCGATCGTCGTGATCGCCGCCCCGACGATTTCCAGCGCGGCCGAGCAGGACACCGTAGTCATCAACGGCCAGCGCGCCAGTCAGGAAAAAATTTCCGACAACGGCGCGCTCGGTTCCCGGCAATTGCTCGACACACCGTTCTCCGTGACGGTGGTCGATGCGGACGACATAGCGCGTCGACAGGCGAATTCTGTCGCGCAGATTTTCATCAACGATCCGTCTGTGTTCTCAGCGTCGACCTCCGCCACGACGAACTGGTGGGGCGCGCAGGTGCGCGGCATGGGCGTGCGCAATTACTACATCGACGGCGTTCCGATGGATCTCACCTGGGGCGGCGAATATCCGCTCGAACCCATCGAGACGGTCGAGGTGCTGAAGGGCCTGACCGGCTTCATGTACGGCTTCGGCACGCCGGGCGGCGTGCTCGAGTACCAGACGAAAAAGCCCACGGACCAGGCGCTCCTGTCGACCTCACTGGGTTACCGCAACGACGGCGTGTTCTTCGGCAGCATCGATGCGGGCGGGCGGCTTGCAGACGGCAATGGCCTGGGTTATCGCTTGAATCTCGGCGGCGAGTTCGGTGATGCGTACAACTCGGCTGGCGTGAATCGCAGCATCGTTTCGCTAGCACTGGACTATCGGCTGCGTGACAACGTGACGTGGTACGGGAACAGCATTTACGAAGACAGCAAGCTCGAGCATGAACCGCTGTATTTCTACTGGGACAGCTACACCGGCGATTCGCTGCCCGACCCGACGTATGACTACAAGAACGTCTCCATCAGGAACTCGTTCTACGAGTACCAGACGCTGAACACCACCACCGGCCTGAAGCTGGCGTTGTCGTCGAGCTGGAACGCGAATGTCTCCGTCGGCTACAGCCGCAAGGAGCATTACTCGAACAAGATGTTCGCTTACCTGCTGAACGAAGCCGGCGACTATGAGGGTGCGGCGTACAACTTTTCCGGCGATCTCAAGAACTACGTGGGTCAGGCCCTCGTCGACGGACGCTTCGAGACGGGTCTGCTCCGGCACGAAGTGGTGCTCGGCGCGAACTATCGGCGCAGCACCGGGCAGTGGGGCAACGACTGGTACTGGAACAATGACTTCAACGGCAACCTGTACCAGCCGCAGCCGTTCGTCGTGACGCGCGACATCGATTTCAGCTTTGCGCCGATCAGTGAGGACGAGCGACAGTCGGCTGCGTTCGTGAGCGACACGGTCCACGTCGGCGATCGATGGCAGGCGATTCTCGGCGCGCGTTACACCGACTACGAGCTGATGGATCTGGACGGCGATCCCACGGTCGATTCGAGTTACGACACAAACGAGGTTTCACCGACTGTCGCGCTGATCTACAACCCTGTCGCGAACGTGTCGCTGTATGGGAGCTACGTCGAGTCGATGGAGGGCGGCGGGCGCGTCGGCGAGATGTACGCGAATTTCGGCGAGCTGCTGGGCGCGACGGTCAGCCGCCAGTATGAAGTCGGAGCGAAATACGAGCAGGATCGGCTCTCGCTCACGAGCGCCGCGTTCCGCGTGGAACGCGCTGCGCAGATCGACGAGCTCCGTGACGGCCTGCGCTACCTGACCCAGGATGGCCTCACGCTTTACGACGGCATCGAAGCGATCGCGAGCCTCGCGGCCACCAACTACCTGCGGGTGGGATTCGGCGCCACCTGGCTGGACGCGAGCATCGACGATGTCTCGCCCGAAAACGAGCATCTGCTGGGCAACCGGCCCGCAGGCGCGGCGAAATGGCAGGTCGTTGGAAACGCTGACTATCGCGTGCCGTCGGTACCAGGGCTGAGCGTGCATGGCAGTGTCCGCTACTTCGGCGACGCCTACTATGACGACGCAAACGCCGTGCTCATTCCACACCGGACGCTCGCCAACCTGGGTTTTCAGTACCGCACGAATCTCAGCGGCCGCAGCGTCTCGTTCACCGGCAACGTGAACAACCTG